>Ga0315274_10004343_pt1 | contig 20877 bp, 12 predicted proteins | sample YL17G02_20_MG_FD_203700 | JGI IMG/M metagenome (GOLD analysis project Ga0315274, IMG submission 203700) | Sediment microbial communities from Yellowstone Lake, YNP, Wyoming, USA - YL17G02_20 | ecosystem: Environmental > Aquatic > Freshwater > Lake > Sediment | place: USA: Wyoming | collected...
GGGATCAAGTTCGTCGCGGTCGAGGTGGACCACGTGGACGACCAGTTGAACCACGTCCTGAAGATCCCCGGCATCGACATCGTTCTGCTGGACAACATGGGCCAATGGCAGCTCAAGCACGCGGTGGAGATGCGCGATGAGATGTGCGGCAAGAATGCCAAACCGCTGCTGGAAGCCTCCGGCAATATCACGCTGAACAACGTCTCGGAGATCGCCCAGTGCGGCGTGGACCGGATCGCCGTGGGCGCCATCACCCACTCGGCCGCCGCCGTGGACATTGGACTCGACAGATAACGCACATGGCGACACCTGACGACCGGCTGGACCCGGACCTCATCCAGGCCAACCTGAGAACGAGACAGGTTGGAAAGAAGGTGCTCGTCTACGAGCAAACGGCGAGCACGAACGATGTCGCTGCCGAGTACGCGAAGAACCCGGACAACTCCGGCCTTGTCGTCTTTGCGGAGGAGCAGACGGCCGGACGCGGACGCAGCGGAGCGAAATGGCACAGCCGCAGCGGCCACAGCCTGCTCTTTTCCGTCCTGCTGACCGACTGCAAAATCAGCAGTGAGTTGCTCTCGCTCACCTGCGCTGTGGCTGTGGCGGAGGCAATCGGGCGCTCCGGGGCCCATCATGCGGGAATCAAGTGGCCGAACGACATCATGCTCGCCGGCAAGAAGGTCGCCGGTATCCTCGTGGAATCCCGCCATGATGGTGCAGGCAAGGCGCACATCATTGGAATCGGCATCAACTGCCATCAGACGCCGGAGGACTTCCCGCCTGAGCTGCGCGAGACCGCCACGAGCCTCGATTGGGCAAGCGGAACCCGGTGCCGCCGCGTGACCGTCGCCCGGCGGGTCCTCACCTCCCTGGACCACTGGCTCAGAGTGGCGGAACGAAACAGAAAGCAGGTCACGGAGACCTGGGACCGCCTGAGCACGCAATTGGGCCAGCGAGTCACCCTGTCCTGCAACAGGAAACGCTTCACCGGCAACTGCATCGGCGTGGACCCGGAAAACGGCCTGATTCTCCAGCTCGACCAAGGCGGCGTCCGAATGTTCGACGCCGCACACACGCATATCGTCAAATGATTGATCCCGGCATGAACCATCAGTACCGCTTGCCGTCAACGATGGCCGAAACGAGCTCCGCTGGAGTGTTGACCAGTCCGAGATTGTCGCCGCAACGACACGTGAAAATGCAGCCACCGCAGTTGGCAGGGGTCGCATTGACCCTGTGCATCTTGACGATTCCCAAGCTCTTCACGAGCCAAAGCCGTGTTGTGTATGTGCACTTGCCGACATCGTCTGCATCTATGTCGAATCTCAGCGCATTGAACTTGCCGGTCGGCACGGTAATGGTCTCGGGGCCGACCAACCTTGTAGTGAGATAGCTCACACTGCCATCAGGCCACATGTATGTCTTGCGGATGGGATCACCTATTCGCATCTCCGGGGGAATCAGCACGATGGGAGAATCGAACTCATAGAACTCGTCGTCACACAGATCGTACCGTGCTACGATTGCGAGCCCGTTTTCGCAGTTTTGCGTGAACACGTCGAATTCGTAGGTTCTTGTGGCGAGCCGCACCGCAGACCACCCGTACGAGGACATGTAGGTCTCATTGAGGACCGTGTAGTCTCCCGTCGTGTAGATCCACTGGTTGCCCGGATTCAAAGGCAGGTAGTTGCATATTCGATAGATGCCACTGAGGAGATCGTCATCCTGGCATTGACACGCGCCGATGCAGGGCGCAGGAGCCCCTGTCCGCGTTCCAATGAGCATCTGGTGCTCGCCGACCGAATCGGTCGTTACAAGGGCGATCAAATCGCGATCCGTACCGATGACCCCATGCGTGTACTCAAAGGGGTCGATACGGAAGACTCCATAATTGGCGACCGTCACCGTCCCACCGAGAGGGCTGGTCGTGCCGTCCGATTTGTAGAGCAGGCCATTCGAGGTGCCGTCGGCGTTCACCGTCCAGGTCCCATGTACACAACTGGCCCACGTTCCACCTTGTGTACTCAGCCCACAGATCCGCCACACACCCGACAGGTCGCGCTTCACAAACGGCGCGTCCGACCGCCTCTGGCTTACCGACAGCCCGTAGTCGTTAGGGTGATCTGGACCTGTATGTGTGTACACGGCCAAATCCTTGCTCTCGCTGAGGGTACCGTGCATAGATGGCCAACCCTCGATACCTATCACCCCGCCACTTGTGAGTGACATTGCACCATTACCCGTGCCGGGTGAGTACCCTGTACTATCCCGAGAGCACCCAGGCACCTCCAGGAATATTCCATTGGCGTCGATAATCATGTCACCATGCATCCAGCCCTGCCGAGCCGGAGGGTCCCCCGTTCCCACAGCATGCATGGACCAAGTGCCCGCCAGATCGCTCGTCGCAAAGGCTACACCCGATTGCTTCTGCATGATGATGAGATTGTCGCCTCGGAGAGAGACCGGACTTCCCGGCGCCATAGTCGCCACCGCTACGATACGGTCGCGCTTCTGATTCATGACCCCATGAAAGGGCGGAACTCGGGGGACAGAGACTGCGCCATAGCCGTCGATGGCCCATGTCACGGGCTCGGGCACAAAATCCTGGTTGCCATCACTGCCGACGATAGGAGACCATGTCGCGCGGCCGTTGATGTCAAAGGTGATCTGACAGTGAAACCACCCCGGGCGTTGGTCCGGCCGTTTGCCGACGACGATGCCATGTACAGACCATGTACCTGCAAGGTCCGCTGTCTCAAAGCCCCCTTCTCGAACGACTGCCTTCAGTTCAGCCAGATCCACCAGTCTGCCGCTTTCCGCATCGACATCGCCGGCGGCGATCGTGCCTGTGTGGAGGCCGAAGACATCGAATCCCGTCACCGAATAGCCCCCTGTGTCGCGATACGTCGGCGGCGAGATTCGCAGATCGGGCCTCTTGTCTGCCAAGTCAAGATCAGCAAATGAGTATTGAGTGTCCAGGGTCCACATGATGATCGCGTCAGAATACGTACCCTCCAATACCGTCACATCCTGAATGTCGAATAGGACCAACTGGTCGGACTCACAGGACCAATATGAGCGGTCGTATTTCACCACACAATAGGGACGCTGGTCCACCACCATGCCGTCGGCCACGGTGCCAAAGGACCATACAGACGGATGGCTCGTCAGCTTGCTGTCCGAGGAGAAGTAGTATTCGGTAGTCCCCAGAATCTTGACAACCGTACCATCGTTGTACCCCAGTGCAGTCGTCCCCGGCTCTCCAAGGTTGGTGACCTCGGTACCGATCAGGGTCGTGCCGTCGCCATAGTGAACCGCCTTGCTACCCACGATCTGGCTGGTGAATTGTCCGACAGGACCATAGGTCCACTCGAAGGTTTTCACGCCATGTTCCGCTGGTGTGATGGGCATATAGTCGGCGAATGAAACATCGGCATGTACAGGAGGCGTCGCCCAAAGCACGAGAGCACAGAGCAATAGGAACGCCGCATTACCTCTGACTGATGGATTCGTAGAAGTCTTGGCCCGCATACCTCACCTCCTTCATCCGACTTCGGGCTTCTGCTTGGAAGCCCTGCGACTGATCGGTACCCGATGCAGGAAACGCCCGACATTCCCAGACTCAGACTATTATAACGATTCTCCACAATTCGTCAACGCTCAACGGATCTTTTTGCTGCATGAATCGGCGTTCTTGGTGCCCAGGACGCGTTTTCGTCATGGAAACGATGCAGCGTCGATGCTCTGGGACGCTGCGAAAACCATCATTCGATGCATGACGCGGCCTGTTCTCCTCGGTATACTGCAGAACCTGCGTGCACGAACAATAGAATGGAAAGGGGTCGTCTATGCTGAAGATCAGGCCGGTTTGGCATCATGTGATGGGAGTCATGTGCCTTCTCGCTGTCGTTGGAATTGCAGCGGGACAGGCGAACGAGAATTCCTCGGTGGATAGCAAGAGCTTTCTGCGAGCGAGCCCGGAGGATGTGCAGTGGTGGCGGGAGCTGAAGTTTGGGCTGTTTGTGCACTGGGGGCCTGTGAGCCTCAAGGGGACGGAGATCGGGTGGTCTCGCGGGGGCGAGCGGCGAGGGACCGGTGGGACAGGCGAGATACCCGTGGAGGTCTATGACAACCTGTACAGGCAGTTCAACCCGGTGCAGTTCAATGCGGACGAGTGGATGCAGATCGCCAAGGACGCCGGGATGCGGTACCTCGTCTTCACGTCGAAGCATCACGACGGCTTCTCCATGTTTGACAGCAAGCTGACCGACTACAAGATCACGAACTCGCCGTTCCAGCGGGACGTGGTCAAGGAGCTGGCCGACGCCTGTCACAAGGCGGGCCTGCGGCTGGGCTACTACTACTCGCCCGTGGACTGGCACCACCCGGACTACCGCACGGCGAACCACCAGCGATACATCGAGTACCTGCACGGCCAGCTTCGCGAGATTTGCAGCAACTATGGCAAGATCGACATCGTCTGGTTCGACGGGCTCGGCGGTAGCGCGAAAGATTGGGACTCGGAGAACCTGTTCAAGACGATCCGGCAGTTGCAGCCGCACGGTATCATCAACGACCGTGCCGGGTTGCCGGCGGACCACGACACGCCGGAGCAGCGCATCGGTGGATTCCAGAGGGGCCGGCCCTGGGAGACCTGCATGACCATCTGTCAGCAATGGGCCTGGAAGCCCAATGACCGGATGAAGTCACTCAAGGAGTGCATCCAAACGCTCGTTCGCGTCGTGGGCGGCGACGGCAATCTCCTGTTCAACGTCGGCCCCATGCCCGACGGCCGCATCGAGCCCAGGCAGGTGGACCGGCTCCGCGAGATGGGCCAGTGGCTCGGCAAGTATGGCGAGAGCATCTACGGCACACGTGGCGGGCCCTTCAAGACGACGGCGGCACTTGCGAGCACGTACAGGGACAACGTGATCTACGTGCACATCCTCGAATGGCCGAGCGACACGATCACCCTGCCGGCCCTGCCGAAACGCGTGACCGACGCCTCGCTAATGACCGGCGGAACGGTAAGCGTGCAGCAGACGGACGCAGGCATCGAGATTCAAGTGCCCGCAGGCAGCCGTCAGGAGATCGACACGATTGTGACGCTGACACTGGATGGCCCCGCCGGCGACATTCCGCCCATTGCGATATCCTCCGCCTCACTCGCCTCCCACAAGAAGGCCACAGCGTCAAATGTATATCAAGGCAGCGCCGCGCACGGGCCGGACAAGGCGTTTGACGACGATCCCGGCACCCGATGGGCAACGGACTCCGGCGTCAAGCAGGCCTGGCTCGAGGTGGACCTGGGCAAGGCCGTGACCTTCAGCCGCGTGTCCATCAGCGAGGAGTACGGCCGCATCCAGCGGTTCGAGCTCCAATGCAAGGATGGCGAAACCTGGAGAACACTCCTGCAAGGAACGCGCATCGGGGATAACTACTCGCAGAGCTTCGCTCCCGTGACCGCCCAGCGCGTCCGCCTGAATATCCTCGAAGCCACCGACGGCCCAACGATCTGGGAGTTCCAACTCATGGCTGCGAAGAAGGACCGTTAGCCGCGGGACGAATGTGGATGCTCACAGAGTTGGAGAGCACAAATCCGTATGAGGAGACGTGAATTCGGTACTCCCCCGGCTCGGTCATTTTGAAGGCTTGCCTGATATCAGCAAACTCGTAGAGCCGGCTCTCGCCGCGCTTGAGAGTGAAATGGCTTATCGCTCCCAGGTCGGCCATGTCCACATAGAGATCAGTGCTTTTGCTGCCGCTGTCGATCGCGCCTTTGCCCCTCGGACGCAATTGCCTGATGGCGTCCACCCTGTCGTATCTGCGTCCTTGCCGCCGCTCCATCTCCATGCTGAACGGTTGGCTTCTGTTCGGGTCCGGGCCTCCGAAGCCCCAGGGGAGAAAATGCCAACGCGGATTGAAGAACTCCACCAGTGGCTGACTGCCATACTCGCCGCCGGTGACCTTGCAGCCTATCTTGACGGGCTCGCCGATGCGGTAGACCTCGGCCGACGTCGTCAGTTCGATGTTCTGGGATGGCAGGTGGTAGATATATCGCATCGGGACATTTGGATCCCTCAAGTGAGCCAAGGCATCTCTGGCCGTCTCTCGAATGCCCACCTCCTCGTCCTCAGCGACGATTCTGTCAAGAGGACCGATGGCCCGGATGTCCCCAAGGACTCCCAATTTGAAGATGGCCCATTTGCGCCCAAGACGCGGCTCGCCCAGGGCTTCGATCAGTTTCTCGAATCGGTCCTTGCTCTGCCATATCTCGATCCGCTTGAGGAGAATGGCCCTATACGCTTCGCCACAGCGGCCTGCTCCTGCGGAACAATGGCGACAACCACGGTATTGGATTCCTTGGCATCGGTCGCCTGTTCCGCCGAAAGACGCCATTTGGCCCCAATCGAGTGCTTGCCCGGCTTCGACAGATCATACCAATCTGCAAGATCGATCCTCGCTTCAGATACGCGTCCAGATCCTATCGTTAGCCGCTCCCAGTCTGCCTTCGCCACCATGTCGTTCGGTTTCTTCCTCAGCTCAAGACGCTCGCCCGTCGGCCCGACAACGTCAAACGAGCAGAAGAGGTAGTGCTTCAGACTGTACGAGATCGTCATATCTCGCTCTGTCTGATTTGTGAGCCTGACGGTGAGCACCACTGGCTTCCCAGCCACGTATTGATTGGGCGTTCCATACATCAATATCTCGCAGGAGAAATCGCCTCTTGTGGCCGGATCGACGGAGAACGTGCCCGCTACGATGCTATTTCCGCTCAAGCCCAACATCCCGCAGAGTAGTATCGCGCCAATCAAGCACAACAATCCTGCATTTGCCCTGCTCATCGCATATCCCTCCATAAGGCACCTGTACGACATATACATCGTACCGCGCAGCCCGCCAACATTCACGTAAATTGCGCTCAAGACAAGACGGGCCGTGACCTCTCCACAACGATCCTGACAACAGACCAAAGCCGCCCGCAATTCATGGTTGCTGTCCGGACCCCGGCTGGTATACTATGGCGGCCGTGGTGAAACGGGCCGTGTATGAGTCTCGGACCGCAAATCATATGAGGAGACTGGACGAGGTCAACGTATGGCAGAGAGATTCGATGTAGTCGTCATCGGGGCAGGGCCGGGGGGATTCAGGGCGGCAAGACGATGCGCGCAGCGCGGCGCTTCCACGGCGATTGTGGAGAAGGAATTCGTCGGCGGGACGTGCCTGAACTGGGGCTGCATCCCGTCCAAGACGCTGCTCGCCTCGGCCCACCTGCTGCTTCGCGCGCGTCATGCCGGCGAGATGGGCATCGACATCCCGTCGGCGACGCCGAACTGGGCCAAGATCCAGCAGCGGCGTGAAAGCATCATCGTGGGCCTCCGCAAGGGCATGCTCGGAACGGTGAAAGCGAACAAGATGACGCACATCGAGGGGCGGGCCGTGGTCACCGCGCCCGGCCGAATCAGGGTGCAATCGAACGGCCAAAGCCGCGACCTGGAGGCGGGCAGGATCATCCTCGCCACGGGGTCGGAGTCTATCGAGTTACGCAGCATCCCCTTTGACGGCCAGACGATCATCAGCAGCAAAGAGGCCCTGTCCCTGCCGCAGATTCCCAAGTCCATGCTCATCGTGGGCGGCGGCGTGATCGGGTGCGAGATGGCCTGCGCCTACGCCGCGTTCGGCACGAAAGTCACGATTGTCGAGGCCCTGGAGCGGCTGCTGCCGATGGAGGATTCTTGGATCAGCCGGATACTCGAACGGGAGTTCAAGAACCTCGGCATTGACGCCATTACCGGCCGCAAGGTTATGTCTGCCGATAAGAGCAAATCGCCTGCCAAGGTGAGTTTGGACAACGGCCAGACCATCGAGGTGGAGAAAGTGCTGGTCGCCGTCGGCCGGCGGGCCACGGTGGATAAAGAGATCGTCGAGGCCCTGAAACTGGAGATGAACGGGCCCGTCATCAAGGTGAATAGGAAACTGGAGACGAACGTGCCCGGCGTGTACGCGCTCGGCGACGTCGTCGGCACGACCAACCTGGCGCACGGGGCGACCGCCGAGGCGGAAGTCGCCGCCGCCAACGCCACGGGCGGCAACGAGGAGATGCAGGACTACTCCCTAATCCCGCGCGTCGTATTCACGTTCCCGGAGGTGGCCTCCGTGGGCAAGACGGAGGAGAAGTGCCAGGCAGCGGGCATGGACATCGCCATCGGCAAGGGCTTCTACCGGGCCAACGGCCGGTCCATTGCGGAGAACGAGACAAGCGGCCAGTTCCACGCCGTCCGCGACAAGGCGATCAACGAGCTCGTCGGAATCAGCATGATCGGCCACATGGCGACCGAATTCGTCGCCTTTGCCCGGACCCTGATCGGCACGTGCGAGCCCATCCGCCGAATCACCTTCCCGCACCCCACCGTCTCCGAGACCCTCGAAGACGCCCTCCACGAAGCCTTGGGTGAACTGCTCCTGGAGGAGTGCTGACACAATGCCTGAGCTGGCACGGTCATAGTCTGATCGGGGTACTGCATCCACCAGCGTAGAGATCGAATCCCATGCCGCCTCCGGCGAGGCGATGTAGAGAATCCGAACGCCGCAAAATGAGGCTGCAATTCGCACGGACTGCAGCTACAATTCTGCTATGACGCTTGGATCAGGACAACTGGAAGGCTGTGGGTTGCAGGCAGGTGGGTGTCTTTGCATCCGCGACTGCGGATTGGCTAAGTACCGTCAAGTGCTGGCGCTGCAGCAGGAGTTGCAGGAGCGGCGACGGGCTGGGGAGATCGGGGACACAGTACTGATCGTCGAGCATCCGGCGGTCATTACGCTGGGGGCGCGTAGGACGGCGAATCGGCTTTTGGTGGATGCGGAGGAACTGGCTCAGCGCGGGATCGAGGTTGTGGAGACTCGCCGCGGGGGCGGGGCTACGGCTCACAATCCGGGGCAGTTGGTGTTTTATCCGATTGTGCATCTGCAGGAGTTGCGGCTGGGGGTCAATGAGTACGTGCGGACGCTGGAGGCGATTGGGATCGAGCTGCTGGTCGGCTTGGGCGTGGAGAGCGCGAGACGCAAGGGATTTCCGGGGTTGTGGGCCGGGCAGCGGAAGATCGCGTCCATCGGCGTGCGGGTCTCACGATCTGTGACCTGCCACGGCATGGCCATCAACATTCAGAACGATTTGGGCATCTTCGATTTCATGGTGCCGTGCGGGCTCGATGGCGTGGTGATGACTTCCGCCCAAAAGGAGACGGGCAGGACGTACGATATGGGACGAGTCAAAAAGCAGTTGGCCACCCTGCTCACTCGTCATCTTGAAGCGAGGGTACAATGAGTCCGCCGGCCAGGAAACTGCCGCCGTGGCTGAAGCGCCCGTGGCCGGCCGGGCACAGCTTTCAGCATACCAGCGAGACGTTGCAGTCCCTGCACTTGGAGACGATCTGCACGAACGCGAACTGCCCGAATCGAGGCGAGTGTTGGGGGCGGGGGACGGCGACCGTTCTAATCCTGGGCAATGTCTGCACGCGGAACTGCGGGTTCTGCTCGGTGGCCACGGGCAAACCTGATCCGCTGGACCCGACCGAGCCGGCCCGACTGGCGGAAATGGCCAGGCAGATGCGCCTCAAGTATTTGGTCGTTACAAGCGTCAATCGCGATGATCTGCCCGACGGCGGCGCCGGCCATTTCCGCGACTGCATCAACGAGGTCAGGCGGCAGTGCCCGTCCATGCAATTCGAGATTCTCACACCGGATTTCAAGAATTGCCGGGAGCAGGCGCTCGATACCCTGAAGGGTGCCCTGCCGTTCGTCTTCGCCCACAACGTCGAGACGGTCCCTTCGCTCTATCCGGTCGCCCGCGCGGGCGGCAACTACGAGCGCTCTCTCCAGTTGCTCAAGATGGCCAAGGGCCTCGACCGCGTCCAGACGAAATCATCGATCATGCTGGGCCTGGGTGAGAGCGACGAGCAGGTGGAACAGGTTCTGCGTGATCTGCACGGTGCGGGCTGCGACCGAATCACGATTGGCCAGTATCTCAAGCCCTCCAAAGACTCGCTTGATGTGGTGGAATACATCCCGCCGGAGAGATTCGCCTGGTGGAAGGACCGCGCGATGAAGATCGGCTTCTCCTGGGTCCAGTCCTCGCCGTTCGCGCGAAGTTCCTACTTTGCCGAGCTGGAAAACGCCCGATAATCCAGCGTGAGACCGGCCGCACGAAACGTGATGCATATCACCGGCAATCTGCACAGATTCTCAAAAATTCCTTTTGTCCGATAGGCTCCGGCATTTGGACACTGGCGGATTGTGGCGTATGCTATACGTGGGTTAATAGAAGTCCATGACAATCGTATCCCGCGTCACACTGTCACACTGGGGGGAAAAATGGAACCGGTCAAGTATCTCCTATCGAGAAGCCGCCAGGGTTCTGCGCTGGTGCTCTCACTCATCTTCGTCGTCATGTTTTCGGCCATGGCAGTCGCCCTGGCAAGCATGTCCGGCACCAACGTTCAAATCGCGGAGAACCAGCGAAAACTGGACACCACGCGAGGCTGTGCCGAGTCGGGCCTGGAAGTGCTTCGCTACTGGATGAGCAGGGTCGAGATGTCGGGCACGACAGCGCCGGGCCAGCGGTTTGCCCAGTTGGCCACGGTGCTCCAGAGCGATCTGTTGGCGGCGGGCATCACCAACCTCGTGCTGGCATGCGACGGCTCGACGATCAACATCTCCAGCGTGACGCTCCAGTCGAGCAACAATCAGAATTTCACCGCCGTGTTCACCAAGATCGACAACGACAACGACAACGTCCGGCTGGATGTCACCGGCCATTATGGACCGATCAGCAGGACCATCCGGACCAATTACCGCTTCGACAGACGGGCCCATAACGTCTTCGACTACGGCGTCGCCTCCAAAGGTCCTCTGTCCCTGTCCGGCAACGTCGAGCTCGACGGCGTCAACATCAATGTCGAATCAAATGCCTACATCGAGAGCGCGAACAGCCTCCTGGCGCTGTCCATCATCGGAAACTCGCAGATTGCCGGCCATGTGAAGATCGTCAACCCCCTGGCGGATGTCTATCTGCAGGGCGGCCACGCCGGAATCGGAGGAGTAACGGGTGAGGCGGCGACCCTGCCCCCATACACCGAGATTGGCGTCGGGGCCACAGAGTTCCCGGAGATGAATCCGGCCCTGTTCTACAGCTACGCCACCAATGTGCTGAGTCCCACCGCGGATCTGTCCCATGATGCGACGTACGAAAACCTCCGCATCCCGGCGAGCACGAATCCAAGTTTCTCCGGGCACGCCACATTGAGGGGCATCATCTATGTGGAGACTCCTAATGTGGTCACCTTCTCCGGCGGTGTGAACATCACGGGGATCATCGTGTCCAACGGCAGTCCCACCGATGATTCCGGCACGAGCCAGATTTCCTTCGCGGGCAACGTCACCAGCTATCCGATCGACCAGTTGCCGCAGGAGACCAAATTCCAAGGCCTTCACACCCAAACGGGCACGTTCATGATGACGCCCGGCTTCCGCGCCCGCTTCGGGGGCAGCTTCAGTTCGCTCAGCGGTGCGATTGCCGCCAATGGAATTGAGTTCTACGGCAACGCCGGTGGAACGATCAATGGCTCCATCCTCAACTACTCCAACGCCGCGATGACGCTCAGCGGCAACAGCGATCTGCTGTTCAATCGATCCGGTCTGACGGAGGTTCCGGCCGGATTCGTCCCGGAGATCGTCATGCACTACGATCCGTCGGCCTACTCGGAGGTGGTCCTCTGAGAGCGGCCCCTATTGTGAGAAGTGGTATCGGCAGATGGAAACAGAAACACCTGGCTCTATCCTTTAGCCCGTGCCGTCAAAGGAATAGAACAATGCAGACCGTATCCGTACGAACTCTCACCCTGTTGCTTGTACTGCTGTTGGCTGTCGTCTCCCATCAGTATACGGCCACGGCAAAAGCGGGACAGACCTATGTGCTCTGGCTGGCCGGCGACGGCACGTCCGTTGAGATGCATTAGCATACGGCAGCAGGCAAGGCCCGGTGCCGTGTGCCGTCTGGCACCATGAGATGACGATGCCAATCCAGTGGTCCGTGCATCACGTGCGTTCCCATCGCCCGGGATTCCCGGGCGATCCTCCTTCACCTGTCAGGGCACCGCTCCTGTCGGTGCCTATCGTCTACCAGCATACAAACAGGTGAGCCAACGTGACCGCCTCTCCATGCCCCCTGATGAACCCTCTCAAAGAGGAGTCCATCTGAGTCCATCATTCCTCGCCTCGAGTTTGCACTCACCCACAGATTTCCTATGCTCTAAGTGGATGATAGAACTGCATCAGAGGCGGCAGATCGAATTGTCCTGGGGGGAAAACATGTCTGCTGTACGACACAGGGGTTCGCGGAGGCAATGCGGGGCTGTGCTTGTGCTCGCCCTGATCTTCCTCATGATCTTCTCGGCCCTGGCGGTGGCGCTGGCCGCCTCATCGGGCGCGAACGTGCAAGTGGCATCCAACCAACGCTACGCGAATGGTGCTCTCCACGCCGCTCAGGTGGGGCTGGAATGCGCCAAGTATATCGTCAGGACCGTGACCCTGCCCGAAACCGGTATGAATACCGTCAGCGATGCGGAAGCCGACACGGTGTGGGCGAATCTGTGTGTGTACCTGCAGACCCGGGCACTCGACGGCAAAGCGGTCTCGGCCGCCAGCCGGTTCGCCGATGCCCACGGTGCCGGCGATCAGATCGTGACGCAGACCATGGACTTTGCCACGCCTTGCCTTCGGTTCACGGTCCGGCTCTATCGGTACGATGCCGACCGGCGTACGCTCAAGGTGCAATCGATAGGCACAGAAGGTGACGCCTCGCGGCAGGTTGCCATGGATATGGCCGTCACGAAGGACCGGGAGGTCCTGTCCTACGCAGTGGCTGGCCGAGGCCGCATGTGGCTCACCGGAACCACCACCATCCACGGCGACGTGTTCAGCACGTGGAACCGCGCGGGAGTCTCGCCATTCAACATGACGAGCGACTCCGCCGTTCTCGGCACGGTCAATACCGTCCGCACGCTGAGCCAGATCCAGAACGACACCTATCAACTCGAGACGCTGAATGCGGACGACCTTCCTCTCGACATCCACGGGGATCCTCTTGGCGACAACTATGACGAGCGTTACTACGGCTCGTACGACGAGGTTCAGGGCTACCATGAAGGGATCAATTATGGGCAGCCCTACAACGACATGCCCGGCATGAACATCTCCGACTACAACACGGACGTCTACAAGACCGGCCTGACGACGATCACTGGGACCGGTGTCCCCAAGGTCACCGAGTACTTCCCCCATGCCGCCGGCAACTACTCCCAGCCGAGAGACGGGGGCAGCACGTCCTTCAGCCGGTACAAGTATGAGAGCCAGACGTTCTCGAACGCTATCCTCCCGGTCAACAGGCACGCCCTGTTCAAGAACTGTACGTTCCAAGATGTCCTCTACATCGAGGCCTCCAAGACCAGCACGTCCAAGTCGTACACCAACAACGTGCGATTCGAGAACTGCACGTTCAACGGGGTCGTCGTGACGAATACCCCCCAGTCCTTCAACTGGGTGAACAACTGCCTGTACTTCACGGGCGAGGCGACGTTCAACAACCAGTCCTCCGTCCAGGAGGCCACCGTCCTCGCGCCCCACTTCAACGTGAACCTGGGCAACACGAACCCTCAGCACAGCGACAACAACGTGCTGACCGGCGCGATCGTCGGCGGAATCGTGGATATCCGTGGAAATGCACAAATCTACGGCACGATCATCTCGATGTGCGACACGAGCTCGTGGACGAGCGGGTACGTGACCAACATCGGCGCCACGCTGGGCGACGGCGGCTCCGAGACCACCGAGCTCGGCGATGTCGGGGTCATCAGCATCACGCCGGAGGAAGACATGATGTTGCCCAGCGGCATTACCAGTCCTATCGTCATCAAACCCAATCCGCAGACGTATTCAGAATGCCTATAGCCTGTCCCAGAAGGAATGATCTCGCGCGAAATCAGTCAACCATTGGGGGATTCGACAATGAAGAATGCGTCAATCAGAATGCTCTTCGTGCTCGCCGCCGTGCTCGCCTTTCTTGTGGTCTGTCATTTCGCGGCGTGGACACCGCCGGCCCAGGCCGGCGTGGTCTGGTATGCGGACCCGAATGACCCGAACGAGCCACCACCCGAGCCGGAAGTGGTCGCCGTGATGTGGCTCTCTGAGGATCCGAACGAGCCCAACGAGCCAACACCGGAAAGGATGTAGGCAGTCTTGACGACGTCCGCGGCGATAGCTGCCTGACATTGTCCTTTCCCTCACGCCGGAGATGGCGCCGAGAGGCACCTTTGCACGCCAACGGGCGATGTCTCCGGCGTGCATCTTTGCGCTCGCCTGCCGTGCCCATCAGGGCAGAACAATTCCTTCCCTCTCGATATATTGAGGTGGGCGGACTGCGAGACCCTGGCCGATCAAGGCCAGTGCCCGTCTGTCGCACCCCAACAGCCCCTTGCGTTTGCCGTTTGACACGGCATGCCGGATATGGTCTAATCCCGCCCGACCTGGATGGCACCCAGCGACCTTGACTCAAGGTTTGTCAGATACAGGAGAAGACCCAATGCCGAAACGAACGGACATCAAGAAGGTAATGATCATCGGTTCGGGCCCGATCGTAATCGGTCAGGCCTGCGAGTTCGACTACTCCGGCACGCAGGCGTGCAAGGCCCTGCGCGCGCTCGGCTACCAGGTCGTGCTGGCCAACTCCAACCCGGCCACGATCATGACCGATCCCGGCATGGCCGATGCGACCTACATCGAACCGCTCACGGTCCAGGCCATGACGGAGATCATCAAGGTGGAGCGTCCCGACGCCCTGCTGCCCAACCTGGGCGGGCAGAGCGGATTGAACCTGGCGTCGGAGTTGGCCATGAGCGGAGCGCTCGACACGTACGGCGTCAAGGTCATCGGCGTTCAGGTCGATGCGATCAAGCGGGGTGAGGACCGCCTGGCCTTCAAGCAGACCATGGAGCGCCTTGGGATCGACATGCCTCGCAGCGAGGTGGCCTACAGCGTGGAGGAGGCGGAGAAGATCGCCGAGCAGCTCGGCTATCCCGTCGTCATCCGTCCCGCCTATACCCTGGGCGGAACCGGAGGCGGGGCCGTGTTCAATGTCGAGGAGTTGCGCGTGATCGCCAGCCGGGGACTCTCCGCCAGTCTGGTCAGGCAGATTCTTGTCGAGGAGTCCGTGCTCGGCTGGGAGGAATTGGAGCTGGAGGTGGTTCGCGACGCCAAGGGGCGGAAGATCACCGTCTGCTTCATCGAGAACGTCGATCCGATGGGCGTCCATACGGGCGATTCCTACTGCACCGCCCCGATGCTCACCATCGACCCGAAGCTGCAGCAGCAACTACAAAAATATTCCTACGATATCGTCGATGCCATCGAGGTCATCGGCGGCACGAACATCCAGTTCGCCCACGACCCTGACACGGGTCACGTCGTGGTCATCGAGATCAACCCGCGGACCTCGCGGTCGTCCGCCCTGGCCTCCAAGGCGACAGGCTTCCCCATCGCGAGGGTCTCCTCGCTGCTGGCGGCCGGCGTGACACTGGACGAAATCCCCTACTGGCGCGACGGCACGCTCGAGAAGTACACGCCCTCCGGCGACTACGTCGTCGTCAAGTTCGCCCGCTGGGCCTTCGAGAAGTTCAAGGGCGTCGAGGACAAGCTCGGAACGCAGATGCGGGCCGTCGGCGAGGTCATGAGCATCGGCAAGAACTACAAAGAGGCGTTCCAAAAATCGATCCGGTCCCTCGAGATCGGGCGCCACGGGCTGGGCTTCGCGAAGAACTTCAACAAGCTGCCGCTGGAGCAGTTGATGAGCCTGCTGACGTATCCGACGAGCGAGCGGCAGTTCGTCATGTACGAGGCCCTGCGCAAAGGGGCTGACGTCCAGGCCCTGTACGAGAAGACTCGCATCAAGCGATGGTTCATCGAGCAGATGGCCGAGCTGGTCACCCTGGAGGAGAAGATTCTCAAGCACAAAGGCAAGGCTGTGCCGGAGAAGCTGCTGGTCCAGGCGAAGAAGGATGGGTTCGCGGATAAGTACCTGGCCAAGCTGCTCTCCGTCCCGGAGGAAGACATCCGCAAGCGCCGGATTGGCGCGGGAATGGCCGAGGCGTGGGACGCGGTGCCGGTCAGCGGCGTGGAGAACGCGGCCTACTACTACTCCACCTACAACGGCCCCGACAAGGTCGGCGTGAGCAAGCGACGCAAGATCATGGTCCTCGGCGGCGGGCCGAACCGCATCGGCCAGGGCATCGAGTTCGACTACTGCTGCGTCCACGCGGCCTTCACGCTCCGCGACGAAGGCTTCGAATCCATCATGGTCAACTGCAACCCCGAGACGGTCTCCACCGACTATGACACGTCGGACAAGCTGTACTTCGAGCCGCTGACCGTCGAGGATGTCCTGAGCATTTACGACAAGGAGAAGCCTGAAGGTGTCATCGTGCAGTTCGGCGGGCAGACCCCTCTGAACCTGGCCGGCGAGCTGGCCAAAGCCGGCGTCAAGATTCTCGGGACCTCACCGGAGGCGATTGACCTGGCCGAGGACCGCGACCGGTTCCGGTCCGTGATACGCAAGATGGGCATCCCGCAGCCGGAGTCCGGGATGGCGAGCAGCCCGGAGGAGGCTCTCAAGATCGCAGCACAGATTGGCTACCCGCTCATGGTCCGACCCTCCTACGTCCTCGGCGGCCGGGCGATGGAGGTCGTGCACGACGAGGAGATGCTCCGCCACTACGTCGCCGCTGCCGTGGAGGTCACGCCGGAGCGGCCGATCCTGATCGACAAGTTCCTTGAAAACGCCATCGAGACGGAAGCGGACGCGATTGCCGATGGGACGGATGCATTCGTGCCGGCCGTGATGGAGCACATCGAGCTGGCGGGCATTCACTCGGGTGACTCGGCATGCGTCATCCCGCCGGTCAGCCTCCCCAAAAAACACATCGATACGATCTACGAGTACACCCGCAAAATCGCGATCGAGCTGAATGTCGTCGGGCTGATGAACATCCAGTACGCCATCTGCAAGGATACGGTCTATATCCTCGAAGCCAACCCGCGGGCGTCACGGACGGTGCCGCTGGTGTCGAAGGTGTGCAATATTCAGATGGCTCGCTTAGCCGTGCAGTGCATGCTCGGCAAGAAGCTCTCGGAGCTGGGGATCAAGCAGCACAAGATTCCCCACTTCGGCGTCAAGGAGGCCGTCTTCCCGTTCAACATGTTCCCCGAGGTCGATCCGATTCTCGGGCCTGAGATGCGATCGACGGGCGAGGTCCTCGGCATGGCCAATTCCTTCGGCCTGGCCTTCTACAAATCGCAGCAGGCGGCCAAGTCGGAGCTGCCTCTGCAGGGCACGGTGCTGATCACGGTCACCGACGACGACAAGAAAGACACCCTGAAGACGGCTAAGGAGTTTGACAAGCTCGGCTTCCGGATCAAGGCCACGGACGGCACGTACAAGCACTTGACCGCCAACGGTGTCCGAGCGGAGCAGATTCTGAAGATGCACGAGGGCCGGCCGAATATCGTCGATGCGATCAAGAACGGCGAGATTCAGCTCGTCATCAACACGCCCGGCGGCAGGCTGAGCAAAAGCGATGATTCCTACATCCGCAAGGCGGCCATCAAGTACAAGATCCCGTACATTACGACGACCGCCGCGGCGGCCGCCGCCGTCAAGGGGATTGCCGAGACGCGCAGCAATGGCGTGGCCCCCGTCCGCTCGCTCCAGAGCTATCACGCCGCGATCAAATGATCAATGATGGATGATTCAACTGCGTCCGCCGCTCGCTCCCAGGCCGCTATGTGCGGATGGCGGCATCACTCGCAGCTTCGCGATGGTTCCGCCTCAATCATCAATCGAAAATCATCAATAATCAATCGTGGGCCTCCCACCACAGTCTCGGATGGTCCTTCCCTTCGTCGATCCACCAGATGTCGTCGGCGTCATCAACCGGCTCGCCTATAGAGTCAAGTCGGCCTAAGGTACTGTGACTTGGAGCGAGAAGGTCTTCAGCGGCTCCACACCTTCTTCCCACGGCCTGCGATAGACGAGCTTGAGAGTCATATGCCCTGGATGGACCGCCTTGAAATCGAAGCTTTCCCACCCACCAGCCCCGACAAGGGGTGGATCGCCTGTCTCGCGTGGCTTGAACTGTGCCTCGCCCATCTGCTCCACGATGGAGTCCTGGTGATCCACCCATTCCCATCGATACCCCGTACTGGGATTCGATTCGAGCGTAACGGCAAATACCTGGCCCAGCACAACCGTGACCCGTCCATCATACGGTTCCCACCAGAAGCGGGGATAATCCAACCCTTCGGCGATCTCCCATATATCCTCCGTGCCATTGGCCGTTTCGCTCACGAAGTCCCAACCGGAATCTGTGAACGTACTTTCCATCTGCATCTCGGCCGTAGTCTTGCCCGCGCCGCCGGCGCTCGTGGCTTGGCCTGTGGTCTGCGTGTCCCAAAGGCAGCCCACAACCCCGCCGAGGACGTTCTCGCCCAGTAATCCCCCTATCGATGATGTTGTTCCTGTCACCATAGATACTGAATAGCAGTTGGATATCATACCGGGGTCGTCCACTCCGCCGTATGGTCCCGGTTCAGAAGTGCCATTTGTGCCTACGAGGCCTCCAACCGAGGAGTCTCCCATGACACTTCCCTCAGCATAGGAATTCGTAATTGTCCCGGCATTCTCCCCCACCAGCCCGCCAACACACATGTCCCCGCTGACCGAGCCGATGCTGTAGCAGTGGATCACAGTACCCCGGCTCGTTCCCACCAGCCCGCCGACGCAGTATCCAGTGCCCCTGACCGCACCGGTGCTGTAGCACTGGGTCACGCTGCCGTTGTTCGTGCCCACCAGCCCCCCGACATCGGAATCACCACTGACCGAGCCTGCGCTGTAGCACTGGGTCACAGTGCCCGAGTTATCCCCCGCGAGCACACCAACACAGCTACCTGAACCGATGATGTTGACATCCACTAAACCCAGGTTCTTTACCTCGGCCCCAGATTCCAATCTACCAAACAGGCCCAGAGACTCCCAGCCCTCGACCGAAAGATGCGAGATTGTCATGTCATTGCCATCAAAGGTTCCCGCAAATGACGGGATTACCGTCGTTGCCCAGCGGATTCCGGAGAGGTCAATCGAGCAGACCAGCCGATAGTGCGAAGAGGGGCTGCAGTAGTACATCGCGCCAAGCTCCAAGGCGGCAGAAATCAGGTATGGGTCGTCTATCGTGCCAAGACCCTCCAGTTTGGGTGGCGTATACCCGTTAAGCATCGCCAATACCGGATAACCGCCTCCCCGTGGCATCTGCCAGATCTCGTGCAGGCCGTCGTCGAACTCTCCCTGGAAATCCCAACCTGCGCTCTGATAGGTGCGCATATCCCACATCTCGGCCGTGGTCTTGTCTATGCCGCCGGCACTGGTCGTCTGGCCCGACGTCTGGATGTCCCAGAAACAGCCAACTACACCACTGCCCTGGTTTTGCCCTACCAAGCCGCCGACGCACTCATTGCCGCTAACCACTCCGCTGCTGTAGCTCGTGGTGATCCTGCTGCCCCCGGTAGTACCCACGAGGCCGCCGACGCACGAACTGCCACTCACTGCGACAGTGCTGTAACAGGCGTTTAACGGGCCGTTGTACCAGTCCTGCCCCACCAGCCCGCCGACGCACCAATCCCCACTGACCGCACCGGTGCTGTAGCACCGGGTCACAATACCTTCATTGACCCCCACCAGGCCGCCGATGTTGCCACCTGAGCCGGTGATGCTGACATCCACCACGCCCAGATTCCTCACCTCGGCGCCAGATCTATACCCACCCAACTGACCCAACAGACCCAAGAAACTGTCACCTGTGATCGTCAAATGGGTGATCGTATGGCCACCCCCGTCAAAGACGCCGGTGAAGGGTGTCAGATGATCTGGCCCGATGACGGCCTTGTCGAAGACCTTTCGGCCGGGGAGGTTGGGGTCCAGGTCGATATCGGCGGTCAGGATGAAGTGCTTGTCGTAGTCCTCGGGACTCTCGCCAAGAAGAACCAGATCGCCCGCCGCGGCGATCCGGTAGGGATCGTTCGGCTCGCCGGTGCCTCCGCTGTAGGGAGGGGTCGTAATGATCCCACCAGCCATTCGCTCCCACGCAAGGCGCGGGTAGTCTTTCCCTTCATCAATCGTCCATACCGGCTTGGCGCCCCACCCCTTGAAGGTGGCGGCCTGCTGAAGCTCGTCTGTGCTAAGGCCGATTCCACCAGCACTTCTGGTCTGTCCGGACGTCTGGATGTCCCAGAAACAGGCATTCACAGTACCGTAGTTGTCTCCCGTCAATCCCCCTAAACGCGGACCCGTACCACTGACCGCTCCGGCGCTGTAGCATTGGGTCACAGTGCTATACGAGGAGTTAGATCCGACAAGGCCACCGAGGGCTTCTTTGCCATTGACAGTGCAAGTGCTGTAGCACTGGATCAGCGCACCACGCCAGCTATCTCCCACCAGCCCGCCGACCGCCACGCTGCCGCTGACCGCGCCGGTACTGTAGCACTGGGTCACAGTACCGTTACGGTTGATCGAGCCCACTAGCCCGCCGACAGAGTTGCCCGAACCTGTTATGTTGACGGCCACGATGCCCAGGTTCCTCATTCCGCAGTGAGGCGTTTCCAACTGCCCCAATTGCCCAAATAACCCCAGCCAATCCTCGCCGATGATCGTCAGATGCGAGATCGTATGACAGTTGCCCTCAAAGACACCTGTGAAAGAAGTGCCATTGAACATACCCCACA
>Ga0315274_10004344_pt1 | contig 20874 bp, 18 predicted proteins | sample YL17G02_20_MG_FD_203700 | JGI IMG/M metagenome (GOLD analysis project Ga0315274, IMG submission 203700) | Sediment microbial communities from Yellowstone Lake, YNP, Wyoming, USA - YL17G02_20 | ecosystem: Environmental > Aquatic > Freshwater > Lake > Sediment | place: USA: Wyoming | collected...
TGATTCAACGGCTGGCACAGGACATCGGCATCCCGCGCCTCTTCCTGGTGGGCAACTCCGTCCGCGATGAGAGTGACCGGCAGTTCATCCGTGAGCATGGTCCCGATCTGCCTGTCCTGGGCTTCCTGCCTTACAGCCCGCTGGCCATCGAAGCCGACATGAAGGGCCTGGCGGTCTTCGAGATTGCGAGCGAGTTGGTGCAGGAAACGCAGCTGATAGCGGCGGAACTCGACAGGCTCGTGTCCAGCGCCTGAATCTACTCCTTCTCCCCTAGGTCCACGCCGTCTGCGCAGTACGAGTCCCCAAGCTCCCCTCACCATGAGATAGACCACTGCAGTATGTACGAGCTAGTCGCTGCTGCATGTGAGTCGCATTTGACAGCGAATCGCGGTTGTGGTATACTCGCAGTTGTTTGCGGGAGGTGCCATGACCCACCACCACGAGGTAGTCGAGGCCTTGCAGCAGATAGGATACCGTCTCACCCCTCAGCGCATGATGATCCTCGAAGCCATCGCCCACAGCGGCGGCCACATCAGCGCAGAAGAGATCCATGAGGCGGTCCGTGAGGCCTATCCGTATCTGGACATCTCTACCGTCTACCGTACTCTGGACCTGCTTAAGACTCTCCACCTGGTCAGTGAGACGAACTTGGGCCGCGGGCATGCCCAGTATGAGCTGCTCAGCAAAGGACTTCACCATCATCTCATCTGCACCGAATGCGGAAAGATACTCGACTTTGACAACTCATTGCTGGATCCACTGAGACAGGTCATTGAGCAGGAATACGATTTCCATAGCGAGATAGAACATCTGGCGATTCCTGGGATATGCAGCAGCTGCAATACGGGCAGTGAATAGGCTAGTGAGAATGGACAATCATCCGAACGGCACGCCACAGAGCAGCCCACGCGGCCGTCAGACACACCGGACCTTCCGCGCGTCTCTCTGATACGATCAGAAAGACAAGGAGGACAAGACGATGATCGCAGCTACCTCGTGGCTAATCCCCTCGCTGCTGCCGAAGGCCATGCACATCCCGGACGGTTTCCTTTCGCTAACTATCGCAGGGTTGACCTGGCTACTTTCCATTGCCGCCCTGGCCTATGCCATCACCAGAACCAACAGACAACTGGGCGAGAAGCAGGTGCCTCTCATGGGTGTCATGGCTGCCTTCATCTTCGCCGCCCAAATGCTGAACTTCCCAGTCGCTGGTGGCACGTCGGGACATCTGATAGGTGCTGCTCTGGCAGCGATACTGCTGGGACCTTGGGCGGGCATGCTGGTCATGACCAGTGTGGTGGTAGTCCAGGCTCTCCTGTTCCAAGATGGCGGGCTCATCGCGCTGGGTGCCAATATCCTCAACATGGCTGTGATCGCGAGCCTCGTCGGCTACCTCGTATACGCTATCATGCAGAGGATGCTCGGTGGGAGAGCGTGGGTCAATCTGGCCTGCTCCTTCGCGGCCGCCTGGTTATCGGTCTTCGTAACCTCACTGGCGTGCGCGGTTCAGCTTGGTCTGTCGGGTTCCTCACCCCTGCAGGTTGCGCTGCCCGCCATGGGGGGCATCCACGCTCTCATCGGCGTGGGCGAGGGGTTGATCACGATGGGAGCGCTGGCTTTCATCACAGCTACGAGGCGTGACCTCGTCGCATCCCGCCCGGCTGCGAGCTAGGGAGGTCACCCATGAGGAACAAGACTTGGTGGATAGTCGGTCTCGTCATCGCGCTTGCCGTTACCATCCTTTCGCCTCTCGCGTCTCCGCGGCCCGACGGGCTGGAGAGAGTGGCCGAGGATCAGGGGTTCATTGATGCGGCGGAGGAGCCGTTCTACGAGATCATACCAGACTACGTCCTGCCGGGCATTCCTAGCGAATCCCTGGCCACCATCCTGGCAGGAGCGGTTGGCGTGTTGATCGTCTTCGGCATAGCCCTGGGAGCGGGCTATGCGCTCCGAGGCAGGCGGCCTGAAGGGGAGGCGCGGTAGGTCAGCTTACCGGCGCGACCAGCAGGTCAGCCTCCCGGACCCGCCCAGCCTCTGCGTCACTTCTACAAGGCTTCGTGGAGTATCCTTGGCCCATATCCAGGCACTAGACGTACACCAGGAAGGTGACAGTCCCATCCATCGCCGCGATGCCAGGGTGAAGCTCGTTCTCACGCTGGCCTTCATCGTGGCCATCACTGCTCTGCCCGCGGGGGCTTGGCTTTCGTATCTTCTGGTCCTGTTGGCCATAGGCTTCGTCCTGGGAGTATCGCGCATCAGTCCTGCGCTGGTCCTCAAGAGATCACTGGTGGCAATCCCGTTCGCCATGTCCGCGCTGACCCTGATTTTCACTCGCCAAGGGACCACAGTCGTCGCCGTCGAGTTGGCTCAGTGGACTGTCTCCATCAGTTACGAGGGCATCGTCGCCTTCGCCAGCATTCTCACCAAGGCGTGGCTGTCGGTGCTGATTGCCACCATGCTGGTCACCTCCACCAGCTTTCCGGACCTCGTGTCCGCCATGAGGTCGTTGCGGGTCCCCAAGGTCCTTGTGTCCGTGATCTCCTTCATGTATCGCTACATCTTCATTATCGCGGATGAAGCCCTCCGGCTGCACCGCGCCAGGGAAGCCCGCAGCGCCAGCCCGAAGGGAGCGTCCCAAGGAAGCATCATCTGGAAGACAAGAGTGCTGGGAGGCATGATCGGCTCTTTGTTTCTGCGTAGCTACGAGCGGAGCGAACGCATCCACGCTGCCATGCTCTCCAGAGGTTTCGACGGGGACATCCGTACCATGAGGTCCGCAGAATTGGGGCCTAGCGATTTCATGGTCATTGGGGCCTGCCTGATCTATCTTCTGACCGTGCTGCTGGTAAGTCGTATCCAGCGAGGGACGTGAGATGGCAACCGCGTCTGGGGTACCGGTCTGCACCGCGGAGAACAGCTTACCTCAGGACAGCCTGCCTGGAGTGACGAACAGTAGGCCGGGCTCCGTGATAGAGCTAGTCGGTCTTTCCTTCAGCTATCCCGACGGCAGACGGGCGCTTGACGACATCAACCTCGTGATCCACGAGCAGGAGAAGGTAGCAGTCGTCGGGCCCAACGGTGCGGGAAAGTCAACGCTACTGCTCCACCTCAATGGCATCCTCACCGGACAGGGTGTCGTCAGGATCATGGGCAGAGAGCTGAGCAATGGCAACCTGGGATTGGTCCGCAGCCAGGTGGGGCTGGTTTTCCAGCACCCAGACGACCAACTCTTCTCCCCGACCGTGTTCGAGGATGTGGCCTTCGGCCCGCTACACATGGACCTGGACGAGGAGGAGGTCAGCCACCGCGTGCATCGGGCTCTGGCCGAGGTCGGTATGGACGGTTTCGAACGTCGCATGTCGCACCATCTGAGTCTAGGGGAGAAGAAACGCATTGCCATAGCCACTGTACTGGCGATGCGACCGGCGATCCTCGCCCTCGACGAGCCGTCGGGAGAACTGGACCCACGTGCAAGACGGGGCCTGATCCGCCTTCTAGGGTCGTTGCCTCAAGCCATGATTGTGGCCACTCACGACATACGCCTGGTGGACGAACTGCTGCCACGTACTGTCATCCTAGACGAGGGAAGAGTGGTCGCGGACGGCCCCACAAAGACCCTCCTAAAGGATGTGGAACTCCTCGACAGGCATGGCCTGGAACCGCCATAGGCACCGTCTACGAGCGGCCTTGCGAGCTCGCCAGGGTGGCAAGGGGGAGTCACGGGCAGAGTATGGTCTTACCAGAGACCGTGTGCGGCCCCTGAGAAGAGGTATTTCAGACAGGCGGATCGCTGGTGTGTGCCCAGACGCGCGGAGAGCCAGCGGGTTCGAGTTGGGCGTCCGCCTGATCAACTGTCCACAAAGAGGGGCACAAAGCCGAATTTCTTCACATCCACCAAGCCCTTGTCGGTCAGTTTCAGTTGAGGTATGACCGGCAAAGCCAGGAAAGACATGGCCATGAAGGGGGAAGGCACCGTACAGCCCAGCTCTCTAGCAGCCTTGTTTATCACCTCCATCTCGTTCATCACATCCCGCGCTGACTTCTCGGACATCAGACCGGCTATTGGCAAGTGCACCGTGGCCAGGACCTCCCCCTCAGCTGCGACAACGAGTCCTCCCTGCATCTTAACGATTTGCACTGCAGCGGTCATCATGTCCTCGTCGTTGGTGCCCACCACGATGATATTGTGCGAATCGTGGGCCACCGAAGAAGCCAAGGCACCACGCTTCAGCCCAAACCCCCTCACGAAACCAAGACCGGTGTTCCCGGAGGCCATATGCCTTTCGATAACGGCCAACTTGAGCATGTCTCGCTCCACATCGGCCACGGCAAAACCATCCACTGTCCTGACCGCCTCCACCGACTGGTTGGTGACCAGTTGGTTGGGCGTCAGCTCGATCACTCTGGCGCTGGTGCCCTGTGCCTCGATGCGAAAGTGCTCCAGCTCGATCCATGCCACGTTGACCGTGCCCCGCAATGGAACCGGCCGACGCTCGCCGCCCATGTCGAGCATCTCGCCATTCTCGGCAACCAAGCGACCTCCTCGGAAGACCTTGTCGACTTGGAAACTGTCGAAGTCATCCAGAACCACCATGTCGGCGCGATAGCCGGGAGCGATAGCACCCAGGTCACGCAGCCCGAAGTACTCCGCAGCGTTGATGGTGGCCATCTGGATTGCCAGCACGGGCTTCAAGCCCAAGCCTATCGCCTTCCTCACTATGTGATCCATGTGTCCGTACTCAAGCAACTGGGCGGGATCGTTGTCGTCGCTGACCAACATGCACCTTCGCGCGTTCTCTGGGGTCACCAACTGCAGCAACGCCTCCATGTTCTTGGCGACGCTGCCCTCGCGGATCATGACGTACATCCCTCGCTGCAGCTTCTCCCTGGCCTCCTCAAGAGAACTGCTCTCGTGGTCTGAGGTAATGCCCGCCGCAATGTAGGCGTTCAGGTCTTTGCCAGACAACCGTGGTGCATGGCCGTCCACCCGCTTTCCGCCGGCGATAGCTATCCTTGCCAGGACATCCCCGTTCCTGTCCAAGACCCCAGGATAGTTCATCATTTCAGCCACACCCACCACCCAGTCTTCACGGAGCAGTGGAGAGAGGTCATAGGACATCAAGCGGGAACCTGCCGTCTCCAACTCGGTGGACGGAACGCACGAGGGCAACATGAAGTACACCTCGAGGGGACTGCCCTTGCTTGATTCCATCATGTACAGAATGCCATCCAACCCCAGGACGTTGGCTATTTCGTGGGGATCAGCGACAACCGTTGTCGTCCCGTGGGGCACCACGACCCGTGCAAACTCAGAAACACGCAGCATAGAGCTCTCGATGTGTACATGGCCGTCGATGAACCCGGGGCACAGATAGGATCCCTGCAGATCCAGGACCTCCTTGGCCTCGTACGGCCCCAGCCCCACGACGCGATGGCCGGAAACGGCAACGTCGGTCTCGTGAATCTCGCCCGAGAGCACATTCACCAACCGAGTGTTCCTCAGCAGCAGATCTGCCTTTTCTTCTCCTCGGGCCACACTGATGATCTGGTCGAGCTCGCCCACTGTTCGCCCCTTTCTGTCCCAGCCGTCGCCCTTAGAGATGGCGGCCTGGAGATACTGGGCTCCCTATTGCCACATGATCAGCGTTGGACTGACAGTGGCACCGCTGCCAAGACTATTGGGCTTCGAGATTGAAGGTCAGAGCGGTGATCAACCAGCGGCCATCTGTCTTGACAAAGGTCCATTGGTCGCCACCAGGCGCGTGGTCTATGCCAATTGTCGTGGTACTGACGGCCGTAGCGGTGTTGCCCTCGACCGTCACCTCCGCATCAGGGTGGGTCACCGAGCTAGGAGCGGATGGAAAGATCTCGTTCACGTATCTCTCCCGGATGGCGGCAATGCCGTCCCACACGCGATCGTCAGAAGGGTTGTCCGGAGTGTGGTTGGCGTCAGTGACTACCCCATCCTGGTGCCAAATCTCCATCAAGCGATCTATGTCCTGTGAGACAACACCCTCAGCCTCCGCATTCAGCAACTGCATGACGGCCTCTTCGTCGTTCGCCGGCGTTGGGGTATCGGTGCCCCTGGGGCGCGGTGTGCCCATACCAGACGGCGGTGCGGGAACTTCTGGAGCGCTACAGGCCGCGACTACCGCTACCGCGGCAATGAGAGCTGCGAGCAACGTTCTCTTCACTTTGTCTAAAGCCTCCGCTTTTTGGGCGGTATATTATCACAATTCACGACAAAGTCAAACGTGGTATCGTACAATCCGGCGAGAGGGCCACCGCCATCGCCAGCCGCGGACCGACGCGTTTGTTGGCCACACTCCGGCGGTACCGGCACTAGCTCCGACTGATGGCTTCCCATTCCAGTCATCGGCGACAACGCCTGTAGCCCAGAGCACGCAAGTGTGATAGTCTTGCCCCTCAGAGACACAGGACGTGAGCGCGCGGGCCCTCTATTTGTCACCACACCTTGATGATGCTGTCCTATCCTGCGGAGGACTGATACGCCGGCAGGTCACCAGCGGCACTCCGGTACTGGTCGTCACTGTCTTCGCCGGTGAGCCACAGCACGCGGAGCTCTCTGCATACGCAGCCCAGACGCACAGTAGATGGGGAAAGGCCACCCATCCGACGACCGTGCGCAGGAAGGAAGACAGGAGCGCCATGAACCTACTCGGCGCAGAGTACCTGCACCTGGCATACGCCGACGCCATCTACCGCTTCAGTCAAGACTCCTTTCTGTACTCTTCAGACCAAGAGCTTTTTGGCCCCATCCATCCCTCAGAAGCGACGCTTATGTCGCGATTGGCCGCGATGGTGGCCGGCCTGCCCACGTCGCAGGACGTTACAGTGTACGCGCCGCTGGCTGTAGGAAACCATGTAGATCACCAGTTGGTCAGAGACGCACTGCTCAGCCTGCAAGCCGGATCCAGCCAGATCGTGCTCTACGAAGACTACCCCTACGTCGATAAGCCCGGCGCTCTCACGGGTGCGCTGAGAATGCTCGCAACGCAGGAGTGGGAGTCAGAACTGCAGTTGCTCGACGAGGCGTGCCTGAAAGCAAAGATCGCGGCCATCGCAGCCTATCAGTCCCAGATGGCGACCCTATTCGAGGGCGACAAGACCATGGCGCTGCGCGTGCGTGAATACTCGAGGGCGGTAAGCCCCGACCAGGGATTCGCCGAAAGATACTGGCGAATCTGTCGAAGATGAGACCGCGGCCAGGGCCAGACACGCACACACCAGTTTGAAGCAAGAGTAAGTGGTGTGATATAATCCCAACGGGAAAGGAATGGAGCAGATCAGGGCTTTCGTGGCCATAGAGCTCCCAGGGAGCGTGAGGAGCGAGCTGGAGCGCATACAGGGCTCTCTCAAGGGCAAGGGTGTTGCGGACCATGTGCGCTGGGTGAAGCCGGAGGGGATACATCTCACTTTGAAGTTCCTGGGCAATGTGCCCGCAGGTACTATAACGGAGATTGTCCGCGTCGTAACCCAGGGGAGCGAAGGTATTAAGCCCTTCACCATCAGGTTCGCCGGACTCGGCTGCTTCCCGAGCAGTAGCCGCCCGAGCGTGGTTTGGGTCGGAGTAGAAGGAGATACCGGGACACTGATGCGTCTCCAGACCGCCGTCGAAGATAGCCTTTCTGTCCTGGGCCATCCTGCAGAGGAGCGAATGTACACCCCGCATTTGACCCTGGGGCGAGTGGCTCGCGATGTCGCGGCGAGCGAGCGGCGTCGCCTCGGGGACATGATCGCAGAACACATCGTGGGCTCGCTGGGTGAAATGCAGGTGTGTGATGTCTGCTTGATCAGAAGCGAGCTTTCTCCTTCCGGTGCCAGGTATACGCGCTTGGCAGCCGTGACCTTGGAGTAACCAGGATGATGGTGGCCGTGATCGGAGATGGAGCCTGCTCCGCTGATACCGCTCTCATGGCCGAGAAGGTGGGCCGATTGCTGGCACAGAAGGGAGCCGCTGTGGTGTGCGGAGGGTTGGGCGGAGTCATGGAAGCCGCATGTCGAGGGGCCAAGAGTGCGGGAGGCCTCACTATCGGCATCCTCCCTGGCACCAGTCGCGGCGACGCCAACCCGTACGTTGACATCCCCATTGTGACGGGCATGAGAGAAGCCCGGAACGTGATCGTGGTGAGCTCGGCTCAGTCGGTGATTGCAGTTAGCGGAAGCTTCGGCACGTTGTCAGAGATTGCGCACGCCCTGAAGCTCGGAATCCCTGTTGTGGGGCTGAGCTCGTGGACACTAAGCAAAGAGGGCCGGGAGGAGCTGCGGGGCATCATCCCCGCCGCCGACCCCGCCGACGCAGTGCACAAGGCACTGGCGTTGGCCATAGAGTAGAAGTAGGGAGGTCGGCATGATGTTTCAGGATCGCCGCGAAGCCGGGAAGGCCTTGGCTGGGGAACTGGCATCATTGAAAGGCACACCCAACCTGATCGTGCTGGCTATTCCCCGCGGCGGGGTAGTTGTGGGCCACGAGATCGCTCAGGTCTTGAACGCCCCTCTGGATGTGTACATCACCCGCAAGATCGGCGCCCCTCACAATCCCGAGCTGGCGATCGGGGCAGTGGCCAGCGACGGAACGCTCCTCATCGACCATCAATTGGCGAGAAGGCTCGCCGTATCGCAAAGCTACATCGATCAAGAGTCGGCAAGACAGACTCAAGAGATCAATAGGCGACTGGCCGAGTACCGAGGAAAGAGGCCAAGCCCGGATCTGGCAGGCAAGGTGGTCATACTCGTCGACGATGGAGTGGCAACTGGCGCTACCACTCTCGCTACCATCAAAGCCATCAAGAGCCAACAACCACTCCAACTGATCCTCGCCATCCCCGTCGGGCCCAGAGACAGTATCGAGAGCCTGAGACAGGAGGTGGATCAGCTCTACTGCCTGCACGCGCCCGAGGTCTTCTGGGCAGTTGGTGCCTTCTACAACGTCTTCGACCAGACATCGGACGAAGAAGTGAAAGCCCTGCTTGAGACCGACCCGGAACACTAAAGCTAAGCGTCGTTGCTGATGCGGGCTCCCGTCCGCACACGGCGTATTGGGCCTTCGTCTATCTCACTGCATCCGCTGCACGCCATCACCCACCACGCGTGATTCGACCTCCGACTTGGCTGGGCGTAGAGCACAGTCCCACGTTCAGCGCTTTTCTGCATGGCGCGCTGCACGCCCAGTGGCGGCTTCGTCTCGTTCTACCACGGTTCACCACCAGAGTGAAGAGGTACTTTTCTCCTATTGCCATTGGCACAGAATGCTGGTACACTGGGAGCAAATCGCCAATTACGCAGATAATAGCAACAACGCCAACTCGCGTCGGGCAGCCACTCATGTAATGAGGAAGCGGATGAGAAGGCAGAGATTCCTGACCACAGGAGACATAGCCACTTACTGTGAAGTGACGGGCGCGGCGGTCCTCAAATGGATTGGCTCTGGCAAGCTGCCGGTATTCACCACACCCGGTGGGCACTACCGTGTCCTGCGTACCGATTTCAAGGACTTTCTCCTGCGAAACGGCATGTTCGTAGATGACGGTTTTTTCGGGAAGCGTCGTACCAAGAGGCGCATACTCATTGTAGATGACGAGCCAATGTTGGTCACGTTTATCGAGGGCGCGTTGCGGCTTGAAGGCAAGTACGAGCTCTCGACAGCTACAGACGGGTTCGACGCAGGACAGCAGGTCATCGCCTTCGAGCCGGATCTCATCGTCCTGGACATCATGCTGCCAGGAATGGACGGCTTTGAGGTCTGCCATCGGGTCAAGACCGATGCTGCGACCAAGCATATCAAGATCCTTGCCGTCACCGGCTTCGCCACTGACGAGAACATCCGCAAGATCCTGCACGCTGGTGCCGATGACTATCTAGCGAAGCCGCTGAAGATGCAGGAACTGAAGGAGAAGATCGAAGAACTCCTCCGCGCCGGAGACTGAACCGTCTCCAGCATTCGGCCCGAGCCATTCCAAGTGAGGGGTTATTTGCCTGGGCTGGTGAGGCGGCAAAGCAAGGGGCATCATTCGATGACGGCGCTGCCCCCGGCAGTTGCTGAGCTCCGCCCAACAAGCACATCGCACGTACCAGTCGATTGACTGCAAGCTGCCTGCGGCGAACATATGTGAGACGAGAGGAGAGACCTCTCTCTGAAGGTAAGCTTGATCAACCGGCCAGAAGTCGTAGAAGGGAAGATCCGCGAAGCTCGAGACCAGGGCCTGTTCGACGACCTGGCCGACAAGGAGAGGCCCTTGAACCTCAGCCCGAGCTTCTTAGTCAATCCTAAGTATGCAACTGCCTATCGGATCCTCCAGACGAATGGCTTCGCTCCGGAGTGGATTGAGCTGCATAGGGGAACACGGAAGGAGCTGGAGTAGTGCCAACTGTTCCTCGGAGGCAACCTATGGTGGTCGGGAGGCCTCTACGGACCCGGAAAACGACATGAGTGCGAAACCTGATCCACAAGCCGCATTCCAGCTAACTGCTTCCCGCTATAGGGAGCGTGCGCTGACGATCAACGAGAGGATCGAGCTCTTCAATCTCCTGGTCCCCGTGGCCATGCTCCAGAGACACAAGATCCGTATCAGCGCGGATTTGGTCAGGTTCAGAGAATCGTGGTGGCTGACGCCGAGCGCCGCCACCCGGGGCTACAAACCTGGTTCCTGACCCTGACTCGCCTTGGAGAGATGCGGAGATGAAACAACCTGCGACACGGAAGATCAACTGATGGACGCGAAGGCGAATCCCCCCACTGAACTCGAGGCACTCAGCGGCGCGGTTTCGGGCATCAGTGGCGTTTTTGAATTAGACCAGCTCCTCAGCACCTCCCTGGACAGGGCACTGGAGTTGCTCGATGCCCAGAAGGGTGCCATACACCTCCTCGATACGGATGGGCAGCAACTCACGCTCCATAGTCAGCGAGGATTGTCACCGGAGTATGTGGCAAGGCACCCCAAGATAAACGTGGGAGAGCAGGCAGCGGGCAGAGTTGCGGACATCAGGCGGCCGATTGTGATCAGCGATTCCGCAGGAGGCTCCGACGCCGCACTCATCATGGGGGGAGAGCAGTTCCGCACTCTCGTCTGTATGCCATTACTATCCAAGGCAGGGGTCCTGGGCACAGTAACCTTGCTCGACGCCGGCCGTGGGCGCTTCGAACCCATCGACCTTAGACTACTGGACTTCTTCGCCCGTCAGGTTGCGGTGGGTATGGACATCGCCAGACTCTTCGCCGAGAAAGAGCGTCGGGTCCGGGAACTGGCAGCCCTGAACGAAATCTCCCAAGCCATCGGTTCGACGCTGGACCCCGTGCAGGTACTCCAGATCGTGGCCCGGAGAACGGCCCAGACCTGCGCGGCGGAGCGGTGCAGCATCCTGCTTCTCGAAAGAGACGGCAGCACGCTGGTCCCCAGGATGTCGCAGTTGGCGTCGGGCTTGCCAGACGACAAGCTGTGGGAGGTTTTCAGGAACAACCTCACCGTTGACAAGGTGGACGATGTTCCCGTCATCGCCAACGTGATCAGGCATGGGGAGGCGATAGTCCTCGACTCGGATTCGATCTCCCAACTGCCACGATCATGGGTCGAGCCCTTCGGTATCAAGAGCCTACTTCTGGTTCCTCTCGTCACCAAAGAAGGAATCATCGGTCTCATGGCCCTGGACTACTCGACTGAGGCGCGCCCGTTCTCAGACTGGCAAGTGGACCTGGCGACCACCATAGGCAACCAAGTCGCCATGGCGATCGAGAACGCCCGCTTGTATGCGCGGCAGAAACGACGCGCGGTCCAGTTGGATGTCATAAACCAGGTCGGACGGCGCGCTACATCCAGCCTCGACCTCGATGAACTGCTTCAGGAGACAGCAAGAGCCATCCAGGAAGCCTTCGACTACCAGTTCGTGTCCGTACTCGTCATCGACGAAGAAACGGGTGAGGTGGTCCAGCTGGCCGACGTTGGTTGCGAGAGCTACATGCACATCCCCGGCTATCGTCAGAGCATCCATGAAGGGCTCATCGGTTGGGCGGTCAGGGAAGGAGAGGCCCTCGTGGTTAACGATGTGGCGCAGGACCCACGGTATCTAGAGGGCTTCCCGGACATGCCCTTCACCAAATCGGAACTTGTGGTCCCCATCCAGATTGGCACGCAAGTCGTCGGGGCGCTTGACGTGCACTCTTCGGAACTGAATGCTTTCGACCATACAGACTTGATGTCTATGCAAGCCATAACCGGCCAACTCAGTGTGTCCATGCGGAACGCCCGGCTTTACGAGGAGATAAAGTCACACCTGGCCGATCTCGAGGCCATGAACCGGCAACTGGTCGCGATCCAGCAGACCGGTGCTTCGCTGGCGCGCACGCTCGAACTGCACAAGGTGCTCCAGAGCGTTGTAGACAGTGTGGTGCAGGGTTTGGGCTATGCAGCGGCCGCCATCGGGGTGGTGGAGCTAGAGAAGATGATGGTGGAGAACGTCGCCATCAGCGGCCTCAGCAAGTCACAACTCCAGGACATAGAGCGGATCGCCGGTACGGACTTGGCCGGGATGCGGCTGCCACTGCGGCCCGACAGTGACCTCGTGGTAGATGCCCTGTCCACAGGCAGGATCTTGACCACTGACCGGCTCGACGATCTGTTCGGGTCAATTTTCGACGAGAGCACGGCCAGCGCCGTACAGAACCTGCTCGGCTTGGGTACCATGGTCGCCGTGCCCCTCGTGCTGGACCACAGGCCGCTAGGTGTTCTCACAGCTGCCACCGAGCGCTCTGAGAAAGTCGGTCAAGAAGAACTAGCGACGCTACAAGCCCTCGCCAATCAGGCGGCACTGGCTATCGAAAACGCGCAGCTGTACGAAAGAACGAGAACCAGACTAGACGAGCTCTCTGCTCTGCACGAGATATCAGTGGCCGCCACTTCTACGTGGAATCTCAACGAAATCCTGGACCGAATCGTGGGCGCCCTCCAGCAGACACTGGGCTTTTCCGCCCTCACAGTTATGCTCATCAACGAGGAAGAGCAGAGACTAAGGATAGCGGCTGGCGCGGGCTACGCTGCAGACGTTACGAGGAAAATCGAGCCTCGGCTGGGCGAAGGCATCACCGGCTGGGTCGCCTTGGCCGGCGAGCCGCTGAACGTGCCTGACGTCACTCTGGACTCTCGCTACATCGTGGGTAATGATAGCGTGCGCTCCGAAGTGTGCGTGCCCCTGGCGGTCGGCAACAGGATCATTGGCGTTCTGAACGTCGAGAGCGACCAACGTGCGGCTTTCTCCCAAGATACTGTGCGCTTTCTCTCCACCCTGGCCGGTCACCTGGCTGTCGTCATAGAGAATGCGCGGCTCTTCCAGAGGATAGCTCAGGGCGAAAAGGACTGGCAGAACACATTCAGCGCCATAAGGGACGGTATTGCAGTCTACGACACCGAGTTGAGGATAGTCAGGGCCAATCCGGCGCTTGCGGACATCCTCGACATGCCTCTGGACGAACTCGTCGGCAAGCGCTGCTTCGAGATCTTCTCCTACTGCACGGACCCGGCCAGCCCCTCCTGCCCTCACCGCCAGGCCATAGAGACCGGAGGGCCAGCATCCATTGAGTTCGAGGAACCTCGCCTCGGAAAGACCCTTCACGTCTTCAGCTTTCCCGTCTTCGATGAGGAAGGCGAGTCCAAGGGCACGGTGCATACTGTCAGAGACGTCACAGCCGACAAGACTCTGCGTGCGCAACTCCTGCAAACGGAAAAGCTGGCCGCCATAGGCGAACTGGTCTCGGGCGTCGCACACGAACTCAACAACCCTTTGACTTCGGTGATGGGCTATGCGCAGCTGCTCCAGGCCGCTGACGTCAGCTCAGGGGTAAGGGCGGATCTGCAGACCATATACCACGAGGCTCAGCGAAGCGCTAGAATCATAGACAACCTCCTGACGTTTGCTCGAAAGGAGACGACCGAGAAGAGATACACCGACATCAACCAAATCCTCCGAGACACGGTGGACCTCAGATCGTACCAGTTCAAGGTTGACAACATCGAGTTGGCGAGGGAGTTCCAGGAGCAGTTGCCGTGGACCATGGTGGCCCCGCAGCAGTTGCAGCAGGTGGTTCTGAACCTTCTGAACAACGCGCACCAAGCCGTGATGGAGACGCAGGGCCGACGACGTCTGACCGTGAGATCAGAGGCAGATAGCAGGGTGATCCGCATCCTGATCCTCGACAACGGGCCGGGAATCCCTCAAGAGCACTTGGGCAAGATCTTCGACCCTTTCTTCACCACGAAGGACGTCGGCCAGGGCACGGGGCTGGGGCTGTCCATCGCCTTCGGTATCGTGCAGGAGCACGGAGGAAGGATATGGGCGGATAGCGAACCTGACAAGGGCACAGTGTTCACTGTGGAGTTACCTATCGTTGCACATCCCATGGAGTCTGTTCAGCGGTCATCACAACCAGGACCCACTCCGGCCCACATGGGCCGGCGAATCCTCCTCGTAGACGACGAGGAGGAGATCCTCGAGGTCATCGCCCGCATCCTCGAGCGGATGGGCCACCAGCCAGTGGCCGTGGACTCGGCTGAGAAGGCCCTTGAGAAGCTGCAGATGGGTTCGTACGACCTGATCATTTGCGATGTGAGGATGCCCGGTCTCGGTGGAAAGGGGTTCTACCAGAAGGTCAGGAGCGCACATCCGGAACTGGCGAAGCGCGTGATCTTCACCACAGGCGACACTCTGAGTCCCTCCACGCGTGCGTTTCTCGAAAGCGCAGGCACTCCAACCGTGCCAAAACCCTTCATGATCGAAGACCTGCAGCGGGCTATCGAAGACCTTCTCGGCGAGTAGCTAGACTGCTGTTCAGAAGGCAGCACCGGAGCACCGCACTCGCGACGGGGGGAGCCACACCGCCAACGCACCGGGACCACTGCCGCGGGAATCGAACCTCTGGGCCCTGCGTGTCTGTTCATCGCCAGGCGACCCTCGCTTCGGCGGAAACGGATCACCCCAGTTCGTCTCCATCTCATCACCTGCCTGGCGGAGCCATGCGCATTTGTCTCCCTCATGCAGTTCGCCCACGCTGATCTCTATCCCAGCTCCTTGTGAAACCGGATGCTCTAGTAGCCGCCAGGGGCGCTTTCCCGCGACGGCTGCACCTTTCGTGCGGGGGGCAGCACAGCGAATGCTACCCCACGGAGAATAGTGTGAGGGCCCAGCCCGGTCGTGCTGCGGTCTGGGCTGCACCCCACCGCCCAAGCACGACGCCATTGGGCCGGCGGCGGGGCTGTGTGCAGCTTCCGCACTCACGCGCTCCTGGGCGCGCTGGATGCGAGAAGTAGCTAAGATTTACGTGATCTGCTATGATTGCTAGTCGTCGCAGCGCGCCTGGAGAGCGTGCATCGCTCGGTGGGATCAGAAACGACTACGGCAAATGGGAGGTAGCAGGATGACGGAAGTCGTGATTGTTAGCGGGGCCAGGACGGCCATAGGAACCTTCGGCGGCTCGCTGAAGGACGTTCCAGTGGTGGAACTCGGTGCACTGGTGATCAAAGAGGCCCTCCAACGAGCAGGCTTGCGGCCCGATCCCGGCGAGAAGCTGCTCAGCTACGCGCCTGGAACGCTGGCAGGCACGGGGATTATTGATCTCGAAGCGCGGTACTGTGACTGGGACCAATCACTCCAGGGAACCCAGATTGACGAAGTGATCATGGGCCATGTGATTCAGGCTGGCCAGGGTCAGAACACAGCTAGACAGGCGATGATGCGCGCGGGGGTATCAAAGGAAACCAACGCCTTCACCGTGAACAAGGTCTGCGGGTCCGGCCTGAAAGCCATAACCCTCGGAGCCCAGGCCATCCAGCTCGGTCAGGCAGAGATCGTTGTGGCTGGTGGCATGGAGAACATGAGCCAGGCTCCCTACGGCCTTCCCAAGGCCAGATGGGGCTATCGGATGGACGTCACCGGCGCAGGGGTGACCACTGACCTCATGGTCTACGATGGCCTCTGGGAGATATTCTACGGCTATCACATGGGCCTTACTGCGGAGAACATCGCTGAGAAATACGAGATCAGCCGCGAAGAGCAAGACCAACTGGGCCTTGTCAGCCATCAGCGGGCGCGTAAGGCCATTGCCGACGGCACCTTCGCCGCGGAGATCGTTCCAGTAGTGATGCCTCAGAGAAAGGGCGATCCAGTGGTGTTCGACACCGACGAGCGGCCCATGGACACCAGCCTGGAGAAAATGGCCAAGCTGGCACCAGCATTCAAGAAGGAAGGTACAGTCACCGCAGGCAACGCTTCCGGCATCAATGACGCCGCGGCAGCGGTGGTCCTCATGTCGCGTGAGAAGGCGGATCAACTCGGTCTCGATCCAGTTGTGAGCATCAAGTCATACGCCTCCGGGGCCGTCGATCCCGCGTACATGGGACTCGGGGTGGTACCCAGTGTCAGGAAGGCGCTGGATAGGCCAGGTCTCTCAGTGGAAGACATGGACGTCATCGAGTTGAACGAGGCCTTTGCAGCTCAAGCCATTGCATGTATGCGCGAACTGGGGCTCAGCCTCGACAACACCAACGTACACGGCAGCGGCGTCTCCCTCGGACACCCCATCGGATGTACAGGCGCTCGTCTTGTGGTCACCATCATGCATGAGATGCGGAGAAGAAACCTCGACTGGGGACTGGCGACTATGTGCATTGGCGGGGGACAAGGCATGGCGGCGGTGCTGGGCAGGTAGAGGCTGGCATTGACCGCGGATGGGCTCTGAGCGGAGACAGGGAAGATGATAGCATCCACAGAGGTGGTCATCATCGGCGCAGCCAGGACCGCGATCGGTCGTTTCGGGGGGACCATCTCCGGCATCGCGGCCGTCGAACTGGGCGGTGTGGCCATCAGGGCTGCGGTCCAGAGAGCGGGCATCGATCCTGCGACGGTTGACGAAGTGCTCGTCGGGCAGGTGATTCAAGCTGGGTGCGGCCAGGCGCCTGCTCGACAGGCAGCGCTTAAGGCTGGCCTTCCAGCCTCCGTTGGAGCCACCACTGTCAACAAGGTCTGTGGATCCGGTCTGAAGACGATCGCCATGGGAGCCAATGCCATCGCCGTGGGCGACGCCGAGATCATCGTGGCGGCCGGCATGGAGAGCATGAACATGGGACCGCACCTTCTGGCGAACGCGCGCACCGGCTATCGTCTGGGAAACGCTGAGCTCGTTGACGCCACGGTACGCGATGGCCTCTGGTGCCCTATCGAGAACTGGCACATGGGCAATGCGGCTGAAATCATCGCCGATGCGCTGGGCATCTCTCGCCAAGAGATGGACGAGTTCGCACTGCTCAGCCACAAGAAGGCCGTTGACGCCATCAAGCAGGGGAAGTTCAAGAACGAAATTGTGCCCATTACGATTCCGCAGAGGAAAGGCGAGCTTCTCATCTTCGATACCGATGAGAATCCCCGTGCTGATACCACCATGGAAGCTCTCGCGAACCTCCCGCCAGCCTTCAAGGATGACGGAAAGTGCACTGCTGGGAATTCGTCCGCCATCACCGACGGCGCAGCGGCCGTGGTGATCGCCAGCGCCAACAAGGCCGCTGAGCTCGGCATAGAACCTTTGGCCCGCATCACGGGGTTTGCACAGGCGGCAGTCGAACCCAAGTGGGTCTTCTTCGCCCCCGTGCATGCCGTGGAGAAACTGATGGCCCGTACCGGCCACCAAATCCAGGATTTCGATCTACTGGAGATAAACGAGGCTTTCGCGTCTCAGACCATTGCCAATGGCAGGAAACTGGACCTTGACTGGGAGAAGCTGAACGTGAATGGGGGCGCCATCGCGCTCGGCCACCCCATCGGATGCAGCGGTACTCGTCTCATGGTAACCCTCATCCACGCCATGAAGGAGCGGGGAGCCAATCTCGGACTGGCATCCCTTTGTCTGGGAGGCGGAGAAGCTGTGGCCATGAGCATCGAGATGTGAGCCCAACCATCTCACCTGGGTCCCGCCGATACGCATTCGAGCATCCTTGTGCTGGTCTGCGACGGATACCTCTATCGCCGCATTGATCGCGGCGACGCACGATATCAACAACCGGCCCAGCCATGGTGCTGTGGAGAAAGTGGCAGATGATCCTGACAGATAAGGTCGCTATTGTGACTGGAGCAGGACAGGGCATCGGACGGGCAATCGCCTTCAAGCTGGCAGATAGCGGTGCCAGCGTGGTTGTCTCCGACCTGAACGAACAAACCGCCCTCGAGACAGCGAGACAGATCGAAGCCAAATCCGGTAGAGCCAAGGCGGTTAAGACCGACGTTATCGACAAGCAAGAGGTCCTGCAACTGCTGGAGACGACTGTCGATGAATTTGGCAGGATTGACATCCTGGTCAACAACGCCGGCATCGCCCGAAGCGCCACTCTGCTCCGACTTAGCGACGAAGCCTGGGACGAAGTCCTAAACGTGAATCTGAAAGGTGTCTTCAGGACCACTCAGGCAGCCGCCCGATACATGATCGACGCCAGGTACGGAAGAATCGTGAACATCTCCTCCGTCTATGGTCGAACCGGAACCATTGGAGATTCGAACTACGCCGCCTCCAAGGCCGGGATCATCGGCTTCACCAAGAGCGCGGCCCGCGAACTGGCTCGACACAACATCACGGTCAACGCCATACTGCCAGGGATGATCGACACACCGCTCTTAAGAGGCATCCCGAAGAAGTACCTTGAGCCGATGATCGAGGAGATACCGCTCGGGCGCGTGGGGAAGCCGGAGGACATCGCGAATGTGGCAGCGTTCCTGGCTTCGGACGAGGCCAGCTATATCACTGGCGCCACATTGGAGGTGACCGGTGGGTGGAGGATGTAAGCACGCCGCCCGCAGGCAATGACCCGGTCGTGATCGATATCCGTGCACAGTGCACCACCCACTGACAGGAGTCATTCGACATGGATTTCAACTTGACTGACGAGCAGCGCATGATACAGGAACTAGCCAGGGATTTCGCCACTGACGTCCTCGCTCCCGCCGCACCCATCATAGACCAGACCGAGGAGTATCCGTTCGACAATTGTCGCAAGATGGGAGAGTTGGGCCTGATGGGCATCGAAGTCCCACAGGAGGATGGTGGCACAGGGGCCGACACAGTGAGCTACGTTGTAGCGCTGGAGGAGGTTTCCAAGGCGTGTGCGGCCACCGGTACCATCATGTCCGTCAACAATTCGCTGGTCTGCCACGGACTGGCCAAGTACGGCACATTAGAGCAGCGTGAGAAGTACTTGCGACCTGCGGCCTCCTTTGAACGCATCGGCACCTTCGGCCTCTCGGAACCCCAGGCCGGCTCCGACGCAGCGAGCCAGCGCACCAGGGCCATCAAAGATGGGGACCACTACATCGTCAACGGGGCAAAGAACTTCATCAGCAGCGGCGGAGTGGCAGACTTTCACATCGTGTTCTGCGTTACCGACCCGGAAGCCAGACCCAAACACCATGGGATAAGCTGCCTGCTTATAGAAGCCGACACGCCCGGTTTCTCAGCCGGGAAACCAGAGGAGAAGCTAGGCATCCGAGCTGCCAACACCGCGGCACTATCCTTCGAGGATTGTCGTGTGCCCGTCTCTAGCCGGTTAGGCGACGAGGGGCAGGGTTTCAGGATATCGATGGAAGTCCTTGATGCTGGGAGGATCGGCATCGCGGCCCAGGCGCTGGGCATTGCCCAAGCCTCCATTGATGCCTCCCGACACTATGCCCTGGAGCGAGAGCAGTTTGGCAAGCCCCTGGCTGAGCACGAGGCCATCCAGTTTATGCTCGCCGACATGGCCACCAGAACTGAGGCCGCGCGACTTCTGACCTTGAAGGCAGCAGTCAAGAAACAGCGAAAGGAGCGGTACAGTCTGGAGGCAGCCATGGCCAAACTGTACGCCTCGGAGACCGCCATGTGGGTGGCACACAAGGCAGTCCAAATCCACGGAGGCTACGGCTACGTCAGGGAATACAACGTGGAACGGTACTTCCGAGACGCAAAGATCACCGAGATCTACGAAGGGACCTCGGAAGTACAACGTATGGTCATCGCCAGGTACATGCTGGGGGACCAGTCCCGACTCCACCAGAGAACACAGACGAGGAGCGGCCTATGAGCACGGACCCTAAGACCCGCAAGCTTCGTGAACTGAGACGGCAAGCAGAGTTGGCCGGTGGGCAAGATCGCTTGGATGCTCAGCATGCCAGAGGCAAACTAACTGCACGCGAGCGGATTCAGCTGCTCTTGGATCCGGGCTCCTTTCGCGAGCTAGGCATGTTCGTGACCCATCGCAGCACTGGCTTCGGCCTCGAAGACAAGAGGTATCTCAGCGACAGCGTTGTGACCGGATGGGGCACCATCGATGGTCGCCTGGCCTACGTGTTCTCGCAGGACTTCACCGTCTTCGGAGGCTCGCTAGGAGAGGTGCATGCCGAGAAGATCTGCAAGATCATGGACCTCGCCGCAAGGAATGGCGCGCCCGTTATCGGGCTCAACGACTCTGGCGGGGCTCGGATCCAGGAAGGAGTGGTATCCCTGGGCGCCTATGCCGACATCTTCCTCCGAAACACCCTCTCGTCGGGCGTAATACCTCAGATTTCCGCCATCATGGGGCCCTGCGCGGGCGGTGCTGTGTACTCTCCGGCTATCACTGACTTCGTGATCATGGTTGAAGAAAGCAGCTATATGTTCATCACGGGTCCCGACGTTGTCAAGGCCGTGACTCATGAGGAGGTCAGCTTCGAGGAACTGGGCGGTGCCAAGGCGCACAACAGCGTCAGTGGAGTCGCGCACTTTGCCGCCAAGGACGAAGAGGACTGTATGGACATCATCCGCCGGCTTCTCAGTTACATTCCCCAGAACAACATGGACGATCCGCCCCTCGTCCC
>Ga0315274_10004345_pt1 | contig 20874 bp, 15 predicted proteins | sample YL17G02_20_MG_FD_203700 | JGI IMG/M metagenome (GOLD analysis project Ga0315274, IMG submission 203700) | Sediment microbial communities from Yellowstone Lake, YNP, Wyoming, USA - YL17G02_20 | ecosystem: Environmental > Aquatic > Freshwater > Lake > Sediment | place: USA: Wyoming | collected...
AAACCAAACTACGACGCACACGATTGCACCGACAATCGTGCAAAGCAAACGTCGAGGACGAGACGCGTGCGCCGTTGGTGCGAGATGACCAAACGAGGGCCCGCCCGTCGAGTCCTCGTTTGGCGATGTGCGGCGGGTTTAGGAATAGCAGCCCGGCACGCGTAGCCACTGCCCGGCGTAGATCCAGTTCGGGTTGGAGATGCCATTGTACTGCGCGAGCGTCCAGAAATTGGTGCCAAAGCGCCACGCGATGCCGCTCAGCGTGTCGCCGTATTGCACTTGATACAGGCAGCGATAAGTCGGACCTGGGATCGGGCGCGGATAGGGGTAGGGTGGATAAATCGGGCGCGGATAGCGGTAGGGTGGATACCAACAACCCGCGCAAGGGATGTACAGCACTTGACCCGCGTAAATGTTGTTGGGATTCCACAGTCCATTCGCGCGCGCGATGGACCAGGTGCTCAAGCCGTGGCGCCACGCAATCGAGTCCAGCGTGTCCCCATAGCGAACGACATAGTACGAAACCGGCGCGTACGCGGATGTCGGGCTGGGATTAGCAGCCGTCAGCACCAATGCCACGAAGAGAGCAACCACGGATAAGACGATAATCTTACGCATTCTTCTTCCTCCTTTGGCGATGCCGACTCTCGTTTTGGGAGAGACGGTAAATCCGGGCAAATTGCCCTATGTAACTCTTTTTTACACCACCATTATACACCAGAAATGTATTTTTCCCAAGTGTCTTATATACCACCATTATACACCAGAAATGTATTTTTCTCAAGTGTCTTATGTGCCACGATTATACACCAGAAATGTATTTTTCTCAACCCCCTCCCGGTACCATGGCTTGACTTCGAACACCTGTTCTGTTATAATAATGAGGCATCAAGTCAACGTGCGGCGTGGCTAGAGGAAATCCAAAACCAATTTCTCTGCCACTCTTCCGACTCGTCTTGTGACACGCGGCACGATTTTTGCTTGGGCGGGCTTGCGTTTTGCGCCTACTTGATGTAGACTATGTTCACGAGCAATTCTGACAGAGTGGCAGCCAAGGAGATCAAAATGCCAAGCGAAACCGGGAAAGCCAAAGCACTTGAGACCACTCTCGCGTCCCTCAAAAAACGATTCGGCGAAGGGGCGATTATGAAACTGGGCGAAGCGACCAGTATGAAGATTGATGCCATTCCCACTGGTTCGATCTCGCTCGACCTCGCGCTCGGCATCGGCGGAATTCCGCGCGGGCGCGTGACCGAAATTTACGGACCTGAAGCCTCCGGTAAGACGACGATTTGTCAGCATATCATCGCCGAAGCCCAGAAGCAGGGCGGCGTGGCGGCTTTCATTGACGTGGAACATGCGCTCGATCCGCAATATGCTGCGCGCTGCGGCGTGAACATTGGGGAACTGCTCATCTCCCAACCTGATACCGGCGAGCAAGCGCTCGAAATCGTGGAAGCGCTCGTGCGCTCCGGCGCGGTGGATGTCGTCGTGATTGACTCGGTTGCCGCGCTCGTGCCGCGCGCCGAAATCGAAGGGGAGATGGGCGATTCGCACATGGGCTTGCAGGCGCGCTTGATGAGCCAGGCGCTCCGCAAACTTTCCGGCGCGATCAAAAAATCGAATACGTCCGTCATCTTCACGAATCAATTGCGCCAAAAAATCGGCGTGATGTTCGGCAACCCGGAGACGACGACCGGTGGAATGGCACTCAAGTTCTACGCGTCGGTGCGCCTCGACGTTCGCCCGGTCGATGCGATCAAGAGCGGCGAAGATGTCATCGGCAATCGGACGCGCGCGCGCGTGAAGAAAAATAAAGTCGCGCCGCCGTTCCGCAAAGCCGAGTTCGACATTTTGCACAACGAAGGCATTTCGCGCGAAGGAGACGTCCTTGATTTGGGCGTCGAGATGGGTATCATTGACAAGAAAGGCGCATTCTATTCGGTCGAAGGGACGCGCCTGGGTCAAGGGCGTGAGAATGCGCGCGAGTATTTGAAACAGAACTCCGAGATGATGGATCGGCTCTACGCGGCGATCCGCGAGAAGGCGGGCTTGCATGACGCCGTTCCGAAGAGTCTCGAGGACACGCGCGGCGAGGACGATACAGACGACGAAGACGACGGCGAGGAATCGAAAGAGTAAAAACTGACAACTGGATGCGCTCGCTTTGGGCGAGCACATCGTCGTAATTGCCGCGTTCGCACAAATGTTCGGCGCAACGCGGCACACCCACACGATTCGACATTTGGACGGCATTCCGCCAATCGTGCCGAAACCAGGATTGGCGCAGGGGAACTCAGTTCCGAAAACGCGCACATGGATTTGACAGTGAGCATGGTTGACCATACTCATTCCTTGGCGAACCATAATCGCCAACGTTGGCATTTGATTTCGTGCGGTAAAGCATTGGTATGGCATCCGCCCGATTCAGTTATTCCATTTGGTTTAGGGTGCGCGGTAGACGCGTCGGCATAATTTGTTTGAGCGACGCGATTGATTTGATTCGGAAAATCGAATAATCCCGGTCAGCCGTCTTGACGACCCGCGCGTCGCCGCGCGGACTGCGAATCGCTGTGGGTATATCCTACGGCGATTTTGTTTTCAGATGGGAAAATCACTGCGCTTGAGCCGCAAGTCAAGCACGCCAATCGCTTCAATCTCTACGTTGACGATCAATTCGTACTGGGAGTGTCCGCGCTCCCCGCGGCAAAATTGCGGGTGGGGCAAACGTTGACCACGGACGATCTCAAACGGCTCGAAGCGGAAGAGGCGTTTGAAACCGCGCGCGAAAAGGCGTTGCGCTTTTTGGAGCCGCGCCCGCGCAGTGCGGCGGAAGTGAGGCAGCACCTTGCCAAGAAAAAAGTCGCGGCGGATGTCATCGCGCAAGTGATCGCGCGCTTGATGGATGCTGGCTTGCTCGACGATGCCGCGTTCGCCAAATACTGGGTCGAAAATCGCGAGCAGTTCAAACCGCGCGCCGCGCGCGCGCTGCGCTTTGAATTGAAACGCAAAGGACTTGCCAACGCCGACATCGCAGAAGCGGTCGGCGAGATTGACGAGAGCGAGAGCGCGTATCGCGCCGCGCAGACACGCGCACAACGCTGGAGCGGCTTGGAACACCGTGAATTTTTGGACAAGTTGACCGCGTTTCTCGTTCGACGCGGCTTTGGATACTCGGTGGCGAAGGATGCCGCCAAACGCGCGTGGGATGAGAGCCACGCGATTGATCCTGAGGTGGAGACGCCTCGCTGATATGGAGGATGGGCAGTATGGAAATGTTGATTGAAATCGTATTGATCTTGGGAGCGAGTGCGGTGGCATTCGTGGCAGGGTATTTGATTCAGAGAAATTTTGCCAGCGCGCAAATCAAAACCCAGATCGCCGAAGCCGAAAAAACACTCGCGGGAGCCGAGGCAAAAGCCAAAGATATTGCGCTCAAAGCCAAGGACGACGCGCTCAAGTACCACGACGAAGTCGAGAACGAACTGAAAAAGAAACGTCAGGACTTGCAACGCGAAGATGAACGCCTGCGCCATCGCCGCGAAGCGTTCGACCGGCGACAGGAATCGCTGGAGCAACGCGAGAAGAAATTGGAGCGCAAGGAAAAGGATCTGGATCGCATCCGCGAGACCTTGCAGCAGAACGAAGCCAAGCAACTGCAGGAATTACAACGCATCTCCGGCTTGAGCGTTGAAGATGCCAAGGCGCTCTTGTTGCAACAAGTTGAAAAGGACACGCGCCAGGACGCCGCGCGCCTGATCCGCGAAATCGAACAGCAGGCGCGCGAGGAAGGGGACAGCCGCGCGCGTGAAATCATCACGACTGTGATTGAGCGCGTTGCCTCCGACCAGGTTGCGGAGACGACCGTGTCGCTTGTGGCGCTGCCGAACGACGAAATGAAGGGGCGCATCATCGGGCGGCAGGGGCGGAACATCCGTGCGATTGAAGTCGCCACCGGCGTTGACCTGGTGGTTGACGACACCCCCGAAGCCGTGATATTATCGAGTCACAATCCAGTGCGGCGCGAAGTGGCGCGGCTCGCCTTGAACAAATTGATTAGCGACGGACGCATTCATCCGGGGCGCATCGAGAAAATCGTCGAGAAGGCGGAAGAGGAAGTCAACGCGCAGATTCTCGAAGCCGGTGAGCAAGCCGCGCTCGAAGTCGGCGTGACCGGCTTGCATCCCGAAATCGTCAAACTGCTGGGGCAGTTGAAATTCCGCACGTCGTACGGGCAGAACGTGCTGGCTCATTCGATTGAAACCGCGCATCTCGCCAGGATGATGGCGGCTGAGTTGAAAGCGAACGTGGCAATCGCCAAAGCCGGCGCGTTGCTGCACGACCTCGGCAAAGCGGTGTCGCACGAAGTGGGCGGCGCGCACGCGCTCACGGGCGCGGACATTGCGCGCAAGTACGGCGTGCTGGAGCCGGTGTGCAATATCATCTCGGCGCATCACGGCGAAGACGAATCGCAATCGCTCGAATGTGTGCTGGTGGTTGCGGCGGACGCGATCAGCGGGGCGCGCCCTGGCGCGCGCCGCGAATCCCTGGAGCATTATTTGAAACGCGTCGAGGCGCTGGAGCAGATGGCGAATGCATTCCCCGGCGTACAACAATCGTACGCGATCCAGGCGGGACGCGAAATCCGGATCATCGTCAAGCCCGAAGAGATTGACGACCTGGGTTCGATCAACTTGAGCAAGCAAATTGCGCGCAAGGTCGAAGATAATTTGGAATACCCGGGTCAAATCAAAGTGACGGTCATTCGCGAAATGCGTTCCGTCGAGTACGCGAAGTAGTCTCACACCTTTGCCATTTCGAGGCGCGATCTTGAGCGAGCAGGGCGAGTCGGAGGTTGCGCCGAGAAATCTCGCTCTACGCTGCCGAGATTTCACGCTTCGCTGGAAATGACAAGACGTCATAGCATCAAAAAATTCTGACTCGGCCGCGCCGCGGCGGCAGAGTCAGACGCAAACTTTTTTCGATCCCTGTTTAACACTCTCAGGACTCGATTCGACTCCGTTGCATCCGTTGTTCACAACACAACACGATTGCGCGTTCACGCGATTTGATCCATCGCGCCAACGCGCGGAGACGCACACGCGCGGGAGAATCGCACTCGGAGTCTGACATTCTCAAGCGTCACGGCGTCACAGGAGGGATCCCATGGTAGACACGATCAAAGTCTCAGCCAAGTCGCGGTCCACCGCGGTTGCCGGCGCGATTGCCGGGGTGATCCGCGAGCACAAGCACGCGGAGGTGCAGGCGATTGGCGCGGGCGCGGTCAATCAGGCGATTAAAGCCATCGCCATTGCGCGGACCTATCTCGAACGCGATGGCTTGGACATCGTCTGCATCCCGATGTTCGTCGAAGTGGACGTGAGCGGCGAGGAACGCACCGCGGTCAGGATGCTGGTGGAGGTGAGCGGCACGTTTACCCCCAAGGTTGAAGCGCCCCCGCCGCCGAAAACTGAATAATCGGTAGAGGGCGAAGTATCCTCCGATTTCGCTCAGGATGCTTTGCCCCTGCGCCACAATCATTATGCCTGATTCTTCTTCTGCGCGTGCGGATTTGCACGCGCACTCAACCGCGTCAGATGGCGAGTTGACCCCGGCGGCTCTCGTGCGCTACGCGCGCGAACGCGGTCTGTCCGCGCTCGCGCTGACCGATCATGATACGGTAGATGGAATCGACGCGGCGATCCAAGCGGCGCGCGGCACCGTGCTCGAAATCGTGCCCGGCGTGGAACTCTCGTGCGACGTGCCGCGGACCGAAGTGCATGTCCTCGGCTATTTCATTCGTTGGCACGATTCGAATTTTGAAGGGAAGTTGCTCAAGTTCCGCGAGGGGCGGTACGGTCGCGCCGAAAAGATGGTCAAGAAACTGACCGCGCTCGGCGCGCCGATTACGTTTGAGCGCGTGAAGCAAATCGCCGGGGACGCGTCCATTGGACGACCGCACGTTGCGCAAGCACTCGTTGAAGCCGGACATGTCGCGACGGTTTCCGAAGCATTCGAACGGTACATCGGGCGGACTGGTCCCGCATACGTCGAACGATTTCGCTTGACGCCGGAGGATGCCGTCGCGCAGATCTTGCGCGCAGGCGGCGTGCCGGTGCTCGCGCATCCGCGCGATGTGACGCACTTTATCGAACCGTTAGTCAAGGTTGGACTGATCGGTTTGGAGGCGGAGTACGGGATGTACGACGACGCGACGCGCACAGAACTCATCCATTGGGCGCAGCGGTACGATCTCATCGTGACCGGCGGGAGTGACTTTCACGGTTTGAATCGGATGGCGTACCTGAGCGACTTGGGTGAAGTGAAGGTGCCGTTCCAAGTTGTCGAGCAGTTGCGGGAGAGAGCGGCGGCGATCAAGGAAACGCAATAAAAAGAATCCTGGTTTCTCCGAGAAACCAGGATTCTTGATTTTCTAGTGGCAACTGTTTGTGAACGTTGCCTGATTCGAGAACAGGATGTTGGGTGAGCCAACGTGAATGAGTTGCCAGCCGTTGGTCGTCGACGCCGGGATCGACGCCCATTGATCGGTGACCATTTGCGAGCCGGCGGTGGAGAAAGTAAGCACATGTGATGCTTTGAGGGTGCCATCGCTGCGTACCCAGCGATAGGTGACGGCGCCGGGCCCATCCATCGTAATCGTGCCGGCAAAGTAGAACGTCGCGGGACACGCGCCGGTGTGCGTCACCGGATTGACAATGGCATTCGCACTCGTGACGATGCCTGGCGGCGTATTCGACGGCGTGGGCGTATTCGTCCGCGTGTTCGTGGGCGTGGGCGTCGGCGTGAGTGTGGGTGTACTCGTCGGCGTTGGCGTGGGACCGACCAATGTGCGTACCAAAATGTTGTTATTGTAATTCGATTCTTGAACTTCTTGAAGCAGATTCACATTCACGCTGACGTTCTGCGTGCCCAGCAGCGTATAGTTCGGCACGACGAGCCGCGCCTCTTGCTGCGATGGGAGGGAGGAAACAGGAAGATCAGATTCGACGACGACATTGCCGACGGTGACTTGAATCAGGAATGAGCGCGTCACGTCACCTCCGCCGATGTTGCGCACTGTGTAGATGATTTGATTGTTCGGGGTCAGGATAATGTCGGTGACCGTCAGATCGGGCAGGTCTTGCACGACGACTGTGATGGTCAGCGAGGTCGTCCCGCCGGCGTTGTTCGCAATCAAGTAATACGTGGTCGTGGACGCTGGCGCGACCAAACGCGAACTCGCCGGGTCAACTTTGTCTTGATTGAGAAAGACCTGATCGGCGTTAGACACGTTCCATTGTAACAAGGAGGGTGCGCCGCGTGTAATGACCGTGGGACTGGCGGTGAACATCGTAATGATGGGCGGCGGGAGCATGGTCGCTGTTCCGGTCGCCGAAGGTGTGCGCGTTGGTTGCAGCGTTGCTGTGATCGTCGGCGTCCCGGTGGGCGCAACGGTCGCTTCCGGTGCGTTGCCGATAATGAACTGCCACGCGCGCGACGTTTTGTTGCCCGCCGTATCGCGCATCTCGATCAGGACGACGTGTCTGCCGGACTCAAAGTCTGCGGTGAATGAAGTCGCCGTATCGCCGATAACCGATTGTTGGGTGACATCGCGTCCATCCACGACGAGTTTGATTAAGCGCAAATCCACAGCGCGATCATCGAAATAAGTTGCCCGGAGGGTGACGCGCGTGAGCGTGGTGCCCGCGCTCGGATTGTACGGCAACATGGCATCTTGGGGCGGTTCGATTTGGGAGATGACCGGCGCGGTCGCGTCGCGTGTGACCAGATAGCCGATGCCGAGGGCGATGGCGATGATGGCGAGCGCGACGAGCAGCGCGGCGCCGATCCATTGCCACGCGCAGCCCTCAAAAAGTGATCCACCTTCCGGGAGGGGTGCCGGTTCCTCCGCAGGTACGGTTTCGAGGGTGACTCTTTCGGCGGCGGAGGGTGGCGCGGCGGCAAGCACGCGCGCGCACACAGTCGCGGCGAGCGAATCCGGTAAAACGAACGCCGGTAAATAGCCGAAGAGCGATCCCGCTGAACCGAGGCGGCGGTGCATTCCCCAAATCCGTTCGGGATCGATTTGCGTGGAGAAGGGGCGACCTTGCTGCCGCGCTTGCGAATCGAATTGCGTGCTGAACAAGCGCCGCGCTTCTTCGAGCAGGCGCGGAAAGTCAGTGCGCGCGATGCCGAGCGCGTGCGCTTTTTCGGTGGGAGAGAGTCCGTGCATTTCTTCGACCACCAGGACTGCGCGATGAAAGGCGGGAATACTGCGCGCGGCGCGCCAGATGTCGCCCGCCAAACCGGAAACGCTGGGCTCCGTCGAAGGGGGCAAGGCATCGAGCCAACTCTTCTGACGCAGAAAGCCGAGCGAGATTTCGCGCGCGAGACCGTACAGCCAGCCGCGCACCGACAAATGATCATCCAGAGTCGAAATGCCAGCCGGTACGCGCGCGAACACTTCTTCCAGGAGCCGCGCGGTTTGATCACGATCGCCGACGATGCGATAGATGAATTCGTACAACACGGGGCTGTACCGGTCGAACAATTCGCCCAACGCGTTGCGACGTCCGCCGCGCATTTCGATAACGAGTTCATGGTCGGATTTGCTTGCCATGGCAAACCTCCGTCACGCGCGTGTCATTTGCGTTACTGACATTCCCGCGCGCCATAAATAGAAAAATCCCAAGAACGTCACAGGTAGATACAATGCCGCGTGTAAGACCAGGGTGTAACTTGTGGCGAGATTCTGTTCGATTCCAAAATACGTCAGCACGTACACCACCGGCGCATCGAACACGCCGATGTACCCCGGCGTGCTGGGCGCAATCGTCACTAGGTTGGCGAACGCGCAGGCGACGAGAAACACCGGGAACGGCAAGACGATGTTAAAGCCCAAGGCGATTACCAGGTACATCCCGGTTTCAAACAGCCACGCGAGAATCGAGAGGGCGTACACCGCAAACGAATCGGCGGGACTGCGGAGCGTGCCCAAGCCGTCGAGCAGGGAACGCGTGAGCGGGGCCGCGCGCGCACGTAATGATTCGGATGGAACGCGGCGAATGAAAAAATTGGCGATGCGCTCGACGCGGCGCGGCATTCCCGCGAGCAGCGCGAGCGCGGCAATCGCCGCGATCAACAGCGCGCCGACCAGACGCAACCGCGCGTTCAATTCCGCGTCGGCTAGGTTCAGCACAAATGATCCGGCGACGATGAACGTCAGCATTGTCAAGCCATCGAAGACGCGTTCGACGACAATCGTCACGAGCGTCGCGGCTTTGCTTACGTTTTCTTGCTGCCCCAGAACGTACGCGCGGACGATCTCGCCCATCCGCGCCGGCAGAATATCGTTCGCCATGTAGCCGATGACGACGGTAGGAAAGAGTGCCCGGCTCGGAATCGGCTTTAGCGGGCGAAGCAAAAAGTGCCAGCGCACCGCGCGCACTCCCACGCCGATAAAGTAGAGTGCGAGCGCGGGAATCAAGTAGATGTACTGCGCCTGCTGCAGCGAAGCCAGAATTTTCGATGGATCGGTCTGATAAAAGACCAAAGCCAGCAAGGCGAGACTGATTAGCAATCCAAGCCAGAACCGTTTTTGCGTCAGCATATTCGATTGCCGCTATGATAACACACATCGCGCAAAAAATAAAGTGGCGAGACACCGGATTTTGCCGATGTCTCGCCAGCGTGGCGTGGTTCGCGGCATACCCCCTTGTGGGCGACGCGTGGGCGACGCCGCCAAGTGGCTATGCTGCTGCAATCACGCGCGTATTCAGTTGGTTTTCGCCGCGCCGAGGGTGGCAAAGTGTTCGGGGGACAGCGGGAGCATACTGCCCAGCACGCGTTCCATCGCCATGGTGTGTTGACACAAGCCGTGCGTCGAAAAATAGTGGCAGCCGCACGACCAATGCCCGCGCTCGAAGGAAACGTCCCAGGTATTGTTGTCGCCTTCGATCCGGACGTGGAACTGATTGAAGACGACGCGGCGCTGTGCCTCGGTTGCGTACCGCTTCGCCTTCTCGATCTTGCCGATCATGCTGGAGTCCATGACATCCTCCTGATGGGAAATTGGGCTGACGCCCTAGCCGATTTTTTGGAAAACAAAAGCACCAAACGCGCAGACGCGTCTAGTGCTTGACGATTGCAAATGAAACCAGTGCCCGTTCGGCGCGGGCGGATAATCCACTCATGGCAATCCATCTCCTCAATTCCACCTCTAGTATATGACGATTCACGCGAAAAGTCAATGGTGCGGTTAGTAAAAAATACGCGAAGAAAGAGAGACCTTCCAAGTTTTCGGGACCTGGAAGGTCCTTTTGCTTCATCCGTTAGATCGCCGGTCGGAACGACTGCAACACTTTGATGTAATTCGCGCGTTCGAACGCCGCCGGATACGCGACCGATTTTTGACTCATACTCCCTTGCATCTGCTTGACCGATTCGTACTCGTGCTTTTCCATCCACTCGGTCATGCTGGCGAGCACTGTGTGCGCGCGCTCCGTGCCGTGTTGGAGCAGTGCCGAGGTCATCATCGCGACCTTTGCGCCAGCCATCATGCACTTGAGTACGTCTTCAGATGTGTGGACTCCACCGGTAATCGCGAGGTCGGCGCTGAGGCGACCGTACAGCATCGCCGTCCAGCGCAGGCGCGCGCGCAGTTCGTACGATTGGCTGAGATCGAGATTCGAGACGACCTCGAGGTTTTCCAGATCGAAGTCGGGTTGATAAAAGCGATTGAAGATCACCAAACTGTTCGCGCCCGCTTCGGCAAGTTGTTGCGCAAAGTTCGCGAACGCCGTAAACTCCGCCCCCAGTTTGACGGCGATCGGAATACGCACGTTCTTTTTCAGATTGCGCAACAGATCGAGATACATCTGCTCGACCTCCGCGCTCGTCTGGCTGGGATCGGCGGCGAGATAGTACATGTTCAATTCGAGCGCATCGGCTCCGGCTTGTTCCATCTTTTGGGCGTACTTGATCCAGCCGCCGGTCGAAACGCCGTTGAGACTCGCGATGACCGGAATCTTGACCGCCGCTTTCACCTTGCGGATGTGTTCGAGGTACGCCTCCGCGCCGATGTTGTAACTTTTCTGCTCGGGGAATAACGTGAGTGCTTCCCAAGAACTTTCGGTGCCGTAGTTGAGATAGTGGTCGAGCAGATTGCTCTCTTTGATGATCTGTTCTTCAAACAGCGAATGTAACACGACTGCCGCCGCGCCCGCGTCTTCCAATCGTTTGATGTTGTCCACCTTCTGCATGAGCGGCGACGACGATGGGACGATCGGGTTCTTGAGGGTGAGACCGAGATAAGTGGTGGATAAATCTATCATTGGAATACTCCTGTGGTACGTGATGCGTGATACGTGATGAGCATGGTCTTGAGGGAAGTTGAAGGACGATACGCGCTGTTTAGTCTGGGAGCGGAATGTTGCGCAAGAGTTCGTTGAGCTCAGCGACCGCACCATCTTCGTTGATTTGATAAAGGGCGCGCTGGTCACGCAGAGTATGACCGCGCTGCTCTGGAACCATCTTGAGTAATAGACGAATCACCGAAACGAGAAAGTGTAATCTGTGGTCTGTGATTTGCTCACCCAAGACGTACCGACCTTTGTAATACCAGTCGCGACTTTCGCGAGCCGAGCCCAGGGAATACTCATAGAACCGTGCGCGATCTTTGTTCGAGCCGCGAGAATATCCCTCGGCAACATTCGCGCTCACCGACCCAATTGCTTCGTAGAGCTGACCTGCCAAGTCGAGTGTGCGCTTGTCGCGCATCAACTTGGTCGTGTCGTACCATGCCAGGTCGGAAAGCAGCAATCCGAGGCGATACACCTCCACCTTCCAAAGCGTATCGCCTCTAATCGCCTCCGGAACCGATTTCCCCCATTCCTCGTAGTTCACGTGGCGCTCCAGCTTTCACGTCTCACGTCTCACGTCTCACGTCTCATGTCTCATGTCTCACGGATCACGTTTCACGCATCACGTCTTGCTTCCATTCCCCGGCGCGCTTGCCCACTGCTCGTACATCTTCCAGCGCTTGTTCACATCTTCCTGCGCGAGTTTCAAGAGGCGTTCGGCGGCTTCTTCGTTGCTTTGCGTCAACTGCGTGTAACGCGTTTCGTTGTAGGCGTATTTTTCGAGCGGCAATGCCGGTGGCTTGGAATCGAGGATCAACGGATTCTTGCCTTCCTTCGCGAGATTCGGATTGAAGCGGAAGAGGGGCCAATAGCCGGTCTGGACGGCGAGTTTCTGTTGCTCATTTCCCTTCGCGATGTCAATGCCGTGGTTGATGCAGTGCGAGTACGCGATGATAAGCGATGGTCCGTTGTACGCTTCGGCTTCGATGAACGCCTTGATCGTTTGCGCGTCGTTCGCGCCCATCGCGACGCGCGCGACGTAGATGTAGCCGTACGTCATCGCGAGCATCCCGAGGTCTTTCTTCGGCAGGGGCTTGCCGCCCGCCGCAAAGCGCGCCACCGCGCCGCGCGGCGTCGCTTTCGACATCTGTCCGCCAGTGTTCGAGTACACTTCGGTATCGAGTACGAGGACGTTCACGTTGCGCCCCGATGCGAGCACGTGATCGAGTCCGCCGTAGCCGATGTCGTACGCCCAGCCGTCGCCGCCCATAATCCACACGCTCTTTTTCACGAACACATCGGCGATACTCAACAGTTCTTGCGCAATGGGCGATGTGTTGCCCTGCAATTTTTCCTTGAGTAACTGCACGCGTCCGCGCTGCATGAAGATACCGGCTTCGGACGACTGATCGGCTTTCAAGAGCGCGTCCACGAGTTCTGCGCCAACGCTGTTCACGACCTGCGGCAAGAGTTCGCGCGCGTATTCGAGTCGCTTGTCAATCGTCAAACGGAAGCCAAAGCCGAATTCCGCGTTGTCTTCGAACAGCGAGTTCGACCAGGCGGGTCCGCGTCCATCCTTGTTCTGCGCCCAGGGTGTTGTCGGCAGGTTGCCGCCGTAGATCGAGGAACAGCCGGTCGCGTTCGCGATGATGGCGCGGTCGCCAAACAGTTGGCTGACGAGTTTGACATAGGGCGTTTCGCCGCAGCCACCGCACGCGCCGGAGAATTCGAACAGCGGCTCGAGCAGTTGCGAATCCTTCACGAGTTGCACGTTGAGCTTGGAGCGATCCATCTCTGGCAAGGTGAGGAAGAATTCCCAGTTTTGAGCTTCTGATTCACGGAGCGGAAGTTGCGACATCATATTGATCGCTTTGTGCTTCGTGTCGCTCTTGTCCTTGACGGGGCAGGTTTCGACGCACAGTGAACAACCGGTGCAATCTTCCGGCGCGACCTGCAAGGTGTACTTCATCGTCGAGAAGTCTTTCCAGCGCGCGGCAGTGCTCTTGAGGGTCTTGGGCGCGTTGGCAAGATGTTTCTCGTCGTACACTTTGGCGCGGATCGTGGCATGGGGACAAACCAGGACACACTTGCCGCACTGAATACAAATCTTCTCGTCCCACACCGGAATATCAATCGCGATGTTGCGCTTTTCCCACTGCGTTGTCGCGACGGGGAAAGTGCCGTCCACCGGCATCTTGCTGACCGGCACTTCGTCGCCTTTGCCGGCGATGATCGGCGCGAGGACTTGTTGCACAAATTCGGGCGCTTGGGCGGGAACCGTCGGGCGCAGATCAAAGGTGCTGGTGATCTTGTTCGGGTATTTGACTTGGAATAAATTCGCGAGCGAGCCATCCACCGCGGCAAAGTTCTTTTGTACGACCGCTTCGCCGCGCTTGCCGTACGTCTTTTCAATCGCGTGTTTGATTGCGGCGATGGCTTCGTCGCGCGGGAGGACGCCGCTGATCGCGAAGAAGCAAGTCTGCATGATCGTGTTGATGCGTCCGCCCATGCCGGTCTCTTTCGCGACCTTGACCGCGTCGATCACGTAGAATTTCAATTTCTTGTCAATGATTTGTTTCTGCATCGTGCGCGGCAAGTGATCCCACACTTCGTCGGGATCGTAGGGCGAGTTGAGCAAAAAGACCGCGCCGGGATCTGCCGCGCTCAACACGTCGTAGCGTTCGACGAATGAGAATTGATGGCAAGCGACAAAGTTCGCCGAGGTGATGAGGTACGACGAGCGAATCTGCCTGGGTCCGAAGCGAAGATGCGACGTGGTGATCTGTCCCGATTTCTTCGAGTCGTAAACGAAATATCCTTGCGCGAAATTATCGGTGTCCTCGCCGATGATCTTGATCGAGTTTTTGTTCGCGCCGACCGTGCCATCCGCGCCGAGACCGTAAAACATCGCGCGGACGGTTTCCTTGCCTTCCGTTGAGAAGGTTGGATCGACATCGAGACTCGTGTTCGTCACGTCATCTTTAATGCCGACGGTGAAATGATTCTTGGGCTTGTCTTTCTTCAATTCGTCGAAGACCGCTTTGACCATTGCGGGCGTGAATTCTTTGGACGCCAAACCGTAGCGTCCGCCGATGACGCGCGGCATCGTCTGGAACGGCGCGGCGCCGCTCGCCAGCGCTTCGTTGAGCGCAGTGATGACATCCACGTACAACGGTTCCCCCGTGCTGCCGGGTTCTTTCGTGCGATCCAACACCGCGATGGTTTTCGTCGTCGCGGGCAATGCGTTGGCGAAATGCTCAACCGAGAACGGACGATACAAGCGCACCTTGAGCACGCCGATCTTTTCGCCTTTCGGCAGTAGGTACTCGATGGTCTCTTGCGCGATCTCGCCGCCCGAGCACATAATGACGATGACGCGCTCGGCGTCTTTCGCGCCGACGTAATCGAACAGATGGTATTGTCGTCCGACGATCTTTGCGAACTGGTCCATCGTCTTTTGAACGATGGCGGGCGTTGCGAGGTAGTATGGATTCACGGTCTCGCGTCCCTGGAAGTACACGTCCGGATTTTGCGCGCTGCCGCGCAGGACCGGGTGATCGGGCGAGAGCGCGCGCGCGCGATGCGCGTGGACAAGGTCTTGATCAATCATCGCACGCATATCATCTTCGGTCAATTGCTCAACCTTCATCACTTCAGCCGACGTGCGGAAACCGTCGAAGAAATGAAGGAAGGGCACGCGCGCTTGAAGGGTCGCCGCGTGCGCGATAAGCGCAGTATCCATCACTTCTTGCACGGAGTTGGACGCGAGCATCGCGTAGCCGGTCTGGCGCACCGCCATCACGTCGCTGTGATCGCCAAAGATCGAAAGCCCTTGGACCGCGAGCGCGCGCGCGCTGACGTGAAACACGGTGGAGGTCAGTTCGCCCGCGATTTTGTACATATTCGGGATCATCAGGAGCAAGCCCTGACTCGCGGTGAAGGTCGTGCAGAGGGAGCCGGTTTGCAGCGCGCCGTGCACCGCGCCTGCCGCGCCCCCTTCGCTTTGCATTTCGACGACGAGCGGAACGGTGCCCCAAATATTCTTCTTGCCTTCCGCCGACCATTGATCCGCCCATTCGCCCATCGTGGACGAAGGGGTAATCGGGTAAATCGCGATCACTTCGCTGACGTGATGCGCGATGTACGCCGCGGCTTCGTTCGCGTCTAGTGTGACTTTGATTCTTGCCATTTTTTCCTCGATTGAAAATTTAAATTTGTCCACCGTTTATCTTATCGCGTGGTGGTACGCGTTTAGTCAAAATCCGGTCTGAATTTCGTTCAGCGATGAGTGGGAGGATACAGTCAGCGCGTTCCGGTCATTGCCACAACAACTTGTGTACCGCGGAATGGTCGAGTTCTCCGTCGCCCTGCGCAATAAGTTTCTTGTAAAGCGCGAACGTGCTTTCAAGGTGAGGCAACTTGGCAGACACCGACGCGGCAAGTTCGGCTGCCAATTGCAAATCTTTGAGTTGCATTTTGGCTTTGCCGCCGGGTTCGTACGCGCGCTGAATCATTCGCGTTCCGTGAATTTGGAGAATCTTGGAATCGCCGAACCCGCCTTCTAACGCCTGCTGGACGAGACGCGGCTCCACGCCTAATTTTTCTGCGAGTGTCAGCGCTTCCGCAACTGCTTCGATGGTGAGTCCCACGATGACCTAGTTGATTATATTCAGCGTATGTCCCGCGCCCGCGCCACCAACATGACAGAAAACATGACGTGTATCACGCCAAATCATGCTCACTTTGCCGTGATACCCGCAATCGCGGTGTCGGGTATTCGGGAGTGGATTCGTCCCGCGACCCGAAGGGTTTTGCACAACCCTTCGGGTCTTGAACGCCTACGCCACAAACACGCCCGGATTCAGAATCCCCGCCGGGTCCCACCGCGCTTTCAACGCGCGCATCAAATCAAGCGTCTCTGGCTGAAAGCCCCAGACATCGAGCGCGCCGCGCAACGACTCCGGTGCGTTGAGCACCACCGCGTAACCGCCCGCGTTGAGCGCGGGTTCTCGCAGCGCGTCTACCCACGCGCGCGCGCGTTCTGCGTTGTCCGGCGACGCAGCCGCGTACACGAATCCACTAGCAACGTCCGCGAGAAACGCGCCGGATGCGAGCGCCGCGCTTTGCGCTTTCACGTACGCGGCTAAATCTTTCGGCGCAACGCCGACGCGCACTTGCAGCGATTGCGCGGAAGAATCTCCCAGCAACGCCGTCCACAGATCGGTGCCGGTGGGTGCTTCAACTTCAATCGGCGCGGGTGCGCCTGTCGCGCGCAATGTTTGTGTTACTTGGTCGAGTTCCACGTTAACATCCTCACGGATTCCTTCGGCGGTGTAAGCCAAAACATAGCGACTATTGGGGATTGGGGATTGGGGATTGGGGATTTTTGCCAAGACCATTGCGGAGGCGACCAGGGCGAGCGGTAAAAGTTGACCAGACCACGCTAGTCCGCGCGAAAGATCGTCCACCGGGACCAACGCGGTTCGCCGCGCGCGCGGCATCGGTGTGAGTTTGAGCGTCACGTCGGTGATGAGCCCCAGCGTGCCGAACGCGCCGACGAAAACCTTCGGCATATCATAGCCCGCCACGTTCTTGACGACGGGACGTCCGGCGCGGATCACGCGCCCATCCGCCAACGCGACCGTCGCGCACAGCACCAGGTCGCGTATACTGCCGTAGCGCATCCGCAGCGGCGCGTTCATATTCGCCGCGACGATGCCGCCAATCGTTGCGCCCGCCCACGGCGACGCGAGCGGCGCGAGTTTCTTTTCGCGTTCGAGAAATGCTTGGACATCGGCAAACGGCGTACCTGCGCCAACCGTCACGTACAGATCGTCAGGCGCGAATTTTTTGATGCCGTTGAGCGCGGATGTGGAAAGGGATACTGAATCGTGCGAAGGTTGCTTTGCGAGGTTTCCGATGAACACGGGGCGCTTCGCTGCAGACAGTGCCGCAAGCCCCCGCGCGGCTTCTTCGGCAGTTGCGGGGGTGAACACATCGCCTTGAGGTAGCCCATCGCCGCGCGCATGGACGACCTCCGGCATCTTGGTCGGAAAGACCTTGCCCGGATTCATCAAGCCGCGCGGATCGAAGACTTGCTTGACATCCCACATCGCTGCAAGTTCTGCGCCGCTGTACATCATCGCCATAAACTCCCGCTTTTCGATCCCGACGCCGTGCTCACCGGTGATACTGCCATCTTTCGCAACGCCGATCTGGACTGTTTCCCGACCGGCGCGCACGGCAGTCTCGATCAATTCCCGATCATCGGGACGCGGGATCAGAATCAACGGATGGAGGTTACCATCGCCGGCGTGGAAGACGTAACCGACGCGCAGACCAGAACGATTGAAAACCTGATTGACTTCGGCAAGGGTTTCCGCCAGGCGACTCCGCGGGACCGTAATGTCCACCAAATAGTACGCCGGGGCAAGGCGTGTTATCGCGCCCGCCGCGCTCTTGCGCGCTAACCAAATTCGGTCGCGTTCATCCGCGCTCTGCGCAATCCGCAAATCGCGCCCACCGTGCGCGGTCAGGATGTCCGCGACTTCTTCGATCTGTGTGTCCAGCCCGGCCGGGTGCCCATCGGCTTCGATAATCAGCACCGCATCCGCATCGGCGGGCAATCCCGCGTGAGCATATTCCTCGATGATCCGCGTAATGTTTCGATCCATCATCTCCATCGTCGCGGGCACCAACCCTGCCGCGATGACTGCCGAGACTGCGACCCCGGCTTGCTCGACCGAATCGAAGATTGCCATCATCGTCTTGACGCCAGGAGGATTGCGGACCAAACGCAAATCGAACGATGTGACCATCCCCAGTGTCCCTTCGCCCCCGACGATCAGTCCGGCGAAATCGTATTCCGGATAATCCAACGCGCGCCCGCCGACGCGTATCGCGCGCCCATCGGCGAGAACGATTTGGAGACCCGTGACATAATTCGTCATCACGCCGTACTTGAAGCAGTGCGGACCGCCCGCGTTTTCTCCCGCGTTCCCGCCGATGGTCGAAGCGCGCTGGCTGGCTGGATCGGGTGGAAAGTACAAACCTTGTGCCTTGACCTGTTCGTCGAGCGCGAGGTTGGGGATGCCCGGCTCGACGACCGCGCGGCGTCCACTCGCATCGAGTTCGACGAGGCGATTCATGCGCGAAAATGAAACGATGACCCCGCCGCGCTCGGCAACCGCGCCGCCGGACAAGCCGGTCCCCGCGCCGCGCGCGATCAGCGGGATGTTATTTTCTGCCGCCCAACGCGCCAGGCGCACGACATCTTCCGTCGTATGCGGCAGCACCACTGCCGCGGGTTTGCCCCGGTCAAGACCCGCATCCACCTCGTAGGTAATCAACTCCACCGGATCGGTGACAATTTGGTGTGTTGGCAGGACGTTCTGCAATCCTTGAAGAGCGGTTGGCTTTTGCATCAATTCTCTCCCGGAAATATCTTCCACGAAGACCACGCAGGGACATGAAACAACCTTCGTGTCTCTTCGTGTCCTTCGTGGACTTGTTCATTCGACTCACACCAAGAACGCGCCGGGGTTGAGATAGCCCTTGGGATCCCAGTGCGCTTTGAGCCGATGCATCAAGGGCAGCGTTTCCGGCACATAGCCCCACGGATCAAGACCGGGGTTCGGCGCGCCGATGACGACGGCATACCCGCCGGACTTGTGCGCCGCTTCACGCAGCGCGGTGACGTGCGCGACCGGCGCGGGCGCAACGTAGACGCTTCCAGTGGTAATGTCCGCGACGAACGCATCGCCGAGGGCAGAGAGGTTGGATTGAATCAAGTCGGACATGTTCTTGGGTGAGACGCCGACGCGCAAATGAGATGAAGCGCGGCGAAGCAGTCCCGCCCATAGATCGAACCCCGACACCTCTTCGGTTTCCGTTCCACTCACAACACCGCGCGCCGCGCGCAATTCCGCTTCGACATCTTGGGGATAGCCCTCGCTTGTGAACGCGAGCAGGTAGGGACTCGATCCGCCCGGCGCAACGCAACCTTTACACAGCAACACCGCCGATGCGATCACACTCAGGCGCTGTAGCGACTGCCCCAGTTTCAAGCCGGTGGCTAAATCGTCAATCGGAACTAGCAAGGTGCGGCGCGCGCGCGGCTGCGCGGTCACGCGCAGCGTCACTTCGGTAATCAATCCGAGAGTGCCATACGCGCCGACGAAAAGTTTGGGCATATCGTACCCCGCGACGTTCTTGACAACGGGGCGACCAAAGCGCATGCGTCGTCCATCCGGCATCACGACGCGCAAGCCGAGGACCTGATCGCGCACCGCGCCATAGCGCAGCCGATAGGGGCTGTTGAACCCGGCTGAAACGATGCCGCCGACCGTACTCTCAGCCCAGGGAGATGCTAGCGGAATCCACAGCCGATGCGCGGCAAGCGCGGCTTGCGCATCCATCTGGCGCGTCCCGGCTTTCACCGTGACGTACAGATCATCCGGTGCGAAGGTCACGACGCCGTTCAACGCTTCAGTCGAGAGGATGGTCACATCAGATTTATGGTTGCCTGTGCTGCGAATCAAGACACGCTGACCGGTCGCGTTCGCGACGCGCAAGCCCTGGGCGGCTTCCTCCTCCGTCTTGGGCGCGAACACCGGTGGAAGCGGCGCGGTGATCGCCGGAGGAACGTCTCGGGTCGGCGCGGTGTGACCATCGTCCGGGAAAACTTTGCCCGGATTCAGAATGTTCTGTGGATCGAAAACTTGTTTCACCTCGCGCATCGCCGCGAGTTCATCTTCGCTGTACATTAGGCGCATATATTTGCGTTTCTCGACGCCGACACCATGCTCGCCGGAAATCGCGCCATCCTTCGACGCGGCGAGCGCCATAATTCCATCCCCGGCTTCATGGACGCGCCGATCCATATCCGGATCGCTCGGATCGAATGGGATGAGCGGATGCAGGTTGCCATCGCCCGCGTGAAAGACGTAGCCGACGCGCAACCCCAAGCGAGCGCACAGCTGATTGATGCCCGCAAGCGTCTCGGCAAGTTTCGAGCGCGGCACGGTCCCGTCCACTTGAAAATACGCCGGGCTGAGCCGCGCCATCGCGCCAAACGCGCTCTTGCGCGCGAGCCAGATCTGGTCGCGTTCCGCAGGCGTCTGGCAAATCCGCATCTGTCGCGCGTTCTGCTGCTTGAGTACTTCGACGACCTCCGCGATTTGCGCGTCGAGACTGTCCGGGTAACCATCGGCTTCGACGAGGAGCAGCGCCGCCGCTTCAGTGGGCAAGCCCGCGTGCGCGTAATCTTCGATGATGCCGGCGATGTTGCGGTCCATCATCTCGAGCGCGGCTGGCACCAGCCCGCGCGCGATGATCGCCGAGACGGCTTGACCGGCTTCTTCCACTGAATCGAACGTCGCGATCATCGTCTTGAAACCGGTTGGATTGCGGATCAAGCGTAAGGTTGCCTGCGTCACGATTCCCAACATCCCTTCGGAACCGGTCAGCAAGCCGGTGAAATCATACTCGGGATAATCGAAGGCGCGCCCACCGG
>Ga0315274_10004346_pt1 | contig 20874 bp, 10 predicted proteins | sample YL17G02_20_MG_FD_203700 | JGI IMG/M metagenome (GOLD analysis project Ga0315274, IMG submission 203700) | Sediment microbial communities from Yellowstone Lake, YNP, Wyoming, USA - YL17G02_20 | ecosystem: Environmental > Aquatic > Freshwater > Lake > Sediment | place: USA: Wyoming | collected...
GCGATAAATCCAACTGTCTCAATGCCACAGGACCTGCTTATGCCACGATTCTTTCATGGAACTTTTGACACTACCCGCCCTTGTTGGCTTTCACCCGCTTGTAGGCTCCGTTCAGGTTCTCACGCTCACACACCCTTTCCATCAAGGCTCCCGTCAAGGCTCGTTTCCGCTCCGACACCGTAGGCGCTTGCGACTCCTCGCACGCGGCAGGTCCGGTTCCGCCCTCGCCGCCTGCGCCGGGGCGCACGTCATCCGTCGAACCGTCAAACAAGTCCGGCTGGTATGCCATGCCTTGCTGTCGCTCCACGCCCATCAAGTCGTCCCGACTGGCTCCTTGCAGTTGAAGATTCGGCCCTTCCCGCGCCGTAGCCCCTCGGCGTAGGCGGGTACTATGGCCTCGGCTGACTTCTGCGCGGCCTTCCCCGGTCGTTGCCGACCGCGTAGTCGGGTTCGCCCAACGTCGCACAGATCTCCCAGGGTAAGTCGTGCCTGTTTCGTTCGGGCCTCGCCGGATTTACCAACGCGCGTGTCCGGATGAGTATCGGGCTTCCCCGTCCATTGCCGGGTTACCCCACCGCGCCGGCCTTCCATCCGGTTCCTGTTCGTCGAGTCCGAACTTTGCCCTCCGGCTTCCTTCAGATTCCGCCTCGCGGCGGACACCCTTGCCGGGGCTGGCGGTTCCGCTCACCGCGGCCCGCAGAGGTCTCTCACCTCCTACATCCACGACATGCCTGGCACACAAAGAAAAGGCCCGCAAGCCCTTGATGTTGCTTGACTTGCGGGCAAGACCCCGAACAGCCGGGAATTGACTACGGATCAGAAGGCTGGGGGTTCAAGTCCTCCTGGGCGCGCCAGAACAATCAGGCGTCCGAATCCTGTAAAACCAGCATCGCCCTCGACCCCGTTTCGGCTCTCCCCGACAACGCCTCCCGGCAGGCTCGTCAGAATGCGCGGATGCACGTCGTCCGAAAAAACACCTTGACAAGACCGCGTCTCCGACGGTAAACCGCGCCGGCACGTGCGTGAAGGAGCAAGGGTTTCCGCACCAGCGAGATACTCAGTCGGTCTCCGTCTCATACGTGGCTTTTCCTTCACGACGCACTCTCTCGGCGCCCGGCAAGCCGTTGCCGCAGGCGCGGGTCCACAACGATGGCCCAAACGGGCGAACCGGGTGTGAAGGCTACGCAAGGATTCCTTATGGTTCTCGCCGGTGTTGTCGTGTTGTGCATTTCAATATCTTTCTTGGGAGAAATCCGACATGTCTCGACAGTGGCGTAACCTGGCCATTCTCTTCGCCGGCTTCTGTTTTCCGTCTCCCGTGTTTGCACAGTGGACGCAGCAAACGATTCCATTGCAGCCGGGCTGGAATGCGGTGTTCTTCGAAGTGGAGCCGCAGCCGCGGGATTGCGACACCATTTTTCAGGGAATTCCCGTCGAGAGCGTGTGGGCCTGGAATCGCCGATTCACTTCGGTCCAATTCGTCCAGGATCCCAGCACCCTTCTGCCGGAAGAGCCCGAATGGTTGGCCTATTTTCCGGCCTCTTCGCCGCATGCCGTTGTCACCAATCTCTGGATCCTCCGGGGAGGACGAGCGTACCTGGTCAAACTGGGCGGCACTCGCACGGTGAATCTCGTGGTCACGGGGCGGCCAAAGGTTCGACCGATCGAATGGCTGTCGGATTCTTTCACCTTCGTGGGCGTTCATGTGGACAGCGCATCCCCGCCGACGTTTGCCGACTTTTTCGCTTCGTCGCCCTCGCATGCAGGTCAGGAGATTCTTCGACTGGGATCGGATGGGAAATGGCACAAGGTCGGCAGTCCGGCGTCCGACCGTATGCGGCGCGGCGAGGCTTTTTGGGTGTACTGCAAGGGCCAGTCGCAATACCAGGGGCCGTTGGGTGTGGCGTTTGACGTGGGAGACGGGCTTGACTATGCGCGGATTCTCACGGAGCAGACGTTGCGCATCCAGAACGCCTCGGCCTCACCGCGCACGATCACGGTTCGCCAGAGGACTTCCGGAGCGGTTCCCGCCGATCCGTCGCTTCCGGTCCTGGCCGGCGCCGTTCCTCTTTCGCGTTACGAGTTTGACGTGGCCGCCAAGAGAATCGGCTGGTACCCGATTTCCGGCCCGCTTTCCCTGACAATTCCGGCTCGTGGGGAGTTGACGGTTCGGCTGGCCGTGCGGCGGCCGGACATGGCGGCGTTCACACCGCCGCTGGGGCGCGAAGCGCTGTATCAGAGCCTGCTGGAAGTCTCCGATGCGGCCGGTTCGCTGCTGGTTTTGCCGGTCAGTGCGCAGGGTCTGAGTGCGCCCAGAGTTTCGCCGGGCGTCCGAATGGCCAGAGGCTCGTCCAGCGGCGGAATGGCTAAGCTCGACGTTGCGCCCCATCCGAGAACCGGGCTGTGGGTCGGCAACGCCACGATCAACGCCGTGTCCAATCCCACGTCCGGCTCGCTGAATCCCGACGAGCCGACGACCGTCGCGGCGCCGGCCACGTTTCGGCTGATCGTACACGTGGACTCGACGGGCCAGCCCCGTCTTCTTCAGCAGGTCCTCCAGATGTGGAAGCAAGGGGCATGGATTCCAAACCCGGACGATCCCACCAGCGCGACGTTCATCCTCGATCCCAACAATTCGGGGCGGGCGGTCCTGTTGACCGACGATTCGCTGATCCCGCAGTTCGGCGGCGTGGCGTTGCGCGACACCAAGCTGGTCGGCCGCCGGATCAGCTCGGCGGTCTTCGGCTTCCCGCAGCCGATCGTGATGGGCGGCGGGGGATTTGGCGTCGCCGGCGGCAACCCGACGATCTGCGCGGTCGTGCTCGACTACCGCGACCGCCTCAATCCGTTTGTTCATCAATACAACCCCGACCATGACAATCTCGACGCCCGCTATGAGACGACGCTTCCGGCGGGCAAGGAATCCTACACGGTCACCCGCGAGATCGCCCTCGGCTTCACCGCCGCCGATCCCGAGGGCCTGATCTCCGCCGATTGGGGCGACGAGGAACTGGGCGGCATTTACTCGGAAAAGATCACCGGCTTTCACCGAAGGGCAATTTATATCCGAGGCACCTTCCGGCTTCAGCGCCTCTCCGATGTGGGCGTGCTGAATGACGGGCTGAGATAGAAACGATGAACGATGAATGATGAACGAGAAGGAAAGGAGAAAGGAATCATGAAACGGGGACTGCTGGCAGGAGCTATTCTGGCATTGGCCGCGACCATCGCGCAAGCGCAGACGCCGTCAACGCCGCAGATGATCAACTACCAGGGCAGGCTGACCGACATCAATGGTGTTCCGGCCGCGACGGGGAACTACACGCTCATATTCAACATTTACGCCGACAAGAGCGGCGGCTCGCCCATTTGGGGACCGCAGGTTTTCGACGGGGCAACAACTACGGGCCACGGGCCGCGAATCCCGGTGGTCAGCGGCCATTTTAACGTGTTCCTTGGCCCCATGGATACTCTCAACCGCCCGATCGCCATGGCGTTCACGCAGCCGACCCGCTACCTGGGCATCAAAGTGACCACGGAAACGCTGGTTCCTCCCACCCTCCCGGAGCTGGCGCCGCGCCAGCAGTTGCTCAGCTCGCCTTACGCGCTCCAGTCGTATGACAGCGATACGTTGGGACACGGGAAGGTCGCGGTCGGCACCGGCGCGGCGAGCGGGCAGGTGATCGTCAACACCCGCACGTCCATCGGCTCGGGCTACACGACCCTTGGAGCGCCGACCGATGGGCTGATCGTCCAAGGGAATGTTGGAATCGGGACCAACAGTCCGGGCGCCGAGAAGTTGACGGTCACGGGAAACGTGCGTGTGAATGGCGCCGTCGAAGCCGTTTCCGGCGGCGTGTCGTTCTTCCTGGTTCCCAGAGGGGCAATCATCATGTGGTCGGGAGCGCTATCCACGATCCCTGCGGGTTGGCAGCTGTGTAACGGGAGCAACGGGACTCCGGACCTGACCAACCGCTTCATCTACGGCGTGGGGCCAACCGAGAATCCCGGAGCGTGGGGTGATACGAGCAACCACAGTCACGTGGTTGATATACCCCAGTTTAACACGGGTTTCATGTACGGAGTCTGGGGTTGGGCTGTCGGGTGGGACGGACCAACGGCAGGTCATACTCATACGGTCGATCCTCCCGCTCAGACTTCAACGCAGGTACAGACTCTGCCGCCCTATTTCAAGCTTGCTTATATTATTAAACTCTAACGGGGGCCAGAGGAGACCTGACGCCAGGATCGGCAGGATTGCCAAGAACGGCCAACGGGGGCACAGGATCGAGAAATGGGTGTTTGTCCGACAATCCTTTCTTCCAAGGATTCAAGGATATCGGCGACCGAAACTATCGCCATATTCAGAGGGACGGCCAAGAGATGAAAACGCGGGCATATTCGGATTCCGGGACACGGGTTTCGCGCTGCGGGTTGGTGGTCTTCACTACCCTGCTCGCTGCCGCCACCGTGTCAGTTCATGCCCAGGGCGGGGTCAGCCTGGGGTTTGCCGAGTATCAGAATATCTGGTACACCTCGGCACCGGCGGTGATTCCCGGGCTGGGCGACGTGGCACCGACGAACACCATTAGCACCCAAGGGCACGTGGGTCCCTATGCGGTTCCGGAGTCAGGCGATCCCCCCACGACCCCGACCGACAGCGTCTGGGTCTTGGCGATGTCGTTTGCCGGGCAACCCGTCGGAGGCCGAGTCTTCTTCTCGCCCGATTTTCTGCTCGGCGAAGAGATCACGCCCCCCGACGATGTATCCGTTCCTCTGGATCATGTGCCGATCATTGACCCGCCGACGCATGCATTCTACGTGCGTTCGGCCAATAAAGTCTTCGCCGGCGACTACGGCTTGGTGTATATCACGTGGCGAAAAGCCGACGACGGGAGCTCGATCACACGCGAATACCTGCTGTCGAACCAGACCATTCAGGCTCCCGTGACCGTCTATCACAACACCGGTCTGACAACAGGGACTGCAGGTTTCCTGGTTGATCTTTCGCGCGCGCCCACCCCGACGATTCATTACAACAGTGTGGTCCGGACCAGCGACAGTCTCTGGGTGGATTCCGGCAGACGCCTCCACGCCCAGAGCGAGACCGGTCTGGTGGTGATGCACTACGACAACGGGAGCAGCTTCGCGGGCATCGAGATCGTGAATGTGCGTGGGTTGTCGCCCGACGACACCGCGTTGGCATACGTGGGGACACTCTTGAGACCTCGCGAGACGCCGACGGATATGGTAACCACGCCGAGCATTTGTCGCGGCCACCAAGGAACGCCGGGGCCTTACGTCTATTGTTACGGCGCCGCGAAAGACCCCTCGATCCGCCAGCAAGTGTTTCCGGTCCGTCCCACTTCGGCCGCGGATCAGATTCTCCTGATCTGGAAACACCGAGGGCGCTTTGCCGGGGTCGAGTGGCCTTACGAACTGCGCTCCTATCAGGCCGACTGGGATCCCGCCACTGACTGGCAGAAGATCTTCTACACCGCCGACGGCTCGCTCGGCCCGCCGGTCGGTCAAGGTGGAACGGATAACATCATCACAGCGGACGAGGTCGAGTTCTTCTACAATGATGAAATCACCACGCGGGGAACCATTTACCTCAACCAAACTCCACCGCGCCAAATCCGAGCCGCGGACGCCGGCGGCTTGAATGAGCTGGGACGAATCCTGCTTCGCATCGAAGCGGGCGCCTCGACTGGCCCGTCGGAGCTGGAGTTCGTTCAGGTCGTGGATTACTTCACGGGCTACACTCTCTACCCAGCCAAGGTGGGCGACCGTTTGCTGGCCAGGGCCATCGTCGCCAATTCCGTCCAGGAAGAAACGTACGTCAAGCGTGGGTGGAATGGCAATCCGATGGACGCGGCAAACTACGCCTATCACCATACGATGGTGGGGACATACAAAGGCGCGGTCTTTGCCGTCCGGCCGACCACGCGCGACAATCAGATCGAAGTGTTCTTCAAGCGCCGGGGCAAAGCGGGCCTCATCTGGCCCTATGAAATGGACCGCTACACAGCCGATTGGCCGCCAACGGCCCAGATCTTCGTGCGGGGAACGTCGCCCGATGTTCCGGGTCCCAACGTGGCAATCCCGAAAGAACTTTACACGAGGCTTATGCCATTCCAGGAACGGGTGCTGGGCACGCTTCGCGAGCAGGTTCAGCACGCCCAGCTATCCACCGACCGATTCTCCTCAAACATTCCTTTTCCCCACCCCGCCGGGGACTACTATGCGCTGCTCTTGTATCAAACCGGACCTCCAAGCGCGATCGGCTCCGAATGGGTTGGCTTCCAGGTCATCAAGTGCGTCCAGCACGACGACACAAGGTATTTCGATCCCAACTTCCTGCGTGAGTGGGCCATCGGAACCGAGATCACCGATCCCGGCCACCGGGGGCCGAATCCTGGCTACCTCTATCACGTCCCCAAAGTAGTCGGGAGCGGGTATCACGCCAGTGACGAAGAGAAATACGACCCACGCATCTATAGCCAGGGGGCAGAGGGATACCCGACCGGCCAGATTTTCCCCGTTTTCCCGGGGAATCTCGAGGTCTGGTGGTCCAACGTGACCACGCACGGTCTGACGACGAGGTACTACCCCGTGCAGTGGCCATCCCAGGTCAAGCGTTACGCTTGCACGTGGCCGACATCGCCCGAAACGATGGTGATCGCCAGTGAAACGGGTTCCGGACAGATTCCCTTCGCTCATCGGAACCCGGAAGTCTACTACCAGAATGATCCGGGCAAAGTCGGTTACAACCCGAACTACGAACATGCCGCGTTGTTCCTGCTGGGTTCGGGTGTGGCCGCTTTTGCGCTGCGCTGCGACCTGAACAACGCGTCGAGCGAGAAGCCCTATCCGTATGTGCTGTTGAAATACCGGGATTCCAACGACCGCAACCTCTGGCGCTTCCGGGTCTTCAGTGTCCTCCCCACCAATGCGCTGCATCCCGGATTTCAAAAAACGGCCGTCGCCGGAAGTCCTCTGCCGCGTCCCTATCCATTGGCCACGCTGCCCGATTGTGCGGAGACAACGCCGGGGAAGTCGCGCGACGGGAGCTGGGGCGTCTCCGGACCCCTATGGGCCGATCGCAATCAGATGATCTGGGCGCGAGCCGCGGCCGACAATGGCGGAACCACGCAGATCATCATGTGCTACTGGTATCGCCTGCAGGCCGGCTGGGTGTTCCCTACCCTCAATGCTCCACCTCTGGAGAAGGTTGTTGGAACACCGGAGCCGTGGCTTAATAAACTGAACCCCGCGACCACCACGCCCATCCAAGTCCTCTATACGGTCAGCTGGCCAGCGAACATTTCCCGGTTGCAGACCGGCGAGACGTTGGTGATGCAGAAATTCGGTCTGCCTAACATCATCGGCCAGGCCAGCGTCGAGGTCGTCTATGAGTCGCTCAATCATAGCTATCCGCATCAAAGTATTGCCGGCAAACAGAATGTGATGCTGATTGACCCGCTCCGCGAGCGGGAAATCGCGCTCGCGTCTCTTCCCACGGGCGCCGCGGCGATTGACACGCAGAACCTCGGCGGCAAAGTCTATTTCAGCGAACTTCCGCCCCACCTGAAAAGCCGCGTTAGCTATGATCCGATCAACCAGAAACTCGAATTGATCGGAGAGTTCTATCAGCTGTTGGGCGAAGATATTGTCCTTCTGAATGTTCTGACGGTGCGCGACAAAGCGTTCTTGGATGGATTAAGCAGCGATTCCGGCTGGCGCGGCGCCGTCACCAGTCTGTATAAGGCCACGAGCACGCCGATTGTTCTCGCGACCAAGGACAGCAACTCGGCCGGCAAGGCGTTGGTGGGCGTGTCCTCCGCCAACACCAATCCGACCACCTGGCCTTACGTTACGCTCGCCTTCCAGAATCATTCCTCACTCGGCGCCCTTCCGGTCTCGCTTGAGATCATTCGCGTGGTCCCCAATCTCTACCAGGGCGAGATCAAAGTCATCGAACCCGATTGCTGCTTTGACGAGAAACTGACGCTGCGGCACACGGGCGACTTCGCGGGCAAGGCGGACAGCTACGTCTTCCAATGGATCTACCATCCCGACGTGGACGGAACGCAGCCCCCGATGAGCAGTCCCATGTGGATGGCTTTTCCCACGGAACCTTTCAATGGCTTGGGGGCTTTGGATGTGACGATTCGGGGAGCGGGGATTTTCACGCTCAGCGACAACTGGTTACGCGTCCGGTACAGAAGGTCAGGCGCCCCGGACATTCCAGCTTCCTACAGCGCCTGGACGCCGGCCCAACTGGCTCCCGGATGGATCAAGCGCGTGATGGGACAGATCAATCCGTTCACGCAGCGCGCCTCCGGCGGCGGGATTCAGGGGGCCGAGCAGCGCTTCTCGTCTTACGAAACCCGCACCGTCAACACGGTGGTCAGCATGATCGGTCAGGCCGGACCTCGCTGGGAAGGCAATGTCCCGCTCAATTGCAGCGGCGGCCTCGACGAACTGGGCTTGATCGAAATCTATGAAACGGTGCTCGGACGCGGCAAGCAACTGAGCGTGGACGCCGGATACGCCTATCCTCCCGCCAACAATGCGCTTCTTCTGGCCACCGGCCGCATTGCGGACCTCTACATGTTGCTGGGCAATGAAGCGTATGCCGACGCCGCGGACCCCACGATCGCCTTTGGCACCGAGGATGGAACCTACGGGACCGAAGCGTCCTCGCTCCACTGCTTCATGAACCAGACGGCCTCGCTGCTCGAAGAGGAACTGGGGCTGTTGCGCGGGCGCGACGACAGCAAGGCGCCCGGCGTTCGCGTCTCCCCGCTCTATAATCGCCTGATGTGGAATTTCACCCGCGACATCACGGGCGGCGAGGTGGCCTATGCGCTGAACTACAACATTCAGGATGCGCTGGGCAACGTGGACGGCACGATCAACGAACTGGACGCGATGAAACTGTATCCGCAAGGCCATGGCGACGCCTGGGGAAGTTACCTGACGGCGATCAAGCGCTACTATGCGCTGTTGTATCACCCGAATTATGATTGGGTTCCACGGTCCGAAGCCGTCCTGGTCGCCGGCCAACCCGTCACGGTGGACTATCTCGACGAACGCAAGTTCGCCAGAGTCGCCGCGGCCAAGGCGCGCACGGGCACCGAGATCGTCAACCTCGCCTATCGCGAAGCCTATGTCGAAGACCCGGAGGGACAATGGCAGGGCTACAAAGATACCAATGTCAACCGCGCTTGGGGACTTTCGGAATGGGCCAGCCGCGCGGGGCAGGGCATCTTCTTCGACTGGGTGGCCGCCAACGCGATTCTACCGGCCGTGGACAGCCAACACACGGGAATTCAGAAGGTGGATCGGACCACGGTGGCGGAATTGCGCGAGATCACTGCCGCGTTGGACAACATCCAAGTACAAATGGATCAGGCCGACATTGGGCTGAACCCGCTGGGTCTGGCCAAGAATGTTGTCCCCTTCGATATTGATCCGGCGTATCTCGAGATTGGCTCGGTAATCCAGGGCAAGGGGCATTTCGAGCAGATTTATGACCGCGCCGTGTCCGCGCTGAACAATGCGGTCACCGTCTTCGACCATGCCACCAACTGCACGCAACTGCTGCGCCGACAGGCGGACTCCCAGGCCGAGTTCCAGAACAACGTGGTCGAACGCGAGGCCGACTATAACAGCCGGCTGATCGAAATCTTCGGCTATCCCTACGCAGGCGACATCGGCGAGGGCAAGACGTATGACCAAGGCTACGATGGCCCGGATCTCTACCACTACGACTATGTGGATGTCTCCGCGCTGCTCGGCGAGCGCCCGCCGACCATAGATACCTTCGCAACGACCTTCACGAGCTTTCTGGACGTCACGGCCGCGGGCGATCCCATCACGTCACCGAAGGCGGTAACGTTCCACGTCTCCCGTGAAGGGTTCGGAATGGTCAAGCCCCAAGGATGGGGCCAACGTCGAGCGCCGGGCGAGATTCAAAGAGCGCGTTCGCAACTGCTGCAAATGTATGGCCAATTCCAGAAACTGCGCGCGGAATACTCCGACTTGATCCAGGGAATCCAAGCGCAGGTGGAGAGGATAGACGAGCGCGTCGGGCTGAATGGGGCAAAGCTGACGACGGTCATCGTTCGAGATATCGTGGTGGGGTCTCTGCACGCAGGCATCATGATCGCGTCCGAAATCAGCACACTGTGCAAACGCGCCGCGAACGTAACCGACGACATCCTGACAGGGATTCTGGCAGCGATTCCAAAAAGCATGATCGTCGGCGTCGCCTCCGGCGGAGATGTGACCTCTACGTTTCGGGGAGGAGCGACGATCGCGGCGAAGTCCGGAAAAACCCTTCTGGAGCTCGGAGGAGATGCCGCCGATCTCGTGAAGATGGGCTTGGAGTTCTTGAAGGACGAAACGAAATCCGCCGCGGATATCCATATCATGCGCTTGCAAGGAGAGGCGGAAGTTGCCGACATGGTCAAAGAGCTCGAAGCCCTGGTCCGACAAGAGGCGGCCAAACGGTTCGAGCTGCTCACCCAGATCGAGGCACTCGGCCAGGCGGCAGGCGAGTATCAGGCGGCGGTCGCCAGCGGCTTTCGGCTGCTCGAAGAACGCACGCGCTTCCGCCAGCAGACGGCCAGCCAGGTGCAGAGCTATCGCTATAAAGACATGGCCTTCCGCATTTTCCGCAACGATGCGCTCCAAAAGTACCGCGCACAGTTCGACTTGGCCGCCCGCTATGTCTATCTGGCCGCAAAAGCTTACGACTACGAAACCAACTTGCTCTCGAACGACACGCAGGCGGGGCAGTTCTTCATGACCGGCATTGTCCGCTCGCGGGCGATTGGCAGTATCCTCGATGGCCAGGCGCAGACGGGCGGCGGAATCGGCGATCCCGGCCTGGCCGATGCCATGGCGCGAATGAAGATGAACTGGGATCTGGTCCTGAAGGGACAACTCGGGTTCAACAATCCGCAGATCGAGACGAATCGCTTCTCGCTGCGGCGCGAATTGTTCCGGACCGTGGATGACGCCACGTGGCAAGAAACCCTCCGACGCCATCGCGTGGACAACATCCTGGCCAATCAGGAGTTCAACCGCTACTGCCGCGTTTTCCAGCCCCACCAGGCGGCAGAGCCGGGCCTCGTCATCCCGATTCCGACAACGATCAATTTCGGCCTCAACTTCTTCGGGCGGGAACTGGCGGGCGGCGACAGCGCCTATGACTCCACGAACTTTGCCACCAAGATCCGCTCGGTGGGCGTTTGGTTCAGCAACTATGACGCCGTGACGTCGGCGGGACTGTCCAACACGCCGCGCGTCTATCTGATTCCGGTCGGCTATGACATCATGCGTTCGCCGACCGATCGAACCGGCGAGATCCGCACCTGGAGAATTCTGGATCAGAGACTGCCCGTGCCGTTCCCGATCGGTCAGCTCGAGCTCGCCAATCCGGAGTGGATTCCCATCGTCAACACGCTCAGCGAAGAATACGCCGCCATTCGGCAGTATTCGTCGTTCCGAGCCTTTCACGACTCCGGAGATTTCGATCCGGCGGAAACGATCACCGACAGCCGCCTGATCGGCCGGTCGGTGTGGAACACGCGCTGGCTGCTGATCATTCCGATGGGCACGCTGCATTCGGATCGCGAGTATGCCTTCGAGAAATTCGTCAGCGGAGTTTCCGATATCAAGATCTTCTTCCTGAGCTACGCTTATTCGGGGAATTGAAAGAACATAAGGGACGCAAGGGACATATCGGACCTATGGGTGGGACTTGATCATGAGAGCAAACACATCGAACGTGGCAATGGCGATTCTCGTTGGAATCTGCATCGGGCGGACGGCGGGCGCGCTTGCCGCCGGAGGGCCGGAGCCGGGGATCACGCTTTACGGCAAGGTGTTCGCGGAGGACGGCTCGCTTCGCATGAGCGGGCGGCTGACCTGGACTATCACGGGAGTTGGGAGCGCCGGACCCGTGCAGGTGCGTGTTGCGACGGACCTTGTTCCGCTCACGGACAGCTCGGGGACGACGTTTTCGTATTGCATCCATATACCGGCCGAGGCATCGGTGGGCGGAAAACCGATCTCGCCGAACTACTTGCCGGTGACGGACATTGTCGCCATCTACCAGCGCGACGCGACGTTGGATGGCGCGGCCACCTGGATCATGGATGCGCCGACGACGACCACATTCGGATCGGCCGAGCGGGGAGAAGTCGAGCGCGTGGACCTGCTGCTGGGCATCTACGGCGCTCCCGGAGCCCCGTCGTTGCTCTCGCCGGCAAATGGCCAAACGTTGGTGCCTCTGGACCCCACATTCGACTGGACGGATGCGGCCCAAACGGAGCAATACGACCTCTACCTGTGGCCCGCCTTCTACAGCAAACCCTCGGCGCCGACGGCATCCGGCCTGACGCTCAGTCAGTTTCACCCTGCGCTTCCGCTGCGACCCGATACGCTCTACGCATGGCAGGTGGTGGCGCGCAATCGCAACTTCACGACGGCCGGCGCCCAATGGACGTTCCGAACCGCGTATGAGGGAGACCTGCAGAAGCTGCTGGAGTTTCTGTTGGGCAAACGGGCGCTGAGTATCGAGGAGCAGACGTCCTTGGATTTGAATCGCGACGGGAAGATTGATGTGGCCGATCTTCTGTCGGAGATGAATCTCTCGGCGGCTCCCCTCGGGCAAGACCGCCTTGTTCGCAACCTGTCCGAAGACCCTCGACTTCCGACGCGCCGCGGACTCAACACGTGGACAACCTCTCGTACGAGTCCCGCAGATGCCGCTCCGCAAACCGCGCCCCTCGTGGACCAGAGAACGGTGGCGATCGGCGAGGAGTGGGCGGAACCCAACCGCACTGTTCCCGTCGCTCTGGCGTCCGGGATTCTGCCGACCGCCGATGCGGTGGCGGGGATCAATCTCACGGTGGAGGGCGATCCCGGGATCGTCCAGTTCGCCGGCGTTCGACCCGGTCGGGTCAACAGCGACGAGGAGATCTATTCCTATAGTCCCTACCCCGGCGTGATGAACGTCGTGTATTTTGCGCACCCCGTCGCACCGCTCCAGGCCGACTTTCCCTGCGTGCTGTGGCTGGACCTGCAAGCGACCTTGCCCCATCCGGGGATGAGCACAACCGTCTATCTCAAGAAAGCCGCGCTGTCGGATGTGAACGGAGTCGCCGCCACGAATGTGAAGCGAGGCGACGGACGGATCTATGCGGCGGGGTCATTCACGTTGAACCGCAACTGGGAACTCTATCGGTGAGCTTCCGCAACTCGGCGGAGACAGCTCCAGCATCATGGCAGAAAGCCGCCGCCGCGGGCAGGCGGATCATCGGCTCGCAGTCAGAAGCGTTTAATGGTTTTTGACGTGGCGAGAACCCTTTTGACAGGATGACAAGATTCACGGGATTCTGAAATCTGGAGAAGCCTTTGCCCGCCATCCCGTTCATCTTCTTGCCTGTTTCCATCTCATCCCCAAAAAAGCATACACATCCGCCGTCGCGTCAAGCCCTGTATTTCTTCCTGCCCCTGACCGGTTCGCGAAAACCCAGAGAAAGTGAAACGAGTCAATGCCCTTGGGGATTCTCCGCGCTTCTCCGTGCCGCTCAATCGCCGGGAGAAGCCCGGTGTGGGCCGGATTCACAGGATTCCTCATCGCGTTTCATCCGGTTCATCTTGTCATCCTGTCAAAGGCTTGAATCGAGATTCTTCAAAGAAGCAGAGCATGGGAAACCGTTAAACGCCTGTAGCTGACAGCCTGCGCCCCGACGAATCCTGCAGCGCCCTCGGATGCGTGGACGGTGAGCGCGGCCGAATCCTACGACGCGGGAATCGGCGTGGCGCTTCGTTCGACAAACGCCAGCGTGGCCAGCGCCGACACTCGGTTGCGCCCTTCGTTCCTTGCGCGCTCGAGCGCCTTGTCGGCGCGCGCGATCAGAACGTCGGCGGTCTCGGCCGCGTCCACGTCGGCCTGCGTGACGCCCGTGCTGATCGTCACGGTCAGCCCTTCGCCGTGACAGGCAAACTGGCCGGCCTCGATGCGGCGACGGAGCCGTTCGCACGCCCGGGCCGCGTCGTCGAGCTCGGTCACCGGCAGGACCACCAAAAACCTCTCGTCGTCATAATAGCCGGCGGAATCATACTGGCGACACGACTCGGCGATCAGATTGCCTACGGTGCGCAGCACACTGTCGGCGGCGGCTCTGCCGAATTTGTCGGCGATCTCCCGAAAGCCGTCAATGCCCACCAGGGCGCACGAGAGCCGTTCGCCGCTTCGCATCGCGCGATTCAGCTCGACCGACAACCGCTCGACGATCTGCTGACGGCCCTGCAAGCCCTTCAGCTGGTCCGCGAGCGCCGTCGCGGCCGGTTCGCGCCCCGCTCCCCGCGCCATGCTGTTGGCGAGGATAACAAAAACGACGACCATCGCCACGGTCACGGGAACCACCCACCCCAATCGGCCATAGGCCAACAGCGCTCCGATCACGATGCTTCCGCCCGCCAATGCGAGTAACAACACCATCGGCTGAACGAAGGGTCTTTCGAAACCTGCTTTCTCGGACATGGCGTCTTCCCCCCTCAGGGCTTGCGCGCCGTGATGCGCACATTCACCCTCTCGCCCCGGTCTATTTGGTCCCGCTCGGGTCCCGTCGGATAGAACCGTCGCGATTCTTCCCACATCTCTTCGACTTCGATGTCAATGAATCCCAGGGCGGCCAGCACCTGTTGCCAGGCGAGAATTCGGAACGGCTGCGACGAGTCCTGTTCGGTCTGGTCGCCCCCCTTTTCCGTCAAGGACTCGCACTCGAAACCAAAGCGACCCTCGGACTTGAGGACGCGGTAGGTCTCGCGGATCACGGCCATCTTGTTGGGGATGCGGTCCAACGTGGCCTGACTGATGACGGCGTCGAACACCTCATCCTCGAACGGCAGATGTTCGCCATCGGCCACGTGGAACGAGACGCGCGAGTTCAGCCCGAGCGCCGACGTTCGCAGCATGGCCTCGATGATGCGCTCGAGCCGGTGGTCCACCCCGGCGACGGTGCAGCCGAACGTCTCGGCGATCTGGCGCGCCGGCCCGCCGATGCCGCATCCGATGTCGAGCGCCGCGTCGCGGGGGACCAGGGCCAGTCGGCGTCCCAACTGCTCGGTGGCCTCCGTGCCGCCGACGTGCCAACGCGCGTTGCGCAACTGCGTTTCGCTCTGGGCCACAAACCGCCGAACGCTGTGGACGAACTCGTCCGAGGCGAGCTCGTCCAACTCGGCCAGATATTCCTCGCTCTGGATGAGTTTCTTCTTGAGCAGCAAGTGCAACAAGGCCGTGTGCCCCAGACGCGCCGCCTGCAGCGCACTGGACACCCACTCGGCTTCTCTTCCGAAATCCGGTTCCACTCCTGCTACCCCCGGCATTGGGTTTAGCGACCTCTGTTCCCCTTTGGTTGCCATCTCTCTATAATGCTCGCCGCACGACTTCAACATCAAAAACGACTATCGCCGAGCGTTCGTCGCTTCCGTTTCGGGATACCGTCGCCGCACTGTCAATCGGCGCTCCCGATTGAGCGCTTCGAGCCGGTCGCGCAGATCGAACCACGGACGAAGCACCGACGCCTGATAGGCGTTGCTGTTGGCCACGTAGATCGAAGTGGCGTCGCTCGCGAAGGCCAGCTCGTCCATTTCCACGCCTGGCGGCAGAGCGACCTCGTCCTCGAGCTCGACAAATCCGTTCTCGAAACGAATTCGCCGTCGAAAACGAATGGCGGTCCGGCGCTTGCCCGTGATGAGAAGGCGCTGAAGGACTCGCCGCACCGTGTTGGCCGCCCAGCGCCCGACGGTCAGCATGAACAGGCAAAGGAGGACGTGGCGAAGCGGCGTGGGCAGGTGAGCGCGCCGCCGCGAAAGGAATCCCGCCACTTCATAGTCGCCCGCGCCGCGCCGGATGATGCAATAGGCGGGGTCCACGAGATGGCTGACGACGACGTGGCCGTCGCGCGTTCGCCCGATCGGCCCCGTATCGCTCAGGAGACACCCCTTGCGATCAAACACCTTGATGACGCCGCCTTTGGCGAGATTGACCACGGCGTGATAGCGGTCGGTCTTGCGTACGACCATCGCGGCTTCGGGAAAGTGGCGTTCATAAGGCGGGCGGGCGGCGAGCGAGCCCGATCGGGCGTCGGGATCGTGGTCGAGATAGGCCTGAAGATAGTTGTACACGTAGTGGCAGACGAGGCGGTCGTCGTCGAGATAGCCCCGCCGGCCATTGGCCATTCCGACCAGGAAAGCGTCGGCGATTTGGCCCGCCAACGGCTCGATCGGCGCCAGCAGCTCGAAGCCATGCGGGTAGAAATGGTAGGTGTTGCGGCTGCCGTATTCGCCGCCGTAGCTGCCGTCGGGATGGACGAAGTGGGAGGCGAACTCCACGGCGCGGCACAGCGGTTCGACGACGGCCACGTCGCCCGTCAGCGCATGATACTTCGCCAAATAGTCAATCGTGAACGTGTGATAGCCGGGATCGGCCCCTTCGTATTCCCGGAACCAGCCTTCGGGCGATTGCCAGCTCAGCACCAGGTCGCGCCTTTCGTGAGCGGCGCGTGCGTATTTCTTCTCACCGGTCACCTCGGCTACGAGCGCCAGACACAACGCCGCCAGCGCCTGGTGGTTGGACAAGCGACCCGACTCATTGCGGCGAACCAGCCATTCGCCGCGCCGACGGAAGAACTCCACGAAGCGCGGCTCGCTCAGGCCGAGCAGCCGATAGGTCTCGATGCACGCATAGAGCGAGAAGATCATCGCGCCCATCGCACGCTCGAACGGGAAGTAGTCGTCACAGGTCCCGTCGCGATGCGAGGAGCGGAGCGCGAAATCAATCGCCGCAATCGCCAACTCGCGCAGCCGCTCCTGGCGATAATAGAGATTGCCGGGAAACGGGTATTGATATGCGAGCGCAAGCGGCAGGCCGAATTCCTGCGACATCCCGCACGGGAAGTCGCTGACGCGGAAGTGCCAGTAGGCCCGGTCGAAACAGCCGTAGGTCGGACTGAAGCGATTGCGGTCCACCAGCTCGAGAAGGGTGGGAATATAGGCCAGCGCGTGGCGAACATAGGTTTCGGGATCGGGTTGTTGGGCGGCGTCGGGCAAAGACGGGCCGCTCCGTTGTCTCAACTGTTCGCGAAGTCTCGCCACCGCCGCTGGCTCCTGTCTCCGGGAAATCGCCTGATCCGTGCAATAGAGAGGCCGACCGGAGACGTCAACCAATTTTGGACTGCGCCGAGTGCTGTGGGCGCATTTCCCATTTCGGGAGATACACCCACGACGGCGCGCGCCTGTGAAGAATCGTTGACGGCGGCGGGCGGGCGGGTAGAATCCCGGTCCGGGAAGCGATTGAGAAAACAGGAGGTCAACGATGAAACGTGTCATCGCGCTCGTGGGCCTTGCCGCGCTCGCCGGTGCTCTGGCCTATTCCGCCGACACGGCGACTTTTTCGTTGCGCAAGGTGCAGCTGAAGGACTGGGTCACCCAGGGCGAAATCCAGACGGTCGTCGGCATGAAACTGTACGACCTCATTGACGGCTTCGCCGACATCCACCTCGGCTTCAACTATGTGGACTCCGAGCATATCAAACTCAAGCGGGGCAAGAAGGAACTCGAGGTCAGCGTCTTTCGCGAGGACACCCCCGACAACGCCTATGGCCTCTATTCGTGCCTGCGCCAGCGCGACGGCGAACTCGTGGACCTGCCCGACGAGGCCTCCTATTCCCCCGGCACCGCGGTCCTGTGGCGCGGCCCCTACTGCGTCGAGGTCAAAGACGTGAGCGAAGAGAGCGCTTCAAAGGAAGACCTCCTGTCGGTCGGCAAGACCATCGGCGAGGCGCTCGAAGGCAAGCATCAACCGCCCGAACTCGTGCGCGCCCTCCCCAAGGACAAACTCCTCTGGCGCTCCGTGATGTACTTCCACAACCGCCATCCGCTCGATCAGGTCTTCTATGTCGGCACCGAAAACGTTCTCCTGCTCGGCGCCGACGCCACGTCGCATACCAAGGTCGAGGCCGCCTATGCGACCTACGATCTGCCGGGCGGCGCTCAGGGTGTTCTGGTCATTCGCTATCCCGAAGCCGCCGAAGGCAAGAAGGCGCTCGGCCTTTTCACCGAATCGGTGCGCAAGGACATGACCTCGGTCAACGAGCAATCGCCCTGGGCGACGATGACCGCCAAGAACGGCAAGCAGACTCTGGCGTTTCAGAAGGACCGGTTCTTGATCCTGGCGTTCGAGTCAGGCCAGCCCGACGCCTTCAAACCCGTCATCGAGGCGCTCGCCAAGAACCTCGAGCCGAAGAAGGAAGCCGAGGGCAGGAAGTAGGCGTCGGACAGCCGAGCACATCTTGACACTGATAGAAGCCGTCCCGCGTGTCATTGCGAGGGGCCGTCTTGCGGCGACGAAGCAATCCCGTTCTGCGAGCCAAGCGACGTGGCACAGGCTGTCACCCACAAGCGTTTGACGGTTTCCCATCCTCTACTTCTTTGAAGAACCTCGATCGAAGCCTTTGACAGGATGACAGGATTCACGGGATTCTGAAATCTGGGATATCCTTTGCCCGCCATCCCGTTCATCTTCTTGCCTGTTTCCGGCTCTTCCCAAAAAAGCGTACACGTCCGCCGCCGCGCCAAGCCCTGTATTTCTTCCTGCCCCTGACCGATTCGCGAAAACCCTGAGAAAGCGGAACGAGTCAATGCCCTTGGGGAGTCTCCGCGCTTCTCTGTGCCGCCCGATCGCCGGGAGAAGTCCGGTGGCCGGATTCACAGGATTCTTCGTCTCGTTTCATCCGGTTCATCCTGTCATCCTGTCAAAATGGTACTCGCCCCGCCAAAACCGTTAAACGCCTGTGGCTGTCACCCTGTGAAGGCTGCTGCGGTGCAGGTCGGCGGTCGGGGATTCTTCCTTTGGACACTCATGCAAGTACGCCGAGGCGCAAGCGTTCTACTCTTTGCGGGTTCGCGAGTTCGCGTGAAAGAAGCGCTTACTTCACCTTGAAATCGGGTTGGTCCGTGCCGAGCGACTGCGACAGGCAGTTCCCAGCGGCGTCGTAGGCGGCGATGGACCAAGAGTAGTATTTCTTCGATAGAATTCCAAATGGGAGAAACGGGGCCGTAGTTGCGGTAGTTTCGGCTTCTGGCACGAATCTGAATGTGGGTGCAATAAACGGCGAATCCCATCTTCGCGTGCCCTCACCTCCTTTGGGGAATTCTGTTCCGTATTTCCTGAAAGACAGCACATAGCGTGAAGCACCCGGACAGGCTTTCCATTCAAGAACGTCATTCCGTGCCACGTCCACACCACCAAGCGGTTTCACTCGAACAATGGGATCCGCGAAATCGAAGATGGGCCCGGTGGTGGGTGTGTCAGTTTTCACAACAAGAACGGGGATGTCGCGGTGATCTTGATCCGTTCTTGCGAGTATCTTGCCGGGAAGCGCAGCCTCCAGACTGGCTTGATCAATTCCCCACCCCTCAAACCCATACGCTCCCGGGGGAATGGAGATCGTGTACTTCCCGTCGGTGTCGCTGATGTCCCATTGCGTCAGGGCGTTATTGGTCAGAAAGAGATGGACTTTGACACCGGCCACACCCTTGCCGTTAAGCCTCACCAGCCCCTCGATTCTGCCCGTTCCGGGCGGCAATTGGTTTCGATGAAAATCGGGAAAGCACCCGTCGCAGTGTTCGCCGTGGCGTAAATAGCCGTAGAAGATCGGCGAGTGTTTCGGTTTGGATATTGGGAGCGATTCGCCGTTTATTGCACCCACATTCGGCGCGGTAGCATCCGGGATCGGCTCCTCGCCGGGACCATGTTCGATCTGGATTGCCAGATACCAAAAGGCCGCAACGGCGGCGAGAGCGACTATTCCGAAACTGCATATAGCGCCGCTCGCGAGAGCACGCACGAAAGGCGATTCCCGGGTTTCCCCGCGGGTTCCGGCCCGGGCATCAAGGGCGGCGGCAATCGCACTGGCCAGCCAGATGATGGCAACCGCAACCGCCACGATTGCAGAGAACATTCTCATCCGGCCAATGGCCATCCGCGACTCGTGGTAGTCCAGGGTGCCGCGTGCAATTTGCGTGAGGTAATACCAACGTCCGACAAGCAACGCGGTAACGGCCAGCGTCAGCATCAATCCGCTGAAAAGCACAACCCTGACCCAGCGACCATTTCGATAATGGTACCCAACGAAGGTCGCCATCGAGGCGAAGAAAGCCTTGGTTGATTCATTCATCGCCCAATTCAGACTCCCGATCAATAGTTCCCGCTACTCAACCTTGAACGTGTCGAACCATCTCAACCATCTCTCCTCCCTCGAGTGAGAGAGTACTTTGCCCTTCTCATCATAGGCAGACACCTTCCATCTATAGCGATGGGCCTTTTTCAGGCGACAGTTCATCCCTGCGGCCGTAATTGAAGTCCCTTCGACCATGGAAGGACAGAAATGTCGTGATTTCAGCCTCTGCCCGTAAAACGATACTCCACCCCCGTCCTCGATCTCCACTATGTAGAATCTTGCATCCGGGTATGGCCTCCATTCGAAAACAGCGTCTGACTCCACATGGTCGGCACCAACAGGCCGGATTTGAACAACCGCACTTCTGAAGTCAACATCTGGGCCGGAGGTTGCAGAATTGTCACGTACGGTGAGTTGCTTGCCATACAGTTGCCGACGAAGACTCTCATCAGCCACTTGTCCATTAAGAAGCGCGTCGGCGCTCGCTTTATCAATCTTGCATCCGGAGAACCTGTACTGGCCTGGTTGAACCGAAATCGAGTATTGGCCGGCAGCGTCGCTGGCGAGCCAGTCGGTCTTAAGGTCCGGTTCAAAGAACAGTCTC
>Ga0315274_10004347_pt1 | contig 20873 bp, 20 predicted proteins | sample YL17G02_20_MG_FD_203700 | JGI IMG/M metagenome (GOLD analysis project Ga0315274, IMG submission 203700) | Sediment microbial communities from Yellowstone Lake, YNP, Wyoming, USA - YL17G02_20 | ecosystem: Environmental > Aquatic > Freshwater > Lake > Sediment | place: USA: Wyoming | collected...
GTGGGCAGCGCGCAGTGCTGGGATTCAACACCAACAAGCTGGTCCGCGAATTGGCCGGGCTCAAGGGGATGACGCTGAGCGGCTAACGGAAGAAAGGGCGCGAGGCGACGAGGCTTGCAGCACACCACCGGGGCTCGCGAACAAGACACACACCACACAAGATAGCGCGGCATAGGTCCGCCGCCCGCCGCACACCGAGCGAGCTGGCGCCTGAATTACCCGACAAGCTCTAGATATCATAGCTCATGCAGGGCTCCACCGTGCGCAGCAGGCAGATCAACCCCTCCTCGATGCCTTCCTTCTTGGCGATCCCACGCGCAAGTGGTTCCTTGCGCGTCCTGCTGGACTCAAGATAGCGATTCGGACGGCCCAGGCGGCCCGCCTCCTGCTGGGAGGCCTCCTTCAGTTGTTCACTCACCTCCTTGACATACGAATTAAAGTCCTTCAGCAGCACCTCCTTCTCGACGAGGAAGTTCATCATTCCCGCCGTATAGCTCAACGGCCTCAAGGTCCCCTTGAGCACCAGTCGGTCGAAGCCGTTTATCACACCGACCAGTTTCCCGTTATACTTCTCTATGAATCGGTTCATGGGAGTCCTCCTTTGTGTGTGCGGCATCAATGATGCCAGAGGAGCGACTCCCTTGCTATGAGCATGTCGCATCAGCAAACGAAAACCGTAGGACGCTCGTTTAAGCGCCTCTTGTCCGGGAGTTATCCATACGAGGTGTGCGAAGGGCCGCGAAAAGCCAGCAGCACCCCCGATTGTGGATAACTCCCGCCGTCTTCTATACGCTTCCGTTTGGTTGCGGCGTCAGCTGCGATGGGTAAAACAGGGCTGGCAGAGCTGGTCCGGCGGCTGGTAGCTCAAAAGCTACTAATCCCTTATACATCGAAGATACCCACTAGGGTTGCAGGTGAATAGCAACTTTTCCTCTACCTCACTGTCCGCCTCAAATCTATTGGTCACCTGAAGAAACTTTTTCAGCGCCGTCATGGGGTTATTGCCTGGCCCCCATGCTCGCGGACGGTGCGTCTGTACAGGTACTTTCTCGATAATTGTATCACTGCATACAAGGTACTGGCCTTTCTTGACGAAAGGAGAGTACAGGTGGAGTTCCTTCAAGACATGATCCTCTGTATGGTTAGAATCAAGAACGACCAAGACATGGGTGGATCCATCGAGAATGGGCTTCACGAGATCGATTGTTGAAGGCTCGACCGAGGATGCATTAAGCAAAACGATCCTTTCTGAGATCCCTTTATACGAATATATCCTTTGCCGAAGATCGTCTGGGATATAAATGTCGATGCCTATGATTTTCTTCCCTCCCAAGATGCTCATGAGAGTCGAATAGAAAAGGAGCGAGCCACCCCATGCGACGCCAATTTCAATGATGAAATCGGGCTTCGTCTTGTAGATGATCTCCTGAAGGGCAAACATGTCTTGTGGCAATTGAAGGATTGGCTCGCCCAACCAGCTTGTTTGATGGATCCAGTTGAACCGGTCTGCTTTGACGAATAGGGAAAGTGCCTCACGTTGCACGTCTTCTTGTGCGGCCATCTCATGTGCCCATTGCTTTCTTAGATTCTCGAATTCCTCGCGCGTGTACATCATTCACCTCTGCTCACTGCATCCTCCCAATCTCCTGAGAGATAAAGTCATTGAGTACTAGAGCATCCGATGCTCGAATCTACCTCTGTCGGATGCCATCCAGAACCTGGAGTGTGTCGGCAATTCCTTTCGCCAAGTTGCCCGTGTAGCCAAACCCCGTCTTTTTAAATTTCTCGGTAAGAACAGTGTAAGAGAGTTGATTCATGATCTTCGTATCTACGTACTCGACTTCGACTTTCGACACATGCGACCGTATGGCATCAATGATCTCCCGAACCGATGAATTGGTCGTCAAAACATTATAGAGACCACCATTGAACAGTTGATTCTCAACGATGAACGATAGGGCACGAATTGCGTCTCCCAGATCGAGATACGGCCTCCGTTGATCCATGGCCGTTCTCCATACGCTCAACGGTAGACCATTCAACGCTTGCCAGCAGAATTTGTTGATTGCAGTATGAAATCTCATCCCCGGCGATGTGCCGAAAATGGTGCCGAACCTGCAGGCAACGAAGCGGAGTCCTTTTTTCTCTTGAAGGGTACGCAGGTATTGTTCCGCTTTCAGTTTCGACTCGGCATACGGGCTCTGCGGCTTGAGATCCGAGGGAGAGCATTCCTCATCCACCGTTATGCTCTGTGTCCCGTAGACGCTCGTAGTTGAGGGGAAGAGAAGGCTTGCATTTGCCGTCACACAGGCTTCAGCGACTCTCTGCGTCCCATTGAAGTTGACCTGCTCTACCTTCTCCTGGATATCGAAGCTGGCGGCTGCGTTCGTTATCGCTGCCAGATGGATCACCACGGATGCTCCGGAAACCAGTTTCGCAAGATCCGCTGTCAGGATGTCTGCTTCGTGGAAGCGATATACGGCATTTTTAGGGAGGTCGAACAGTGAGCAGTATCTCTGGGTTGAAAGATCGTCAACCATGACGATCTCCATCCCCGGAGACATTGCGGGCAATGCGCGAATTAACCTCGACCCGATGTGACCCAAGGCTCCAGTGACAACGACTCTCATGACATCACCTCACGTAGTAGTGCAGACGGTCTCGATAGAAATCACGGGTTCTCAGCAGGCCTTCCTCAAGTGTAAACCGTGGCGCCCAAGAGAACGCTTGTTTGATTTTCGCGTTGCTCATAACCGCATCGCCGAACTCGATCGACTTCCGCTCTGCAGGCCAGGGCATGTAGCGCACCTTACCCTTTCCGATGACTCGCACGGTCTCTTCCGCGATCTGTGCAACGGTCCAGTGCTCATCGCTTGCGGCACAATAGACCTCCGCTTTGATGTCCTTGGCAAGTGCGGACGCCATGAGCGCATCAACCACGTCGTCGACGAACAAGACGTTCCGCAACTGCTTCCCGTCTCCAAAGACGGTGATATCCATGTCCCGAAGCGCAAGACCAATAAAGTAGTTGTTGAAGGTGAATTCAGGAGAATGAATGCTCGCGCGTGGACCATATACATTGCTCAACCGGACCACGGTTGTCGTAAGCCCATATGCCTTTCCGTATATGAGAACAGCTTTCTCTGAAGCGCTCTTTGAAGCGGAATAGATGTCCGCCGGGAATTCAGGATGTTCTTCCGTGGCCGGTCGGAAACGCAGCGGGCCGATCTGAGTGCTCGTTCCAAGATGCACGAGCCTGCAGCCGGGGTTGATTCGACGGATTGCTTCCAGGAGATTCATCGTACCGCGTACATTGGCATCCATGCTGACCAAAGGCTCGCGCATTGAAAACGTATGTGACGTGATCGCGGCGCAATGAAAAATAATATCTCTTCCTTGCACAGCCTCCAGGAGCGCCTCCAGATTCAATATATCTCTCGGCAAGAACTCTACGGCATTCTCGATCCCGGAAATATTGTGCAGGTTGCCACCGCAATGCGATTCCAGGTTATCAATAAGGGAGACCCGTGCCCCAAGGGTGACACATCGATGAGCAATATTGCTCCCGATGAATCCCAACCCTCCCGTTACCAGCACTCGCACACCTGTAATATCAGACATTGCCACTATACTGTTTGCCCTCAAGCCTTTCCCTCAACCATGGCCGATAACGTCCTGTCAATCCCTTCTTCAAGAAGGCAGGTCGCTTTCCATCCCGTCGCTCTGTAGAACTCCCTCGAGTCAGCAATGAAGTTTCTAAACTCGATGGGAGAGAGCATCGAAGGTGGTTCGGTGTGGAGGACAGGGACTCGCACGCCAGTTTTCCGCTGGGCTCTCTCGGACACCAGAGTGATTGCATCTGCAATAGTATGACCTTCGCAGCTGCCAATAACAAAATGCTTCCCGTTGACATTCTCTATTGCCGCTGCTGCCGCCAGAAATGCCCATGCGACATCTTCCACATAAACATAATCACGTACATAATTGCCCTCACCATATATGCTCAGGGATTCACCTTTCAGCGCCTTTCGCATCATCAGATTGAGCACGCCCCGATCCGCGCTGCTGCTTCGTGGTCCCGGACCGTAGACATTTGCCAGGCGAAGGATAGCGCCTTGGACGATCCTCTCGTGCGAATAAAGCTTCAGGTAGCGTTCCGCCAATAGTTTATGCAGATCGTAGACCGTGAGTGGATCATCCGGATGGGTTTCGTCGACGGGCAGCTTCTGCGGCAACCCGAATTCGGTTGCAGTACCTGAGAAGAGCACCTTCAGATTGCGCTTTTTTTTTCGGCATGTTTCCAAGAGATGCACCATGGGCAGAAAATTGATCTGAAGGTCGCTCCCAGGATCCGAGTTGGAGACGTATACGCTGGTCTGGGCGGCAAAATGAAAGACGATATCTGCATCATTCACATGGTCTTCCCACACCGTCGCGGATCGAATATCGGCGAATACTCGCATCACCGTCGGCTTTCCTGGAATGTCTGGGAAAACCGCTTCTGGTCGATCAAGCAAAGTGATATGGCATTGGATGTCCTTCAGCAGGAGAAGGATGTTTGTCGCCAAATAGCCTGCGCCTCCCGAAATGAGGAGATGCGCGCCAGAAAAGAAATGGGATATCTCTTGGGGAGTCATCGAATGCTTATTGCCTTCGTCCAATCGTACCCGATGGATTTGTCATTGTACGGGAGACGCACTTCATCACTGAGATCGTACGTTCCTGATGTAACATAGAGGACATGGGCAGGTCCATTCACGCACATGTAGCCATGAGCGACATACGGCGGGAACATGTAGACGGATTCAGCCTGATTCTCGCCAACGAGAAACTCCATAGTCTCATGAAATGTAGGGGATTCCGGCCGTGTGTCATGAAGCACGACTTTGAGTGTTCCACAAACAACATACGTCCACTGGGTCTGACGCGTATGGGCATGCCACGCTTTGACAATTCCATGGTGAACTAATGAATGGCTCAGCTGACCGAATCCCTCTGTGAAAAAGCCATCCGTCACGCGAATGAGCTCCCGGAAAAAGCCGCGATCATCCGCTTGCGTTGAAAGCTGCTTGAAAGCGACGCCCTCAATCATGTCGTCTCCCTCGCAAATACTCGGACGGCTTCCACGACAGAATTGATCTCCTTAGCGTCAAGCTCGGGATACATGGGAAGAGAGAGTATTTCACGGGCGGCGCGCTCGGTTTCAGGAAGATTCTTGCTGCCGTGGAGACGTCCTTGATAGGCCGGCTGGAGGTGAACAGGACACGGATAATGCACAAGAGCACCGATATCCTTCCTTGCAAGCCAATCCTTCAGCTCATTTCGTCGAGGGGAGCGGATGACATAGAGGTGGAATACGTGTGTCGATTCCTTTCGCCTGGCGGGTAGCTGGATCCCGACCTCGCTCAGGGATTTATCATATGATGCGGCGATACGCATCCGCGCGGCATTTGCAGCGTCAAGAGAGGGGAGCTTCACGCGGAGGACTGCAGCCTGCAGCTCATCCAACCGAGAATTCCATCCCGCTATTCTACTGATATATCTCTCTTCCCAGCCGTATTCCCGCAGAAACCTCATACGCGACGCAAGGGCGCCATCATTGGTTGCGATCAAGCCGCCGTCTCCAATTGCGCCAAGGTTTTTCGTAGGATAGAAGCTGAAACAGGCGACGTCGCCGATTGCGCCGACATGAACTCCGTTATACAATGCGCCATGGGCCTGAGCACAGTCTTCAATCAGCCGCACACCATGTTTCTTGGCAAGATCGGTGAGGGCCGAAAGCGCGGCGGGTTGTCCGTACAAATGCACGGGGAGGATCGCCTTCGTCCGGCGGGAGATAAGCTTTTCGACTTTCGCTGGATCGATCGTATAATAGTCCGGCTCGATGTCCGCAAGTACCGGAACAGCGCCTGCCATCTCGATTGCAGCCACCGTTGCGACAGCGGTATGTGAAACCGTTATCACCTCATCACCAGGGCCGATCCCGCACGCTGCCAGCGCCGTGTGGAGCGCTTCTGTCCCGCTTCCAACGCCGATGCAATGCTTCACTCCCAGGTACGCAGCGAACTCGGTTTCGAATGACCGGACCTCCTCTCCGAGTATGTACCGCCCTCCCTCCAGTACACGCGTGATTGCGGCATCGATCTGTGTCTTCTGCGTACGATACTGTGCAAGAGGATTCCCGCAAAGGATCTTCATAGAACGTGCACCTTGGGGACGTAGAGGATCCACTTCCCGCCGGCGTCCTTGAATCCGCTCTCCTTCGCCATTATTTCCCGCGAGTGGTTCCACCCGAACAGGAGCGCGTAGTCGGGATACCGTGATTGAAATTCCTCGTAGGGGCGAACGGGTATGTGTGCGCCAGGGCTGTACGTACCATGCTTGAGCGGAGTCGTATCGCTGATGAACTCGACCAACTCGGGGGTGATCCCGCAGTAGTTGGTCACCGTCGTGCTTTTTGAAGTCGCGGCATAGCCTACAATCCTCCTGGAGTCCTTTCGTATTCCTCGCAGCAATTTCATCAACTCGTCGCGCGAATGCTCCACGTTTGATTTAAACCCCGCATAGGTCGCGTCAAGGTTTAAGCCTTGCTTGTTTTCCTTGGCGTACAATGCAGCGACCGCGGGCGAGGGGGTCCGCTCGCCCATGCGGGCAATCACGTACCTCATGGAGCCACCGTGGACGTCCTGCGGTTGTACGTCAATGACCTCCATCCCATGCTCTCTGAAAAGGTGTCCGACAGAATGGACCGAGAAATAGTAGGCGTGTTCGTCATAGATCTGGTCGTAGGAGGTTTTTTCGATAATATCACCTAGGTAGGGATCCTCGAACATCAGGACGCCTCTTGGCTTGAGGAGAATCCTGATGCCTTCCGCTGCCGAATGAAGGTCTGGGATATGACACATCACGTTCGCTCCGAGAAAAGCGTCGGCTTGGCCGTGGCGTGAGACCAGCTCATGCGCAAGCTTCTCATTGAAGAACTCCGTGATTGTCTGCACGCCTTTCTCGATTGCGACCTTCGCGACGTTCTGGGAAGGCTCGATCCCGATGTGTCGAATTCCACCCCTGGCGAAATGCTGCAACATGATGCCGTCATTACTTCCGATCTCCACAATGAATGGATCCTCGTGTACAAGGAATCGCGACCTGACTTGGTTCGCGAACTCTTGGAAATGCACGGCCATCAACCGCGATGTGGAGGAAAAGAAGGCATAATTCTCATGGAACATCCTGTCGGGTTCGGGCTGATCGACCAACTGTACCATCCCACACCGCGTGCAGAAGCTCACCGCGAGCTCAAAATAATACTCTTCGGCGAATTGCTCTGGCAGAAGGAAGCCATTCGCGATTGGCATCTTGCCAAAGGAAATGAATGGCTCGATATCCTTACCACAGATCCTGCAATGCATCATGTTTCTTACTCCCTTGCACGTCCCTGCTCGAAAGTTGCATCACTTTCTCGAGACGACGCACGATTGTAATTGAGGTCGATCCAGTCGCTGAATTTATTGTCTCTGACGTGCTCTACCCAATCCGGGTTCCGCAGATACCAATCCACTGTTTTTCGTATACCGGCATGCAATTCCGTTGACGGAGCCCATCCGATCTCGCTTCTTATCTTTGAGCAATCCAGCCCATAACGTCTGTCGTGACCGGGCCGGTCGCGCACGAACGAAATCAGCCGGGTGTAGAGCTCGGCCGGGACTCCTCGCACCTCCGCGACCGTTTCACAGAGCAGGGTTACGAGCTGGATATTCTCCATCTCGCTGCCACCTCCAACATTGTACGATTCTCCCGTTTTTCCCTTTCTTAGGATCTCCCAGAGCGCAGCGCAGTGATCTTCGACATATAACCAATCCCTGATGTTTTTCCCATCGCCATAAATGGGCAGCGGCTTCCCTTCCATCATGTTGGTGATCATAAGGGGAAACAGCTTCTCAGGGTATTGATAGGGCCCATAATTGTTCGATGCATTCGATATCGTGACGGGAAGCCCGAAAGTATGGCAGTACGCCCGGGCAAGATGATCTGAGCCGGCCTTTGAAGCTGCATACGGGCTCTGTGGGTTGTAGGGGCTACTTTCAGAGAACAGGCCTACCGCGCCGAGAGTTCCATATACCTCGTCAGTGCTTATATGATGGAACAGGACGTCCGTGCGGTCCTTCCAGCAGCGTCGCGCTGTTTCCAGAAGAACGAAAGTCCCATTGACATTCGTCTCGATGAATGCCTTCGGCCCGACTATCGAACGATCGACATGGGATTCGGCCGCGAAATGGACGATCGTGTCTACGGCATAACGATCGAATATCCGGCTGATTTCTTCTTCGTCACGGATATCCGCCTGCGCGAAAAAATACCTTTTCTGACTATACTCCTTGGAGATGTCGGAGATGTTCATGATATTGCCCGAGTATGTGAGCCGATCCACGTTCACGACGATTCCATTGAAATCCGGCTGCAGAAACAGGTGCCGGATAAAATTTGATCCAATAAATCCTGCACCGCCCGTCACACAGATTGCCTGTAACCCACGCATAATTCACCCTACTCCTGCTCGCTCGCCACCCGTTTGAGATACTGCCCGTATGAGGATGACCTGAGCTCAGCGGCTATAGCAAGCAGGCTCTGCCGACTGATGAATCCCTTCCTATAAGCAATTTCTTCGATACAGGCGATTTTCAGACCTTGTCTCTCTTCGATTGTCCGTACAAAATTGCTCGCATCAACTAGCGAATGGGGAGTTCCCGTGTCCAACCATGCATAACCGCGTCCCATTAGCTTTGCGGTCAACTGGCCGGAAACCAGGTATTCCCTGTTCAGATCCGTGATCTCGAGCTCGCCTCGCGCCGATGGCCGCAGAAGTTCTGCTCGTGTGATGACAGTATTGTCATAGAAGTACAAACCGACGATGGCGTAATTGGAGCGAGGTTTTTCAGGCTTTTCTTCGACCGAGAGCACTTTCCCCCCCCGATCAAACTCCAGAACGCCATACTCTCTCGGGTCGCTGACGGAATACCCAAAGACGAGGGCTCCCGATTCCAATTGGACGGCCTCGGAAAGCAGGAAGGTCAGATCATGTCCAAAAAAAACGTTGTCGCCAAGGATGAGGCAGACGCTGTCGTCGCCGATGAAATGCTTTCCGACGATGAAAGCATCGGCGAGGCCACGTGGCGATTTCTGAACGGCATAAGAGAGCGAAAGGCCCAGACGAGAGCCATCTCCTAAGAGCTCCTGGAACCGAGGAGTGTCATCAGGCGTCGAGATAATGAGGATCGAACGGAGTCCAGCGATCATGAGGGTCGATAGAGGATAATAGATCATCGGCTTGTCGTAAACTGGAATCAGCTGTTTGCAGAGAGCCCGCGTGATCGGATACAGCCGGGATCCATGGCCTCCCGCAAGAATGATCCCTTTCATGACGTACCCCTTTTCCATCGAGCAACTATGGAGTGATGCAGATGCACAATTCCTGCCGATCTTCTCATGATGATATTGCGTCAACCATCCCCTTCACCATTTGACCGATCGCGAGGCAACTTGTCAGTCCTGGTGATTCGATCCCGACAAGGTTGATCAAACCCGGCAGTCCCCGGGAAGACTCCTCCGCGATGATAAAGTCACGCGCAACTTCGCCGGGGCCAGAGAGTTTTGGACGTACTCCGGCCATGCTGGGCTGCAATGCACCGAATTCCAGATCCGGGAAAATGCCGCTTGCCACTCGAAAAAAAGTTTCACGTTTCTGCTCATCAACGGAATAATTGATGTTTTCCACATATTCTGCATCAGGGCCGAAGCGGAGCTGCCTGTTCATGTCCATTGTCGCATGGATGCCAAGACCCACAAGGTTTTCGTGCGGCACGGGATAAATAAGGCGCCCGACTGGCGATTGCTTCATGTATGCGAAGTAGGAGCCCTTGCAGTACCTCAGTCTGTATCCGCTTCGATCAATGTCGATCCCCGCCATAGCTGCTATCGCGTCCGCGTTAAGACCTCCGCAGTTGATCACGATCCGGGCTTTCAATTTATAGAGATCATCACTAAACCCAAGGACATATCCATCGGATGTCCCTTCCACGCTGGTCATTGTCGTATTGAAAGCAAAGATAACTCCGGCAGCCTGAGCTTGTTGATTGAGCCTGCTCATAAGCACATGAGAATCAATGATCCCCGTTGCAGAGAGCAAGATCCCTGCCCTCGCCCTTACGGCCGGTTCGAGCCGTGAGATTTCAGCGGAATCCACGACCTTCAATTCGACAGAGTTCTTTTTTCCATTTGCCGCAAGTGCCTCAAGTTGTGCGACCTCCTTGTCATCCCTTGCAAGAATCAACTTGCCAAGTCGGTTGAACGGGACCTGGAAATCGTTGCAGTAGCGATACAGGAGGCGAGCGCCCTGACGGCAGAGTGTCGCCTTCAATGAGCCAGGCGCATAGTAGATACCTGAATGTATGACCTCACTGTTCCTACTGCTCGTTTCCCGGCCAAAGCTGTCGTTTTTATCGATAACGACGATGTCGGAAACAGTCTCACTCAACGCCGTGGCTACCGCCAGGCCGACAACTCCGGCCCCGATGACGGTCACGTTCACCTCATCCATGCGTATCGTAACCCCTGTCGTTTTCAGTGTTTTCGTTACGCGCTGCCAAAAAGCTCAGCCGCGTCGTCGTCAGCATTTCCTCTAGCGGCAGGGGAATCTCTCCTTCTCCTCGCATCAGTTTGCAAAAAGCCTTGAGCTCATCGTAGTGCCCTTTGTCCTGCACCTTCGACTCCCATCCCCGCAGGCGCGCGCCGAGCACTCGAAGAGAGCGGAAATCGTCAATGATGAGGACCTTGCCATCCACAAAAAGCTCTATGTACTCCTTTGGTAAAGCATCAGAACCCAGGCCGGTGTAGAGAATGGTCCCGATGGAGCCATCTGAGTAGCGGATGGTGATAGCTGAATTGTCGGTTGCCGGAAGGTTTTCCACGGGAGCAGCACTGAGCGCCATCGTGTCGACGGGACGTGCACTGCCGACAAGGAATTGCAAAAGGTCGAGCATGTGGCATCCCTCGCCGATGAGGCGCCCACCCCCTTCCGCTGACTGCGTCCAATGCGCGGCCGATATAAATCCAGCGTTGACGCGGTACAATGCGACCAGAGGCCCTTTCCTTCCGGCGACGATTTCCCGTGCCCGTCGCGCAGCCGGTGAAAATCTGCGGTTGAAACCGACCATGTAGGGAACACGACTCTCCGCAAGCGCGGATTCCAGTTGAGCGACCTCCTCCTCATTCAGCGCCGCGGGTTTTTCTACGAACACTGCCTTCCCTGCGCGGGCTGCCTGAATGGCCATGGGGGCATGGAGGTAATGGCGCGTGCAAATCATGACTGCCTGGATATCCGGATTGTCGAGAGCGTCTTCGAAACGGGTCGACACGGTCTCAGCACCGAACTCGCGGGCCGCGGACGAGCCATTGGTGCCAGACGCATCAACGATCATGATAAGGCGAAAGATGTCCTTGAGTCGGACCAAGTTGGGCAGGTGGGTTGCCCGGGCGAAATTCCCCGCGCCGATGACGGCAATTCCGATTTTGCCGTTCGAGACATGCGGCTGCATCCTGGATACCGTCCTCACTTTCTCAGCACTGGCAGCACCCGGAACGCGATATTTGAGCAATACCCCCAGCGGCCGGTCAGTGCCCTCTTCCTGGAGAGCAGCGTAGGCTGCGTGGGCATCTTCTATTGGAAACTCCCTCTCGATGATCTTGCCGAGGAGTATTTTCCTCGCGGCAAGCAGTCGGAGAAACTCCCCCATGTTGCTGTTTTCAGTCCAGCGGACGTAAGCGACGGGGTAATCGAGTCCTGCTTCCTCATAACTCGGATCATACCGTCCAGGCCCGTAGGAAGATGAGATGAGGAGATCGATTTCCTTCTCATAAAAGGGCGAACGCTTGAGCGCCAGGCCGACGTCACCCACGATCACGACCCTACCCTTCTTACGGGTGATCTCCATGGCCTGCTGCATGATCGAATCGCTTCTCGAGGATGCAGCGATTATGGTAGTATCGACTCCCCTTCCATCCGTCAGACGCCGGATCTCGTCCTGTACTCGAACCTCGGTCGGCGTGAAAGCGCGTTCCGCCCCTCCCTCGATGGCTAGAGCGACACGACGGGAGTCGATGTCGATGCCGAAAGCCCGGCAGCCCGCGACACGAAGAAACTGGACCGTGAGCTGCCCGAGCAGCCCGAGCCCGATCACGGCAATATTCTCTCCAATACGAGGCTCCGCTCGCCGAATACCCTGGAGAGCGATGGAGCCCAACGCGACGGCGGCTGCATCGCGGAGGGCGCATGCAGCCGGAAGCTTCACGACCAGGTTCCGAGGCACAGCGACCACTTCGGCATGGAAAGCCTTCCCTCCGCCGGCGCATGCGACCTCGTCGCCCGGTTTCAGGTCTTCGACTCCGTTCCCGACCCGAAGGACAGTTCCTGCGCAGGAATATCCAGTCGGAGTACCGTCCGCGGATACGCCAAGCGCTTTTTCTACAGTTTTACGAATTCCCTGCCTTTTGAGGTAGTTGATCGCTTTCTGCAGCTGGGCCGATCCTTTGAGCGCCTGCCGGAGTGGGAGCTCAGACGAGGAGGAAAGCGCAGCCATTTCCGTTCCCGAGGATATGAGAGAATAGCCTACCTCCACGAGAACTTCACCGTCCGCGATGACGGGGGCAGGAACTTCCGCGATGTACGCCCCTTTTCGCCCTAGGAAGACCTGCTTCACCGCGCGCTCCCCAGAACCGTTACGGAAAAACCGCCACGCCGCAGCAAGTCGACGTCAAGGAAGTTGCGAGTGTCAACGACGGACCTGCCGCGCATCCCGGAGAGCCGCGCGGGAGAAAGCGTTCGGAACTCGACATGGTCAACGAGCACGGCAACGACATCAGCACCCCGTGTTGCCTCCTCGACGGAGGAGGTCGCGTGCGCACCCCGTACGTGAGGAGCAGGGGCGTGCGGATCGTAGACGCGAACAACGTATCCCTTGTGCGCAAGCAACTCGGCGATCTCCATCGCAGGGCTTTCCCTGGTATCGTCCACGTCGGCCTTGTACGTGAGGCCAAGGCAGGCGACGACAGCGCCGGTGGTGCCGGCTGCCGCGCGCTCGATCAGCGACACTGTGTGCATTGGCATTGCATCATTCACCAGTCGCGCCTGCCGGATCAGCTTCGCATCATCGGGCGCTGCCTCAACGAGGAACCACGGATCGATCGCGATGCAGTGTCCTCCCACGCCCGGCCCTGGGCGCAGGATCTTCACGCGGGGGTGATAGTTCGCCAGCTTGATTGCTTCCCAGACGCTTATCTCGAGCTTCTCCGCGATGAGGGCAAACTCGTTGGCAAGAGCAATGTTCACGTCGCGGGTGGCGTTTTCCATGAGCTTGACCATTTCCGCCGTGGTCGCATCGGTGAGAAGAATTTCTCCCGTCACGAAAGCTGAATACAGGTCACGCCCCGCGACCGCCGATGCGTGATCGACCCCGCCGATGACGCGCGCGTTTGCCACCAGCTCGAGGAAGATTTGCCCAGGGAGCACCCGCTCGGGAGAATAGGCAAGCTGAAAATCCTTTCCCGCGGTCAATCCCGATCTCTCCAGTATCGGCTGAACCAGGCCTGTCGTTGTCCTCGGCGGCGATGTGGATTCCAGGATGACAAGGTTGCCCCGTCGCAGGTGGGGAACAATGAACTCGGTGGCATTGATCACGGCCTGCATGTCTGCCGTCTTGTCCTGCTTGAACGGCGTGGGTACGGCAATAATGAACGCATCAGCGGGCTCTGGCTTTCCCCGCACGACAAGGTTCCCCGAGCCCATCGCTTTTCGGACAAGCTCGCGAAGCCCTTCCTCCTCGATGTGGATGTCACCCTTGTTCAGCACGCCGACGACACGCTCGTTCGAATCGATCCCAATGACCCGCACGCCGTGCGTCGCGAACATCGCGGCCGTGGGTAGGCCGATGTAACCGAGGCCAATGATGCAAAGCGTCCTGCTTCTCACTGTTTTCCTTTTCCGGACAGAATGTCGACGATGCGAGGTGCTGCGTATCCGTCCCCATACGGGTTCACGGCTTTGGCCATCTTCGTGTATTCTTCAGGATCGTCCAAGAGCCGCCGGGTCCAGCCAACGATGCGAGATCGATCTGTTCCGACCAACCTGACGGTGCCTGCTTCAACCGCTTCCGGTCGTTCCGTTACATCGCGCAAGACGAGAACCGGTTTCCCCAAGCCGGGAGCCTCTTCCTGGATGCCCCCCGAGTCTGTTAGAACGAGCGTTGCCCGACGCATGAGATGGACAAAGGGGAGATACTCGAGTGGCTCAGTGAGGCTCACGTTCGGGATTTCACCAAGAATTCGCAAGACCGGCTCCCGCACGTTCGGATTGAGCTGAACCGGGTACACAACGTGCAGACCCTGGCGGTCGCTCTCAGCGATGTCGCGCAGCGCAAGGCAGATCTCTTCCATCGGTCCCCCGAAGTTCTCGCGTCGGTGGGCTGTGACGACGATCAAGCGCTTCCCCCACGGCACACCCGCCAGCGGTCCACCAGCGGGATTGTAGGGAAGATCGGAGAGAAGACGCAGGGCGTCGATGACGGGGTTTCCCGTCACGTAAACCATGCTCTCCGCCACTCCTTCATGCACAAGGTTATCATGGGCACGCCGAGTTGGCGCGAAATGCAGGTCGGCGACAACGCCAGCAATACGACGGTTGATCTCCTCGGGGAACGGCTGCGATCGGTCGTACGTGCGGAGCCCTGCTTCCACATGTCCCACCTTGACGTGGTTGTAGAAGGCCGCGATGGAGGCAGCCATAACGGTCGTGGTATCGCCCTGTACGAGCACCCAGTCCGGACATTCCGCGCGTAGAATAGGTTCGAGGCCGGAGAGCACGGCCGTGGCAACTTGCGTGGGCGTCTGGCCTGCCCGCATGACGTCAAGATCGAAATCGGGTTGAATGCTGAATAAGGTCAGGACCTGGTCCAGCATCTGCCGATGCTGGGCGGTGACGCAGACACGACTTTCGATCGCGCCATTGCGCTGCGCCAGTTCCTTGATCACTGGCGCCATCTTGATCGCTTCCGGGCGCGTGCCGAAGATTGACAGCACTTTCATCCGTCGAGAGGCCTCGTTGCGGTCATGAGATGTTGGTGGGACGTCCACAACGCTTCATCCCCTTCCGGGGAAACTCTTCCCCACTGAAATGACCGTGAATCCACTTCCCTTCCAGTGCATCAGCGAATTCCTGCCATCCACGACAACTGCCCGCTTCATGACCGATCGTGCTCTTGCGATATCGATAGTACGGTACTCGGAGTGCTTCGTGACAAGGCAGGCGCAGTCTGCGCCTGCAAGCACCTCATACACGTCCCTTTTCACCTCGGGCAGCTCCTCTTCCCGGACATAGGGATCGTGAATGACGACGGCGCGCGCGCCCCTGCGTCTCAGCTCCGAAACGAGCGGCACCGTGGGTGTATTGCGCGTGTCGTCGGAGTCCTCGAGGAAAGCGTATCCGAGCACGGCGATTTTCGCCCCAGAGAGATTCACGCCAACTGACCGCAGCCCTTCCTCGATGAGGTCAGCCATGTGCAGGGGCATGGCGTCGTTCACCATTCGCGACTCGATGATGACGCGGAAATCCACCGGATTTTTTCCGTATGCATCCACGCCGTATTTCAAGAGCCATGAATCCTTGGGAAGACAATGCCCCCCGACGCCGGCTCCCGGGAGGTGCATGTTCCGGACTGGATTCGAAGAAGGACGGGAGGGATCGTTGGGCAGGTTGTTCACCAAGTCCCTTACCTCGAAGACGTCGACCCCGAGGGATTCACATGCAAGAGCAACCTCGTTCGCGAACGCGATGTTCACGTCCCGATACGCGTTTTCCACAGTCTTCGCGACTTCCGCGGTCATGCAGTCCGTCGGAACAACGGGAGCCTTGACAATCCGACGGTAGAGAGCTGCGCCCGCCTCCGCGCACGCGGGTGAGAATCCTCCCACGATCCGTGGGTAGTGCACGATGTTATGGAGGAGCCTTCCCACCATCACCCGTTCGTAGCTGAAGCAGAGGTGGAAATCCTTGCCCGCTTTCATCCCCGATTCCTTTTCGAGGAGAGGCCGGACAAGATGCACCATCGTGCCGGGCGCCACGGTGCTCTCCACGCTGATGAGGCTCCCTTTCCGCATCCGCTTCCCGATCTCAGAACATACCTCGCGGAGCGATTCGTAGCGGGGGACGTGATCCCCTGCCTCCACCGGCGTCTGCACGTCGATGAGAACGACATCTGCCTGCTTGACCGCTTCCCAGGAGTCGCTGACCCGCAGGGTTCGCTTCTCGAACACGACGCGGCGGATTAGTTCCGCGATGCCCGGTTCGTTCGCCGGAAAGGGAGAGCCACCGGAGTTGATAAGGTCGATCTTCCATCCGCTGCGGGCGCTCCGGCGCTGGATGCCGGTTACCGTATGACCCGGAACATCCGCGAGCAGCGCGGCTGCCGGGATGCCCACATAACCCATCCCGATGACTACTATCAGCCTCTGCTCGATACTCACGTTAGCTTCGTCTCCGCGCCGCAGGCGTTGCACCGGCGAGTCCCCGTGGCGGGCCCGTCCTGCAGCCGCTCGCCGCATGCACACACGTGCCCAACCAGCCGCGCAGGGCAGCCCAAAGCAAGGCCGTGATCTGGAACATCCTTCGTGACCACAGCGCCCGCGCCGATCATCGCGAAGCGGCCCACAGTCACCCCCGGCACGATGGTGGCGTTGGCCCCGATCGAGCAGCCGTATTTCAGGAGAATCGGAGACACGGTCCAGTCGGTTGCGCCCTTCAGGGATCCATCGGGGTTGACTGCTCGCGGCCGTCGATCGTTCGTGAAACAGACATGAGGACCTACGAAAACTCCGTCTTCGATCGTTACCCCGTGGTAGACCGAAACGTTGTTTTGGATCTTGACGTTTCGCCCGATCTTCACGCCGAAGTCTATATAGACCCCTTTCGAGATAATCGAGTTCTCGCCGATTTCTGCGTCCTCACGGATCTGGACCCAGTTCCACACTCGCGTGCCTTCCCCGAGTCTCGCTCGTAGGTGCACCTGCGCAGTTTCGTGTACCATCTCGAACCCCCTTCTCACGCCAGAAAAACGATCTCGTCTTTTCTGGCGGAATGCAATACCGACAAGCAATAGCGGACCGCTTCCCGGCCGTATTCCGGATCGATACTCTTTCCTTGCCGAATGAGATCGCAGAAGAAGCCGAGCTCGCTCTTCAACGGCTCCTCTTTCTTGATCGGGAACTTGATCACCTTACCTTCGCTCACGCGGCCCATCATAACGTTCTGATAGTAGTTGTCGCTGTAGTCGATATCCACGTCGCCGTTCTCATAGTACCAGAGCTCCTGATCGTTGAGGTTGCCGTAGATGATCCCCTTGTCCCCGTACACCGTAATGTTGCGCTCCCTCTTGGGGGAGATCCAGCTGAACTGTGAGCTCCCCCCGATTCCGCTCACTGTCTTGAGCATCACGCGGGCGTGGATGTCCTGGTGTTTGTCGGGAGTCAGGATATGGTTGGCGTAGAGCTGACGAAGGGGCCCGAAGAGATGAGCCACGAGGTCGAGATCATGGACTGCGAGATCGATGACGACGCCGTCCTTGCTGCCGTAGAGCCGCCTCGGGAACGGCCCCGCGCGCGTGGTCTCAATGTAATAGATGTCACCAAGAAACTTCTGGTCGAGGAATTGCTTGAGCTGCAGAATCACGGGGTTGAACCGCTCGACATGCCCCACCATGAGCACCCGCCCGCAGCGGCGGGAATCGGAGATGATTTCGTCGCATTCCCCCACCGTCGGTGCCATTGGCTTCTCTACGAGGATGTGAATGCCGCGCTCCAGGCATTTCCTGGCCACTGCGGCATGTTCCGCCGTGGGCACTGCGATGATCGCCGCATCGAGGTCGCCGATTCCCAGGACAGCGTCGGCATCCACACAGGCGCGCTCGGCGAGAAACCGCTTGCTCGCCTTCTCCGCCAGATCCCGGTTGGCGTCGCACACTGCCTTCAGCGTCACACCAGGCATCTCAGAGAGCACGCGCGCGTGGTTCGTGCCCATCCGCCCAACCCCGATGACAGCGACGTTGAGCGTCTTCATTTGCACGCCTCGATCACGGCGCGACAGATGAGATCCGCATCGGCGTCTGGCAAAAACGGGTGCATGGGCAGCGAGAGGACTTCGTTGCTGACACGCGTCGAGACAGGAAAATCATCGTCCCGAAGTCGAATGGCTGAGAAAACCTCCTGCGCATGGAGCGGGATGGGATAGTGAATTGCTGTGGGGATGTTCTTCTCCTTCAGGTACCCGACAATCGAATCTCGCTTCGAGCTGCGGACCGTGAACTGGGCCCAAACGGATTCATTGTGCGCCCGCACCCTGGGTACCTTGACGCAGCCCTTGAGCTTCTCCTGGTACACCGACGCGACCCTTCGCTTTGCTCTCATTTCGTCGTCGAAATGGCGGAGTTTGACGACAAGGATAGCGGCTTGGAGAGTATCAAGCCTTCCATTGATCCCCAGTCTCGAATGCTTGTAGCGTTCTGACTGCCCATGATTGAGAAGTTCCCTCACACAGCGAGCTATCCCGTCGTCATTGGTGAAGAACGCTCCTCCATCTCCATAGCAGCCCAGAGGCTTCGCGGGGAAGAAAGATGTGGCTGCGATCTGTGTTATCGAACCGGACTTCCTGCCTTTGTAACTGGCTCCATATGATTGCGCGGCATCTTCCATGACCCACAGACTATGCGAAGCGGCCAGCGCGTTGATCTCATCCAGGTCTGCGCACTGTCCAAAAAGAGAGACAGGGATAATCCCCTTCGTCCGCTTCGTTATGTGGCGTTCGATGAGCCGAACGTCAATATTGAACGTCTCCTCGTCAACGTCAACAAAAACAGGCACCGCTCCCAGAAACGCAACCACCTCTGCGGTCGCGAAGAAAGTAAAATCGGGGACGATGACCTCGTCCCCCGGCTTGATGCCATGAGCAAGCAGTCCGAGCACCAGCGCATCCGTTCCGGAGGCGCATCCGATCGCGTGCTTCACACCCGTGTGAGAGGCGAGGGCTTTCTCGAGTTCCGCGACAGCCGGTCCCATGATAAACTGGGCTGACTCCAGAACTTTCTGGACCTCTTCCATGATTTCCGTCTTGTAACGCCGAAACTGCTCCTGAAGATCGATAAAATTCAAGCCAACCCTCCTTCTTGCCAACTGCAAGTCGCTGATTGTTTGGACACGTTTCTTTCTCGCCGCTCCCACAGAGCGGTGACTTCCAATTTTAATACTCGAGGTGGACTGCAGAGCCTCTGGACGCCGCCGAAACGTGCTGCCTAGAGACCTAGCAGAATGTCGTCAAGGAAAGCCTTTTTTCCTTCTTCGAAGCCCCTCTCCCCATCTCCCCTGGGCATATGCCCCTTGGAGACCAGAGTGAAGTATCCGTCCCGCTTCTCTAGACGATCTGGCGGGACGATCTGGAGGCACTCCTTATCGGGCCCCGACACAATCGAAAAAATCCGTGACTCCGGCCTGAAGCCGCTGCTGGGATCGAAGTCGTCCAGCGTCAGGTGGAGAAACTCCCCCGCCTTGGAGCAGGGAATCCGAGATTCGGGGCGCATTCTGATCTGATAGACACCAGTGCCATACGGATTTACCTCCGTCACGATTGCCTTCAGTCTCACCGGGTTACCCATTGCTCCGCCCGGAAGGCGCTATTCCTTCCCCCGCCATCCCGCCCACCACTTCCTGCAGGAACGCGGCTGCCGGCCGTGTGCCCTTCTCCTCTTCGCCCGGGATGTAGCTCTCCGAATACAAGAGATAGAACTCGTCGCTCCCCGCCCTTGCCGCCTCGATCGACGTATCATCTCTCAAGTAACGCATCCCGCAACTCTGGCAGGCATGTTCCACGATAAAATCCAGGTCGCTTACGCCGGCGAACGCAATCCCCTGGTAGCCTCGCGACTTTAGGCCATGCATAAAAGCCTCGATCGCCTCACGGTAGTAGACAATGTTCCTGATCGTCCGCTTGAAATAGCGATAGCTCCGCTTCGCTATCGCCTCCACCCCCGCCGGGGTCACGGCATAGGCGATGTTTCGATTGTTGACCTTGCGGACGGTAAGATAGCCCTTGTGCACGAGGCGTTTGAGGATGGCGTTCGTCATCCCCAGGGACATTCCTATCACATGCGAGAGGTCCCGTTGTCGCACATGCTCACCTTGCGCGATATGGGAAAGGATGGTGATTTCTTTGTCTACGGCCAGTTCTGTTTCCATATGAGGTGGCGGGAGTAAACACCTTCCGAACGGGACTGTCTGGAAAGGACAGAGCTCTGGCATTGCAGCCTACGCTTGAGCTCCATCCTTCCCGACGGTGCGGCCGAAACACGCTCCCCGGAAGGGCCGGTTCAATTCTGGGAAAACGGTGAATGCCATGCGATACACGCATGGTCGCATCGGTCGAACAGGCGTGATTATGAACACAGCTGGAGCCTCCAGTTATTGTTCAATTGCCGAACAATATAGCACATTCTAAAAAAAAATCAAGGGGTACTTTGCGATTGGGTGAGAGCCTTACTTGGTACCCTCCTGGGCTGAAATCCATGTCTGCGTCGCGCGCGCAAGTGCCCCGTAAAGATCATTCGCCCGATCTGCAACACCCCGAATTTCGGAATATCTGACGTCCAGGTACTCATGGGCCATGCTTATCTGGTTGACTCCACAACAGACGCGCGGTAGATTGGGAGCATGTCGAGCCAGGAGCGACTGCCGTACCCCAATACGATTATCGAGTTCGCGCGCATGTTCGCCACGGAGGAGGCATG
>Ga0315274_10004349_pt1 | contig 20867 bp, 19 predicted proteins | sample YL17G02_20_MG_FD_203700 | JGI IMG/M metagenome (GOLD analysis project Ga0315274, IMG submission 203700) | Sediment microbial communities from Yellowstone Lake, YNP, Wyoming, USA - YL17G02_20 | ecosystem: Environmental > Aquatic > Freshwater > Lake > Sediment | place: USA: Wyoming | collected...
TCCGGGGGGCGCCGCCCGCCGAAACCGCGTGGAACAGGCAGAGCTTGTCGCGCGCGTGCCAGGCACCAACCAACCGCTTGAGCTTGGACACCCCCAGTGCGCCCGCAGCCAGGTTGGTGAGAACACAGTCGCGTTCTGCAGGCAATGTCGTCAGGTGCTACTGCCTGAAGAAGAACTGCTCACCGCTAAAGCTGGCGTTGATGGCAAACCCCGCCTTGGGGACGTTGCCCAGCTTGAGCGAGGCCACAGTGGGGTACTTGGCGTTCTCCACCAGCACAGTGAAGAAGAGGTTGTCGTGCAAGAGCTTCTTGTACTCCAGGTGCTCCTTTTTCCGCGTATCGGGATCAACGACGTACACTTCGTCCATAAGCTTGTGGAACTGCTTCACCTCTTCTGGCGGCTCCTCACCCTGTTTCCCGCCGCTGGATATCCATTGCCACCACAGCGGTGCCCACATGCTGGCCTGCGCTGACCAGGAAGCCCACCACGTCTTGTTCTCTAGCCCCCAGTACACCGTGATCTTGAGCTCGTTGGCATTGAGGCGCGTTCCCCACAACCCGCCCTCGATGACCTTCATCGAGGTCTTGACCCCTACAGCCTGCCAGAACTGGACCAAAAGCTCACAGACCGGGTTGTGGTCAGGAGCGCTGTTGCCAGACTCGAGCGGGACCTCGAACGCCTTGCCGTCTGGCCCCAGGCGAAAGCCTTCGGCATCTTTCTTGCTCAGGCCCATATCGTCCAGCAGTTGGTTGGCCTTGGCTACGTCATACGTGCCGTCCGCGCAGTCTTTGGCCGGGTCAGCAAACCCGTTGTACACGGCCTCGATGATCTCCTGGCGGTTGATGGCATAGTTCAGGGCCTGTCGGAAGCGAATGTCGCGCATCACCTTGCGCCACACCGGGTCGGCATGGGTCAGGTTCGGGTAGACGTCCACCGGGGTCACATGCATGTCCTGCACCACCACCTTGTAGCCGCCCTTGCTCTCGTTCTCCTTGAGCACCGGATAGTCCTTCACCGCTGCGCCCTGCGCGCCACCGCTCACAAAATCCACCTCACCCGAGAGGATTTTCAAGACGGCAATCTGCGCATCCTGCACCAACTGCGAGTTGATCTTGTCCATGTACGGCAGTTGGTTCCCCTCCTTGTCCACCTTGTGGTAGTAGGGGTTGCGCGTCATAATGATCGCGTTGGTGGTCGGGTCGGACGTCACCCACGGGGTCAACTTGGGAAAGTCTAGGAAGACGGCCTGGTAAAAGTTCCACTGACCAGGGTTCTTGGCGCTGAACAAACGTGCCCACTCGCCCTTGCTAAAACCCGCCTTCTGGATCTCCGGCTCCAGGTCCTCCAGCTTGACGTACTTGGTGTGCCACTGCTTGGCATAGTGCTTGGGCTTGACGAATTCGAAATAGCCTCGCCAGCCGTTGATCGCTACCTGCACCGGGAATCCGCCATAGGTCTCGGCGAACTTGACGCGGAACGTATAGTCGTCCAGGGCCTCCAGCTTGTACGGCTCGCCAGTGGGCTTGTTGGCAGACCTGAGCCACTGGGGGATGGCAGGAGTGATGTCTGTGTTCAGCATCACGTCTTCGTATGCAAAGAGAATGTCTTCGGTCGTCAGCGGCTGCCCATCCGACCACTTCATCCCTTCGCGCATGTAAAAGGTGAACACCGTCGAGTTGTCGGTCACCTGGAACCCCTTGCAGATGTTGCCCTGCAGGTTGTCTCCGCTGAGCCCTGGGCCGCGCAGCAGCGACTCGTTGTTCATGCAGAACACATACGGGTCGCTCTGCGGCCCAGTGTGCGTCATGCGGCAGGTGCCTCCAAACTGGCCGATCTCCAGGTCGATCTCGTCGGCCGGTACGTCCACGCAGGTAGCTGGCACCACCGGCAGTCGATCCTCCAGTGGGGACAGCTTGCCGGCCTTCACTAGCTCCTGGAACATCGGCGACTGGCGAGCCGATACCTGCGCCACCGCGACCGTCTCTTTGACCACCTTTTCCTTCTCGACGACCTTGGTCACCTCTTTCTCCACGACCTTGGTCACCTCTTTGGTCACCTCGACGGTCTCCTTCACCACCTTTTCCACCTGCACCGTCTCTTTGACGATCACCGTCCGGGGCTGGCAGGCCACTGCCGCCACCCCTGCTGCAGCCACGGCCGACAGCCGCAGGAACTCTCTACGCCCTAGCTCTTTCATCGCTTCCTCTCCTTTGTCATGGTCGGAACAGACGAAACAAAACACAGCACGACAGCCCGATGTCTCAGCATCGGATAGCGTGCTGTGTTTTGATGAGGGAAAGGGTCACAGCGAACGGTTCTCTGCCTGGGTCCTTGTCGCGGCCACGATCAAGCCACATGATCTGGACTCCCCGACCTACCGTTCGGATGAACACCCAACTCGTCACGGCCCGGAAAAGGCAACGACTCGAATTATAGCATGCCCGATCGTGCCTGTCAAACCGGATTCTCTCGGAGTAGGGCAATCGCATTCGAAAAAGCGAACCCCACAACATGATGAAAAGAGCGACTTTTGCACGGCGCATGCCCCACTTGGAAGCCGTTCTCGCGTGTTTCTAGGGAGCGCCTCTCGGAAATCGGCTAAATGCGATTGCCCTAATTGCCCTATCTCGGAGATTGACTTGTCAGGGCGTCAGGGTATAATGGGCTGTGTCCCTATCCCAATGTGGTTGGTCACGATCCCCATTCAGGCAAAAGGAGCGAACCATGGCTACAGCACGGCAACGTTTTCTGCAAACCCTCACTTTCCAGCCAGCCGATCCGCCCTTTGTCTTGTGCAGTGGCGCGTGGCAAGAGACCCTCGACCTCTGGCGGACGCAGGGCTGGGACGGTCGCCCGTTCCACCAGATCTTTGGCACCGACGTGCTCCTGCCGGTCGAAGTGTACTATGGCCCGTCGCCCCAGTTCGCCTATCAGGTGCTGGAAGAGGACGAGCGGACCAAGGTCTATGTCAACCACGAGGGGATCGTCATGCGCGAGTTCAAGGAACATCGCGACACCAGCATGCCCCAGTTCGTTCGCTTTCCGGTGGAGAACCCGGAGCATTTCGAGCGGCTGGTCTCGGAACGGCTAAGCCTGAACATCGACTCGCGCTTTCCTGATGAGTGGGTGCAGCGGGTGCGCGCGTGGCAGGATTCCGAGTGGCCGCGCAGGTGCTGGGCTGACCGTTGGGGCGGCTTTTTCGGACCGCTGCGTAACCTGATGGGGCTGGAAGGGCTGGCCGTCGCCTTCTACGATCAGCCCCAGCTCGTGGAGCGCATGATGACCCAGCGTGCCGACGCAATGATCGCCATCACCGAAGAGGTGCTGCGGCACACCGATTTCGAGGCCTTTTGGTTCTGGGAGGACATGGCTTACAACCATGGCCCACTGATCGACCCCAAGATGTTCCGCCGCACCGCGCTGCCGCACTATCGCCGGGTGTGCGACTGGCTGCGCTCGCGCGGCATTGTCCACATCTGGCTCGACAGCGACGGCCGCATCCACGATCTGATCCCGATCTGGCTCGATGCCGGCATCAACGGCCTGTGGCCTTTTGAGGTGCAGGCCGGGATGGATGTGCTCGAGATCCGCCGCACCTACGGACACAACCTGGCCATGGCCGGAGGGATCAGCAAGCGGGCCATCGCCGAGGGAGGAGAATCCATGCGCCATGCCGTGGATCGGGTCATGCCCCTGGTCGAGGATGGCGGGTATTTCCCCGAGCTAGACCACAGCGCGCCGCCCGACATCTCATGGCAGGCCTTTTGTGACTATATCTCTTACCTCATGCACCGTCTCGGGCGAGGCTAAAGCAACTCGAAATCGCGGCTACAAGGAGCCGTAGGCGGGATTTCCCAATCCCACAACTTGCGGGTTATGGCCCGGGCGGCTACCTCCCCCCGTGCTCATACCCGGTCTCATACATGGCAATGATGTTTTCCACCGCCGTATTCGCCTGAATGTTGTGGCACGGAGCCAGGATATACCCGCCGCCGGCGCCCAGGATGCGCAGGTTGTCGAGCGCTTCTTGCCGTACCTCCTCCGGCGTGCCAAAAGGTAGGGTGTACTGGTTGTCCATAGCCCCATGGAAGATGAGCTGGTCGCCAAAGTCGCGCTTCAGCCCTTCGCGCTCCATTCCCCTGCAGCGCCACTGGATCGGGTTGAGCACATCGATCCCGGCCTCGATCAGGTCGGGGAGGATACCCCGGCACCCACCGTCATTGTGGTGAAAGACGAACGCCCCGCCCTCGTGCGTCAGGTCGATAATGCGCTTCATGCGCGGCAGGAGAAAGGTGCGAATCTGTTGGGGCGAGAACAACAGCCCACCCTGGCTGCCCATGTCCTCGGCCACGTACGTGATCATCACCTTGCCCGGGATCTGCTCGAAAATGCGCCGCGTGTTCTCATAGGCCAGGTCGAACAGCTTGTCCAGGCAATAGTGGACGATCTCGGGGTTGAGCACCAGGTCCATGAAAGCCTGCTCCTGCCCTCGGAGGCTCTTGTAGGTCAGAAACGGCTCCGAGCCCCCGCCGCGGATCGGCCGGTCACCCTGGCCAGCGATCTGGTCGCGGATCGCCGAATAGTCCCACCAATCCGGGTTGGGCCAGGTGTAGGCACGCTCGATCTCGTCCACGCTCTGGTACTGTGCCAGGGGATTGTACACACACTCCCGGTATGCGCCCGTGCCATAGTCCATGTCCCGATAGCACATGCCAAACACGTCGCTGTCCGCAGGAATGGACGGGCCGACATACTGCGGCCCCACGCTCAGCGGGCGATCCACGTGGAGCTTGAGCAGCGCCGTGTCCACGTCAGCACATCCCAGGTGCCGCATCAGCCTTTGGCTGGCTTCATCGGTGGCCCAGTAATCCATGGGCACGCGATCGGGCGTCCGTCGGGTCAACACGGCCAGCCAACGCTCACGGGGGGTCATCGTTTCCTTGGGCATCAGGCCTCCTCTTTAGCAGTCGTAGGGAATCTCTGCGCACCGATCATACTGGCCTTTCCGGCTTTCGTCAAGAACAGAAAGGTTCCAGGGCGCCTTTCGCCGGAGGCGATAGGGGGGAGAGGCCGATTTGACACCGAGCAGATCTCGCATATAATTCAACGCATGTTGAATTACCTGTCACCCGAGATCCAGCCAACTCCTCAGAACCAAAGCATGGACCAGGCCGATCTGGCGGGACTCCTGAGAGCACTGGGGGACCCCTCGCGTTTGAGCATTTTCAACATGCTGATGGAAGGGGTGCAGTGCAATTGCGAGATCGCGGAACGCCTGGGATTCTCGCTCAGCCTGGTCTCCCATCACCTGCACACTCTGCGCCAGGTGGGCTTGGTTCAGTGTGAGCATGACCCGCACGACGCACGATGGATCTATTACTCGATCAACCAAAAGACGTTGGCACGGTTGGGCGCGCAGATGAGGCACTTATTGGATATTCGGCGGATCCAGCCCCGCTTGCCATCGTGTGGCCCAAAAGGTTGCGAGCGCTGCTAGACAAGAGCACTTGATGTAAGGGTGGTCAGTCTGTGACCCCTCCTCTTTTGGCCCAAACACTTCAACGAGCGTTTGAGCATTGGTCTGGGAGGGTCAACGCTGGCAATGACGGTGCGACGGCAAGCGCGTCTACAGACACCCGGTGACCTCGACTAGGAGTTCTGTGGCATCTGCTCGATAGCCTGAGGGCGCAGCGGCGGCATGGGGATGTCGCCGCTACGAAGAGTCGAATCGCATGAGGACGCTGGGCGTCCTTCGTAGCACGGGCATCCCCATGCCCATGCATTTCTCTCCTGGGTCTTCGAGCACATACATTCCGCGATAGCGAGTGTTACAGACTCGGGTATAAGGAGATCTTGCTATGGAAAATAACGGACACCAGAGCAACCCATCCCTGGGTTGGTTCGAAAAGTACATCTACCTGTGGATCGTCGTGGCTGGCGCCGGTGGGCTGCTACTGGGGCGCCTGCTGCCTAGCGTGGCCACCTCGATCGAGCGCGTCAGTTGGCAAGGGGTCTCTCTGCCATTGGTGATTGCGATGTTCTTTGTGATGCTTCCTCCGATGGCCAAGATCAAGCTGCACGAGATCCGGCGCGCAGCCGGCAATGTCCGGCCCACGCTGGTGACCCTGGCGGCCAACTGGATCGTGGCCCCGCCTCTGATGTGGCTCCTGGCCCGCATTTTCATCCCAGAGCCCCAGTACCGGGCCGGGCTGATCCTGCTGGGGTTGGCGCCATGCACGGCTATGGTGTTGTTCTGGATCTACTTTGCCAAAGGCAACCTGGTGCAGGGAGTGATGGTGACCGCCATCAACGCAATCTCCACCCTTGTCCTGTACAGCCCAATGGGTACCTTTTACCTGGGTGTTGGTGGCGTGCCGGTACCCTTTATGTTGGTCCTCCTCAGTTCGCTGCTGTTTGTGGGCCTTCCCCTGTTGGCCGGTCAGCTCGCGCAGCGATGGCTGACGCGCACCAGGGGCGAGGAATGGTTCGAGGGCCGTTTCCTGGAAGTGATGGGCAATATCAGTGCTGTGGCTTTGCTGAGCACCATGGTCATCATGTTCTCTCTGCAGGGCCAGGTGATTCTGAGCAACCCCTTGGTGGTTCTGCGATTGATGGTGCCCAACCTGATCCACTTTACGACCATGCTGACGTTGTCGTTCACCGTCTCTCGGCTCTTGCGCTTCAACTACCAGGACACGGCCATGACCACCATGATCAGCTCCAGCTCGCAGTTCGAGGTGGCGATTGGGACGGCGATGGTTCTGTTTGGCATTGGCTCGGGCGCAGCCCTGGCCACAGTGGTAGGGCCACTGCTCGAGATCCCACTGATGGTCACCGCGGCCAAGGTGCTCTGGCGTCTGTCACCTCGGTTCGCTGCGCCTGCCACGGGTGCGCCGTCCCGGGGATCTGGCCTACTGGAACCAGAGGAGAAACCGACTACGGTCCCTGTTGGAGCAGACAAAGAACGGTAAGCGGGCTCCTTGTAGCGGCCGGCGAGGCCTGGCGCAGTGAAGCTTTGTTCCGGGCCTCGCCATGGCTTCGGATACGTCAGGTCACGGCTGTTGCGCAGCCCTGAGGCCCGAGCCCTGGATTTGACAACGTGCTTTTTTCCTGCTACAATATATGCATTCCGGCATATATATCCATGGGTGCATTTTTATGGCTGACCATCGGGCACGGGCGGAGCTGTTTCATCTCCTCTCCCTGGAGAACCGGCTGCGTATTCTCGACGAGCTGCGCTATGGCGATGCGTGCGTGTGCCACCTGCAGCACATGCTCAAGAGGCCCCAGGCCTACGTGTCGCAGCAGTTGCGCATCCTCAAGGACGCGGGCATCGTCGATACGCACAAGGAAGGGGTCAACGTCTTTTACTGCCTGACCGGCGCGTTGGCCCGCAAGGTGCTCGACGAGGCCTTGGGCCCACTGGAACAGAACCGTCCTGTCGATCCCAGGTGCCCATGTCCGCGTTGCGCTGCGCGCGGGCACAGATCTCCCGCGCCCGACAACACATAGCCTGGCTCTCGTGGGCGACGGACACAAGAGTATCGGTAGGCATTCGCTCGCCGCACATTGAGTCAGGCCATGCCTGCTGCTTTCAGGTTGTACGTGAGGAGGAATGTCGTAGGATGGAGACGAGCACCGGTGTGAAGTGGCACGCCTTCTCGGTCGTTGAGGCCGCCGCACGGCTGGATACGGACCCAGCAAGAGGTCTATCCTCTGACCAAGTCGCGCGGCGGCGCGAGCAGTTCGGGTCGAATGAGCTGGCCGAGCGACCGCGTCCGGGTTTCCTGGCTCGCCTATGGGACCAGTTGAACGATTTTCTGATCCTGATCCTCATTGCATCGGCCATTGTCTCGGCGGTGATCGGCTGGAGCAAGTATAGCCAAAACGGCGACGTGACCGAGTTCATCGATGCCATTGCGATCATGACCATTGTCGCTCTCAATGCGATCCTGGGATTGGTGCAGGAGGGACGTGCAGAAGAAGCGCTGGCTGCCCTGAAAAAGATGGCTGCGCCGAATGCCGCGGTGATCCGCGGCGGGCTTCAGGAGGTGATCCCGGCTGCCCAACTGGTTCCGGGCGACGTCGTAGTTCTGGAGACGGGCAACTATGTACCGGCGGACGTGCGCCTTGTTGACAGTGTCAACCTGCGCATCGAGGAAGCGTCGCTGACTGGCGAGTCGGTGCCGGTGGAGAAATCTGCCGACCACCCTGTCGCTGAGGATGCCGGCCTGGGGGATCGGCGGAACTGCAGCTACATGAGCACGACTGTGACCTATGGACGCGGCAGGGGCATTGTCTACTCCACTGGCATGAACACCGAGATCGGCAAGATTGCTACGATGATCCAGGAAGCAGGAGAAGACCCCACTCCCTTGCAGGTCAAGCTGGCACAGTTGGGCAAGTGGCTGGGGATTGCCTGCCTGATCGTGTGCGGCATCGTTGGCCTCATCGGCGTTGTCCGTGATACCGATCTGTCCTTGATCCTCACGGCAGGGATCGGGACCTATCTCAGTCGGTCACTGGACACGTTGATCGAGATGTTCATGGTTGCGGTCAGCCTGGCCATTGCCGCCGTACCCGAGGGCTTGCCAGCGGTAGTGACGATCTGCCTGGCCCTGGGCATGCAAGAGATGGCCAAGCGCCACGCGCTGATCCGCCGCCTTCCGGCGGTAGAAACCCTGGGCTCGGCCACGGCCATCTGTTCGGACAAGACAGGCACCTTGACCCAGAACCAGATGACTGTAGTCGCCCTGTATGCGGACCACACCCTGATCCAGGTCTCGGGGCAGGGGTACCTCCCGCAGGGCGAGTTCCGTCAAGACACGAACGTGGTCACGCCGGAAGCCTATCCTGGGCTGGCCAGGTTGGGCTTGGCCGTGCTGCTGTGCAACGATGCCCGTCTGGATCGCCTGGAGCTGATGAACGATGGCGAAGAAGGATGGCGCATGGTGGGCGACCCCACTGAGGGCGCGTTGGTGGTCATGGCCGGCAAGGCCGGCCTGTGGAAGGAAGACGCAGAAGATCAGTATCCACGTGTGGCCGAAGTGCCCTTTGACTCGAAGCGCAAGCGTATGGCGACTATCCACCGCACGCCGGAGGGCAAGCACGAGGCCTACATCAAGGGCGCTCCAGAAATCCTGGTTGAGCTGTGCGATCGCGTGTACGCGGATGGCCAGGTCCGTGAGATGACTGCGCAGGACCGGAGCCGTATCCTGGATGCGAACCGCGAGCTGGCTTCCAATGCGCTGCGCGTGCTGGGTGCGGCATACCGCCCCCTCGATCAGGTACCGCACGAGCCGACGCCGGACGACGTCGAGCACCACATGGTTTTCCTGGGCTTGGCCGGGATGATCGATCCTGCGCGTCCGGAGGTGGGACCTGCGATTGCTCGGGCCCAACATGCTGGCATCAAGACGGCGATGGTGACCGGCGACTATGAGGATACCGCCGTGGCCGTAGCCAGGGAGCTGCGACTGCTGGGCAGAGACGCCGACCTCGAGAGAAGGGTTTTGTCGGGCAGGGACCTGGATCAGCTTTCCGATGACGAGCTGGCGGCCCGGGTGGACGAGGTGGTGGTGTATGCCCGCGTCTCTCCCGAGCACAAGGTGCGTATTGTGGATGCGCACAAGCGGCAGCAGCACGTTGTGGCGATGACCGGCGATGGTGTCAACGATGCGCCGGCCCTCAAGCGGGCCAGCATTGGCGTGGCCATGGGCATTACGGGCACGGACGTCTCGAGAGAGACTGCCGACATGGTGCTGACCGACGATAACTATGCCTCCATCATTGCTGCGGTGGAAGAGGGGCGGGTCATCTTTTCCAACATCCGCAAGTTTGTCTATTACCTGCTTTCGTGCAACATGGGCGAGATCATGACCCTCTTCCTGTCCATGATCCTGAATCTGCCCTTGCCCTTGACGGCCCTGCAACTGCTGGTGCTGAACCTGGTCACGGATGGTGCACCGGCTCTGGCGTTGGGCCTGGAGAAAGGTGACCCGGATATCATGGATATGAAGCCGCGCCCGGTGAATGAGCCGATCATCAACAGGGAGATGGTGTGGGGAACGATCGTGCAGACCGTGGCCATTGCGGGTTCCGTGCTGGGCGCCTTTCTGCTTGGCCTGAGCCGCTTCGGGTATTGGGGAGCGTCAGGTATTGCTGCAGAGCTTGCCTTGCGGCATGCGCAGACCATGGCCTTCGTCACTCTGTCTGCATCGGAGCTCTTTCGGGCGTACACCGCACGCTCGGAGCGCTATTCTGTGTTTCGTGTCGGTGTGTTTAGCAACAAGTGGATGCAGTGGGCTGTGCTGGGCTCACTGCTTGTCCTGCTGGCAACAATCTATATCCCTGGTCTCAATACCGCCGTGTTTGGCAATGCACCTCTGGACGTGTCAGACTTGCTGGTGGTGTTCCCGTTGATGCTCGTGCCGGCAGCAACCTCCGAGGTGCACAAGGCCATCAACCTTCACCGCTCACGGCAGTTGGCGGCAGCGAGTGCCTGAGTTCCTATTGTCGGTATCCCTACTCGCCGGTAGTCATAATATCTCAAAGAAGGCCGTCGCGTTACAAACGCGACCCATTCTCCAATCTTCCAGCGTGCAGAAGGAGGCATACCAGTGAATGTCCTCGTGTACATCGTGAGACTGCTACAGACCGGCCTGGGTAACCTGGCCGCCTACCTGGCCGCGCACGTCCTGCTGTGCCTGGTGCCGGCCTTTTTCATCGCCGGCGCGCTGATGGCCTTGATCCCCAAAGAAGCAGTCACTCGCTTCCTGGGCCGGGAAGCACCCAAGTGGATCTCGTACCCGGCATCGCTGCTGGCCGGCTTCGTCCTGGCGGTCTGCTCGTGCACCATCCTGCCGCTCTTTTCCAGCATCTACAAAAAGGGAGCAGGGCTCGGCCCTGCCCTCACCTTTATGTTCTTTGCCCCGGCCAGCAACATCCTGGCCATCCTGTTCACCGGTGTGCAGATCGGCATGGACATTGCCGTGGCCCGCATCCTATTGTGCATGCTCTTTGGCGTCGCCATCGGCTTGATCATGTCGGTGGTTTTCCGCGCCGACGACATTGCGCACGCCGGCGTGACGAACGGCACGGCTGCCTTTGGCCGGGGGGCCAGGGTGCCCACTCGGACGTGGGTCTTTTTTGTCCTGCTGATCGCGGTATTGATCACCGGCACCTTGCAGGTGGGGCTGCTGCGCGTTCCGTTTGCAGCCTTGACCCTCCCTGCCGCCTGGCCGGGCCGCTTGCAGGCCTGGCTGGACAGTGTCGTGCCGCCCAATCCGGCCCTGGGCATTGAAGGGGTCAGCATACAGGGGGTCTTGCTGATCGGCCTGCTGTTTGTCATCGGCCTGACCGCCTGGCGCGGGCTGAACAAGGTGGACGAAGGGTTCAACACCTGGACCTTTGTGGCCCTGGGGGTGATCAGCCTGACCCTGGTGGTGGGCTCGTTCAAGGTCGAAACGGGCTCCGACCGCGTCCAGATCAGCCTGACCGGGCGGTTGGTCTCGGAAGTGGTCTTGGTCGCTGTGATCTGGTGGATGGCGGCCTACAAGATGGCCCGCTACGAGATGCAAGAGTGGCTGTGGGAAATGTGGCGGTTCGTCAAGCAGATCATCCCGCTGCTCATCGTCGGCGTCTTTTTTGCCGGTGTGGCCCGCGCCCTCATTCCCGCCGCCTGGATCAAGGCCGTGGCCGGGCAGAATACGCTGTGGGCTAACCTGATCCCGGTGATCTTTGCCATATTCATCTACTTTCCGACGCTGGTCGAGGTGCCGGTGGCGCAGACGTTCCTCTCGCTGGGCATGCACCGTGGCCCCTTGCTGGCCTACCTGCTGTCTGACCCGGAGCTGAGTTTGCAGTCTATCCTGGTCACCAGCTCGATCATCGGCAAGAAAAAGACGGCGTTATACGTGGTCCTGGTGGGTGTGTTCAGCACCGTGGCCGGGCTGCTCTTTGGCTCCTGGGTCAACGGCACGAGTGGCTGGATCGTCTTGGGAATCGCGGTAGCGATCGTTGCAGCGGTAGTACTGTTGCTGCTTGGTTTGTCCCGACTGGGCCACGCAAAACCTGCTGCGGTTGCACCGAGATAGGAGACTCTTGGACGGCTTGTGCGGACCGGCTCAGGAGCCTGCGACATCACGGTGGCAGGAGGATCGGCCGGCCCGAGATTGGCGTTCGTTCGTGGGATGAACGAGCCGCATGGAACAACACCTTTGAGGAGGCATGAAATGAAGTTGCAGATCAAGGTCTTTGGCACCACACCCCCGTGCGCCAACTGCAAGCGGGCGGAGGAGCAGGCGCGCAAGGCCGCGGCCGATTTCCCTGGCCAGGTCGAGATAGTCAAACTCGATGCACTGGGGCCGGAAGCCGAGGCATACGGGATCATGTCCACGCCGCTGGTCGTTGTCGGCGATGAGGTGGTGGGGCGAGGCAAGGTTGTTCCGGCCAGGGCATTGGCCGAGATCATCAAGCAGAAACTGGGAGGGTGAACATGGTCAAGCTGGAAATCTTTAGCGGGGATCCGCCCTGCCCGGGTTGCGTCGCCCTGGTCGACCTGGCAAAGCGTGTTGCCGCCCGGTACGAGGGTGAGCTGGAGCTGACAGTGTACAAGGGGGCCGAAGGAATGGATAAGTTCGGAGAGTACAGGCTCTTTTGTGTCCCGGCGGCGGTGGTCAATGGGTCGATCCGCATCGAGGGGATGTGTCCCACAGAGGCGACGCTCAACAACGCGTTGCGGGAGGGAGGGCTGTGTCTAAAATAAGGATCGAGGCATTCGTGTCGGTGCCGCCCTGCTCCGGCGGCGTGGCTGTCAAGCGCCTGCTCAAAGAGATCGAGGCCGAGTATGGCGACCAGGTCGAGATCGTCTTCCACACCGGCCCGGGCGACCCAGAGTGGGAGGAGTATGCGATCACCAATGCCCCGGCCCTGGTGGTCGGTGACCTGGTCAAGTTCGTGGGCCTCGCGCCGGACAAAGAGAGCCTGGTCGGTGCGCTGCGCGAGGCAGGACTGTCATAGCCCTGTTCGCACCATGAAGCCATTCATCAGCAAAAGGAAATGCCCGGCGCAACAAAGCATCTGCCAGCCGATCCAGGTCTGTCCCAACGGAGCGATCCAGTACGTGGCTGACGAGGATGAGCCGTTGGGCGGCAGGATCGTGTTCGACCACGACAGGTGCCAGGAATGCGGCCAATGCGTGACCGCGTGCTGCGGCCAGGCTATCGAGATGCGCTAGCCCGGATCCGCCGTGTTGTTTGTCTGGGGTCAGCATTGAGGAGCGAGGAACCATGTCTCAACCATCAATGATCAGGGTCGGATGTACATGTCGCGCCAAAGGCCCCAGGCCTACTCTGGTTGATATGGGCAGAGGGATCATGGTGGGCCTGGTAGGGATGGAAGAAGCGTTCGAGCGTTTCCGTGCCCAGGGGCGAGAACCGTCTCCAGAGTTAGGGGAGGAACTCCTGGCCGACATCAAGACGCAGAACTATGTGGCGCGCTCAGTGGAGGAACAGTACAAGACCGTCTTGCTGCGTGAGTACGTCAATTACTGCTCCGAACGCTCTTGAATGCGCACAGAGGAGTGTACAATATGGCCTGGCTAACCGGATATCCCCGAGAACAGGTTCTCTGGTACCCAACCATCGATCCAGACAAGTGCGTCCGATGTGGTATGTGTCTGAACTGCGGCAAGAACGTCTACGACTGGACGCCGGATGGGGCCAGGGTTGCGCGTCCATACGGTTGCGTGGTGGGATGCACGACGTGTGCTAACCTCTGCCTGGGGAATGCGATCTCATTTCCTGATATCCAAGAGCTACGCGCGCTGTACAAGCGCGAGGGAATATGGAGCAAGGTCAAGAAGCAACTCCAGGAAGAAGGAAAACTGACGATCAAGGGAGAGTAAGCCTCCGTCGTCCCTCGAATGGGTGTGGAGAGAGATGTCCATCCACTTTCCCTACTCTCTCCACCAGTTCTACAGGGGGCCAACAGAACCGAGGTCGGCTGGTGAAACATGGACTGGTGATTCCTCTCGACGACGAGGAACTGCTGCATCTATACCGTATCTTGGTCGACCGGGACGAAGCGGGAGCGCTGGCGTTCCTCGACCAGCACCTCCGAAAGAAGGCCCTCCAGGAGCTGGAGGGGGGTTGAAAAGTGCAGATCGTGATGCCCGGGGCGGGCATCCAAGAGATCGGCGGAGACCTGTCCGGTCGGCCGAAAGCACCTTGAGCGCAGTTTCCGCGGCTCACCTCGCAAGCTGTCTTTGGACATTCAGGCCAAGATGCGCTATGATATGTGAGAGCCCAGCGGGCCTGGACGCGGCATACTCGTCGCCAGGGGAGGCAATATGCGAGCGCATCGCGCACACATTGAAACAGAATGGTTTCGCAGCATCATCCAGAGGTGGAACGGCGCGCTGAGCATCACCAATCAGGTCGTATTCGAGACCTGATGAGGCGAGCAGTACAAAGGCCCGGCGGGCCTGGCAGGGAAACCGGAGAACCCGGAAACGTTTGTCCGCTTCGACTCGGACAACATCGAGATCTACCTGGCACGGGACATCTGGCAGGGCATGGCCTCAGGCACCGATAGGCTGTGCGTCCTGCTTCCCGGGTATGGACAGGTCTGGCTGCGGTTTGAGGACTGACATCGCCCGCCGCTGGGCCCATCCGGCCTTGCCCGTAGGAGGTTAAGGGACATGGCGTCTGAGGAGCTCGAACAGATCGTTCTGGCACTGCAGTCCAGGCTGACCCCAGGTTTCGTCCATGCCCAGGTGAACGAGCTATTGCGACAGGGCGAGGATGTTGGCGGTGGGGTCAACGCCATCCGCCTGGTCAAGCACCTGGTAGGCAACCGGGCGCAACAGGACGTAGCAGCTACCTGGGCCTATGACCGCCTCAAGGCAGCGTTGCGCGCCGCCTTGGCGCAGGTCCCCTCGTTGTACTTGTTCGAAGGGGACTGATGAGCGGAGGATGCTATCTTTCCGGTGGAAAGATGAAGAGCGATACCGTGCTGCTGCACAGTTTCCGGATCACCCACGTCCTGGAGTGCATCGCCGATCCGACCAAGAACCGGGTTATAGCCGAGTTCTCGGATCACGTCGACGCTGTCTTTCCTTACCTGAACGCCGTAATCCCCAACCTGATGTACAACCCCGGCGCCAACACTGTGACCATGAAGCGCGAGTGGCGGATCCTCACCTTTTACCCTCACGTGGCGATCATGGCCAAGGTAGACGGAGTGGAGGACGCAGTAGCTCAGCTTGCCTGGTTCCGGGACCTGTGCAACGAGACATGGCAGCGACGAGGGGAGATCACCCCCTGCTACCAACGACGCAGGCTGCTAGGACCGCTGGACGTGTACTGGCTCCTGCCGAAACTGAACTGCAAGGACTGTGGCGAGGCCGCGTGCATGGCTTTTGGTGTCGAGCTGTTGCTGGGTGGCCGTCACCTGCTCGAATGTCCCCATCTTCAGGAAGACGCCTTTGCCGAAGGCGGGCGACGCCTGGCCGAGTTGCTGACTGGATAGAGAGACGTGTATAAAAGACACCCACGCTCACGGCCATGGTCGCGGCCCCGATCTCGTCGTGGAACCAAGATTCCCCCCATTCAGCCCCGTGCTGACCCCCGGCTCAGGCCGGTGTTTGCCCGGATCGGGGTGCCGGAGGCGCAGCCGTTCCAACCCGATCCCTTTCAGTTGCAGGCCCTGGCGGCAGTGGAACACGCCGACTGCCTGGTGACTGCGCCTACCGGCTCGGGCAAAACCTGGATCGCTCAACAAGCGATCGCCCGGGTGCTTGCCCGAGGCGGGCGGTCATGGTATGCTTCCCCGCTCAAGGCGTTGTCCAACTCCAAGCATGCCGAGTTCACCGCCCTCTTTGGGGCTGAGAAGGTCGGCATCCTGACCGGCGACCGCAAAGAGAACACCGACGCGCCGATCGTTGTCGGCACGACCGAGATCCTGCGCAACCAGCTGTACGATGCGATGTACATGGGACAGGACGTGAGCGCGGACCTGGTCATCCTGGATGAGGCACACTTTCTGGGCGACGCGGATCGCGGGGTGGTGTGGGAAGAGGTGATGATCTACCTGCCCGCGACCATCCCCCTTCTGATGCTGTCGGCCACCATCGGCAATGCTCCCGAGATCGCCGACTGGCTCACCTCCATCCGCGGCAAAGAGTGTGCCGTTGTGCAGGAAACCCGGAGGCCGGTGCCCCTGTACCACCTGTTCTTACACCCCTCTGGCACGCTGCTCCCGCTCCTGGCCCCGGGCACTGCCAGGGGCAAACCGGTCCTCGACGACCAGGTGCGCAAGTACCTGGCTCTCAAGGACCCGCCGCAGCTTTCCCTGCCCAATGAGCTGCCCCCTTTTGGCGAGATCATTGGCGTCCTGAGCAAGCATCAACTGCTCCCGGCCATATTCTTCCTCAAGTCGAGGGCCGACTGTGACCGGGCACTGAGTCTCTGCCAGGCGCGGGACAGCCACCAGAACGAGCGACTGCGCGAGCGAGTGAACGAACTGCTAGCCCAGTACCCGTACGCTGCCAGGCATCCCCAGCTCCACCACCTGCGGAACATGGCTGTGGGCGCACATCACGGGGGACAGTTGCCGATGTGGAAACTGCTGTTGGAAACCTGCATGACCGAGGGGCTGCTCGACGCCATCTTTGCCACGTCTACGGTATCTGCCGGGGTCAACTTTCCCGCTCGTTCCATCGTCTTCCTGAACTCAGACCGCTTTGATGGGCACGAGTTCTCTCCCCTGACGCCGACCGAGTTTCACCAGATGATCGGGCGGGCAGGTCGCAGAGGCAAAGACCGCATCGGCTTTGCGGTCACCGTCCCCGGGCCATTCATGGACGCCAGGCTGGTCGCTACGCTTGTTGCCTCTCCTCCCTCTGACATACTGAGCCAGATCCGGGTCAACTTTTCTATGGTCCTCAACCTTCTTTTGTCCTACACGCCGTCGCAGATCGAGGATCTCATGGAGCGGTCCTTTGCCGCGCATGCCAGGAGAAGGTGGCAGAAAGCGATGGTCGACGATTTCCGCCGTCACCTCCGCTTTCTGAAGGAAACTGGATACGTCACCACAGATGGGACCCTGACCGCCGTCGGCAAGTGGGCCTCGCAACTGCGCGTCGATCAGCCTCTGCTGATCGCTGAGGGCCTCAGGCGCGGCGTACTCCCACACTCCGATCCCGCGCTGCTGGCCGCCATCATTGCCTCGTTCGTGCACGAAAAGGAATCGGACGACCAGGTCGACGAGCGGCTGGTGCCCAAGAGCCTGGAGGGTGCTCTGGTTTCGGTCAGGGGATGCCTGCATCCTTTCCTGGAGCAGTTGAGACGGCGGGGTTTTGAGGCTCGACCGTTGTTCCTGCGCCCTGCAGCCGCGCTGTATGCCTGGGCCACCGGCGCACCGTGGACACGAGTAGTGCTGGCGTCGGCGACCGCAGCGGGGGACCTGGCTATGCTCATCTCCCGGACCGCAGACAACCTGCGCCATGTGGGTACACTAGCACAGGCCTTTCCAGAGGTCGGAGCGGCCGCCAAGCAGGCCGTGGATCTGATTATGCGAGAGCCAGTGGTCGTCGAATACGAGTGAGGAAAAACGGGTCGGCTTTACAGCAGCCCAAGCCCCATCAGGATGCCCATAGCCACAAAGGCCACGGCCGATACCCAGAGCAGGATCCGCTCCGGGATCAGCTTGCACAGGCCCTGGCCGCCGACCACGCCCAGCCCCGTGACCAGAGTGAGCGCCAGGGCTCCGCCCACGAACACGACCCAAGGTCTCCCGTACTTGCCGGCCAGGCCCAGAACCGTCAACTGGGTCTTGTCACCCAACTCAGCGACAAACAGCAGGCCGAACGTCGACGCAAAGGCCTTCCAGTCCCACCGAGGCGGATTCACGGCGCAGTCCTGGCCGTTGGCGGAGACAACCGCACACGCATCCTCTCGTTGACCCCTTCCCGCCTTGATCGCTTCGCGCCCGATCAAGATGCCCATCACCACAAAGGCCAACGCGGCGGCGATCCTGAGCACATCCTGCGGAACCAGTCGCCCAAGGAGTTCCCCCCCAAGCGCCCCGATCAGGGTCACCACGGTCAAGGCCAGGCTGGCGCCCGCAAAGACAGCCCATGGGCGCCGGTACTTGCACGTCTGCGTTACTACGGCAAGCTGAGTTTTGTCTCCCAATTCAGCGACAAAGATCAGGCCAAATGTCGAAGCCAGGATACCCCAATCCACGCTCTATGTCTCCTTCAAGCAAACGGCGTGGCCGACGGACGGCAATCCACTGCCCCCGACCACGCCCATGTGCGCAGCATGCTCTTGCAGCATCGGCATTATACCACAGCGACCCTGGGTTGTCCAGTTGTCCTGACCCACGGGCCCATTCCTACTTCGGGCAGACCCTCCCGCAGGTTGAGCTGTGCGTGCTTGTACCTACCCGCATGTTTTCAGAAGCGCCAATCGTATCTTCTCAAAGATCCGGGGGAGCTGTCAGGATGGCTCAGAAATAACGTAAACGTAGAATGCATGCAAGAGCGTGTTGATACGTTTCGTCAGTCGCCCTGCAAGTTTCCCCCGGTTTTTTGAGAGGTTACCGCCAATCCATGTCGAGCATATCCTGAACCTGCGGGAGGGTGTCGATGCCCCCAACTGTGAACGCACCCTGGCCCACTCTAGCCAGTGTGCCTATGCCATGGTACAATTGCAGGAACAGATGGTCTCACTCAGCGTCCCCGCTGGATGGAAAGGAGCAAAGAGATGGCCAAGATCCGTGTCCTGCTGGCCGATGATCACGTTTTGGTCCGTCAGGGCATTCGCCAGTTCCTGGAGGAGGCCGGCGACATCGAGGTGGTCGCTGAAGCCAGCGACGGTGACGAGGCGCTCCGCCTGGCTGAGGTACACCGACCTGACCTGGCTGTCCTGGACATTCGCATGCCCAGCGGCAGTGGCGTCGAGGCCACGAGGCGGATCAAGGAGCGTTGGCCAGACGCGCGGGTGCTGATCCTCACCGCTTATGACGACGATCCGTACGTCTTTGCCCTGCTTCAGGCTGGTGCAGATGGCTATGTGCTCAAAACAGCCAGCGCCGACGAGCTGGTGCGAGCCGTCCATTCCATCCATCAGGGCAAATCGGCACTCAGCCCCGAGATCGCGGCCAAGGTCATCCGCCAGGTCAAGAGCGGCAGGCCAGGCGCCGCATCCGCCCAGGTGGAACCCTTGACCGAACGCGAACTCGACGTCATCCGCCTGGCCGCGCGGGGCCAGACCAATCGCCAGATCGGGATCGCGTTGGGCATCAGCCACCGCACAGTGCAGGGGCACCTGGCCAGCATCTATGGCAAGCTCGACGTGAACAGCCGTACCGAGGCTGTCACAGAAGCCCTGCGGCGCGGCTGGATCGTGATTCCATAGGGGATGAGCCGCACGTGCCTATCCATCCTGGCGTCATAGCGTGCGATGCCGGTACCACCATCAGTGGAACCCGCCACCATAGGAGGATCATATGGGACGACTGCTCCGCAGCCTGCACGCACAGCTCTTTCTTTGGGCGATCATGCCGGTGACCCTGGTGATCATTGGCCTGTCGTTCACCGGCGTGTATACGCATCAGCGGACCATGCGCGATTTCGTCATCGAACGGGATACAGCCCTGGCTCGACTGGCAGCGCAGATTGCCCAAGACGGATTGGCACGCGGCATGGTGAGCCCAGAGGGGGAGGGATTGAGTGAGTGGATGGCCTCGGACGCAGCTCCTCTTCCGGTCGCACTCATGGTTCTCGGTGGCCAGGGGCAAGTGCTGGTACACTCACCTTCTGCACGAGACGACCAGGGCGTCCAGGCCCTCGCGATGCAGGGAATGCTGGCACAGCCAAACGGCTTTGTCATTGCCCAGGGTCAAGCCGGGCCCGTGTTGGTCACCTTTGCCCAGGTCGTCGGCACAGACTGGACGGTGGCGATCCATGAGCCGGTCAAAGACCTGATTGGCCCTATTCTGCGCTTCCCAAGCATCGCACCTGCCGTCGCTGCTGGTGCCGGTGTGGTCTCGCTGCTCATCCTCACCTTTGGCTGGCTAACCATCGTCCGCCCTCTGCAGCGCCTGGCTCGCTCCGCTGAACAGGTGTCCTGGGGCAACTATGGGGCTATCCAGGTATCCCCTCGCGGCGTACAAGAGGTGCGCGACCTGCACCAGTCGATCGTCGAGATGGTTGAGCGCATCCGTGGCTACCAGGCCGGGATGCGTGACTATCTCGGCGCGGTGACACAAGGACAGGAGACAGAACGCGCCCGGCTGGCGCGCGAGTTGCACGACGGCCCTGTGCAAAGCCTGATCGCCCTGGGCCAGCGAGCCGAGATGGCTCAGCGATCCGTCGGCCGAGATCAGGCGAAACAGGCCCAAGCCCTGTTGGAGGAGCTGCGCCAGACTGCGCGCGACACCGTACAGGAGCTCCGTCGCCTGATCAGCGCTCTACGACCAGTCTACCTGGAGGACCTGGGCTTCGCCCCAGCGCTGCAGGCACTGATCCAGGAGGCTGCCGAACGGGCCCATGTGCCCATCTACCTGGAGCTCGGAGAAGACATCAAGAGGCTGGAGCCACGGGTTGAGCTGGCAGCGTACCGCATCGCCCAAGAGGCGTTGAACAATGCATTGCAGCATGCCCAACCACAGCACATCACCGTCCATCTATACTGTGAGGCGCAGACTCTCGTCCTCACCGTGAGTGATGACGGGATCGGCTTTGAGCTCCCCCAGCAGCCCGATCTCTTGACCCGCACCGGCCATTTCGGACTGATCAGCATGCAGGAGCGCGCCATGCTCCTGGGCGGCACCCTGCACATTCGTACTGCCCCCGGCCA
>Ga0315274_10004350_pt1 | contig 20867 bp, 24 predicted proteins | sample YL17G02_20_MG_FD_203700 | JGI IMG/M metagenome (GOLD analysis project Ga0315274, IMG submission 203700) | Sediment microbial communities from Yellowstone Lake, YNP, Wyoming, USA - YL17G02_20 | ecosystem: Environmental > Aquatic > Freshwater > Lake > Sediment | place: USA: Wyoming | collected...
AAATAGTAAGGACTGGCATGAGGCTTGCGAGGTTATCAATAATAGTTGGTATAATAAAAAATACTATCAATAAGGAACTTATTATGAAAAATTTAGATGAATTATCACATAATTATGGGACAGACAAGAATATTACTGGTCATTGGTATACTAAACTATATGAAGAGTATTTCACTCCTTTGAGAGAAAGTGCGAAGAATGTTTTGGAAATTGGTGTTTATAATGGGGAATCCATTCGTTTGTGGAAGGATTATTTTCTCAATGCCGAAATTTATGGAATAGATATAGATCCTGAGGATAAACAATACGAAGGTGGGAGACAGCATATTTTCATTGGTGACCAGTCTGATGTAGATTTTTTAAACACAGTGGTAGATAGTATCCATTATCCATTGGACATTATTATTGATGATGGAAGCCACAGAATGTCAGATTATATTGTTACTTTCAATGTTCTTTTCTTAAGGCTAAGGAGTCAAGGGTGGTATGTCATTGAAGATGTTAATTATGATGGACCAGCCGAAACCTTTTATGAGTTTATGCAGTATCTCATTCAAGGAGTAATGTTAGACAGAGGAATGAATTTGGGGCAAAGAGATAAAGCCTTAGAGCAACAAACTAATTTGGATAAGCTTGCTCAGGCCCAATTAACTATTCAGGACATTCATATTTATGATAATATAATTTTTATTAGGAGATCGTAATGATTGGTTTAAATGAATTATCAAATTCATATGCAACTGATAAAAATCAAACATATACATATGCCCATGGCTATACCAAGACATATGAAGAATATTTCACACCTTTGCAATATACAGCCAAGAATGTTTTAGAAATCGGTGTGCAAAGCGGGGAATCTCTCAGGTTGTGGCAAGATTTTTTCGTCAATGCTCAAATTTATGGGATAGACATAGACCCTAGCTGCCAAAGATTCAATAGTGAAAGACAACACATATTCATCGGCTATCAAAGTGACGTTAATTTTCTCAATATTGTAGAGGAAAGTATCAAGGAACCTATTGATATTATCATTGATGATGGGAGTCATCTAATGAAAGATTATCTCACATCATTTGAGATTCTATTCCCAAAAATTAAAAGCGAAGGACTATATGTCATAGAAGACATTAATTATGACAATAGAGATCCAGTATTATTTAATAATTTCATTAGTGGCCTTACCAATGGGGTTCTATTAAACAAAACGGCTTGTTCTGGTAATAGAGAGAAAACATTAGAGGTGCCGGGATTAGAACAACAATTGACGAATATTCAGTTAGCAGTTAATTCTTTTTATCTTTATGATAATATTATATTTATTAGGAGACAATAATGATTTGGAAAGAAATACTTTTAGAAAATGAAGATCTACAGCCCGAATCTATGATTCGTGGTATTTTTTTGTTGGAATCTGCCGAATGCATTCCCGATGAATGCTTTTTATCGGGGAGAATTGTTGAAATAGGAGCACATCGGGGCGGGACTACACTTCGGTTAGCAGCTTTGGTGAAGAAATATAACTTATCTTCTGTCGTTGCCATTGATATATTTGAGGATAATGGAACAGAGCAAGCTAAAATGGAAGCAATGGATGAACGTGCCCTCGAATATTTTTTAAATAATGTTAATAGAAATAACTTATTAGATTACATTGAGTATTATAAAGAAGATTCCAAAGAATTGGGCAAGAGGTGGTCTGAGCCCGTGGGGTTCATTATCTTTGATGGAAGCCATTATTATGAGGATGTCAAACAAGACATGTTAATCTGGAAGGAATATATTGTTCCAGGCGGAATTATTCTCATTGATGATTATGGATCGTGGGGAATTACTCCAGGCCCTAAAGGTGCTACTGATGAAGTTTTTTTGAATAATCCTCAGTATAAAAAATTATATAGCAGTAATACATTTTTAGTTTTACAGAAAACTTTTTAGAAAGAATTATTATGAATATGAAAATTGTAGGAGACGGTCACATGGAAAATAAACCAGCAATTTCCAAGAAACCAAAGGAGAATTTACCAGCCATTTTATTGCCAGGTATCGGGGATATCATTTACACTTGGTATAAATTGATAAATTATGTTGAAATGGGTCATAACATAGATATTAAGGTTTTGAATTGCAACCCTCAAAGATCTCATCAAATCATGCATTGTTTAGAGGGGATGGGTTCATTTGAGTATATCCCTGGGTTTGAATATGACCATTATTGGTTAAAACAAGTAGAAGATTTGAGAAAGCCTCCTGTTGATTGTTTATGCCGTGGCATTCCGGTGTTGAATGTTAATTCATTTTTAGAAAGCAATCAGTCATTGGAAAATTTCATGCCTGATTTTCCTGCCAAATATGACATTGAACTTATAACTAAACAAGAACACAAACAAACTGCAGAAGAAAAGATAAATAAAGATCAAACTAACATTATTTTATATTCATCAAGTTATAGAAATAATATTAATTGTAGAAACCATCCTTATCCTCATTTCTGGGTGGATGTTGCCCAGTTAGTCTATGATTGGCGTGGTTTTACAAAACCTTTGAAAATCTATGTTATCGGAGCGTCTTATGATTTAGATTTAACCCATGATGTTCATAAGCTATGTGGAGAAAAAAATATTGAGGCTGAACTGTTAATTGATAATAGTTTCCCAATGTTAATTGAAATGATCAGGAGAAGTGATTTTGTCATAGGATATGAATCTGGCTTTGGAATGATTGCTGATTGTCTGAACATTCCTCAATTGCACATGATCCGTTATCAAGGTGGCATTAGAGATGATAAGAGGTTCCCATATCTAGGCCCAATTAATCCTGATGACATAGGCAAAACTTATTGGCCTTGTTTTTATGACGAAGAATATGGTGATATTAAACAGAAGTTAGAGGAGTCAAAGAATGCCATTTGAAATCTCAATGGTCAGTAATATGGACCATAAGAAAAAACCGACACTCATTAAACAAGAGCCTAAATTAAAAATAGGGGTTTTTCGCCGTGGCGGTTTGGGGGATGGTTTATATGAGAATATGTTTATAAGAAACATCAAAGCTCATTTTAAGAACTCTGAGATACATGCTTTCATTGATATTCCTTTCTTCCCAGTCTTACAAGGACATCCCGATTGCTCACAGTTCCAGTATGTGAGATGGGGGCCGACAATCATGACTGAGATGGATGTTAGAAACTATTATCTTGACAATTATGACATATGGTTTGACATTAAACCATTGCAGGTATTGGATGGCAAGGGGAGAGAAGGATTGTGGGATATAAACATGGAGAACAGAATCAAAGATATTGAGAGTCGGTATTATGCTCCCAATGGTGCAGAGATGTTTGACTGGTATCAAGAGATGGGAGTTAATAGTCAAGAAGAGATGTTTGTGAAGTTATTTAACATCCCCGTAGATTTATCGAAGGCATATTTCAATAAGGCCGATATCAGCCATTCCATTAGATTACCAGAAAAATATGCCACAATTTCTGCAGGATGGACTTTTGTTTCTAATCATAAGAGTTGGACTGGAGTGGGATGGGAGAACATCTGTGAATATTTGAATTCCAAGGGTATTTGCCCGGTGCAATTGGGGAAATCAGACGAACCAATTATCAAAGGGGCTATGATTGCTACACATTTGTCATTACAGCAACAATATACCGTTTTATCTGGATCCATGTTTCATATGGGTAGCGATGGGTTTTTGACCCATGTAGCGGCAATGATGCATGTGCCAGCAGTTGTTTTGTGGGGAGTTACTCCCTGGCAAGTATGGGGTCATGTGAATCAGTATCATGTCATTTCTCCAGAGTTTCATAATTTCTGGTGGTCATCTTGGCATTGGACCAAAGAAAATCGATGTCTGGAGATAATGGCAGCCATTTCTCCAGAACAGGTTAAGGAGCAGATAGATAAGTTAATGCAAGAACGCCATGCTTAAAATTACAGGTGTTGGTCATAATTTAGAAATAAGTAAACCTAAAGCAAAATTGTCATCCAATGATCAAAAGATGTTATTAATTAGACGTTGGCGACTGGGGGACATCATCATGTGTGAGCCTGTGAATCGTTTTTGGGCTCGACAAGGTTATGAAATCTCCTTTTGCAGTTTAAATCAATATCATCCGGTCATAAAATCATTCATCGAACATCCTCCCAAAACCATGACTTATACTACCGATAAAAAAGGCGGCTTGATGAATCCTGGATATAAAACTGATAAAGAAATTAATTTAGATAATGTAGATTTAGTTCATAGCGGTGCAATTTCTAAAGTAGAGGCATTTTTGAAGACTGGAGATATTGACACGGCGGATGAACAATATTTTCGTCCTCAAATTAATGTTTCTCCCACCTATGTATCCTGGGCAAAAATAATGCTAACAGACATGAGAATTGACATCAATCAACCATTAGTAGCCATCATTAAACAATCATTTGCTCCTAATTCTCCCAGATCATTACCAGATGTCATTTTAGACGAGATATATTCTAACTTAGCTAAAGATTATAAAGTTTTAATCATTGGAGAAAGGCCAGTTAAGATTAATGTTGAGAGCAATAACATCCAAAATTTAACTGGCTGCACCCCTGACATTATGAGTGTGGCTGGTTTATTATCAATATGTCAGTTATTAATTACGGTAGATACGGGTTTGATGCATTTGGCAGGAGCCATTTCGGTTCCAATGGTCAGTATTTTAGGTCCAACTAGACCAGATGACATTTCTTCATTTTATGAGTATAATTCCATTTTAGACGTTGGGCGGGAATGTAGCCCTTGTTTTGATAGAGGCTGCGATGCCTCTTGTTTGAGGTCTGTACAAGCCCAAGAAGTAACAAATTTGGCTAGAGAACGATTATCTGCTCCTTTTTTGCCGACATATATTAGCAACCAAAGCAGGTTGTAATAGCTAAAAACAATAATTATAGATTATAAAATCAAGTAGGTGGTTAGCCATGGCAGATTTATATAAATTCATCCCTGATTTTAAACCATTGCAAGTCATTTCTGCTCTTGCTGGTACGGTGGATTGGGGCCAGCAATACACCGGAATTAATAAATATCGTGAAATGATGAAAACCAAAGGGGAAGGAATTAAGGTGGCCATTTTGGACACCGGAAAGCCAGATCATATAGATTTAAATGATAATATTAAAGGGGCAGAGGATTTAACTGGCAATAATGATGTTGCAGATAATCAAGGTCACTCGTCCCATTGCCATGGTATAATTGGTGGAATCGACAATGATTTCGGAGTCATAGGGATTGCTCCTTGTTGCGATTTGTATGCTGGAAAAGTTTTAGATAATAATGGATTATGCCCTGGTGATTACAGTTGGATAATTAAAGGATTAGAATGGGCTATTGATATTAAGGCCGATGTGGTTAATATGTCATTAGGTGCTTCTATTAATCCTCCTGATAAATTATATCAAGTGATAAAGCAGGCTACAGATAGTGGAATGATTTTAGTAGCTGCCTCTGGAAATGAAAAACAACAACAAGTAGATTATCCTGGTCGTTATGAGGAAGTCATTGCTGTGGCAGCCATGACTCAAAATGGTCAAATTGCTAATTATTCTAATGTTGGTCCTAATTTAGATTTCATTGCTCCGGGCAGTGATATATATTCTACTTATCTTAATAATGGATATGCGAGTCTCAGCGGAACCAGTATGTCGAGTCCTTTCCTTGTCGGTGTCGCCGCCTTAATGCTTTCTTATCATCGTAATGGTGGAAATCATCTTAGTCCTATAGTTAATTATAAGGATTTGCAAGAGCATATTGCCAAATATGAAAAGGGAAAATTAATTGACATGGGACATGGGGTTGGAATTGGTATATTAGACTTTAATAGTGTTGTGGCTGAAAGTGGAGAGATTTCCGTTTGTAGTGTTCCACAGGTTTCTTCATCTTCCATGAGCACTGGTTGTCTGGCATTGGCATTCAAATGGATTTTAAAATATTTTAGCAAAAGGGCCAAGTAAAAATGGATAAATTTACATTCAGTTCAACATTGAGTAAAAGATTTACTACCGAAGAACTAGCGGCTATTGAAAAAGGTTTCAAAACAGATATAAACAAGTTAGATTTTGCTAGACTGAGGACTAAAATGGTCATGGCTCAGGTGGAGCAAGAGCCTATTTTTTATGCCATTCAAAAAGCATTGCCCGCTGCTTGCCTTATCATTGTAAATCAAAGTGGCACCGAAGGCCCTGGTTCAACCTGGACTGGAAGCGGGTTCTTAATTCAACCTGGAGTTGTTGTGACCTCTGCACATGTGTTGCCCAGTACCAATTATCAACATTTGATCAAAGTTTCTTTTGACGGGATTTCTCAATTCGATGCCGAAATTCTTTCTATCGATGAGAAAGTTGACATTGGAACCTTAAGAGTAGATCATAGTCTAAAAATTACACCGCCACCAATTGCTAAACAACCATCAATAATAGGTGAGGAAATTGCAGTCCTTGGGGCTCCTGAAGGTTGGGAAAATGTCATTACTGTCGGTCATGTCTCGGCAGTTGATAAAACACCTCAGATTTTACCAGATCCATCATGGGAACAGTTAATTTTTATTGATTCTGATATTTACGAAGGGTCTTCTGGTAGCATGGTCATTAATACTAGAGGAGAAATTATTGGTATGGTAATGGGTATCATAGGAAAACATGCTGCCGAATTACAGATGGGGCAAAATTCAGTCATCCCCATTGCAAAAGTATTGCAAGCCATCCAAAATGTTGTATAATCCTCCCAGAGGTGATTTACATGTCTGTTTTTGTAGCAGAAGATGCTCCCATCTTACGAGTCTGTTCCACGCCCATTAAGAAAATAACCAAAAAGCACAAAGAGAAAATTGCAGAAATTAAAAAGGCAGTTTCAGAGAATCCATCTGCCGTAGCAGTTTCTGCCAATCAACTTGGTTATAATTTGAGAGCCTTTGTTTGTCTAAGCAAAGATGAATTAATGACTATCATCAATCCTAAGATCATTTGGACATCAATGGACAATATTGATGAGATTGTCATGGATGAACAAGGGGTGACTCCTAAACTCATGACATTATGGGAGGGTTGTTTGTCTTTTCCTGGTAGAAATTTTTTAGTTACTAGACCTTATGCCATTAAAGTTCAATATATGAATGAGAAGGGAGTCTCTAAGCAAGTCACATTGAATGACACCTGGGCTAGAGTTTTTCTTCATGAGATTAATCATTTAGATGGGATTGTTATTACTGATTTAGCAGAAGAAACTGTAGATAGAGAAGAAAATGAGTAATTACTACGAGCGGCTGGGAATATCTCCTACCGCTACTGATGAAGAAATTAAAAAAGCATATCGGACTTTAGCCCGAGAGCATCACCCTGACGTGAATCCTGAAAGTGAAGAAAAGTTCAAACTTATAACCGAGGCTTATGAAACATTGTCTCATGCTGATAAAAGACAACAATATGACATGTCTCAGTTGAGAAACACATTTTTTACTAATGGTCCAGCATTCCAGTTTAGGATAAGATATAACAATTCATCCATTGAGATCCCTGTCGAGTATCAATTCTCTGAGTTTTTAAGTTCTAAAACCACAACCATTAACTTTAACAGGCGTAAGACCTGTCCAGTTTGTCATAATATGAATAGTGCTTGTGCGGCTTGTAATGGCCAAGGATTTACCTTCGAATCAGTCAGTAAGGAGGTTATTTTACCTCCGGGCATCAATGTGAGCCCATTTGTTCTGCAAGGAGAAGGGAATATTGAATTTCCTGACGCCCCACCAGGGCACGTTGTTATCAAGCCTATGATTTCGTTAATGCCAGATGTTCAAATAATGCAAAATAATATTGTTATGAAGTATTCTGTTGATCCTGTAATATTGCTATTTGGAGGACAAATTCCCATTAAAACCATCTTCCAAGAGGAGGTTTTGTTTTCTGTTTCTCCAAAATGTGTCGCTTCGATATTACATAAAATCCCTAATAAGGGTCTACCGTTGACATTTGGACAGAATTATCCAAGGGGAGATTTGCTGGTAGCTTTTGAGCAGAAGTTTCCAGATGATTTAACAGAGAAGCAAGAAGAATTATTGAAATCTTATTTAAATAGCAGGTAAAATCCGGTATAATTATAATATAGATAATTAGAGAAGGTGATTTACTATGGCAATGGAAAAACGAGGAGTAACTTGTAGGGGTGGAGTAGAAGTCGTCGGCATGGCTACTGATGATGCTACTACTATCTGTACGGGTTGCAAGAAAATTGTTAAAGGCGATCAAATTGAAGAGGGAAATTTGTGTCCATTTTGCAAAACCGAAGTCAATTTTGAGGACAAAAAATAAAGGAAGGCGTAGTGATTTTAAATGAATCGTTATTCATGTGAAATTTGCGGAGGGGTAATTGAAGAAGACGAGATTATTTGTTTTGATTGTGAAGACAAAGAGCGAAAATGGGACAAGAATGCTAAAAAATCTCGCGTACTTCGACAGTTAGACGGACGGAAAGATACGCATCGCACCAAAAAAAGAAATACCCATCCTAGAAAAAATGAGCACGGGGATGATAACTGAAAATTTTAATCAATATCAGTTAAATGGAGAATTATCTTAGATGATTATTTTATTAAGTCAAAACACAGAAATAAAGGAATGATAGTTGGTTCAGTTAGAAGTTTAAAAGAAAAATCAATAGCTTTAAGAACTAAATTTGATGATAATTTTATGGTTAGTTATAAAAAAAGTAGATTAATACAAAGGTTTGATGGAATTATATATAGTTACTAAATAAAAAAGGAGGTTAAATTATAATGTTATCATTTTTATCTGGACTTTTTACATTACCAGTCTTGTTGTCAATAGTTGGAGCAGTAATAATCATATTTATTTTGGGCCGTCTATTAGTTAACAAGCCAAATGCAGTGAAGACTGTATTGCGAATCCTTAAATCAGCAGAAGGCATCATTAAGTTGTTTATGCCCGATAAGTGGGAAGGCGTTTATGATGCTATCCTTGCTGCTGCAGACTCCGTGGCCAATGGTAGTTTCACTCAGGATGAAGCTAGAAAAGCTGCCCGTGCGGTCTTTGAGAATGCTCTCAAGGCAGCCAATATTACTATCTCCGAAGCAGAAAAAGAGATCATTGAAAAAGTTATTGACTTTGTTGTTGATGTCATTGTTAGTGATAAGGCTGCTGCTAAAGTCGCTATTGCTAGTGTTAGGGGAGAAGTCGCTGCACTTAAGGCCAAAGGCCTTCGAAAATAGTCGTTTGTTTTTAACGACTCAATCAAGTATAATGATAAGCGAGGCTCACCCCTCGCTTATTGCTTTCATAGGTGATTAAATGCCGAAAACAGCAACAATTAAACTCGGGAATGTTAATAGCAGAATATTTGGTTATTTGCCAGATGAAGTCATGGATGCCCTATATGAGAAGTTATCATATAAAAACCCTAATAGTGCCTACATATCTAAAGTCATTGATGGCAAATGGGATGGGGTGACTCGTCTTTTTAACCGTTATAAGAAAGTGTTTAACACCGGACTTCTTAGTGATGTTAGAAAAATATTGAAAGACCATGATTTTCAAGTTGAAATAGAGGACCAGAGAGTCAAACCTCAAAGAATGCATAATTGGCAATTGATTTTGTCTGGCAAGATTGAATCATTGTATGATTTCCAAGAAGAGGCTATTTATCAAGCCAAAAAGGCTGGAAGAGGTGCATTCGCTATGCCCACGGCATCAGGGAAAACACTAGCTTTTACTGGTATGATTGCAGAAATAGGAGTTTCTCCGGTTATTATTTATGTTCCTTCATTGTTGCTTCTTTATCAAACAAAAAATGAAATAGAGAAATATTTGCGTGATAAAGATGGAAAGACGGTAGATGTTGGAATAGTTGGGGATGGGCAGTGTGATGTAAAGGACATTACAGTTATGACTATTCAAACGGCTATTACGGCATTAGATATGGAATATAATAGTGAGAAAGATACTATTACATATTTAACTCCAGAGCAGATACAATTGAAGAATAAACAACTACAACAAAGAAGAAAAAAAAGAAGTATTGATGATGATCCAGATGCAGATGAAGATTTGAGTTTTGTGGTGACTAGAAAAGATGTTTTACAAGGGTTGATACAAAATGCTAAAATGATTGTATGTGATGAGTGTTTTCAATATAATACATTAGTTTTAATGCCTGACGGTAAATATGAAAAATTAGGGAAATTAGTTAGAACTCAATATGAGGGAGATGTAATGTCGTGGAATATTAAAAAGAAGATAATGGAGCCTCAAAAAGTTATTGGTCATATACGAAAAAAACCAACAGCCCCGATGGTCATGGTAAAAACAGGAGAGAGCGGAGGGGTTACTTGTACTAATAATCATTTGTTTTTAACCGATAATGGTTGGAAGATGGCAAAAGATTTAAAGCGGCATGATTTAATTATTATGCCAGATATGACTAATTCAAATAGTAGTTATATTTTGCCAGAAGATGTTAGACAAATGGTATTAGGTAGTTCTTTAGGTGATGGTCATTTAAGAAAGGCTCATAAGACTGTTTTAAGGGCGAGTTTATCTATAACTCATTGTTTAAAACAAAAAGAGTATTTAGAATATAAAATGTCTTTTTTTAATAAAATTGGCGGGTATATAATTAGTGATGCTAAATCTGGATTTATAGATCGATTACAAGCTTATGGAATAACTAAAAATTTTGCAGATATATATAATATGTGTAATATGTCCAGAACAGAAAGAATTAGAAAGTTAGATATACTTGGGTTAGCAATTTGGTATTTAGATGATGGTAGTTTTACTCCTAAAAATGGTACTAGTCATATTAGTGTTTATAGTTTGAATTATGAAGAGTGTATAGAGGTTGCTAATAAAATGAAAGATTTTGATATTAATATTAATATCTATAATAGTAATAAAGGATATGTTATATATATTCCAAGAATATATATGGAAGTTTTTTCTAAATTAATATATAAATATACTCCTAAATGTATGGAGTATAAATTATCTCCTATTGAGTATAATGATGAAAAATTTGATACTAATAGTATTATACCTTTAAATTATAAATATAATATTGTTAATACAGTAATAGATATAGATGATTTTCAAGGAGATGTTTTTTGTCTGGATGTTGCCAAGAATCATAATTTTATTACTAAAACAGGAGTAGTTCATAATTGTCATAGGGCAAGCAGTGTTATTTATCAAGAAGTATTGAAACAGAGTGTCCAGGCTTATTATCGCATGGCGGTCTCAGGAACAATGAAAAGGCAAGACAATAGTGAGATCTTAATTCAAGCCACCTTTGGGCGGAAGCTTATTGATATTTCTCCATCGGAGTTAATTCGCAGGGGTGTCATAGTGAGGCCCTATGTTTTCATGGTGGGGAATCCAGAAAGTCAGAATGAGGAGTTCTCTACTTTCGACCAAATTCGTAAAAATTATGTGGTCCAGTCTGAAACCAGGAACAGGTTATTGACCTCCATTGCTGCCAGAGTGAAAGAATATGGAGCGGTATTGATGTTAGTCGGTATAATTTCTCATGGAGAAGCATTAGAGAAAATGATCCCTGGGAGTATGTTTATTTGTTCCAAAACACCAGAGAAGAAAAAGAAACAAGCCCTGGAAGATTTGATGTCTGGGGAATTGCCCATTTTGATTGCAACCTCCATTGCTGACGAAGGGCTAAATTTGCCTGATTTAAGAGTTTTATTCATTTGTGATGGCGGGAAAGCTGAAAATAGGTTATATCAAAGGATTGGTAGAGTATCTAGAAAATTTGAAAACAAAAACTTCGCCATCGTCATTGACATCAAAGATAAAAATAAGAAATTAGCCGAACATGCTCAACAAAGAGAAATGATATATCTAAATGAGGAAGAATATATTATAACTCATGTCGGGCCAGAAAGATTTAGAACAGTTAAAGGATTATAGGAGAATTAAAAATGCCACTATTTTTAGAGTATGATAAAACAAACAGAAAGATTGTAAGAATATTAACTGCTGATAATTTACCAGTTAATGTTGCTTATTTAGCATATCAAGAAGTTCCAGAGGGAATAGAAATAGATGCCTCCATGACAATTAATGAGGCCTTGGATATAATTATGAAACATAGTAATGAAGTTAAGGTTAAGATTCAAGAAGTTCCACCAACAGAACCAATAAACGAATCTGCTCCAATTTTTGTGGAGGCATAAAAATGATATGGGAAATCGCTTGTGATGGTAGTCTTGCGTCTTTCTTAGCCATAGATCAATTATTATCAGTGTATGACTTGGGCCAAAAGGCTGTGCAATTGAAAAATTTGTCCATTGATAGTAAATTATATTATGGTTTGAAAAATGATAAAATTAAAACTATGTTGGAGAGTAATGCCTTCCAAGAATCACCTCATGTTTATTCGTATGATCTTAATGTTAGATACTATAGTAGCAGTAATAAAAACATATTATTAATTAATAATATAAATATTGACTTATTATATAAAAATAATGAAATATTAGAAAAAATATTAAGATATGATGAAATTTGGACACCGGATAAAAAATTGGCGGGGATATTAAAACAGCATAGTATGGATAAAGTATATGAATATGTTCCTGAAGTTAGTTTGCCTGATGATACTGAGTTAGTATTACCTTATCAGGGCAATAGGATTATCTTTTGTGTGGCTAATAAAAGTGGTTGGGGCGGGATGAGGAATTTCATTGGTTATTATATGAGCGACGACCAATTTAAAAATGATTTATTGCTTATATATTATGATTCACAAAAAGAATATCAAGGGCAATTACAAGAATATATTCAGACTCAAAGGAAGACTGATGGTCATAAAGTGCTCATTTTATCCACTGTGGTTCCATATTACATTGACGGCTGTATAATCAAGAGTGACATTGTGGTTTGCCCAGACACAGATAATTTTGGGTGGAATCATATTCTGGCTAAAGCGGCTCTTACTAATAAGCTTGTTATTTTAACTCCTGACAATGGAATGTGTGCTCATATGCATGGACTTCTTGTCACTGGGCTTCCCAAAGGTCTTCAGGCCGATGACGCTTCAGTTGAAAAATGCAAGGTTATATATGATAGTATATTTAATGAATTAAATAATAAGTCATATTTATATAATAAGTCTAACTTTATTAATTTCGTCCAAGAGAGGGTCTAAACATGCCGATAGTACGCAAGACTAACATTAAGTGCAGTAATTCAAAATGCAAAGCAAAAATTTGCCGAGAATGGTGCCTGGGCATCATGATGAAGGGGTTGGTGTATGCTTCATTAATATTCAAATGTAATAAATGCCAGGAAATGGGGCAAGTTACGATGCCGGTGTATATAATTAATAAGGTGAAACTACAAATGCCATCGGACCCTAGTTTAGTATATATCGAAGGGGAATATATTCCTCGTCAAACTATAGATGCCATCTCAGATGAAGAGGAACAGATTTTCGTGAAAATGATGCAGGAGAATCCATTGGAATTCATGGGGACATTAAAATCCATGACTACCATAGATATGGACAACTTTGAGAAGGAGTAGACTATGTACGGGATTGATTTGGGGACGACTAACTCAGTAATTTCCATCATTGAGGAGGGAGTGCCGAGAGTAATTGAGAACAAGAACGGGAATAGAATTACACCGTCAGTGGTGCATTTTGGTTCAGGCATAATTGTTGGAGAAGATGCGAAGAAACAATACACCATGGACCCATTACACACCATTTTATCCATTAAAAGGCTCATGGGCACCAATGAGAAAATAATCATTGATGGAGAAGAACATACCCCCGAGGAAATTTCAGCCAAGATCTTGAGAAAGTTGGTTGATGACGCTAATGAGCGAACAGGGCTGAAGATCAATAAAGCCGTTATTACTGTTCCTGCTTATTTTGATGATAGGCAGAGGAATTCTACTAAACAGGCTGGTGAAATTGCAGGAATAGAAGTATTAAGAATCATAAATGAACCAACTGCAGCCGCCTTGGCCTATGGATTAGATAAGAGAGAAGAGGCCCGAACTGTTTGCATTTATGATTTAGGAGGAGGCACCTTCGATGTCTCCATTTTGACCATTGGGATGGATATTTGTGAAGTCCATTCGACAGCAGGCAACACGCACCTGGGCGGCGATGATTTTGACAAGAAAATCCAGGATTGGTTGGTGGAGATGTTCTTGAGAGACAACCAGATTGATTTATCGACAGAAATCTATGCCATGAGCAGAATTCGTGAAGAATCTGAGAATGCCAAGAAGGCATTGTCTAACGCCACACAGGTTGATATTCTTATCCCATTCATTATTCAGGGTCCAAATGGTCCTTTGAATTTGAAGTATAATTTGACGCAAACTGAATTTGGGAAGATGATTGCCGATGACATTACCAAGACCATCATTTGCACTCAGAATGCCTTGAATGATGCGAAGATAAAGCCTCATGAGATTTCTGAGATTATTTTGGTTGGTGGTTCGACTAGAGTTCCAATGGTGCAAGAAGCCATTATGAATTTATTTGGGAAGACTCCTAATAAGACGGTTAATCCTGACGAAGTTGTTTCCGTGGGGGCTGCCATTAGTGCAGCTATCATTGGGGGAACCATTGATAGTGTCATTTTGGCCGACATTACTCCTTTGACATTGAGTGTCGAGGTCAAGAATGGCTTGTCTGATCCTATGATACCGAGGAATACTACTATTCCTACTACTCATAAACAGATTTATACTACGGCTGTTGATGGGCAAGATAGTGTGGAGGTCCATATTACTCAAGGGGAGAGGGCCTTAGCCAAAGAGAACAGGTCATTAGGGAAGTTTAAGTTGGACGGTATTTTGCCCGCACCTGCAGGGGAGCCTAAGATTGAGGTCAAATTTGACATTGATGTGAATGGTATTTTGTCTGTTGCTGCTAAAGATGTAGTGACTGGGAAAGAGAAAGCTGTTACCATTGAAAATGGTGAGAGTTTGACGCCGGAAGAGTTGCAGAAGATGGTTGATGAAGGGAAGAAGTATGCTGAGGAAGACCGGAATAAGAGGATTCTCTTGGAGCATGTGAATATGGCAGAGAGATTGATTGAGAACACCCGCAAGTTGTTGAATGAGCATCGAGATAGATTGCCAGAGGATATTGTTGAATGCATTGAAAGTGCTTTGGAAGCAACCGAGGGCAATTTAGACGTGCAAAACCCATCGGTAATTTCTGAATCTATTAAGGCTTTGCAGCAAGATAGTTTAAAGATTGGTCAATATATTTATAATCAATAGAGAGGATGATAATAAAATGTTAGACGAATATGGGTCGGACAATGACATCTCAATTGCGACATTGTTCAACTGGCTCAAGTGGTTGAAAGCCGATGGTTGAATTAGTTTTATAATTTATTAATAGTTAACACTGAAGAAGGATAAAAAGCCATCATCGAAGAATCATATACTGGTGATGGCTTTATGAATATTATTAATAGACTGATTAAACTGGCAAACAAAATAGACCAAAAAGACCCTAAATTAGCAGACAAGTTAGAGAAAACTGCTAGTAACTGGTCAGAGGACCCCAGATCTCAATGGTTGCCCGAGGGTGTTAGTTGGGATATGCCTTATTTAGACAGGTATTTGTATCAACCCAAATATCAAACAAATAATATTCCATCAGAACTTGTTCAACATTTTAAAGGGTATCAGGAACCATGGGGTGGTGGAAACCAGACTGCTCAGACAGATCTCACACATGCTCAGTCTGACATTGCTAAAATTGACGAAGCATTGAAGAACCCCAATTTGACTGTTCAACAAAAACAATCATTACATGCATATAAATTAATGTTTATGTCTCAGGGCCAAGCTGCACGTCAGACGTTAGGACAGTATGACCCTAGAAATACAGCAAATAATATTTCGCAGTTCTACTCGGCTTATATTAGACCATCGGAAGCTGGATATAATAATGGAACGACACCTTGGGATACTTCTGGTCAGCCACCCAGGCCACAGGGAGTAGACCCTCAGGCTAAATGGAATCCTCAGACTCGGCAGTGGAGTAGTATCGGTGTTATGGGGCCATTGTCAGGAGCCATCTATGATCAAAATGGAAAACTTATTGCTCAGAGCAGTCTCAATAGTATAAACATGATTAAAACTGCCAATGCCATTGACAAAGAAAATCCAAAACTAGCAGATAAATTAACGAAAGCTGCTGCTAATATGCTCAACATGTATGTGCCCCAAAATGTTTTAGAACAAGGATGGGGGGCGGCAGGGGGTGGCTCAGTTGGGGGCTCTCTAGGAGGGTTTCATGCTCAATTAGAGTTAAATACTATGGGTTTAGATCCAGCATCTAAGAATGTTGCCATTTCTTTGATGGGAGAGCTAGTCAACCAACTGCCTCCGTATAAGCAATGGGTCGCAGCACATCAAAATCTAGGTGCCGATCCACAGGCGGTTTATCAAGCCCTTGGAGTCATGCAACAGTTATATCAAATGGGGATTCAAGATCCTTCTAATATGGGGAAAGCGATGGTTGCCTCAGGTCCTCTTGATCTGCAATTTGCCAGCAAACAACCATCTGCCAACCATCGTAGCTGGGGAATTTCGTCAAGCGATATAATGAACCATGAGATAGCTCATGCCCAAGGCAAAACTTCTACTCCTGAAGCATATATGCAAATGGCGGTCCCCGATAATAAAGGGATTGGAGGGAATGTTAATCCAGTGGCTGGGTATTATAAGACCTTGATGGAAAACTTCATGGCCGATCAGGGAAAGCAAGAATATGGCCCTAATTTAGATGTCTGGTCAAGGATAGTTAAAGAAAAGGCTCCTCAATTCTAAACGTGGTGATATAAAATGGTTGATTTTCTCAAGAAATTGATTTATAATAAGGAAGAAGAGGTCAAGCCAGAGACTCCAGAAGGAGATTGGGTTGAGTGTCAAGTTTGTGGCTTCAGAGGTACATTAGCTGACTTCACCATTTTAGATAGTCAGGACACTATATGCCCCAAATGCAAACAGGATGACCAAGTATTTGAGATTTAGAAAGGTTATAAATGAACCCCCTTTACGAGTTTGATTTATCCCTATTAAATGATTATGATTATGTCTGCGGAATCGATGAAGCCGGAAGAGGACCATTAGCCGGTAGCATTGTTGCCTCAGCAGTAGTATTAAAGCCAGAAGCTGCTAATTTAAACATCAAAGACAGTAAGAAGCTCTCAGAAAAATCTAGAGAAGCCTTATATGACCAAATCATCAATAACAGTGTTGCTTATTCCATTCAGTTATTAGACGCAGATGCCGTTGACACCAAAGGCATCCAATATTGCAACCGACAGGTCATGCAAAACTCTCAAAAAGAAGTACAAGACTTATTAACTTATAATAATATCTTATTCATTGCAGATGGAAACCCTTTATGGAAGGCCCCAAACGTTAAATGGATTCAACAAGGCGATAATAAAAGCCTATCCATTGCCGCCGCTTCCATTCTAGCCAAGGTCTATCGGGATCGTCTTTTAATTGCCTTAGACAAGGTTTATCCCGCCTATAAGTTTTCCCAGCATAAAGGCTATGGAACCAAGATCCACTATGAGGCCATCAAGGAAAACGGTATAATTGAAGGGTTGCACCGCAAAACTTTCTTAAAGGACATATTATATGGAAAATAAATATTTCGTTAAAATAGATAAAAATTTCTCCGTCAAAAACAAAGAAATGATTGACATTGAGGATTTTAAATGGGTAGAATTGAAAATCAAAGACATCAATGATTCCAGTCTAGATGAATGGATTGTTACTTTACAGGATAAGGAAGACAAAGAGAAGGTCATTAACATAATGACTAATTTTAATGAAACCACCAATATCTTGTTGGCTTTATCAGGGATGGGGAAAAGTACCATTTTTGCTACTCCCTATCATTTATTGGCTCAAATGGCTCAGATATCTGACATGAACATCAGTGGTATCATCATTGATGTGGTCAATGATAGTCTATCTGGAGCTAAAATAGAAATCAAAAAAGATGATAAAACCTATTTTTTGAATGTTTCTGGTGGAGATGCCATAGCCCTTTCTCGGATGTGTAACATCCCAATTTATGCTTTGAAAACATTACTCAAGGCTGAGGAAGAAGACAATGAAATTGAAGTTGATTTAGATTAGAAGGCAGTCAGTCCAGGAGAAGTAACAAATTCCACAGAGATTGCATTTGTTTGATTAGGCACTACTTCCAGCCCCCAATTACTTGTGCTCACTGGTCCGATAGGAGTATTAACTGCCATTCCATTAATTACAGGAGTGATAGGAAAAATATCTTGCCTCAAATTTAACCCCACATATAGATAACTAGACAAATCCTTACCAGCCACATATAATTTCCCCCCATAACGATTTGCTGTGCTAATAATGTAATCCATTGCCTGATAATCTACAGTCCATCCAGCAGGAGCGAAAGTGGCTCCTGTTTGCTGGAATTGAATGTCTAGATTCTCTTTATAAAGAGGAACGTATTTGATGCTGCCGGTTGAACCAATGCTGTCCACTCCCAAGAAAGGTCTGGATGTGGGAACCCCGATGCTTGGAATTTTGACAACGTTGGCCTGCACGGTGTAGTGGAATTCTCTTAATAAACTTGTGTAGGATGTCTTATCTGGCATTTTGGTTATATCATAATTATAATATAGTTGTGAATAGCCCAGTGGTGATCCAATTCCATTCTGAGGGATGACAAAATCATAGGGTTTGGCTAATCTATAAACCAGCCAGTCGGGCAATGCCCCATAAGCAGGATTGGTTTGTTCAACATTAAATTCATGCCGTGGATCAGTCGTAGCAATAATAGAGACTGAAAATAATGCATTCTCTTCAGTAATATCAATATTGAATTTTTGAATCATGAAATCTCCATTGCTCAACAAATCGCCAGTTTTATTAAAATCCCACTTGTTTTGCAAACTATTAACAAGAAATGGGTCTCCCATGCCAGGGTATGGAGCATAAACATAGTTGAGGGCCTGTAATGCTGAACTAAGATAACCTGTGAATAAGGCCGCATGAGGCCATGTTGGGTATTGGTCGCTGACTATGATGGGAATAGAGAAATCAATCTGCCAATAGGTATGGCCAATATTCCAAACTCTTTCATAGGCTTTTCCTGAGACTACAGCAGTATCTATTGATCTGTCTGAAATTTGTTTGGATGAAAATGAAGCAAAAGGTACGGTAATGGCAGGCTGTCCAGCCCCTAAATTAAAATAAGGGCTAGCTATTTTACCCTTCAGCCAATTACTTAATACTGCATTAATGATAGGCATAATTCACCGATTTTAACTCAAATATGGCGTGACTGGATATGGTACACCGGCTTTAAGTTTTCTAGGGCTATTAGTAAATACTCCTTGAAATTTACGAGTATGTTTATAAACTTGTCTGCCTGCTAATTCTTCTGTTGCTTCTGTAATTACAATGCCAGTAGGTAGCATTGTTAAAGCATAGGGACTATTATAATTTACTCCTTGGACATCAACTTCACCTACATAAATTTGGATGCCGCCTTGGGCAACAGAACTACTAAATATCTCTGGCGTGACTGGGTTCATGACGAATTTAGGTTCAAATGTAGAGAGTATCCTATTCTGTTGTATCGCTACCCCACCGGATTCTGAACTAGCTCCAAATATCCCCAATTCCCCTTCATAAGTTACAAATTTAGAATTTATCATATCTACTATGTGAGGATAATAAATTGTAATTCCTCCTAATCCATAAGGAAAATCTCTTGAAATATTGAACTCATGTTGAGAAAGACACAGTTCCTCTATTTCTGTTTTATAATTGATGGAAAAATTTGATATGCCAAAAGTATTTTCCCATCCGATTTTTGAAAGCACCCCTCCAGAATAATTAACAAGCTGAACAAAAGTGTCATAGTATTTCCCCACACGAGTATGAGCTTCAGGGAAAAATGATGCATCTGTATCTACTGGCCCCCATCCTATTTTGAAGTTGCTTCTAAATGATAATGATAGAGTGATTTCTTCACCAACATTAATGGTGGCACTTTCTACTACCAATGAAGGCAATGATATGTTAGTCACCATTATGGTATCACAGGTGCTGGTCATATAATCTAGCCAGCCTTCAAAGAAAAGGATCTCGTCCATTCTGAGACCATTTTTATCAATTAAGACAGGTAGTTCGATATTTGTGACATAGGAGGCTGGCTGGATGTCCAAAAATTTACTCAATGGCCAGTCTTGCACCATTGGTCTTGTTTTAGTTGGAGTTTGTAGGGTTGAAGAATACCTTTTATATAGGATCGTTGATAAAGAACCCAGTGTTGGTGGATTAGACGTAAACACTGGGCTCGATACTTTTAATGTTTTATAAGTTGATAGAAAACGATGTGCGATAGGCATTTTATTCCATTGTTATACGTTCGTTTGAGCCCAAAGCTTGCCTGAGAATTTAGTCGTTAACAAGCCACTTGATGTCTGCAAAGAAGAACTTTCGAAGACGAATCTTTGAGCAGAAAGGTTGTTGGTAGGAATGATGCTCAAGCCACTACTGCCACTATTTCTTAATTTAACATCAAATGTCCCGTTTGTTGGGAAGGCCTTGCCTCCTCTAGGGGGGCTTAAGTCAGCGGGGGCCTGTAAAGGCATAATTATTTTAGTTGGGTCGGTGCTAAATGCCAATGGGCTTCTGGTATCTGATATCATGGTCCCGCTAACAACGATTTCATAGCCAGCAATACCAACGATTTTACGCTGATCTTCTTGGCCAACATATGTAAATGTTTCGGTTTGGTAGTTGACATCAATAGTCAGATCT
>Ga0315274_10004352_pt1 | contig 20865 bp, 20 predicted proteins | sample YL17G02_20_MG_FD_203700 | JGI IMG/M metagenome (GOLD analysis project Ga0315274, IMG submission 203700) | Sediment microbial communities from Yellowstone Lake, YNP, Wyoming, USA - YL17G02_20 | ecosystem: Environmental > Aquatic > Freshwater > Lake > Sediment | place: USA: Wyoming | collected...
AAGGGGCCGAGTGGAAGAAGACGCAAAGTAGGACGGAAAAATGTTCTGAAAAAACGCACATACCCCTTGCGGGACTCCAATTCATAGGATTTGTCGCATTGGTCCAATAGCATGATAGAAGAGACAACCGCTGTGGCAGACTGTTGCCCGAAGCCCCGTTCCCCTTCGCTTGATCCAGGTTTTGACGTGGCTGACGACATCTTGTGAATCGTCGACCGGCCCGCTCCCATGCCATTGGCGAGAAGCGCAAAATGCCAGGGCTCCGGGGACAGCGTCCCCGGTCGTTGGGCACGGCACCACCCCAAAGTACGCGAAAACCGGATGAGCCAGATTCCTTTCATTCTCGCCGCAGTCCTACGATGCACTATGGGACTCAGGAAGGAACGCCCGACTGAACTCGAGAATGACATGAGCGATCGCCTTCGTGACTTCCTCGACCAAGACACGGAATTCAAGGATCGCCCGGTGGAATTGTTTCGAGAGGTTCCGCTCTATGATCGAAAGCGCGCCCGCAGAAAACAATTGGGATGCAGCGACATCATGTTTCTGTGCTCAACTGGCGAGCGAAAACCATGGCCGTACTTTGTTGTCGAGTCTAAACGTCTGCATGTAACGTTCTCTTCGGGCTGGAGGTCGCTGGTTTCAGAATACGTTGTTGGTGGCCAAGGCATGATGTGCTTCATCGAGCAGCGGTACAGCCAAGGTTTGGCAAGTGGCGGGATGCTTGGGTACGTCTTCGATGGAGACATCGAAAAAGCTCGAACGTCCGTAGCCGCCTCAATCGAGGCGAACCGCGAGCAACTCAAGACCACCCCTCCGTTCAAGCTGGTGCCGTCTTCGGTGTTGCCTGGAGACTCGCGCGTGTCTGAAACGATCCATGCTCTCGCACACGGGGGTTTCGTCATCTACCACCTATTCGTGGCAGTCCTGGATGATTAGATCCCGGTGCCTGAGGGGACCGGGCGTCAGCTATTCAGCATCACTGTGCGGGCCGATCTTCCTTGTCTTCTGTTCACAGTTCATACAAATGGGATTTCCGACTTCGAGAGATTCGGTCGGACTGCCGGCTTGATGGGGCAATAGTGGACAATTCGGTTGACCGGGCGGGGTTGTGCCAGTAGGCTATCTGGGTTGTTATGGAATGGTGGTTGGTGGTTTTAGGGAACGGCGGTGGCATGAACATCTGCGTGGTCGGGTTACAGTGGGGCGATGAGGGCAAGGGCAAGATCGTCGATATTCTCGCCGAGAACAGCGATGTGGTCGTGCGATATGGAGGCGGTTCCAACGCGGGCCACACGGTGGTGATCGGCGACGAGCGGTTTGCCCTGCACCTGTTGCCCAGCGGCTCAGTCCGGCCGAACGTCGCCTGCGTGATCGCCAACGCCGTGGTGGTGGACCCCGAGGTCCTGATCCGCGAGATCGACGGCCTGGCCCAGCGGGGCATCTCGCTCGACGGCCGGCTCTTCATCAGTGAAAACGCACACGTCGTCCTGGACTACCACAAACGGGAGGACCAGCTTCGCGAGGAATCGCTGGGCAAGCAGAAGATCGGCACGACGATCCGCGGCATCGGCCCGTGCTATGCCGACAAGGTCGGGCGAAGCTATGCCATACGCATGAGCGATTTTCGCAACCTCGAACAGCTCAGTGAGAAACTGAGGACGATTCTCGGCTACAAGAACAAGCTCTTCTCGGCGCTTTATGGCGCAGAGCCGATGAGCCTCGAAACAATCGTGGCCAATTGCCGAACGTATGCCCAGAGACTTGTGCCGTTCGTTACCGACACGACGGAGCTGCTGCACGAGGCGATCGGCGCGGGCAAATCGGTTCTCTTCGAGGGCGCCCAGGGTTCACTGCTGGACCTGGATCACGGGACGTTCCCGTACGTGACAAGCTCGAATTCCAGCTCTCTGGGTCTGCCCTCCGGCTGCGGCGTGCCTGCGAGAATGGTGGACAAATACATTGGCGTCGTGAAGGCATATACGACGCGGGTGGGGGCGGGGCCATTCCCGACGGAGCAGGACAACGAGATCGGTCAGTACATTCGCGAGCGGGGCCATGAGTACGGCACGACGACCGGCCGGCCCCGCCGATGCGGATGGTTCGATGGTGTGGCCGCGGCGTACAGCATCCAGATCGGATCGGTGGATTCGGTGGCATTGTTGCATCTCGATACCCTGTCCGGCCTGCGCGACTTGAACATCTGCAAAGCGTATGAGATCGACGGCAAGCAGACGACATTCTTCCCGGCCAATATCGACAGGCTGGCCAAGGCCCGGCCGATCTACGAGCGCCTGCCGGGCTGGCAGGAAGAACTCGGCGAGGCGACGAGATTCGACGACTTGCCGGCTGCCGCACAGGACTACGTCCGGCGCATCGAGCAGGTCATCGGCAAGCCGGTCGGCATGATCGGCGTCGGACCGAAGCGGACCCAGACAATCATGATTCAATGAATGGACTTCTGCAAAATGGAGATATGATATAAGCCTCATCTCCATTTTGCAGAACTCTACTTTAGTGAGTGACATCGACCGGTTGTGCCTATGAATGGCATGGAGCAGAAACTCGCGAGTACGGCCAAGCGGCTGAATCTTCAGACCGACCAGATGCCGCGCAATCTCGCCATCATCATGGATGGCAACGGCCGGTGGGCAAAGCGTAAAGGCCTGCCACGGTACGAAGGCCACCAGGAAGGCGCCAAGACCGCGGAGAAGGTCGCGCAATGCTGCGTCGATTTCGGTATGCAGTCGCTGACGCTGTACTCTTTCAGCATCGAGAATTGGAAGCGGCCGAAGGCGGAAGTGAACGCCCTGATGCACCTATACGCCGACTACCTCGTGGGGATTCGGCCGAATCTCATGCGAAACAACGTCCGGCTGATCCATCTCGGTCGGGTGGCCGGTTTGCCCGAGATGGTCAGCAACTCACTGTCGGAAACACTGGCCATGACCCGGGCCAATACGGGCATGATGTTGGCTCTGGCCCTGAACTACAGCGGAAGGGCGGAGATCGTCGATGCTGCCCGGGCAATCGCCAAGGCGCACAAAGAGGGCCGACTGCCGCTGGAAGAGATCGATGAGGAATGCATCAGCCGGAACCTGTACACGGTCGAGATGACCGACCCCGACCTGTTGATCCGAACGGCCAGCGAGCTTCGCGTCAGCAACTTCCTCTTGTGGCAGATTTCGTACAGCGAATTCTACGTCACGGACACACTCTGGCCGGACTTCACGGAGCAGTCCCTGGAAAAGGCGATTCTCGCGTATGCCCACAGGGATCGTCGCTTCGGGGCCGTCGATACCGGTGCACAGCCTCGCGGTCCGGTAGCTGATGCCGTCAAGCCATGATCGGGCAAGGCCGCCGGCGTTATTCTAACGTGTCGGCTGTGAGACTCTGGGGTGGGTAGGAGCCATACATGCTCAAACACAGGCTGCTATTCGGGACCTTGATGACAGTGCTCTTTACCGGGCTCGTTGTCCTCGACGGCTGGCTTGATGGCTCACTGACCGCCTCTGCACTCGATGACAAGCAGGTCCGGGCAACGGTGTTGATGATCCTGGTGGCCGTTTTCGTTGGCCTCGGGGGTATGGAGCTTTCGTCTCTGGCGGCGGCCAGGGGTCTCACCGTCCTGAATCCCGCCGCTCTTATCGGACTGATTCTGCTGGCGACGGCTTGGTACTGGCCCCAGGTTTTCCACGTCTCTCAGGGCACGTATCTTCTGTTCGTAGCAGCCTTTACGCTTGCCGGCGTGTTCCTCCACCAGCACGCTCGCTTCGGTGTGGAAGGCGTATTGGCCAATTGCGGAATCAGTTGCTTCATGCTCATGTACCTTGGCATCCTGGCGGCTTTCGTGTTGGGCATCCGAATCGACAGGGGTCTGTGGCCAACCTTGATGTTCTTTTTTGCTGTAAAGTCCGCTGACATAGGGGCTTACGCGTTCGGCAAACTGTTTGGCAGGCACAAGCTGGCCCCTCGTGTCAGTCCCGGCAAGACGTGGGAGGGGATGGCGGGGGCGGTGGCGGCCGCAGCGATGATAAGTCTCGCCTTTGACACGATTCTTGGTATAATGGGCGCTTGGCCGGCGTTGGCCTTTGGTGCAGGTGTTGCGGTCATAGGACAGTTGAGCGACTTGACGGAATCGATGCTGAAACGGGACGCCAAGCAGAAGGATTCCTCGAGCCGGGTGCCCGGATTCGGGGGCATATTGGATGTGATCGATTCGCCGCTGTTTGCGGCGCCATTTGCCTATTTGTTCTTTACGCTCGTGATGCGGTAGGGGATCATAGAGCGAGACCGGAAGCGTTTTTGACGAGAGATCATTTTGGAAGTCACCGTACAATTGGATCCGGATAAGCAGTTGGAGTTGTTTGGCCCTGCCGACAGCCATCTGCGGCTGTTGCGCCGGTCCCTTGGAGTGCAGATCACCGCCCGCCAGTCGGACCTGCACATCAGTGGCGCCGAAACCAATGTGAGCCGGGCGACCGAAGTCATCGATCGTATGCAGAAGCATCTGCTCAAGCACCGGCAACTGACGGAAGATGATGTGACCGGCCTCATTGAGGAGGAGGGGGCGCCGAGCGGCGCCGAGAGCGAACAGGCGATCGGCGTCTTCTCGAACAAGGTGGTCGAGCCGTCCACGGAAGGGCAGTTGAAGTACATCGAGACGATGCTCAACAACGACATCACCTTTTGCACGGGGCCGGCGGGCACGGGCAAGACCTACCTGGCGGTGGCTGTGGCCGTGTCGATGCTCAAGAAGCGGCAGATCCGGCGGCTCGTCCTGGCACGGCCGGCCGTCGAGGCCGGCGAGAAGCTCGGCTTTCTCCCCGGCGACATCGCCGCCAAGGTCAATCCCTATCTTCGGCCGCTCTTCGACGCCATCGAGGATATGATGGACTTCGCCCAGATGCGCAAGTTCATGGACTTGGACGTCATCGAGATCATTCCCCTGGCCTTCATGCGGGGCCGCACCCTGAATGAAGCCGCGATCATCTGCGATGAGGCCCAGAATACCTCCGGGCTGCAGATGCTGATGGTGCTGACCCGCCTCGGGCACGGCTCGAAGATGATCATCACCGGCGACATCACGCAGGTGGACTTGGCTGACAATCAGAAAAGCGGCATGGTCGAAGCGATGCAAATCCTCCAGCACATCAAGGGCATCGGCATCGTCGAGCTGAGTCAGCAGGATATCGTGCGGCATCGCCTGGTGCAGGACATCGTCGAGGCCTACAAGACCCGACAGGATGTGCAGAATCGCCGGCGGCGAGGTGAGGCTTCATGAGCCACTTCGGGCGAACCGTGGCCGATTGTCGGCCGGCAGGATACGCCACACGCTGGGTCTTTTGGCAGGGTTCGTGGTATGGCATTGTTTAGAAGGACGAATCCGCGGCGAGACCAGGTCCGCCGGAATATCTCCGGAGATCGGCTTGAATGGATTGCGCGGCTGGCGAATGCGGATTTGATTATTTCCCTGCTGCTGTGGCTGCTGTTTGTGGTCGGTTGCGTCGCCGTGCTGTCCTTCGGGCTGGTGGAGCAGGGAGGGTACCGGGCACTGGCGGCGACGGCGGCGATGGTGGTGCTTCTGACCGTGGGGGCCAGCTTCTACGCATATCGCTGGCGGCCTCGCGCGCTCCGCAGTCACGCGCGGGGATTCGCACTGATCTGCCTGTACATCCTGTTGCTGGCGGCGGCACGGCTTGGCTCGCTCTCCAGCCATGCGGCCCTGTGGGGGCCGAGTTGGGGAACCGGTACGGCGGTCCTCGTGGCCATTGTCCTGGCAATCGCCTACGACCAGCGATTCGCCACAGGCATGAGCGCGCTCTACTGTATTTTTGCCGTCCTGGCGGTTGGGCCCAGGCCGGACCAGGGTCTTCAGTTGCAGGGCGTCGGGCTGTTTCTGACGATGTTCTCCGGGGCGGCGATCTGCTGCTTTTCCTTGCAGGACATTCGCACGCGCATGAAACTCCTGGAGGTCAGCGCCTTGGCAGCGGGGGGGGTTTTCATTACGTCCCTGTCGTGCGTCTATCTGAATTTCCGCGGAGCGCCTCCGGCGTGGACGGTGGTGCTTGAGGGGGCCGGCTATCACGCCATCGCGGCATCTCTGGCGGGGCTGCTGATTCAGAGCCTGCTACCGCTGATCGAACGGGTCTTCCACATCGCCACGAGCATGACGCTGCTGGACTACTCCGATGCGAACCAGCCGCTGCTGAAGAAGCTGGCGATGGAAGCGCCCGGGACGTTCAGCCACAGTTTGCTCATCGGATCGATTGCCGAGGCGGCAGCGGAGGCGATCGGCTGCAACGGACTCCTCTGCCGCGTCGGCGCGTACTACCACGACATCGGCAAGATCAGCAAGCCCAAGTACTTCATAGAGAACGAGATGGGCTCGGCCAGCAGGCATAAGGAGCTGTCGCCGGCGATGAGCCAGTTGATCATCGTGGGCCACGTCAAGGACGGCGTGGAGATGGCTAGGGAATGCGGCCTGCCGAACGTTCTGCACCAGTTCATCGAGACGCACCACGGCACCACCCTGGTCGAGCCGTTTTATCATGAGGCGAAGAAGAAGTACGAGGAGCCGGCCGCGGTCGGCAGGAAACCCATGGAGCCGCCCCCGACGGAGAGCGAGTTTCGCTACGCCGGTCCCAAGCCCAGGTCGAAGGAGGCGGCGATCGTCATGCTGGCCGACGCGGTCGAGGGGGCCGTGCGCTCGCTCACGGAAGTGACGCTGGCTAGAGTCGAGACGGTCGTGCACAACATCGCCATGAGACGGCTGCAGGACGGGCAGTTCGACGAGTGCGATTTGACGCTCCGCGAGCTCAGCCAGATTGAAACGACCATGTCGAAGTCGCTGGCGGCCCACTATCACGGCCGCATCGCCTATCCTACCGCGCCGGACGTTCCCACCAGTGCGGAGAATCCGCCCAAGCCGAGCCTTGCCCGAATGGTCGGGGCGTAAGTCGTCGCTGTGATGATTACCATCGAGATCACAAAGCACTTGGCCGATGTGCCGGCGAACCTGTCGAAGCTCAAGACGCTGGTACGCGCGGTCTGTGGGCGCTTCGCCGTCTCGCAGGCCGTCGTCAGCATCGGGATCGTGGACGATGCCCAGATGCGGCGGCTCAACAGGAAGTTCCTTCATCGCCGGGGGAATACGGATTGCCTGAGCTTCGATCTGTCGGACACGGCCGGTCCGGAGGAGCCGCGAGTGTTCGATCTCATCGTCAATGGTGAGCTGGCGTCTCGCGAGGCGGCCCGGCGGGGGCACGCCGCCCAGGCGGAGATGGCACTGTACGTTACGCACGGCCTGCTCCACCAGTTGGGCTTCGATGACGCCACGGCCGAACAAGCCGCACGCATGCATCGAACCGAGGATGAGATCTTGCAGGATTCAGGCTATGGATTGGTGTATGATACCGACGCTCGGAAATAGTGGATTGTAAGCCTAATCTCCATTTTGCGGGACTCTGCGTTGCATGGCCGGGGAGGACTACGATTCCAAAAACCTGAGATTTACCATTGCGGCCGCCACACGGCGGCGGGTCAAACGCGTCAAAATCCGGAAAGCGGTCGAACGATAGCCATGTTGAGCAAGGATCGCGCGGTCTGCATCCGCGCCACCGATTATTCTGAAACCTCGCAGGTCGTGACCCTGTTCGCCCGGCGGTCGGGCAAAGTCCGGGCGATTGCCAAAGGGTCCAAACGGGCGAAGTCCGCCTTCGACGGGCCCATCGAAGTATTGTCCCTCGGAGACATCGTTTTCTCAGGCACCCACAAGGATACGCTCGCCACCCTGACGGAGTTTCAGCAGGAGCCAGCCGGCCTCGGACTGCGACGGAACCTGTTCGCCATGCACAGTGCCCTGTTCGCTGCGGAGCTGCTGGATTCCCTGACCGATGAGCTTGATCCGCACTGCGTGCTGTTCGATTACTTCGCGCAGTTCCTGCAGGACGTGGACAACCAGGAGTTGACGAGCGAGCGCCGGGACGTGATGATCCGGCTGATCCTGTTCCAGATCGTCCTGCTGGGCGAGGCGGGTCTGCATCCGGTGCTCAAGGCGTGCGCCAATTGCTGGCGTCCCCTGTCCGCCGAGTGGCGAGAAGGGTACTTCAGCAGTGCCGCCAACGGACTGATCTGCCGGGACTGCGAGATGAGCTTCTCCGACAAGGTCCGGTTCAGTATGAAGGCCGCCAATGCTCTGGCCGATCTGAAGCAGCTCGCGGACGCCGACGACAAGACGCTCGACGAGATCGAGCGGCTGCTGATCCATCACTTCACCCACATCCTCGGCCGCTCCCCCAAGCTGGCCCGGCATATCCTGCCCACCTGATTGGTCCTCTCGTGTCATGGTGCCTGTGGTGCAGTTCCTCTCGCAGGCAGAATATACGCTGAAGTCTCAGGTCTCGCGTTTGGCGCGCTGAGATTCCATCCAGAAATACAGTGCGTGAAGCTGGTTCAAGAAGCGGTAGCCGCCCGGGTCCGCTTTCGTCATCGGAGACGATCGCGCCCAAGTCTTTCATGCGTCTGAGGAAATTGTCCATAACCTGTTTTTCGTCCGGCGTCAGCTTGGCAATCAGGTCTTTCCGTCTGAAGTGCAGTTCCGCAGGCCGGTCTGCCATCTTCCGCAAGATGGACCGATACCGATCACTCCGCAGAGCCTGAAATACCTGAGGTTCGAGGAGTTTGCGACCCACGACTTCAGCCGCGTTGATTATCCCTACCCAGACGTCACCTCCGGTGATCGTCGTACTCGCAGCCGCCCTCCACACGGCATCTCCAATCTCGTGGGCCAATACGGGCAGCCCGCCGGTAAATCGAACCATCAGGTCCAAATCCTTGGCGGATACCATTGCTGACGACGCCTCGAATGCATGTGAGTAGAAACCGCGGACCTCCTGATCCGACCAGGGCTTGATCTCAATCAATTCGAAGACCCTTGCCAGGGAAGGCTGGAGCGCCACTAGTTCTTGACGCCTCTCCTCAAGACCAACCACCAACAGGCACAGAGCAAGCCCCTGCTGGCTTGTCGCGATCTCATCTACAATGCTCTTGAGCCAGTTGGCGAAATCCTCTGAAGCAGCCAATCCGTTCATGTCATCCAGGATTAGGAGTAGTGCCCGCCGGTCTCCGGAGAGCTTGTCCAGCAGTCTACGGATTGAAGGGACGAACTCGTGCGCAATCATCGACAGGTCTTGCTGTGAAACGCTCAATTCCACGGAGATCCCAAAAAGCCCGACCTCTCTAACGTGTTGTCCAAAGAACTCCCGCACTTTGGAATGCCACGGTTTCTCAATACTGTCCTTGAGCAGACGGTCGAAAGTCCTTCGGATCATTTCCGGAAGGTCCCGTACGCCCCCGAGGAACACATGACAGCCTGCCACGTCCCGCTCCCTGGCTACGAGGTGTCGCACGAATGAAACGAGAGAGCTCTTTCCAATCCCTCGCTCTCCAGAGACAAATCCGACCCGGAGACGCTTATTGAGCGATGCTTCGACCATGCTTCGCAACCGCACGATCTCTTGGATGCGCCCGACGAAAAGCTCGATTGGCACGGGTTGGCCCGGACTGAATGGACTGGACTCCGGATTCATATCTCTACCCTCACTTGCTACTCACCGACTTCAGTCTGCCCCATGTCCTTCTTCTGCAATCTGGCCGTAGCTACTGTAGTCCAGAAGCCGGCAGTTGGTCAAGATTGAACAGGCCAGGATGCTCGGTTTGGCTCTCTTTCCTCGCGTGCAGCTTTAAGCCGAGGTGTTCGCATGCCTGCTTGGTGATCTCTCTTCCGCGTTTGGTTCGCCGGACGAAGCCGATTTGAAGCAGGTAGGGCTCGACGACGTCTTCGAGCGTGTCGCGCTCCTCGCCGAGCGTGGCGGCGATGGCCTCGATGCCGGCCGGACCGCCCTCATAGACGGTCGCCAGTGCCCGCAGGACCGATCGGTCCAACTCGTCCAGGCCCAAGGGGTCGATCTGCTCCATCTCCAGCGCGTTGTCCACAATGTCCGTGCTGAGGATGCCGGAGCCTTTCACCTGGGCGTAATCGCGGACGCGCTTGAGCAGCCGGTTGGCGATGCGAGGCGTTCCCCGGGAGCGGGCGGCGATCCGTTCGAGCGTCTCAGCCTCGCACGGCAGCTTGAGCAGTTGCGCGGAGCGCTGCAGGATCTGCGTCAGCTCATCGACGCCATAGAAGTCGAAATGGTAGAGCATGCCGAAGCGGCTGCGAAGCGGGGCGCTGAGCAGGCCGGCACGCGTGGTCGCTCCGATCAGGGTGAATCGCTTGAGCGGAAAGTTGATCGTCTTGGCGTGCAGGCCGCTATCGACCGTGTAATCGACGCGGAAGTCCTCCATCGCCGGGTAGATGAATTCCTCGACCGGCGTGCTGAGCCGGTGAATCTCGTCGATGAACAACACGTCGCCGGTGCCGACGTTGGTGAGCAGGCCCATCACGTCGCCGGCTTTGATAAGGGCCGGGCCGGAGGAGCAGCGGATGCGAGCCCCCATCTCGTTGGCTACGACGTGTGCGAGCGTCGTCTTGCCCAAGCCGGGTGGGCCATAGAACAGGATGTGCTCCAGCGGCTCGCCTCGCTTCTTGGCCGCCTCGATGGCGATGACGAGCTTGTCCCGCATATTCTGCTGGCCGATGCACTCGCCCAGACACTTCGGACGCAGCGAGACGTTGAAGTTCTCCTCGGCCTCACTCAACGATAGTCCACTTATGATTCTACCGATTGGCATATCACCAGATTACCCATTTCCCGCAAAACTGCAAGGCGAACATACGACGGGTCCCTGCAAACAAAGAGCCTCTGCCGATCCCGTGCGCATTCCATGATTACTGTACGACGGGGCTGCTATTGTAGGTTCGCCACGAGCCTTGTCCGAGCGTGGTCTGGCTCCACATGTGGCTGATGAAATCGCGGCTGCCGGTCAAAGCAAACCATGTGACCCATTTGCCTGTCTTGGATGACGAATGCTTGAGCTACGAGTCGCGCAGCAAACGATTGGGGGCTGCGAGTGGGTTTTCGCAGCCCCCGAAAGATGCAGGTGCGCGGGGCGAGGGTCCCCGCTCGCCCAAAGACACCGTGCGAGGACGCACGACTTACTTCGACAGCTAAGGCGTCAGCCTCGGCTCGCCGGACGGCGTCGATCAAATTCGCTTCATATGCTGCGTGATCGGCAATGCCATAAGCGGCTGCTCACCCGCGTCGGGAAGGCCATCGCCGTCTTTGTCCGAGGCAGGGCTGTAGAGCGAGAGAGTACCGACCGACTCGATTGTATCCAGCGAGGTCTGTGTGCTTGCGTTCTCGAGGACACCAATAGCCAGGATGACGGGCTTGGGCTTCTCGTCCTTTCTCACATAAAAGACCGCCTTGCATCGATCGGTGTTGGGCCCAGTGTAGACATACGTGCCGAACCCAGGCGTCCAGGAGGTGGCGTCCGGGATCGCGCCGCCAAGAGTGGGGTCTGAGTTGATGTCCGTCGCAACGACGAATCCCGTTCTGGTCCTCGGATCTTCCGGACTTATCGTCACGATAGTGATGTCTCCCGGCTGATCAAGGTCACTGGTCTCAATCCACGCTCCCGCCGCCGAATAGACTTGGTAGGGTTCCGGTGGCCAGGGTTCTCCAGCCAGGACACTCCAACCTGTGGTCACCAGCAAGGCGAGCATTCCAATGGCTGACACCACAATCATTCTTCTCTTTCCGTTCATGATAGTACCTCCGTTGATAAGTGGTTGTTGTTGTCGGGTGGGACGGACCACCTGCGACCACGGTGTTTCAAACCTGCTATCGTGCCGTCGGCCAGACTACACGATTGTAGATGCGAATGTCGTCGATCAAGCCGGACCAGAAGGTGCCGGGCGCCATGTTCTTGGCTGCACCGATGACCAGCTTACCCCAGGAATCCGCCAGACTGTCTTGAGCGTCTTCGGCCACGAGGACATCGTCCACGTAAAGCAGCCGGTGCGCCCCGTCCCAGGTGAAGGCGATTCGATGCCAGTTGCCATCGGTGATGATCGTCGGCGACGACAGACCGCCGCCCGTCCGGCCGCCCTTGGACAGTTCGGTGGCGAGGGCACCCTGGGCATCGGCCATCAGCCAGTTGGCACCTCCTGCCTGCGAAACGATTGTCTGTCCGGGGGCGCCAGCTTTGACCCAGACCAGGACGCTGAAGGGGCCGTCACCTCACACGACGTCACAAACGCTGCCGAGGCGCACATCTCACGTGTAACCACCAGTGGCAATGTGAACCCCTCCGGCCCCTTCACTGACTCCCAGGACATCGGTGGTGGGAGAAAGGGCTGACAGGCATTCTGACCCCTCAGCCCTGGACGATACAATTCTCCCTACTTCCGCGGAGGCTATGGCAGCGGGGCCGGTTCGCAAGCCGGAAACATGGGCAGACGTTTGAATGTCACCTCCCCCATTGGGAGGCATCCCACTGGCTCGGTGCCCTCGTCAGGCAGACGATCCCCATTCGCATCCTGGGCCGCTACATAGGCACTGCCAACGAAATCGTGAACGACCAGCGTATCATCATCGATGAGTTCGCCCGTCCCATTCATGACGATCATGTAGATGATCTCGCCGAGCCCTCCGGCGGCATCGTCTTTGACGCCATGGAAGATCACACTGAGCTGGAAGGTGTTAGCGCCTGCGCGCTTGAAGTATCCGACGATGTCCCCTACTCGGTTTGCCTCCGGGAAGAATCCTCCCTGGCTGGGCGGACACTGGGGGTGCTTGCCCACAACGGTATAGACCATGCCTTCCGACCCTTGCGCGCTGACGACCAGCGAGTATAGGGAATCGCCATCCATCATGGTCGTCCAGATGCCCTCCAGCGACAGGCCCCACCGAGGCAGATGCACTCCGTCGGACCCTTCATTTCCGTTGACAGCCGTCCACGGCACGGCGACCAACACTCCTGCTGAAAGCATGCTGAGAACGAGGATGATCTTTGGGGATCGTGTCTTCTTCTGTCTGTTCATGGTGTCTTCCTTTCTACTCTCTGTGTTCATGTATTAGGGTTTCACGACGTCGTCATAGATTCGCACGTCGTCGATCAGACCGGACCAGAAGCTGGCAGTACGGAGGGCGCTTCCGGTTCCCATGTATAGCCTACCCGCCGAGCCCGTCGGATTGCTCTGCGTATCCCAGGCAACCTCCATACCATCGACGTAGAGGATTCGGTTCGATCCGTCCCAGACAAGGCCAACACGATGCCATGCGCCATCCGTGATGACAGCCGATGATGCCAATGAGTTGCCGAAGCGACCGCTGCTCTTCAGAGCCGTCTGCAGCCCGCCATCCGGGCCTATCATCAGCCAGTCGGCTCCCTTGTCCTGCGAGAGGATGACCCGGCCCGGCGTCCCACCCTTGACCCATGCGAGTACACTGAAGGGACCATCCGATGGACTGAGGACAGGGTCAGTGACAACAAAGGTAGTCCCGTCAAACTCCAGTGCCCCGCCCACCTGCCCGCCATCGGGCTGCCACATGGGAATGCCGATCACCGTGCCATCGTGGTCGGCGGCACTGTCCGACGCAACCAGGCCTTCGGTCTCATCCAGCTTCCAGTGAGCGACCAAGTGAGGACTGGGGATTTCCTGCCCCCAGTAGCTCATCAGGACTTCCAGGTCAGCCTTATCGACGACGCCGTCGCCCCAGGGGTTCGGACCGACATCCACCGATGGATCATCCTGCCCCCAGGATTCGATCAAGCGCTCCAGGTCCCGGAGGTCCACCCGCTCATCGCCAGTGAAATCGACCAGGGGAAGGATCGGTGCCGCGTACAGGTCGTAGCCTCCCAGGCTGCCGGGACGATCTGAGCAGAAGTAGAGTGTTCTCATGTCAGCCGACACGCCTGCGGATCCCTCGGTCGAGGTACTGTTGACGACCGAACCGACGTTCACCGTGGGAGCCCACGGATCCTCTCGGCTCTTACGCGTGGTCATCCATAAATCGTAGTTGCTGAGGCCACCAGCTCGACCGGAAGCAAAGAACAACACCAGACCGTCCGCTGATAAACTGCATTCCAGTTCACCCGCTGAGCTGTTGACATTCGCACCCAGATTGACTGGCAATCCCCAGGGGTCCTGCACGGTCGCTCGCGTGGACATCCACAGATCGTAGGGTCCGCTGGTCCCCGCGCGTGAGGAAGCAAAGACCAATATCAAGCCGTCCCCGGAGACCGTCGGGCTGAGGTCCATGGCGGAGCTGTTAATCGGGGCCCCCAGATTCACGGGCGTGGTCCAGGTATCGTTGCGGCTTTTGCGCGTGGTCATCCATATGTCCGCGCCGCCAACACCGCCAAGTCGGGGCGTGCCGGAGTAGAGGTCGCTGAAGTACAACGTCAGGCCATCTGACGAGAGGCTTGGGTATGCCTCCACGTACGGACTGTTGACCTGCCCGCCCAGATTGACAGGTGGTTCCCACGAATCAAGGACACTCTGGCGGGTACTGACCCAGAGGTCCGCATCCCCGAATCCTCCTGGCCGGCTCGAGCCGAAATACAGTTCCAGATGGTCCGCCGAGGTGCAGGTCATTGCGTGAGCCGAAGCGGTATTGATTACCGGCCCCAGGTTTTGCGGCGTGCCGAATGTGAAGTCAGCCTCAGCACTGCCGCCGCAGAGAATAGCAGTGAGGAGCACCACCCGAAACGCCTGTCCACACAAGTATTTGATCTTCATTTCGCACCTGCCTTTCTTACATCTACTTCACAGAATGGCGTTCGACCGTCCCTTTGGGTCATCCCAGGGCACACATCTGACCCTCTCCCTCACGGAGTAATCCGTTGAATGGTGGGAATCTTGTCGGAAAAATCATCGCACCTTCTCACAATGCTGCCCGGTCCGGTTTTCCCCCGCATGTGTCTTTACCTGCCGAAGGCAATGTGCTAAACTGGTGGTTACAGGAGATGAACAACCCGGTTCCTACAGGCAGGTTCCTATGCGGTACTCTGGACCAACAGACATGGGCGGGCTCTGCGACACCTTCCTCACCACGCACTGGTCGCTGATCGGCAACATCCAGACACAACCGGACAAAGACCGTGCCCTGATCGGTTTGCTGTTGGAGCGATACTGGAAACCTGTGTATTGGCATCTGCGATGTAGAGGTTATGACAACGAGGAGGCCAAAGACCTGACCCAGGGCTTCTTCCACGAGGTAGTGCTCTGCCGAGACCTGGTCGGGCGGGCGGATGCATCGAAAGGCCGATTCCGGTCTCTATTGCTGCATGCCCTGAACCAGTATCTCGTCGATGAGAAACGCAAGCAGGAGGCGCGGAAGCGGATCCCCGCGGACAAGCTCGTCCCGTTCGATGTTGCCGATCCGCCGGCCTTACCGCAGATGGTCTCCACCCTCACCCCGGAACAGTGTTTCCTCTACGCCTGGAAAACAACGCTGCTGGAGCAGACGCTCGCCGATGTCCAGGGCGCCTGCCTTGGGGATGGATTGGAGAAGCATTGGGGGGCGTTTCACGACAGGGTAGTGCAACCACTACTGGAAAACGAGCCCCCGGCGTCTATCCCGGACATCTGCGCACACTATGGAATCGACAGCGAGGCCCGGGCCTCGAATATGATTGCCACGGTCAAGAAGCGGTTTCAGGCCGCTCTGCGACAACGCTTGCGCAGCACCGTGACCTCGGAGGCCGAAGTAGAGGAGGAGTTGCGGGAAATGCTCAACTATGGATGATGGACAACTCTTCGGCGCAGCTCCCGAGGGCGTGGACCGTCTCCTCTCGTTCGGCCTGAACGACGTAGGCTGCGCAGAAGCTCCCTCCACGAGTCCGTTGGAGGGTCTGCTGGAGGGTCCCGGCAGTCAGATTGGCCGCTACAAACTGCTGCGCATCTTGGGCGAGGGCGGCATGGGGGTGGTCTACCTGGCCGAGCAGATTCAGCCGGTCCGACGGCACGTCGCCCTGAAGGTTATCAAGCCCGGCATGGATTCCAAACGGGTCATCGCCCGCTTTGAGGCCGAGCAACAGGCACTGGCGCTGATGGAGCATCCGCATATCGCTCGTGTCTACGATGCCGGATTGGCTCCCAGCGGCCGGCCCTACTTCGTGATGGAGCACGTCAAGGGCATTCCGATCACCGAGCACTGTGATAAGCACCGGCTAACCATTGAAGAGAGACTGTACCTGTTCCTGTGTATCTGTGAGGCCGTCCAGCACGCGCACCAGAAAGGCATCATCCATCGGGATCTGAAGCCCTCGAATATCCTTGTATCCTTCGAAGGCGATAGAGCGATTCCCAAGGTTATCGACTTCGGCGTCGCCCGCGCCATCAGCCAACCACTGACCGAACATACGCTGTACACCGAGCAGGGTCAACTGATCGGCACGCCTGAATACATGAGCCCCGAACAAGCGGACCGGAGCAATCAGGACATCGACACGCGCACGGATGTGTACTCGCTGGGTATCGTGCTCTATGAGTTGCTGGCAGGCGTGCTGCCATTCGACGCCGAAACGTTCCGCACCGGGGGCATCGAGCACATCCGCAAGGTGATCTGCGAGGAGGACCCCACAACGCCAAGTACGCGGCTGAGCCAGTCCTCGCCAGAGGAATCCACCGAGTCGGCCCGTCGGCGCCAGACGGACCTCCGCACCCTGCGGCGGAAGCTCTGCGGCGACCTCGATTGGATCACGCTCAAGGCCCTGGAGAAGGACCGCACCCGGCGTTATCCCACCGTAGACGCGCTGGCCACTGATATCCGCGACTACCTGAACCATCAGCCGGTCACCGCCGCCCCGCCTGGGACCCTGTACCGCGCCCGGAAGTTCGCCCGCCGGCACCGGCAGACCCTGGTCGCACTGGGTTTGACGTCTCTCGTGCTGGCCGGAGGCTTGCTGAGTACACTCCTATCCCTCCGGGCCACCCGAGAGCATCTCCATGCCCAGTCCCTGGAACATCGCGGCATTCTTGAGGCCGCACAGGCCCTGGCCGGCAACGGCAGATACGAGGAGGCACAGGCAAGAATCGGTCCGCTTCTCACCAGCCCGCACGTGCGGCGCCAGGCGAAGTTGCTCCAGGCGCAAATCCTCCAGGCGCAGAACGAAATCGCCGCGGCGATCCGGGAAATGGAAGGCCTGCTGGACAAGCCGGACGAGGTGGCCGGCCAGGCTCATTTCGCGCTGGCCAGTATCTACGGCGAAGACGATCCCTGGTCGCCCGAGAAGACGAAGGAGTACCAGGCCAAACGGCAGTACCACCGCCGGGAGGCCGAACGCCTGATCGCCGGCACGGCCCAGTATTTCTTCCTCCAGGCCAAGGCGTCGCCTCATGTGCCCACGCGGCTCGAACGCTTGCGACAGGCCCTGGAGATCGACAACCGTCACTATGACTCCCTCCGGGAACGCGTGTATATCTACTACGCTCAGCAGGACTATGCGAGAATGGGGGAAGATGCCTCGCAGATGATTGCCCTGCGGCGCGGTGATCCCGTGGGCTATTTGCTTCGGGCCCTCGCCCGCCGTGCGCAGGGCCGCTCGGATGAGGCCCTTGCGGACCACAATGAGGCAATCATACTGGCACCCAGCGATCCGACTTTGTACTTCCATCGCAGTGAGATCTACGTGCGAATGGAGCAGCTTGACTTAGCCCTGGCCGATGCGCTGCGGGCGGCGGAACTCGACCCGGACAACCTGCACTACCATGGGTTCGTCTTCTCGCTAAGGGTTGCCTGCGGCCGGTACGAGCAGGCAAAACAGCAATACCAAGACTTCCTCCGTTGGCCGAAGGTCGATCTCGAGTACAGGGCGTTTATGCCGGCCGTAGGGGATGACTGGAGCACGAAAGAGTGGTTTGACTTCGTAACGGGAGGGAGTGCGTTCTTGCTACTGGCGAGGCAGCCATCCTGGAAGTCTCCGCCCGAGGAACTGAGATGTTCCCCCGTCTGGGCCATGCGTGAGGCAACGGACGACTACCGCAAGTTGAGCCGTCATGCCAGATGCATTGTGGAGGAAGGATTCAGCCCAAGCTGGAGTCCGGACGGCACAAAGATCGCCTATAGCCAGGGCACCCACTGGGCCAGCGCTGTTGCAATTCTGGATATCCGGACTGGCATGACGAAAATCTTGACGGCCCCCGGCAAGGACCCACAATGGTCTCCCGACGGGCGAACCATCGCGTTCGTGCGAGATCGCCAGAGCGTCGCGATGGATGCCGTGGCCTTGACGGGGCATGTTCCCGCGACCGAGAAGAGGCGGACGAGGGGCCAGCTACCCAGCAGCGAAGAGGTCTGGGTGGCCGATGTGAACGGTCCGGACCTCCGTCGCATTGCCGGAGGCGTCTGGCCCACTTGGGGGGCGGATTCAGAACAGGTCTACTTTCAATCGCACGGTGCGTTCTGCTCTGCCTTCCGCGACGGGAATCAGCCGATACCCACAACGATTTTGGAGCCGTCCGGCTCGTTCCCGGTGATCTCGCCCGATGGAGAATACGTCGCCGAGGCTGACTTCCGCCTGCTGCGCATACGGGATATACATTCCGGGAAAGAGGTTCTCCGGTGGGTCGCGCCGCCTTTCCCGGCCACGGGTATCTGGTTCCACTGGAGTCCCGACGGTCGAGAATTGAGCATCGGCAGCTACCCCACCGGCAGAATGGGGCTCTGGATCCTTGACACGCGGACAGGCGAAGGACGTCGCATGTTGGACGGCCCGATCATGACGGGAGCGTGGTCGCCGGATGGATCCAGCATGGCTATCGTGCTGGGTCCTCCGCATATCGAGATTTGGTTGGTGGAACTGGACCCCAACCGACCGACGGCAGAAGCACTGGGCGACGGGGCAACGGTCCGGGAGCACTGCCTGGACCTGATTGAGTATTACAGTCGGGGCGTTGCTGCCGATCCGGACTATATCGACAGCCACCTGCGGCGGACCGATGCGGCACTGTGGATCAAGGATAGCCGAGTTCCACAGTTCCTGAAGGAGCTGGAGCGTGCCTTCGAATGCACACCCTATCACGCCGGCAGTTGCATTGCTCGTGCGCAGGCAATCCTCTCCGGTCCCGCCGAGCTTCGGGACCAGCTTATGCCCCTCGCGTTGCTGCTGGCCCGCATGGCCGTCGCCAAGGACCCGAACAATCCGGACTACACCCAAATCCTCGATGCCGCGATGAAGGCAACTGCCGGCAGGTCCGGCTCATGATCTCATAGGAACGGGGTGAAACCTGGGAGGGTCTCGGTCAGGCTTCGGCGCCTTGCTTGAGACGGTAGACGAGCGGAACGAGCGCCTCGGCGGTCTGCACCTCGGGGTGCCTTTGGCCGGCCAGCTCGATCAGTTCTATCGCTTCGTTGCGTTTCTCGCCCCAGGCGACGAGGATTTCGAGGGCCTCGGCCTGGAAGGGCTTGAACTTCGCTGCGGCTGCTCTGGCCGGCTCGGCCCCGACGGTGAATCCCTGGAGCTTGCCCTTCAGCTCGGCGATGACCTGCTGGGCCATCCGCCGCCCGATGGAGGGCAGCGTCATCAGCATCTTCTCATCGCCTGCTTCGACGGCCGCGGCGATATCCGCAATAGGAATGTTCAACGCCCGCAGCCCCTTGCGGACGCCCAGGCCCTTGACGCTGATGAACGTGGTGAAGAACTCTCGCTCGGCCGGACTGAGGAACCCGACCATGCGCGGGACGAGATTCCCTCCTCCGAGACTGCCCTCATAATACTCCATCGTGCACAGCGCGAGATCCGAGCCGATGAGGCCCGACAACGCGCTGACGCAGTAGCCGGGCAGCATGATCTCGTAGGTGATGGCCCCAACCTGCACCAGGGCGGTCTCCGTATTCAGCTTAACGAGTTTTCCTTCAATTCCTGCAATCATCAGGCGTTTCTCAATTTCCCTTCCAGCTACTCAAGGGTGCTCTGGAACGTTCGCAGCCGCGGATCACGTGGCTACCAGTTGATAGGTGAATTCTGTGACATTCATCTGCTGTTTGGCGTGCTCAATAGTCATGCTCACCAGCCGCCCCTGTGCATCCAACTCAACCAGGACGTTCTCGGTCAAATCACGCGTCTCGACGATCTTCCTGTTGCTGAAACTCACCAGAAGGGTATCGGTATCTGGGAAATACTTAATGTTCATCGTTCTTCAGTGGCATAGTGTTACATAGGTACAGCTCTCTGCACCGAATTCGCACAGCAGAGGGCGGCGGCCATGGCGTCGGCCACGTCGGGCGGCTTGGGCAACTCGCTCAGGCCGAGAATGGTCTGCATGGTCCTTTGCATCTGTTCCTTCGAGGCCCTGCCGTTGCCCGTGATCGACTTCTTGATCCGGGTGGCAGCAAAGCTCTTCACGTCGACGTGCGCCCGGGCGCACTTTTGCAGTATAACGCCGCGGGCGTGGCCCATCAAGATGGCTGTGCGCGGATGGGCGTAATGCGAGTACAACTCCTCCACCGCCACGATGTCGGGCGAGAGCCTGTCGAGCAGCGTCTCAATGTCTTCGGCGATCTGGTTCAGCCGGGCCGCGAGGGGCAAATCCTCCGTCGTCTTGAGGATGCCGGCCTCCACGATCACTTCCCGGTCGCCGTCGGTTTCCAAGCAGGCATAGCCGCAGACCTGTAGACCGGGATCAATGCCGAGGACTCGCAGAGGGTTTACGAAGGACGATTTACGATTTACCGTTGAATCAGCCATCAATCGGCGACGCCCCCATGACAGCGAATCGGGAATGGCCACAGGTACATCCTCGCCGTCCGATTCTCGGGCACTCTCTCTTTGGGGGGCTCTGCCCCCAAGCCCCCGGCATAAGCTATGAAATTGGAGCCTCCAAGGATAAGGTTTCGGCTTTCAGATACGTGGTCGTTGCGTGAACGCCACAAGAACCTTTTGCCCAGGAGGCTCCCATGAATGCCAAGTATA
>Ga0315274_10004353_pt1 | contig 20863 bp, 21 predicted proteins | sample YL17G02_20_MG_FD_203700 | JGI IMG/M metagenome (GOLD analysis project Ga0315274, IMG submission 203700) | Sediment microbial communities from Yellowstone Lake, YNP, Wyoming, USA - YL17G02_20 | ecosystem: Environmental > Aquatic > Freshwater > Lake > Sediment | place: USA: Wyoming | collected...
CTCTTCGAGGAATAGTTTTTGGGGTAAGTTAAGGTGACTTGAGCCCTATCTTTTGAGTAACTTCATCAAGCTTTATTATCAAAATCGGTTTGTCTGCAGTAAAATCGGTCCAATCGGAACCCTGGGAAAAGCCATGAGCCAAAAGAAAGTTTGCCGAAATTTTCTTTTTACCAACCTCAGCCATCTTTTCTATAGCAGTTTTCCTTTCCTCGTGATCGTCCACCAATCTTAGTTTTCCATTAAGCACTACAAACCCATATTCGCTAAGATTTGAAGTATATCTTTCAATCTCCACGCAAACTGTGGGTTCTTGCTTTAAAAAACTCATCTTCTTACCGTAATCTGTGAAATGAAAGTAAAGAATACCATTAACATAAGCGTATTGAAAAGGAGCGATGTAAGGTTGCAAGTCACCTTTGAAAGCTATTCGACAAAGAAATTGTTCTCTAATTAATTGTTCGATCTCGTTTTCTTTCATTTTTGGCATTTCTACTTTTGTCGCTTCTAACACCACCAACTACTATGGTGTCATTTCTCCTTTTTTAGCTTAGTCATCACTCAACAAACTATTCGCAATCACGGGGAGAATAGCGAGTTTTAAGCAAGATAATCAATTAGATTATGTGGATGATTAATGAGAATAGGTTATCCTTGCATCAATAGAACCCTTGACTGTACCGCAAGTAGCACTTTTAGGTTAAAATCTTACACTGAGAGCCGTGTTAAGCAGACAGTAAAGAATAACCTGGAATGTTTGCTAAGAATTTTACAGTTCAATCTTGAGCATAAGCTATTCTTTTTTAGAATTTCCTCAGACTTAGTTCCCTTTGCCTCTCATCCAATAAACAGGTTCAACTGGCAAAAGTATTTCCAAGAAGATTTTGAAGAAATCGGCAAGTTCATCAATAAAAATAGAATACGAATTTCAATGCATCCAGACCAGTTCACCCTAATTAACTCAATCAAAGAGGATATTTTCGAAAGAAGCAAAAATGAACTCAAATATCACGCCCAAATACTTGACTTAATGAAACTAGATACTTCGGCAAAGATTCAAATCCATGTTGGCGGCGCTTATGGAGACAAAAAGAAGAGCATGGAGAGATTTGTAACAAGATTCAATGAGCTTGATTGTTCAATAGTTCGGCGCTTGGTAATTGAGAATGATGATAAATTGTTTGATTTGAAGAACAGCCTTGAGATAAATGCGCAAATCCAAATTCCGATTCTATTTGATGTCTTTCATCATAAACTCAACAATTCAGGAAACCAGACAACTGAAGAATCATTTCAGCTTACTGCAAAGACTTGGAATGAAAAAAGAGATGGAGTTCCAATGGTTGACTATAGCTCTCAAGAACCTAATGGATCGCCAAGGCAGCATTCCGAGACAATTGACATAGACGATTTTGACCTATTATTGAAAGAAACTGAACCCTTCGATTTTGATATAATGCTGGAGATAAAAGATAAAGAAAAAAGTGCCATAAAAGCAATTGACTTGGCAACTAAAGCTGGGCGAGTACACAAGCTTTTGAAAAATGACCTTAATTCCTAAGTTGTATAGTTCACCTTGTTTTTTTATTTCCAGTAGTTCTTTCCATCAACCTCTGAGAAAGCAGTTTCAAGTTCTGCAAGCTGCTCGGGATAAGGTTCGAGTACAGTTTGACTTAACAAGTATTCTTGTTTGAACCTCACTATCCAAGCCTTCAAAACACTCATGCATGCACTCAATGGCAACCTTCCTGCTCTGTAATTATCGACAGAATTAAGGAAGAAGGATTTCTCATCTTTTGAAAGCTGATGTGAGAAATAACCCATTATCTTTAAAATGACATTTATGTTTGCGCCAGCACTGGGAGTACGCGTCAAAGCAGAATACAAGTGAGCCTCATAACTCATCATTGTTTCACCAAAAGGTTTGTGTTCTTGGTTTGCAACCAACTTTCCCAAGATTCTAAGCTCCGTTTGATTGTAAGCCGTAAACAAGTATTTGTTATCTGATTGAAATTTGACCAGATCTCTGATTTTCCCTGATTTTTTCACTTCTCTAAAACTAATTAAAGTGAAAAGTTTCGTAAGAAAATGTTCTCTTATCCTTGGATTAAGCAAGCGGCGCTCATCTTCAATTGCCAAATTTGGAAATTTCTGAAGAACTGCTCCCCCAAAGAAACCAGGGGCTTTCTCTATTGACGAGACTCTTTCAATGCTTGGATACACTTTTACATTTTTAAAACCACTACTCGGAGAGGCACTCTTGAGTATGAAACCGTCAACTGCATCCAAAGAATCCAAGAAAGACGCCGAGAACTTTGTCATTTTGTCTGTGAAGTCGAAACCGGTTGTTGGTTGCAGGAGTTTTTTTTTCTCCGTTTAATAATACTATTCTGACCGGGTCGCGGGGCACGCCAAGTCCTATTTCAACTTCTGGACAAACAGGAACAAAAGTTACGTAGGGCTTAAGTTTCTCAACGAATTCGCTTGCTATTATTTGCCCGTTCCATCTAACATGTTCGAAAGTAATACATTTTGAAACTACTACAACAGGTTTCGAAAATTCCCTCATTTATCGCCCTCGTTATACTACAAGTGGATAATTGAATTAAGGAGAGGTTGACTGTTTCATAAGTCTTTTTATCGCTGGCAGAACAGGTTCAGTAGCTTTCAGTCCAGATTTCAAAGTAGCTTCTTGGATGATTGCAGACTGGGCAAACCGCTATCGCTTCGTTACTTTCGTGAACTTAGCCACAGTTTCTACATTTCCATTTGACGGATGCACTCTTCTTGAAAAGTGTTCCTTGAGTTACGTTTTCAAATAGCTTAAGGTATCGCGTTTCGTTATGAGCCTCCACTTTGGCTATAGACCTTGCACCGCCTTCCACCATCAAAACAGATAAAAAGAGGAATTTCTACAATTTGAAAACAAGGAGGAAAAGATTTGCCCGAAGATGATTTTGTAGTCGCATTAGACGAGAATGAGTTAAAAGAAGACTCAATGAAACTTGTTAAAGTTGCAGAACAAAGTATTCTATTGGCTAGACATGCCGGCGAAGTTTTTGCTGTTTCAAATCAGTGTCCACATATGGGGTGCTCACTTGTGAATGGAAAACTGAATGAGTACATTGTTACTTGTCCATGTCATGGTTGGCGCTTTGATATACGGAATGGCCAGTATCTGACTGTAAAGAATATAAAACTGACCTGCTATGAGTGCAAAATTGAAAACGGAAAGATACATGTAAAAATACCTGACGACATGAAGTAGCAAACACTCTCCTTAACCAATAAACCTTTAATTAACCAATAGTTTATTCTCAAGTTGTGATGTAGCATGAAACTCCCAGATTATGTCTCAATCGAAGAAGTTGCAGAGATTTGTCGGAAACTAAAGATCAGAAACTGGACAGAGCTGAAAAAAGCTGAAGTGATAGCGCAAGAAGCAGAAGTAATTTTAGCAGAGCTTGAGACAGGAGACATGAAGATATCTGTTGAGAATTTCCGTGTTGGATTAGAAGTGGAGCTTGAGCATGGAATCCGCTTTCCCGAAGCCAACATTACAAACAACCATCCGATTCTGACTGGGAAAATTGTTTTAGCCCACTTCAAAGAGACTTTAGATTACTATCAGCGCTTAGATGTAGCTGAAATTGAAGGAGATCTTTTGAAGGCAGTTGTCAGCAAGAACGCACCAAAGGTTGCTGCTCTCTATGAAAAACTCCTAAAAGCTAGAAACCAGTTGAGTCAAACAGAAACAAAAATGCTCTAACAACCAAAACTGCATTATTCAAAACTGCTTCCAACTGGATTTCTGGAAGCGTCTATAACATCTAAATTGTTAGTGTCTCTATAGAGAGAGAGCCAATTGGGATATACATGGACTCAACATGTTGATTCCTAACAGGAAACTTGCTTGCCAAACACCTTCTCCAAAGTTGGTGTTCTTCAAGTCAGCATAAAAAACGCAATAGATATTTCCTTGTTTTTAGCAACATTCAAATTTGTTTTTTGAGGCCCCATAATTCTTATATTGCTCAAAGTGAACTCAAGAATTGGTGTTGCTTTTGACTTGTTGGAAATGGTTCAATGGAGTTTTGAAAGAAGCCAATGTGCAAGTTACCGATGAAAACCAAGAGAAAATTGATAAATTTATTCACAAGTACATAGGCGATCAATCGAGTTACGGCCGATGTTCAGCAAACTGGAAAAAAGCCAGCAAAGAAATCGCTGCAAATCCAGAACTGAAAAATGATCTCATCTCTAAACTTAAGGCGCTACATTAAGCGCGCACTTTTCCTTGAGTTGAATCACTAATTCTTTCGCTACGGATGAGAACAAAAAACGGTTACTCCTAACTTGCTCCAGCGCTCCCTTTTTTGGGGTTTGGTAATCGACAAACGTTTCCTTTGTTTTCTAATTAGCCTAAGCACTTCAGCATACTTTGCTTGGTCTTAAACAGGGAATCAGCTCAAAACATCAGAAGAGTGGACAAAGCAGTATCACCAACCTATTTCAACACTTAATATCGGGACAAGTCAGCGCGCTTGGGAATCCAAGAGTTGACCAAAAACTGATTTTAAACTATCTGAGAAACGACTCTCTAACATAGTGCAGAGAGATGAGTCAAAGTGAAGAGTTCAAAGTGGAAGAGGATCTTGTCTACTCTCAGGTTTTAGGCAGATAATGCTTGAGTAAAAGAAATGGGTGTAAGAATTTCAGATTAGTAAATGCGCGTTTTTCAGTAATCTTCTGTCCAGACTTCGAAGTAGCTTCTTGGGTGAATGCAAACTGGACATGTTGAGGGTGCTTCTTTGCCTTCGTGGACATAACCACATTCTCTGCATTTCCATTTGATTGATGTGTCTTTCTTGAAAACCGTTCCCATATTTACGTTTTCAAGAAGCTTTAGGTATCGTCTTTCGTGGTAAGCTTCTACCTTGGCTATCATTCTGAAAGTGTAGGCTACGTTCTTGAATCCTTCTTCTTCAGCAATCTTGCCAAAATCTGGATACAGTGTACCCCACTCAAATTTTTCTCCTTCAGCTGCAGACTGCAAATTCTGCGCAGTTGTACCTATAATGCCTGCTGGATATGCAGCGTCTACTTGAGCTGTTCCGCCCTTTAAGTGTTGGAAGAACAGTTTTGCATGTTCTTTCTCATTATCTGATGTTTCCTGGAAGATAGAGGATATTTGTTCAAAACCTTCTTTTCGTGCAATGCTTGAGAAGAAGCTGTATCTAGTTCGGGCTTGAGACTCGCCTGCAAACGCAGCAAGAACATTTCTCTCCGTTTTACTGCCTTTAAACTCCATTTTTATTCAACCTGCCTTTCTTATTAACAATCGAGCGGAAATAAGTTTCGCTAAACTACAGCAACTTGAAAAACATTATGAACAGCCAAGTCTGTTGTTATTTTTTTAGTATTTTTCATTTGGAGATTGGAAACTCTAATATTTGCTTATCCTAATCATTTGAATAAAGGAGTAGTTGTTTTGCCTCATGTTGTTTTAAATGGGAAAGTTGCAATCGAGAACATTTTCAAAGAATTAAAACCATTGATGATCAGAAACCAAAACAGCATTCTAAAAACTACAGATGTTTATCTTGAGCGCGAAAAAAATGTGATACTTATCGATTCATTAGCTATTGATGTTGACAAGAAGACTGTTTTTCTTGCAATGATATCTGGAAGAGATGATGGAGTTGTCGTTAGGCTTTATCCCAAGATTGATGTTGAAAAAACAGAGGGAGTTAAAAAGATACTAGCTGAATTAGCAAAGCAACTGATTGCGACGTTTCCTGAGCTTAAGGTAGGAGAAACAAATCTTGATAACTATTTGAAATAGTTTGGATATGAATTTTAAATGTAGGCTTTAAACGTAAAGCCTTTACCTTTCAAAATAAAGGAGCAACACTCAATTTTCAACTCCCTTGTACTTGCCACCACGCCAAAAAAAGAGCGGCGTACCAGGGCACATATGTTTCGAAGATGCGCAGGATTTGGTGCGAGGACTGCCGCGTGGTTCAGATGCAGTTTAAACAAACAGACGACAAATGGGAATAGCGCTCGTAATAGTTAGTCTCTTTTTCTTCTGTTCTCGGAGGAATTCTAAATTTGCCAATGCATGTAACAGCCGAAAAAACCTCATTCCCATCCGTCAGTTGTTTGTGTGTGTGGGATTAAATATTATTCCAAAACCCAACAGCTATTCACGCGTGAGTTGTCGGCTAATTCTGAGTTAAGCATCCTTCAAGGCTATTCGTCCTGAAAGACTGAAATGTTCTTTAAAGGCATTTGTTCAACTCTGAGCGTGCTTCTTTGTTCAGGCTTGACTTTTATGAGCTCGTCCCAGACTATGATTCCTTGTTTTCTTCAAGATTTATGTTCAGGTTTTTTACCAATCGTTTCAGGTCTTCGCCACTCATCCATTCCGTCTTCAGGTATTTGAGAATCCGTTCGCCATTCAGTCCTAGGCGCTTGGCTTCTTTAACTGTGTAACGGTAAGCTTCAATTTCCGTTGGTCGGTCCACATAATCATATTGGCTGTCAAAAAGCTCCTTTCCATCCAGGTGCTGTTTAACGTGGCATAGCTCGTGGACGACATCCAAGTAAATATCTGTCTTATCACCTGTGTTCAAGTAACGTTCGTTGACCATCAAATGCCCGTCTGTGTCGTCAACTCCCATGTAGCCGAACCATATGAATTCAACTTTGAGGTTGCGGAGGACTTCTTCGGTTTTTTCGCCGAAAATCCCCTTTACGGCTTCTACTTTTTCGAATCCCTTGAAGCAATCTGTGAACATGCGAGTTGATGTTCCCATACGCATTAATCTTGTTAAACCCAGTTTCCTTGAGATGCGAAGCATTCGAATTGCGATATACTCCAGCACGTCGACGATAGCTAACCGCTCCTACTTGAAGTTGGAAAGGTACTCGATTTTCATACCCATGCACGCTAAATCCAATGGTTTTTGCACACTGCCTATGCTTGCGTCGATGTTGCGGTGCACAGGGTGAACCCACATGCCATCTGGTGCAAGGTTAAACTGCCACGGAACATCGGTCTTCGCGCCGTACTTTTCTTTCAAATTCTTGATTAACTGTCCTCTTCGGCAAGCCGCGCGAACACTAGAGTAACTCTGCAATAATTGCGGCGACGCAAAGGCTCCGACGCCATGCCACAATGCCGCATCCTCTGGTGAACCAAGCGAGTAAAGGAAGAACTGAGGCGAAGAAGGCGTTTCCGAAAAGCTGTAATTAGCCAGTTTTTCGTCTGTTACGGTGAAGTTGTCTTCACATTTGGCAATGCTGACGTCGTCAGGGTCCATTGCGTTCGGGTAGAGCAGGGTGTTTTGGTATTTGACGGTGACGCTTTCAAGTTTTGTTTCGTTGAAGTATATTCTGCCGCGTGCTGCGCGTTTGGAACCGTATCCTTTCTTTGAATGCGGCACCGTTAACAATGTTGTTCGCTTGGTCATGCTTCGTCCCATGCACTCGTAAGCCTGCTTTATCGTGTCGTAGTCCGTGTGGGTTTCGCTTATGATATGATGCAGCAAACCATCAGAATTTTCACCCTGCAGCGTGGTTAAGGGCATGCGCAAAGCTGGAAGACACAGGTCAATCCCGAAGACTTCTGACAGATTCGCCATCTGCGCATACTTAACCGAGTCCACAAAATCCAAGTAGGAACCCTTCGCACCGTCAAGATAACGCTGCAAAAGTTCCGCCTCAGTTTTCGAAATGAGCGTTCCATCATACTTGTTCACGAACTGCTTGTCAACTGCAAGCCCATCAGTTTTGACCACTGCTGCTGGAAAAGCGCTTTGCCCGCTATTTACAATTGACGCTTTCAACGGGTTCATGCTGTAACGGTCTGGCTCGACATCGTCGGTGTTCAGTAGAAACGCCACAATTTTTCCCTCAGGTGGCTTCTTGAGAAGTTCGCAGATTTGGGCGAAGTCGCTTGGGGCTGGCGTGTGCAATCCGTGTTCGTGGAAGTAGTTGCCGCAGACTTGAAGCATTCTTGCCCCTATGATTCCTTGAACTTCCTCCACGGTTAACTGGGGGTTTGTGTATTCGACTGAGCCTCGCAGGAAGAAGCGATTCCCATCAAATGTCTCGTTGATTCTCGCTGCGTCCTTAAACCTGAACAAGGATACGGGTTTCCTGTTTTCCGCCATGAACCCATGGAGCGCTCCAACTAGGGTTTTCACGCTTTTCCACGAATTCTTCAGAAAATCGTCTACGAACATTCGGCATAAGTCACTGGGCATTATTCGTTCATCCTCTTTCCAAAGATTCCGCAATGTACACGCAGTTTTCAGCAACAGCGGAACCTAAAAACATTCTCGCTACGCGAAACTCTTCCCGAAACCCCGCTCTAGCTGCGGTGTCAAGAAGGGCTTTTTCAGCAGCTGGCATACACATGAACACTTCAAGACCTTTCAGTTTGGCGAGCGCGGTTTTTAGCAGGGTTACTGCGGTGTCGCGGCGATTTCCACGGCAAACCAGTGGTCCGAGCTCTGCCAGTTCGCCGTAAACTTTGGCGGCAACGTAGCCATTGATTTCGCCACTTTCCGCGGAGATGTAACACAGGTTGCCTTTCTGCAGAAGGATGTGCGTTAATATTTTTTTTCTGGAAGCTCCGAAGCACTGGCTATCGAATTCAATAAGCGCGGGTATGTCCTGTTTCTTTGGCGTTATTTGCTTTCCTACTTCTATGGGAGAAACAGTTTCAGCTTTTAGAACTATGAAATCTGCGCTGTACTTGAAGCCAAGATTGCCATAGAAGTTCGCGAGATGAGGATACGCGTAAAGTCCTATGGTTGTTACACCTGAATTCTTCAGGTAATCTATAGCATGTTTTACGAGGAGGGTTCCAGCGCCTTTTCCGCGGTATACTTCGTTGACTATGAGGTTGCCGAACCAGCCAATTCGCCCGTAACTGACACATGTGACTACGCCTACGCGCTGTTGACCGTGAAATAGGACGAAGCATCCGTCGGGTTCAAGTTTCTTGTTGAAGTCGAAGTCTTCTATGGTCATGTTCCAGTTCATGGTTTTGGCAAGCTCAACGGCAAACTGGAAATCTTCGGTTTCCATTTTCTCCAAGTGAAACATGGGTGATTACTCTCTTGTACTGAGAAATAAGTCGATTCCATTGTTAAGGCTTGTGAAAAAGCCTGATTGCAGCTTGCTCCACTGAGTTCTTGCCACGTAATGAGAACTGTTGACTCTTCTTTAGGCGGATTGCAGTTTTCTTCCGCAGTGAGTGCAGAAAGGAGTTTCCAGTTTGTTTTCTGCTCCACAATAAGGGCAGTATTTACCCTGACCAGTAGCAGGCGCTGTGAAGGTTGTTGCTGAAGGTGCCACGTTAGCTGGAGCAGTTTTTACCTAAGCATTTCGAAATAAATAAACAATTCTCACTAAAACTTGCAACTGAAAATCGCGCTCTGCTGACGCCTAAAAAGACTAAATTTTTATATGCTGTTCCGTGTATGTGCGGGTATACTGGGATGCAAGGTGGCCGCCAAATCCAAAACTGATTCTAACCAAAATCTTACGTCAGACTATCGCCCACTTGAATTGGAAAAAGAAATCCGAGAATTCTGGGAGAAAAACCAGATACGCGACAAGCTGGAAAACAGGGAAAAAGAACCCAACAAGGGTTTCCTGGGCTACGTGGAAGGTCCACCCACGTTGAACGGAATTCCACACATCGGTCACGCCAGAGGACGCGTGATGAAAGACATCCGCTACCGATGGAGAACCATGCAAGGCTACTACATGCCGTTCTGGGCGGGTTGGGACTGCCAAGGCTTACCCGTGGAGCTTGAAGTTGAGAAAATCCTCGGTGTCAAAAACAAACGTGAACTCCTAGAACGCGTAGGCTTAGAACGCTTCATAGAAGAATGCAAAAAAGTCATCATGCGATACCACCTGCAATGGCTTGAAGCCGACAAGCGCCTGGGGATTTTCATAAACCAGCAGAAAGCTTACTGGACCTACCGCGACGAGTACATCGAGCGCGAGTGGCAAATCCTCAAACGCGCCTGGGACCAAAACCTGCTGGAAGAGGGCCATTACGTTGTGGCTTACTGTCCCGGATGCCAAACGTCCCTGAGCAGCGCTGAAGTAGGCTACGAGGGCAGCTACAAGGAAGTTGAAGACCCATCACTTTACTTCAAGTTCAAAGTAGTCGGCAGCAAAGAGAACGAGTACTTCCTTGTTTGGACCACTATGCCCTTCACAATCATAACTGACACCATGCTCGCCGTTCAGAAAGAAGCCGAGTACGTTAAGGTGAAAGTCGGCTCTGAAATTTGGATAATGGTCAAGCAACGTGTCGAGCCTGTCATGCAAGAGCTTGGCATAAAAAACTACGCGGTCACCGCCACCGTTCAAGGCAAAGTTTTGGAAGGAACAAAGTACGAGTACCCGTTCAAAGACATAATTCCCAAACAGGCCGAACTTGAAACCAAACACGCACTAGTCCACAGTGTCATCGGCGAAGACTTCGTGGACGTTAACACCGCCACGGGCGTAGTGCACTTGTCGCCTGGGAACGGTGAAGATGACTTCTGGGCTGCACAGAGACGCGGCGTACCAATCTTCGCGCCTTATGATGACGAAGTAAAATTCACCGAGGACGCTGGGATATTTAACGGCGTTTTCGCCCGAGACGCAGACATGCTGGTGGTGGAGGAGCTTCGCAGCCGAAACGCCTTTGTTGAAGTAAAAAAAATCAAACACGAGTATCCAACGTGCTGGCGCAGCCACCACAAACTCGTCTGGCTCGCAAGAAAAGAATACTTTTTGCGCACCGACAAGTTGAACAGCAAAATCCTTGAAGCCGCAGAGAAAATCCAGTACTTCTTTGACGAACCCAAAAACCGCTTCCTCGCCTTCCTGAAAGAGGGCAAACCCTGGTGCATCAGCCGCGAACGCGTATGGGGCACGCCATTGCCAGTGTGGACATGCGAAAAATGCGGGCACAAACGCTTAGTCGCCAGCAAAGCCGAACTTGTAAAGGACGCGCAAGAAAAGGTGCCTGAGAATTTCGAGTTGCACAAACCTTGGGTTGACCGAGTAACACTCAAATGCGAAAAATGCGGCGGCGTCATGCGCAGGGAAGATTACGTTTTGGACACTTGGCACAACAGCGGCGCCTCACCTTTTGCACGGTTTACTGATGCGGAATTCGAGAGGTATGTGCCAGTGGCTTTTCTAACTGAAGGCATAGACCAGACGCGGGGATGGGCAAACTCCCTCCTACTGGAATACGTCATTTTAACGGGTAAGCCTGAAAGCCCGTACAAAGCGTTCCTGTTCCAAGGCTTAACCCAAGACTCCAAAGGCAGAAAAATGAGCAAAAGCCTAGGCAACGTCGTGGAAACAAACAAGCTGCTGGAAAAGACGAGCGCAGATTTGAGCAGGTTCTACATGATGCGCAAATGCGCGCCCATAGACTTCATGAACTTCGACCTCCAAGAGCTAAGCAGACGCACCTACCAAGTGCTGTCGACGTTGTATCACTTGAGCAGGTTTTTCCTGCAAAACGCCGAGTTTGACGAGTTTACACCTCAGAGGTTCACGATTGAGTGGGCGCTTAACAAGGGTTTGCTGGAAAGTCCTGACCTTTGGCTCCTCTCGAAACTGCAGCTGAAAATCGAGGAGTACACTCAGCGGCTGGAAATGTGCCAGTTTAACGTTGCTGTCGCGATATTGGAGGATTTCGTCATTGAAACGTTGAGCAGACTTTACGTGCCCATGATACGAAAAGAACTCTGGACAGACGAACCAGAAACCCTCCAAAGGCGGCAGGCAATATATGCTGTGCTCCACCACGCGCTAAAGACAATCACGGTTTTGTTTAACCCAATCACGCCATACCTTAGCGAAGCACTGTATCAGAACGTTTACCGCAAGCTAAACTCAGCACTGCCCGAATCGGTGAATTTTGAAAGCTGGCCTGAACAGACTGAGAAACTGCGAAACAAACCCGTTGAAGAAGACTTTGAAAACCTGTTCAAATGCGTCTCTCTAGTTAACGCTGCAAGGCAATCGGCGAAGCTTAAGCGCAGGTGGCCACTGAGCGCCGTCATCGTAGTCGCGCCTGAAAAAGTAGCTAACGCCCTCAGAAACGTTGAAAACCTGTTCCTCGAAATGACGAACATCAAAACCGCCGAATATGCAGCTAAGGTTCCTGAGTTTGCGACAGGCGAGAACTGGGTTTCAGCATCCGAAGGCGACTTGACAATGCTTGTCAGCGGACAACGAGACGACACATTGCTAGGCGAAGGAATAATGCGGGATTTAGCCCGACGAGTTCAGGCATTACGGAAGGAGCTTGGCTACATGCCCACGGATGTCTTAGATGCTGTCCACATTGCTGAACTTGAAGAAGAGAGCAAAGCCCTTTTGAACCCGTATTTGGAAGAGATGGCAGGACTAGTGCGTACGAAGAAAGTCTACTTGCACCTCAGCCAAAGTGAAATAGAAGCAGAGTGGCACGAGTCAGAATTAGATGGAAAAAAAATACAAATCAACATTCACTAGGAGCGTCAATCCGATCACCTTTTCCATTTTAAACTGCTAATATAGATTGTCCTTTCATAATGCTTAGCTACTCGGCTACGCTAGACCATATCGATGTCAGATGAAGAGGCAGCGAAAGAAGCATCAATACACGACTGATATTCTCAGAGAGAAAATCGATATTGATGAAGAAGAAAGGGATATAGTGTTCGAGACTGTGGAAGAAGTTCTAGTCAAATCTTGAACACAAGCCTTAAGCAATTACGAAATCTCTTTTCTGTAACGAATTAATAACCGAAAGCTCTAAATCTTTTAGCGAAAGTTCCCTTAGACAAAACACTACGGGCCGGTAGATCAGTTCGGTATGATCGCCGCGTTCGCAACGCGGAAGCCGCGGGTTCAAATCCCGCCCGGTCCACCATCTAAAGCTATTAGTTTTAAATAGTGTTGTGATATATACCATAATACTGCAAAAAACGCAGTATTGTGATATAAATGAAAACAAGCCTACTGCTCAAAAAACTCCGAATAGACAAGAAAGAAATGGTGACTTCAGCAGAACTCAAACAATACTGTAAACAGCTTAAACTCGATTACGAATACACAATCGACCATTTTGTTACACGAGGTCACATGGTCAGGATTTTCAGAGGCATTTTCTATGTCAAAACGCTAGATGAAATCAAGCTAGGAAAAAACAAGTACAGTCACATAGAGCTTGTCGCTAAGGGATTGGAACTCAAAGGTGTTAAGAATTGGTATTTTGGGTTATACACGGCCCTTAAGCTCAATAATATGACGCATGAGCACTTTTCTATCGATTACGTAATTAATGACCGAATACTTCGTGTCAAGCCTATGAAGATAGCTGGCTACAGGTTCAGATTCATGAAATTAAAGCCCGCGCTTTTCAATTTTGGCATAACCAAAAACAGCGTAGTATATTCTGACCATGAAAAAACGATCTTGGATTTTATTTACATGTGGCGCTATAACGGCGTTCCAAAAGAGAAGATAGCGGCAGATGTCAGGGAATGGTCTAAAGACATATCGAAATCCAAGATGGCAAAATATGCAAAAAATTATCCAAAAACCGTTCAGGAGATTGTCACCGAGGTACCTTAATGAGAAGAGACTTTGTAAATGAAGTTGCCAAGCAGAACAAGATTGAGCGAGTTGACCTAGTGGAGAAAGATTTGATTCTCCATCAAATACTAACCGACCTCTCACAAGGCGAATTCTTTTCGCAGAGCTTCGTTTTCAAAGGTGGTACCTGTCTAACAAAATGCTATCTCGGCTATTACCGTTTTTCAGAAGACATTGACTTTACATGGAAAGATCAAGCGATCTTTGAAGGCAAGTCCCAAACTAAAACCCGCAGGATTCTATCCGAAACTATAGACAGAACGGGAGCGATTTTTGAGGCGATAGCGAAGAAGCGCAGTTTCGATTTCAAATGTGAGAAACACAACAAACATTATGTCGAGCTTGGAGGTAGCAACAAGATATGCACGTTCAAAATATGGTACCATTCGGAAGTGCTCAACCGTGAAAGTTTCATGAAAGTTCAGATGAATTTCGTTGAGAAACTGTATTTTGCTCCTCAGAAAGGGGTGCTCAGCGCGTTGCCGTCAAAAGAGAGCGATGAATTGAGTTTCTTATTCCCTGAATATTCAGGGTACATGCAGAAGATTAGTTTTGATGTTTATGACATGCGCGAAATCCTCTGCGAGAAAGTTCGCTCTATACTTACTAGGGAAGGAATTAAGGCTCGCGACTTTCTGGATGTTTATCTGATTTGCACCAAATATGGAATAGCGATAGAAGAGATGCTTGATCCGATTGTGGGCAAGATCCGTTTTATGCTTGGAATTTACGAGAAGTACCGAGAGAACTTCCAAGCGAAGAAAGCGATTCTGATGTCAGAGCCTTTCAGGTGGGGCGAGGAAAAGGGGCTTCTGCTTCAGGAGATTGATGAGAAAGAGTTCGTCAAATTCCTGGAAAACTTCAAGGTATTTCTGAAGAAAGTCGTTGACAAAGTTACATTGGAACAGCTTAGAGCAAAAACGATTATGCGTTCTTAGCCTCCCCGAGAAGGGGAAGCATAAAATGTGGCAAACATGAAGTTTGAGAAGAGAAAGCCGCCACCTTCACCCACCAAAAACACAAACAACCCGCAGACTGCGCATCTGCTTGCCACAACTTGCACAACCAATACAGACTCAGCAAACAAACCAGACAACAAAACCCAACCCAAAAAACAAAGCCTAAAAAGAAGTAGTGCTAAGCAAACACTCACAACTACATCAAGATAGAATTCTATTTTTTAGGCTTTCATTTTTATGCTACATAATCCTTGTTATAGGTAAAATCAAAGTACAGCGGACAATTGGTGGTTGCGATGGACAAAAAAGATTTTCTGAAGTGGAGCAAAAAATACGATAAAGACCAAGGCTGGTGGACTCAAAAAGAGAAAGAATTAGGCGCCAAATTCCGCAGAACAAAGGTTTTAACCCGAGAAGACTTGGCTCAAGTAGTTGAGTGGAAATTCAAAGATGCACAGAACAAAAAGAGCAAAGTTTTGGAGCAGGTCGCCAAAAACGACGAATCCGTACTGACCCGCATTTCAAGCCAAGTCTTCAGCGTTGCCTCCAGTGACGCCTACAGAATGGAGAATTTAACTATGCTGCAGGGGGTTAGTCCGGTTTTAGCCAGCGTCATACTTACTTTTTTTGATCCAAAACAATATGGCGTCTTTGACCTGCACGTTTGGAAGGCATTGCTGGGCAACGAGCCACCTAACCTGTTCTCAACCAGTAACTACTTGAAACTACTTGAGGCTATACAGAAAACGGCGAAAAAACAGAACCTTGACGCAAGAACTATTGAGAAAGCCTTCTTCAAGAAAAACCTTGACGAATCCAGCTAATCCCAAGCAATCTTTTCAAACTGTGAAATATCGCCGCGGTCATGGCTGAGTACTTTGGTTCTCCTCGTTGCGGTAACATTTCGCCGTGAATCTTCATGTTGGTGTTGGTTAGTACTCTTTCTTCAGTTGTTCTATTGCTTTGGCTAGTTGATCGTAGGGGGTCTTCATGAGTCCCCATACAGACCCTGCACCCATCACATTCATAGACGATACAAAAACGAGGGAGCAGACTTTTTCTCCCATTGGGGTTTGATAACGTAGCCTAAAGTACGGTGTTCCCCAGGTTCTGTCCGCTTTTGCTTCGGTTATCATGTTCAGGGAAACCTCAAAGCTCCCTTCATTTCTTAGGCCTTCTTCAATATTGTCACTATAGTCTTTGACCTTAGCTGATAGATATTTCCCACCAAGATGCTTCATGTAAATGAATCTTCGGTTAGTCAAGATGAGTTGCCCTTTCATTGCCTGTCCCATTCCAGGCTTTTCCTTAGGATAGAAGCCCACATCAGCTTTTCCCACAACATTTTCTGACAAGCTCGTCACCTTTTTCTCATTAAACCATTTCGCACTTAAATTTTGTGGCGCACTGAGAGAAGCATTTTACGTTTCCGCAATCATTTGTTTTGTAACAGCAGTCGGCTAAGCGCTGAAAAGAAGCAAATACGGTCATCGGTTCATGTGTTGGTCTATTGTGGCACCGCATTTGGGACAGTGCACGTGAAAGCCATGTGGGTGGTCTTTCCAGCCGCTGACTGCAGAGTCTTTCTTCGGGAAGGTGTGGTCGCAATTCTTGCACTCGTAGTAGTCTTTGCTGGGTTGCTTGCGAGGACATGAACACTTGAAGGGTTTTCTCAACGCATTTTCCCTTTGAGGTGATGCTTCTGAACTTTGCTTGTCCCATAAATAAGCTTACATAAAAAATATTCTGTTAATTGCCAAGAATATGCAATTTGTTAAACACCAATTGCAGAAAACGAAAAAGTATTGTGATGGAAGCCTTCTCCTTTGCTCCCCTTACAAACAGCACAGTGTTTAATTCTTTATAAAATGCTTATGCTAATGCTGGGCATATATCAGTTCTCGTACTATTACCCTGCAAGCGCTTTGCAAATGAATTTTGAAAAAATCTAACGGTAATGCAACATCAATTTTTCTTCACTGATTCATGAAAAATAAGGCACAAACATGTCAAATTGTTTTGAAAGGACAGTTTTTCAACTAATAAGCTAGTTTTCATGGCTTCAACCTACTGTACATGTGAACTCCATTCATCTCGTCATATTTTGTCCAACCTTCTTGTCTCAGCTTTTCCGCTCCTTCTACCGTTGTAGCTCTAGCCGTCTCGTAGTCATTTTCATTAAAAACAACCGTGTTGGTGTACCGATCCGTGCTTGATAGCGATTTATGGCCAAGTTTTTGCTGCACTTCCTTCTCATGTTTTCCGCGTTTTATCAAACTGTGAGCAAAGTTGTAACGGAAGAGGTGAAGATGCATCTGTTTTAGACGGGGATTATTATGTTCCCTAGCTAGCCGTTGTCTCAAACGATCAAAAGTTGAGCGTATTACTGCTGGATTAGGATTGAAAATGTATGGGTCGTATTTTTTGCTTAAAGTCAGGAGCCTAACTATTGTTTTCTCAGTGACTTTGATTGTTCTGGAACGCGAGTTTTTCTCAGGGTTGTTAATGGAGATCGTATGGTTTTCAGTGTTGATGTCAGTCCATTTTAGCATACAGATCTCACCAACTCTTGCGCCTGTGTCGTAAGCTACTTGAAGAAATGGGCCTAATCTACGCCCAGCAGCATTGAGAAATAACAAAAATTCTTCATGAGTCGGAATCCACGCCTGTTTCGCTTCATACTTAACCTGTATAGGCTCCCAAAGGATCTTCATTGTTTTGGTGTAAGACACATATGCCTTCACAGCTTGGTACTTCTTGGTGTTTTTTTGGTTATACTCTGGCTCTGTCGCTAGAATGGTTTCAACGCTGTCAGGGTTGTTGAGATTAGCTCCTTTTTGCTGCAAAGCTCCAAGAATGTAACAACGCAACGCAATTGTATTTTCTGCTAAGCCTTTCTTTTTTTGACGCCATGCGTATTCTAGTAGACTATTTTTTTCTCCCACGCAAACAGTCTTTATTTCTGCTTGCGAGACCAAGTTTTTCGCCTCTAACGCGCATATTTGGCGCTTAAAAGGTAAGGTATAGGACGTATTTAACGACTGTTTAGAAGTTTTTTGTAGGGGCTCTCTGGAACCTTGGGACCCTTTTTCTGAAAAGCGATAACCACAGTTTCGGCAGAGAAAACGCTGTATAGGGCCGTTGCCTGTGTCGCGGACCCCATCCTTGTACAGGCGCCGAGACCCACATTCGGGACATGCCTGGGGGCTATTACTACGAGTATCCTTGGGGGCCGTGATGCTCGTAGTATCGCTGGGGTTTTCCAGATGCCTAGTTTCTAGGCACATTTCTCGGTCTTGGTTTCTAGAAGACGCTTGAAGCTGAGGATCGTTAGAGGGGCAGTGCGACCGGATAGTGGGCCCAATATCCGACTCCTGGCAGATGTCGCTTTTGCCAACTGCAATGCAGGCCACGCTCTGGGGGAAGCCACCCTTTCCCTGATCCTCAGCTTCAGCCATGCAAAATAGCAGCTCCTAAGCTTTCGGCTCCAGTTTTTGCCTGTAAATCTTGTCCGCTCCATAGAGCCAATAGCTGAACTCGTAGCCTTCGCCATGATACCTGTCCTTGATAGTCGCGTTTGAGTTCCTCAGAACGTTGTAAGCGTGAGTCCATTTGTCCTCGATATTGCTGGCCTTGTAGGCGACTTCGTATTCTCCGATTTTGGCGCCAGTCTGCTGCTCAAATTTTAAGATGGTGAAAGTCGTCTCTTGGGCAGCGGCAGGTTCATTTTTCGCTTCAGGTGCTACTGACGCTTTTGTCTCTGCGTCTACGTATCCTCTGGCTTCACCAATCTTGTTCAGGAGCTCGTCAATCCGCTCTTTCTTATACTGGCAGGTGTCGCGTTCAATGATTAGACGCGAGACTTCAAAGTCAGTAGCCTTCAGTGTTTCACTTATCCTTGAGTGTCTCCTCAAAAACCTGTTGCTTAAATCCCATTTCCTCTAGCCTGCGCCGTACAGCATCTCGGACAAAATCCGACTTCGTACTGTGTGTGCCCAGTCTCACTGCCTCTTCTAATGCTTCGTCCAAAACAACCGGGACGGGGATATTCCAACGCTTTACTATTTTGCTCATTTCTTACACCGCTTTTGTACATCCTTATATACTGGAAAATTATTAAAAATTTGAGTCCAGAAATCTGGAATTCCACATGGGTGCAATTCTGAAATTGAAAAAAGTGGGAAGAAAATCCGTAGACTGTTCACCGTATAGAAAAAAACAATTGAGTTCTGACGCTGAAGTCATCTGGTGTCTGCTTAAGAAGCAACCCCAAGGCCGAGATGAACTCTGCAAGGCCGCTCATATACCAAAATCGACATTCTATTCGGTACTTCCAATCTTAGAGAACTTGGGCATCTTAAAACAAACGGACAAGGGATATGCGCTTTGGTTCTATAACGAGGCTGAAGCGGCTGTCATTCAGACGGTTACACAATGGAGAAAAATCGCGTTTCGTGATCCTCTTCCTTCAGAGATTGCTGATGAGACAGGTATGGCGCCTGAACAAAGTGCGGAAGTCGCTCGGAAGACTAAGGATAAGACAGGCTGGTTCATGCCTAACGATGCAATTTTTGATAATGCCACGGAAAAGCTTGGTGAAGTCCTCTGTTATTTGGCAAGGGAGAGAGACCACGTGCTCAAAGATTTTGACTATGAAAAATATCCGGATGATCCAGAAATCGTGAAGGAAGCGAAACTTGGTCTAAAGGAACACGTAGAGATATTGCCAAACCTTGATGAGGAAGGCGACTTTGTCTCGTGGCCTCCAAATGCATTGAAGTATCTGAGGAAAAACTACAAGCCGAAAGATCGGGTAATACCGTATGTAGGAGTTGCTAGTCCTCCTCGCTATTAAGCCACGGTTCCTATAATATTGATTAAAGTAGTAGTTGTCCTCTAAAGGCTTTAGGGTCTCTGGCACTAGAAGCCAATGCAACGCAAGTAGTAGTAGTCCGCGCCGTTTGCGACTGGTCAACTACTACCAGATGCAACCTAAGACCCCTTGCAAGTTGATAATGACCGCTCCGATTTCGGCTGGTTATCATCAAGTTGCAATGCGCTCTATGACATAGAACCACTTGCAAGGCATGAACAAAAAAAGAGTTCTTTTTTTCCGTTGTTTATTAGAAGTAGTTGTGTGCTGAATTTGCCGCACAACTACTACCAGCTTGAGACGGCTAATTTTCATCTTGATGCTTGCAGGAGATTTACCGAAAAACCCAGCGATCTCATTAAGCCTTTTATGCTCCTGCACCATTTCGAAGTTGCTTTTCCTCTTCAACGCTCCATGGCTTTCCTTTCGTCATGCTTTCTACCCCACAAAAATACCAAGGACTGCGCCGCTGAGTCCTGAGATGGCAACTAAAAGCTTAAGCGCCTCCTCAACGCTCGGCAACTCCTTGGGCAAAACCAAACTAGTAGAAGTAGTAGTAGAACAAGTATTTTTTTTCTCTGTTCTACTACTTCTAATCCAAGACGCCGACTTCTACAATCCAGCTCTACGCATGAAAATCAGATATATTTTCGACAGAATTGCAGATTGCGCTGGCATGCGAAGATATGAATCCACCGACACCTCAACCATCCTTCACACTATACTCCCAAAACTCTTCATAATCTGGGACAATAACATCAAAAAAAGCGTTAAGGTACAATCCAGAGGAGCAAACTACTCAGGCGTCTTCCTTCTAAAAATGCAGAGAGAATTGAATGAAGCTATTAAGACCTGCATGTGCGAAAACAGGATCGAGCGCTCTGCAGCCATATCATACATTGAAACTCAAAGTGGCAACAAAACAATGGCGAAGCTGGCAGATGAGTACAATTACATGAAATATGTCAAAAGACACTCGGATATTATTTAAGTAAACTCTGCAAGCTTTGGCTGACATTTATCTACTGCAGAACGATACGATTGGCTCCCTGAGGGGGTCTCGACAAAGCTTTTCCATTCCAAAGGGTTAAATCACTAAGCGCTAACGGAGGGTTGAGTACTTTAATTTCTGAAAGTCTTAATAACGTCAACTCGCTCCGTTCGCCTTTCAGGTATTCATGAAGTCGATCATTCCAACCGAAGGGAATCTTCATGTCATTCCAATTCTTTTCGACGTTTTTTGCTGATTGCTGATCAGGCTGCTTTAAAATTTTGGTTCCTAGCCCGATCGTCGTTACATATTTAACCTGCTTTCTAAAAGTTGACCACATGTACCCAGTCGTTGGAAGAG
>Ga0315274_10004355_pt1 | contig 20859 bp, 24 predicted proteins | sample YL17G02_20_MG_FD_203700 | JGI IMG/M metagenome (GOLD analysis project Ga0315274, IMG submission 203700) | Sediment microbial communities from Yellowstone Lake, YNP, Wyoming, USA - YL17G02_20 | ecosystem: Environmental > Aquatic > Freshwater > Lake > Sediment | place: USA: Wyoming | collected...
CATAGATAAGTATTGCATAGATAATGGTGGTTAAATTAACACCATTATTCCATACCAACTATGACATTTCTAATTCCCTCTACTATGACATTATCATATCCGTGTTACAGGTTGTGTGTAATGTAATACGTACAGGCATTTTGATTAAGTAATCCAATTCTGCTAGCAATTCTATAAACCCAAACTGCTGCCACTTAAAATACCTAAAAATTGGGGAATTAAAAATAATATTCCAATAAGCGGCAAAACAATTACAGCGACCGTTACAATAAGCGTCCAAAGAAAATACTTTCTCATCTTCTCAAGAGAGTTGCGAATCTCTTCGAGTTTTTTATCCTGTGCTTCAATTTTTTTCAAAATTTCTTCTTCCATATTTTCTCATTTTACCAAAAAACCTTTTGTCCGTCTGTAGTCCTTCGACGGATTCGACAAGCTCACCGCAGGCGAGTTCAGGACGAAAGAGGAGCCCACTTGTCCGTCCGAAATTCATAAAAATCAGAGTTGACACCATTTTTTCACTTTTCTTTTTCTTGACTACTTTCTTGCTGAAGTTTTTCCAACTCTTTCTTTAGTTCCACCATTTTTAACTCTCGGCCAACTGTAATCTTTTGAAATCTCTCTAGATCGGCTACTCTTTCCTGCAATTGCTTGGTTCGAGCTTCTACCTGAAGCTCCAAGTCTTCTGTCAACTTCTTTAGTTCCTTGGTTCTCTTTTCTAGTCTCTCCTGAAGCTCTTTTGACTCAGAAATATCAGAAAAAGTAAGGTAATAACCGATGATTTCTCCCTCGGCATTTTGCCTTGAACCTGCCGAAAGACTAACGATTATCTTCTTGCCGTCTTTTTTTTGAAGCTCTACTTCTCTATTAATAATCTTTTCCGCTTTAGAAAGTGATTGTAAAATCTTTTTGGCTGCTTTTTTGTCCGAAAAAAGAATCTCGACATCTTCTCCTACCAACTCTCCTACCTTCCAACCACATAAATTCTCCAGAGCCAAATTAGCATCAAGAACCTTGAGCGGAGGGTTAACATAACAAATACTTAGGGGAAGAAAGCTCCAAAGATCCCTGATAAAATTTTCTAGATCCTCTATATTCTGCGAAAGAGGCATAATTAAATCCCGAAGCGAAGATTCGCAACTGGCTTCTTGAGGTTCTTTTTGAGAGTTTATTTCCATTCCTAATTACCAAGTGAGTTTAAATTTGTGAATTTCTCCTCCGGAAAAAGGACATTCTATCTCCTCGATTTTCAAGGTTTCTTTTGGCAAGGTGTAAGAGGCAGTTTGCCACATATATCCTTCTAGCGTCCGACAAAACAAGGGATGTCCCGGGAAACCTCTCAAAAATAGAATCAGATAACGGTCTTTGACGTTAACTTCTTCTGCCCTTAACCTTCCAACGGTATAATATTTATTCCAATATCTATCTATCTCCTGCAAGGTCCGCTCCATAGAAACAAAGTATTTCATCATAAGTTTTGCCATCATCGAAAGCTGGGCGTTGGTTCTGCCCATTTCCCGGAAGATCTTATCTTCCCAATGAAAGACATATCTGGCGACAATTAAAATCATCAGATTAAGGGAAAGCGGATAAGGCTGGTATCTTTTAATTTCTTTTCTTTTCAGGGGAAAACCCACTTCCTCCATTGTCTGCTCTACTTTTTTCAAACCCTCTTCTCCCTCTTTTTTGAGAATAAAGTCAAGGTCTTCGGCAAGGGAAAAACCAAACATCTCGCCCGGATGTTTTTTGATTTCCTGAATTTCTTTCTGAAATTCTTGATCTGTATACATATTTGTTTTGCAAGCTCTGCTTTAATATTAAATTTTTTTATATTACTCTATATTTTACCATGAAAAATAGAGTTACCGTCTTTTACTGCTTAATGGCCAAATCAGCCATGCTGCTTCAGTAAGGTTGATTCCTTAAGCTTTGTAGAGACCAGCAAGCTCAAAAACAAAAGAACGATAAACGCTATTAAGGAGTGAGTCATCGATCCTGTTTGCGAGGATTTAAATGCGTCCATCCCAAATATGAAAATAATCCCCGAGATTTGCCCCGCCATTAAAAGCAAACCGGTAGTCGTACCCTCTGGCGCGGGATAGGTTACTTCGACCCCATATTGGAACGCAATCGGGCCTGCGCTAAGCAAAAAGAAGCCCAGCGCGAAGGCCGAAACGAGCAACAGTCCATAGCTCAAAGAGAAGGTAATACCTATAAGCCCTACTGTAGCTCCGCATAAAGCTAATAGCATGAATGGAACGCGCTTGTGATAGTGATCAGATAGCAACGGAATGACAACGGCGCCTATTATGCCTCCAATGATCATTAGCCCCCCAACAACGCCGGCTTGGATTATTGAAAATCCCCGCGGTCGAACAATATTCTCAATCCAAGTCGTTACGCCGTTAAACACTCCAAGGCCCACAAAGATGGCTAGCAATAACAATATGAAATCTCTCTTACGCAAAGCTTGTCCGAGGCCATCAAAAACAAGTGAACGAACCTCCTGACCAAGAGAGCAAGGCGGTGTTGGTGGGCGTTCGCGCGAGAACGCGAGAAAGACCACTGCAACAATCATGGCAGCAACCCCGTAGGCGAACAGCATTCCTCCCATACCTACGTGAAGCATAAGATAAGGAGTAAGTATCAAGCCCACTAAGACGCCAAGATAGATGGCCAGTGACCCCAAGCCCGCGGCAGTGGCCCGTTTCTCAAAGGGAAACCAACGCGCCGCCACTTTTGTTACCGCATTAAGTATGAACGGTTGACCTATAGCAATCCCTATTTGTGCGATAAGCACCAAAGTATAGTTTGACGCTACCAGCCCACGCATTAAACCAAAAATGCCTGTTAAGGCAGCACCGATTCCCACAGCAATACGTATGCCATAAGTATCAATAACCCATGAAGCAGGAATAGAAACCAGGATATAGACAATCATAAAACTCATGGACAGAAGGCCGATGCGGAGATCTGAAACTTGGTAGTAACTAGCAGCGCTACTGGTAATCGGTGCGAAAGTAATCCAAAGAAGTTGGTTTAAAGCAGTAACAGCCATGAATACGAGAAGCACGACCCATCGATAATTATAAACCTTGAAAATAGTTTGCTTCATAAATTACTTTTAAAATCGGTTAAATTAGGTCTTATTTTTCTATCTTACCAAAAAACCGCCCTTTGTGCGAGGCGGTGGGAATTAACTCGCTTGGCAGAACAGCTTTCCCTTGTCCGTCCGAAATTCATTAAGAACGCAGGAGGAGAACATTTGATTGGAGCAAAGTTCTACCTGCTCCTGAAGTGGCTGTTAATCAAGTTAAATTTATTGACCTTAATTTGATTTACCCCACCCCGTAGTTCCCTACTGCTTGAAAACAAAAAAGCAACCCACCAAAAAGATAGGTTGCTTAAAATTTTGTTATAAATTTTATTTATGCTTTCTTTTGCTTATCCTGGCTTCAAGCATAAGCCGCTTTATTTCCAATCGTTTCTTGGTTTTATGACAACGTGGTTTTTTATTCTTTCCGACCCCTGTTTTTCTTTTTGCCATATAGGTATTTTATTAATATGATTTAATTTGGCTCCTTATTTAAAACTATATAATATAAGGCAGAAACAATCAATCTTAATCAAAAGCCTCCTTGGCGATTTTTTGGTCTGTTTGTTTCTATAACGCTCCCAGATCCAGCGTGAAATCTATTCTTACTTTCTCTACAAAATCTTGAACGTGGCTTACTAATATCATGGCGCCGTCAAAATCATTAATTGCTTTCGCAATTACTGGGATATGACGGAAATTAATGTGATTTGTAGGCTCGTCTAGAATAAGCAAGCCTGGTTTTTCTAATGCTATTGCAGCAAAAGCAACTAATCCCTTTTGACCTTCAGAGAGCGATCCAATTTTAGCTTTTAATATCTCCGCATCTAAAAGAAATCCGGCGGCGTGAGCTCTCAAGCTTTGTTCCGTACCGCCATTTCCCATTGCTTTTGAAAGTGTCTGGTATACGGTGGCATTAAGGTCAAATGTTGAAAAATCTTGTCTATAGTATGAAATTTTTACACCGGCCTTAATGTACTCTCCCTCTCCCTGGCCCGAAGCTAGTTTTTCTAAAAGAGTAGTCTTGCCAATTCCATTCGGTCCAATTAAAAGCAATCTTTCTTTTTTATTTAAGGTTACGTCTATTTTTTTATTTACAAATTTATGGTTTTTTACAATTGCGACAGAGTCTAATTGTAAAATTACGCCTCCAATATCTTTTTGAGGCGGAATAATAAATTTTTTTATTGTTTTATCTTCTCTCCTTAGCTCTACAATCTCACCCTCTAATTCCTCAATCTTTTTTCTCATCTTTGAAGAAACATCTCTCAAGTGTCCTCCTTTTTGAGCAAAAAAGTTGGCTTGCTCTTTCCTATGAGAAATATCTTTTTCTAACCTGGCGTTTGCCATCCGCTCTTTTTCCAAGCGCGTTTTAATTCTTTGGACAACAGTAAAGTAGTCGCCTGTATATTGCTCAACTTTTTTTGAAAATATATCCAAGTATAATACGCCTTGCGTAAAAGTATTTAAGAAATCGGCGTCGTGAGAAATGACAATACAGGTTTTTGGATAGTCAATAAGAAATTTTGTTAAGTGGGCAATGCCCGCCTCATCTAAATTATTTGTCGGCTCATCTAATAAAAGCAAATTTGGGTCCTGTATTAAAGCTGATGCTAGAAGAAGTCTTGCTTGCTGGCCGCCGGAAAGATTTTTCATTACTTTGTCGTGGGGAAAAGTAAGGTTTATTATTTCTAAAACATCGTCAATCTTTTTATCAATGTCATATACTTTTTTTGAAAAACATTTTTCAAAGAATTCTCTTATAGTTAGTTCCAAATCTTCGCGAGGAATTACTTGTTTAGCTGTGGCTATCGTTAAATCTTCATTCACATTAACCGAACCCGAGTCAGGTTTTGATTCGCCAGTTATTAATTGAAAAATTGTACTCTTGCCCGCACCATTCTGCCCCATTAATGTGATTTTTGAATTTTTACGCACAGAAAAACTGACCTCATTTAAAATTGGCTTATTTTCTCCCCATCCAAAAGAAACATCCTTAAATTTTACTATTATTTCATCTCCTGACACGATAAGTATAATACCCTATTTTTCGATAGATGTCCAACTTAATTTAAAAACCGCTTCAGCAGCAAAGAGAAATATCCATAGTCAAATTAAAATGAGATAGTCCTTCAAACTAAATACAGCAATATCTCTTAATACCTAGTCAAAAAAAAATATCAAGTATTGATTAATTTCACGCTGATCAAGGTCGTAAAAATTTTTGCCTTCTTGATATAACTTATTAGCCAAACCTCTGCTAACGAATCTCCAATGCCAGGGCTCAAATTGATAGTATTTATTGACTTCCGGATATGAAAGAATAAATCCGTATTTATAAGCATTTTCTAAAAGCCACTGATAAGCTGTGGTTTTGTCAAAAGTTGAGTAATTTGCTCCGATTTCTGAAGTTGTAAAATCAAGAGTTGTGCCAAGTTGATGCTCTGAATAGCCTTGGTCTGCGCTAAATTCATTAGCGCCCGAGCCATAAATCATTGTATAGGAAGACTTTAGTTCGCTCTGCGTGCCGAATGACCGGTAAGCCGAGATAACTCTCATATTTAGATTAGCGTTCTCTGCGGCTATCAGCATCTCTTGTAAGAACTGCCAGATTCCTGAATAAACTAAATAGTCTTTCTGGGAATCAAAAGTATATTTTGGTGTTATTTTAATAAATGACCTGGGGATATAATTGTCGTTTAGGAAATAAACTTTAGAATATTTTTCAAGCAATTCCTGGTCTGTCTGGCTCAATCTTTCTAAAACTCCAACCGCGCCTTCAATGCCCTCAATCTGGGATGAAAAAGAATCCATTCTCTTTTTCTCTTCGCTATATTTCACTTCAAAATCATCCCGTTCGGTTTTTGTCTTTGCTAATTCTTGCTCAACTGAATTTATAGTTGATTCAAGGTCTTTTTTTGTTGAAGCAAAATTCGCCTTGGTTTGCGAAAGTTCATCTTCAAGGATTATTTTATTGTTTTTCAACAAGTAATTCTGATATCCAAAATACCCAATCGCTCCGAAACTTATCAGTATTAATATAAGCAAAAAAATGTTTAATTTATCTTTCATAGCTTCTATAAAAATCAAGGCTGGCACTATTTTTCTTTATCTAACCGAAAAATAGAGCTAACCCCATTTTCTAACTTCTCCTCAGCGACTATCAAGAAGCGTATTTACTTAACTTCTAGTATCCTTTTTATCCTTTCTGTTTCCTGCTCCACTATTGGGCCTTCGTATTCTCCGCTGTGCGCTAAAGCCCCTTTATAAGAAGGTTTTTTCTGATCCAAATGCAAATTTAATAAAACAATCCCTTGCTTTTTATCTTCTTTGGCATAGATGTGAAAGTGAGGATAAGGCCTGCTTGCAATAGGCCGGCTCATTTCAAACTCCTCCCCCACATAACCCTTAGGAATATACCCCAAGGCCCTGGCTAAAACCACTATGTTTTCCCCTGTCTTTTTGATAATAACTTTCACACTAATATTCTATAACAGTTTAGGAAAAAAAGAAGCTCTGGACATAGAAAACGAAAGATGTGCAAATGTGTCAACTCTATTTTTTTCCTCAAATAACAGCTATGCTAAAGATGTTGAAAGTTCTCTATGCTAGCTCAAAAACCCCCTAACCTAGGCGATTTGTTTAACCCGGAGCTTAATTTTCTTCCAGAACATTGGGACACCATTTTTATTCAATCTCAAATCTATTCGACGCCAATCCAAGGTTTCCAAAACCTCTTTTGTTTTGGCTTTGTTTAAATTCCTGACCAAAAAGAAAATTCTCGTTTTCCTTTAGCCGCCAGAGCGGCAGGTTGCGCTTTCAAGGAAATGTTAAATAAAATAATTAAAGTAATGCCTCAACGCTACAAAATCAAATGTTAATTAAAATCAGCAAACATTTACAAAAATTAGCTCAAAAATCAAAGGCGATTAGAAAACAATTTTATTCTTCGTCAGAAGAGGAAAAATATTCTCTGCGGGCTTTCGTTGACCCCTTGCTTGAAGATCAATTCAAGCCAGTCAAAGGATTAGTTCACAAATATTCAACAAGAGTTTTAATAGAATTGACCTTAAATTGCGCTTCTTTTTGTCGATTTTGTACGAGGCGTCGAAGAGTTTCCGATATTAGAAAAGGCAAACTTTCTAAAAAGGACATTGGAAAAATGATAGACTATGTTAAATCTCGACCGAAAATTAATGAAATAATTTTTTCCGGAGGCGATCCCTTAGTTGTCCCGAAACTTTTAATTTATTCTCTGAATAAATTTTCAAAATTAAAACAAATAAAAATCTTAAGAGTCCACACTCGAGTTCCTGTATCGGATCCCCGGCTTTTGACCAAAGAGATTTTGAATGCTTTGTCTGAAGCTCAAAAGAAAAAAACACTTTATCTAAGTATTCACTTTGAACATCCGGACGAACTAACTCCTAAAACCATAAAAGCGGTAAAAGCCTTGAAAAACACTGGAGCAATATTGCTTTCCCAGTCAGTCTTTCTGAAGGGAATTAATGATTCCTATAAAGTTTTAGAAGAATTATTTACAAAATTAGCTGAACTTGGAATAAGGCCGTATTATATTTATCATTGCGATTTAGTAAAAGGGGCAGAGCATTTTATCTGTCCTATTAAAAAAGAAATTGAAATTATGACTAAACTAAGAAAAAATATTTCCGGCATCGCCTTTCCTTTCCATGCGGTTGATACTCCAAATGGCTCGGGTAAGATTCCTCTTCCTCTCAACTTTTGGAAGTTTGAATGCTCCTCTTTTTCCGATTTCGAAAATAAAAAGATAAAGATGCATTAGCGGCACTATGCCAGCGAATTTGCCTTTTTTCTTAGCCATATATATTAGTTCAAGGTCATTCAATTTTTACTTGTAATTTTTAATTTTGGGTAAATTTTTTATTCTCATTTTTCATTTTCAAGTTTTAATTTAAGCTGAAATAAAGCATCTTCCTTTAAATGCTCTTTTGCCCATGCTTTTTGTTTTTCGTCCAAAAGTTCACCCATACCGGCAAGAATGTTTTTATTATTAGCCTTTTCAACTAAACCAATACATTTCTGCAGAAAATCCTTGAAGGACATCCCTGTTCTTTTCTTGATAATTTCTTTATTGATCGGCCAATCGTTTTGCAAAAAATACCAAATATCAAAAATATCTCTATTTGTTCTGCTTTCTCGTTCATACATCGCCACTATTTTATGAGCCGCCATATCCTTTTTAACCATTACTTTCATTGAAATACCAAGATAGGCTTTCACGTCGTATTCAGAGCCGAAATCTATGAGATTAATTTCCACTTTTATATTTTGCGCTCCCGGCTCTTTTTCGTCATAAGACAATAAGAAAAATAGACGACTTCTCTTTTCTGTAGCTTCTTTAAGCGCGCCATATTTTTCTAAAATTTTTTTCACTTCTTCAAAAACAAAATTCTCTTTTGCTGGCTCAAGCAAATCAAAATCCAAATCAACCGAAAAGCGATTGAGATTATAAAAAAGATATGCCGCTGTGCCACCCTTTAATCCCAAAAGAGGACCTAAAGCGTGATCAGTAAAAATATCTTTCAAAATCTTTAGAAGAATGTTTTTGTGTTTTGTGGTATCAAGCGTCATAGTTCGATAAGCTCACTATAAATAAAGCTTTAATTAGTTTTATTCTCAACTGATTCGTGATACATTCTAACTATTTTCTCCATTCGTTTGTTGCCGCCATAAATAGGCAGTATCTCGCGGACTTTACCCCAATTCAAAGGCGAAAGATTGTCAAAATGATAATCTTTATATAAATAAATTACGTCCAAGAAAGCGCGTTCAGGAGTAGCGATGAAATAATTTTCTCTTTTTTCAATTCCCGAATCGTTGGTAAGAATTGAATCTTTAATGGTTTTGAAATTATAAATCTGGCCATCGCAAGTTATTTCTTTTGATTGATAAGAAGCAATAAAAATTTTTCCGTAAAATTGAAAAGTGATTCCGGCTTTGCCAAGTACTGTTTCAAAACCAACGTATGAAGGTGTAAAGATTCTTGTAGCCAGCTCAAACTTGTCGTAGTTTTTATCTTTAGCGTAAAGACCTCTGCGGATATGATAAAGATCGCCGTATTTGGTGTAATGATAAAGTCGCCGCCTTAAAAGAGCTGGATTTTCTTCGCTCGAACCCAAAAGAATATCTTTAAAAGAGAATACTGTTTTATTACTTTTTAAAATGTTTAAAATATCAGCTTTCTCCATATTTTTAATGTTTAGAGGTTAAATGTTACGCGTGGTGTTACCTTTAACTCTTAATGTAGACTATGGCAATTTAAAAGTCAACTCCGTTAAAAATATCTGAAGAAATTTTCACTGCTACTGCTCCGGTGGTTAAACACGATAAGAACCTGTTTAAAATAAAAACTCTTTGATGCTATCTCGGGGTTATATAGACGATGAATCGCTATTTGCAATGGAGAAAAAACGCGTCTGTAATTTAATATTGATATTCTGTAATAAGATTATCGCTGGAATCATAAAGAAAAGCGTGGTCTCCTGTGTTATTCCAAATGGCGTATTGTCCTTCTGGACACTGCCAATAAAGTTTTTCTTGAGTATTTGTCCCGCAACCAGAATAGATGATTACGTTTTTTACGCCTTCAAGCATAAAATCTCCAAATTCGTATCTATTGCTAGCTGAACTATCTTTAAGAAGCCAATTTTTCATTGAGATCGTTTGGGAGCAGGTATTTTTGATTTCAATCCACTCCCCGTTCTTATTATAGTTATCATTGCCAGGTGCGTCAGCATTGATATTGACAATTTTAACGCAGGAGGTTTCTTTGTCTTGCGAGCAAAGACCTGCCCAGAGGCCACGGCAGGCCTTCTGTGCCTCGTTCTGGGCGTTTAATATCAAATCTTGATACTTGACGTCTGGCTGGATTGTTTCACTAATTGCGTAACCATTTTTAACAATTTCTTTATTAATCAAATTATCGCCTATCCAAATATAGGCAAGCAATCTCCCATAGCGATCTTGCGTCTGAACATCAAACTCAAGATTAACAGTGCGGCCAGCTACCAATCTTTCATTTTCTCGGGTCGCTTCAGTAGAAAACGGTTGTCCCGATTCAGGAGCGTTAATACCAAGATATCTCACCCTATCCCCGTTCTCTATTTCAATAGTGTCTCCATCTAACACTCGGCTTACTTTAGCAGAACGAGTTGAATTGATAATCGGCGGTCCGGCCAATTCAGTATTGCTGTTCCCGTCGTCATCATTTGGTTTGCTCCCGCCATCTTTATTATCATTGATAACGTCTCCAATACTTGCGGCTTGCTGTGCCTTGTTTTCCTGCATCCTAATGACCGAAGAATTATTTAATCCGCTCCCGCCAATCCAAATCCCAATACCCAAAACCGCTATCAATACAAGGGCATAAATAAACGGTTTGGGAATACGATTAACCATACTTAATTCGCTTAGTTTAAATCTATTAAATCTTGTTGTCAAAAGTGGCTAGATCTGTCAGTTTTATAAATTTAAAAACAAGTTAAAATACAAAATTAAGGATAAAAATTAAAAAGAATAAATATGACTTGTAGCCAAGAAGAATTTATCAAAAATAGGAAAATGGCGCCAACTCTGGATTTTTTCTTTATTTTATCTTTATTCTACCAATATTCTACTAAAAAAACCGCCTTTGGGCGATTTTTTGAGTAATTTTCCGAGCTCCGGACGCTGGACGATGTTAGAACCTGTTTGGTTGATTCTTGATAATATTTTGAATAAAATAGGACAAAATCAAAAGCGCCCCGATGCTAAAGGCGCTTTGCCTAAGAAACAAAAAACCAAGCTGTGGCTTGGTAATAAGATAAAAAACAAGCAAGCTGTTTTAATAATCTAGTTCCAATCCTAATTTATTGGCTATCTGCTGAAGCCATTTTTCATGACGATCAACCTTGTGAGCCAGCATCACCATCTCTTGAAAATAAGTGTCGGCCTTCTTGACGTAAGCGTCGATTGCATTTAGTAAATTATTAAAATCGCTCTTTGTGGAAAGATTTTTTACCACCTCTTTCAAATCTTCTTTGGTGGCAAATACCTCTATGAGCTTTTGAATATCCTCGTCAGAAAGCATAATCTGTGATTATTTATTTTTAATCTTTTCTGATTTTATAAACTTATGTTTTTCTAAAAACCTCAAAATAGAAGCCCCACATTTTTCGCAAAGCTCTGTTTTTGGGAAAAACCCTCTTCCTGCCGTTACTGGTTCTCCCTTAATCTGCTTTTTGCATAAATCACACTTGGTCACCCTCATACAAATTCATTATAGATTTTAAAGAAATGCTGTCAAATTGCTCCCCATACTAGACGCTCTCAGAACCTTTGATTGGATAAAAGTCAAAGAGGAAATTGATCCTTTCCGGATTTCCGTTAATCAGAAATTATTCGTTGCTAATTCTTGAAAAACCAGAGTTGCCACCTATTTCACTATTTCATTACTCTCTAACAACCTAAAATTTGTAGCGAGGAAAGATCTCGCTACATTTGTTGAAAAATTAAAAAATAACCTATACTAAGCCTTTCCTTTCTCCTGCTCGTGCTTTCTCCAGGCCTCCGAAACAGAAGGTTCGAGAGTGTCTAACTCGCTAAGAATCTTTGCTTTAATTTCTGCCGTGGCTATCTCCTCTTTTCCCTCTGCCAACTGTGTTGCTACGCTTGCAACTTGCTTGACCACTTCATTTGCTCGCTCTTTTGGAAGATTAGATTCTGAAGCAGCAGTCATAATTGATGCTTCAATCTTTTTCGCATCAAAGGGCTCTTTCGCCCCATCTTTTTTTATAACAAATTTGGCCATAAAGTTGATAAAATATTTTGGTTAATTAATTATCGACCCTTTATCCTTATTTTACCAAAAAATCGCCTAAATAAACAGGAAGCGGACGATTTTGCGTCCGTTTGTCCTGAAATGCTCCGACTAATAGACGATGTTAGAACCTCTTACCGCAATAAATGACCAAAATAAAGGTAAAGAAAATAGGAACCGACGAAAAAACTGACAATATTCATTAGCAAGCTGATCAATAAAGACATTTTCCAACTAACTGTTTTCTTGCTGAATATCCTGATAAGCCATGCTTCAAATACCACAGCCGCAATTTCAAGAACATAAACCATATCTGTTAAATAGGCGCTGGCTGCCAGCCAAACAAAAGGAACAGATATCAAATTTCCCAACAGCAAAGCAGGAAATATGCGCTTAGGCACTTTCTTCAATAAAAAGAAAATCAGAACTACCAATGATTCCAGGATAACGGTAACCACGAGACTTATAGCCATGGCCGCCAAAGAACCATAGCTAGAGGAGCCTAGGTCATTGAATGTCACATTATTAACCACCACGCTCGAATCTTTTAACAGATTAACATCATAAACGGTCTGGGTTTTTCGACCATAATAACCAACATACTCTCTTGTTATCACATCTGAAACAAAAGTCTTATCCAAACTAGGTATATATGCGGCTAATTTAAAATCGCCCAGTACCCAGTTAAATTTACATTGACTGTCAACGCAATAATCTGTGTAAGGCAGTAAATGCGGCAGCCAATTGCAGTTCCCCTCTGTATTGGGCTGAATAACGTTCAGCTGCGGAATAACAGAAACGTCTGGAGTATCTTTATCTTCGCATTCCAGAACCGCGGCATAAAACTTTTCGTCAATGATTTTCTGGCTTTCATAAGTAAAATTCACCGTAAACGGAGGCGGGGGCGGTGCATCAGCCAAAACAAAAACTGGTAAAACCAAACTTATCACTACTAAGATAAAAAAGGTTTTTCTGCACATAAAATCTATATTTCTCCTTATTGCGACGGCCTGTCAGCACATTGTTTATACCCACTTCCTAATCCACCCCCTTTCACATTCTCAGTATATGTATACGGACAAGCAGCCGGACAAGGGCAACTTTTAGGCACAACCACGCCTATCCCCCCAGGACAGGTTGTCGGGCAGCCAGAGCCACCTCCGCCGGACTTTCCGCCGCTGGTTGTTCCACCGCCTCCCTTGGTTGCAGCTATAAAAATTATGACGAAAACGATAGTTCCCAAAATCAGAATAATACCAGCCCAAACAGCGTTAGGATTTTTAACTCTGCTATTTTTAACCGGCGGGGCTTTCGGTTCGACTTTCGGCTTAAATAAATTACTCAAATCAAAACTTGCATTGGGCGCGCCACCGGGTTGCACGGGTTGAGAATTATCTTGCTTATCTGATTTTTGTTTATCTTTAGGCTTGACAATAACCGTTACCGCGTCTTCGCTGGTGTGAAACGTCCCCTTAGCGCTTCCCCGAACTGTAAATAAATAACTATCTGGCGGAGTATTGGCAGATGCCTTAATCATCATCGTCGCTTTCCATGGCTGGCTGGGAGCCAGCTCAGAAAAGCGAATCGTAGCGGTCAGCCCTACGGATTCCCAGTGCGTATTTACATCCAAATCGATTTGCTGAGGTTTACCACGGATTAACTCTAATCTAACGGGAATGGCTATCTGCTGTCCCGGAGACATGGTTACCACATGGTTGTCTATGGTGACCTTAAAATCAAATCCCCATATTGGATTAAACATATTTTTAAACATATTGGATTAAACATATTTTTGCATTGATTAATTAACGCCAATTCTTTTTGTAAAAAATAAATTGGGATTTGCTGTTTTTGGGTTCAGCCATTTCCGCATTCAGCTCCAGCCGGTCTTTTTTTATTGCCCATTTCCAGTTGCCATTTTTAAAAAATTCTGATTCTATGATCAAATTATCGCCTTCAACTAAAAAAGGTGAATACTCAGCCGGTAATTGTTCGTGCTTTTCATCAAAATCACCTGAGCGGAAATTACTGCCCTTAAACTCAAAATAATTCTTTTTAGGTTCAACTGGAATGACCTCATATTTTTTTAACACCGGGTCAAACCGAAAATTTTTTTCCAATACCCATATTCCTTGCAAGGCAGCTCCTTTAGCTCCTCCGGGAAATCTTGATCTATTAAGATAATGTTTTACTATTGAAAAAATTATCCACGCTAAAATTGCTAAAATAACAATTCCAAAAATTGTACTGGATGCAATTCCTACGCTGGACAAATAAGACAGCGCCGAAAATACAACAAAACATATTATGACTATCGCCAATAATTTTAAAAATTTCATGGATTTATTCTCTTATTGAATTACATTATTTTATTATACCGCAAATCAAAAAAGACCACCTCAATTAAAAGACGGCCTTTCAAAAATCGAGGCTCCAACTAATGGACGATGTTAGAACCTGTTTAAACGAATGATTAATCTGAAACATTCAAACTTTCCCATAATACAAGAGAGGCGTATGTCCTGTATGGCCTCCATTTGCTGGAAATTCTCTCTATTAACTCTATGGTTGGCATTTCCTCAAGGTCGTATATATTCTTAATTGCCTTTCTAAGTCCTAAATCTCCGGACGAAAAAACATCTTCTCTCGCCATAGTGAACATTAAAAACATTTCTGCCGTCCAAGGACCTATTCCACTCACCTTGGTAAGTTCTGTAATTATTTGCTCATCAGTGAAGTCTTTTAAATCTTCAAAATTTAACTCTTTATTAACTATCATTTCAGCTAAATTCCTAACGTATTTCGCTTTAGCGTTTGATAATCCAATCTTCCTCATTATTTCGTGAGAAATCTTCAGAACCTTATCAGGGGTAATTTCCTTATTTGAAAATAAACCTTCAAAGCGGGAAAAAATGACTCTAGCAACGTGACCGGCCAATTGTTGCCCAATAATCTCGCGGCAAAGCCTGCGGAAATAGTTTTCCGGTTTGTCTGCTTCCAGTTTTTTTCTAGGCCATCTATCCTTAGCAACCAAAAAAAGAACTTTGTCACGCTTCTGGAAATGCTTGAGAACCTGCTGTTTTATCTTTCTCATACTCCAATTCTATCAAAAAATCGCCTAATTGGCGATTTTTTTGATGTAGCTCGGTAATAAAATAAAAGCAAGCAAGCTATTTTAATAGTCCAGTTCCAATCCTAATTTATTGGCTATCTGTTGAAGCCATTTTTCATGCCTATCAACCTTGTGGGCCAACATGACCATTTCTTGGAAATAAGTATCGGCTTTCTTCGCGTAGGTGTCAACTGCCCCTTGCAGCTCGATAAAATCATTTTTCACTTCATCAAAGCGCTTATCGATGACGCCAAACTTATTGTCAAGATATTGAATTAATTCGCTGAAATCCTGATTCATTGATTTTATTATAATCTCGTAATGGTCGTTGTCAAATTGCTCCGCATCGTGAACGACGTTAGAACTATTATCCAGCGACAGAGCGAGTATATTTCCATCCCAGATCTGAGTTTTTAAGTTTACCCTACTACTCACTATAGTATGTAAAAACCAGAATTGACGCCATCTCAACTCTTTCCTATCCTCGATTTATTAAATAAACTCCAGCAAACATTATCACTATGGCTAATATTTTTTGGAGAAGGGCTTTCTTGGTAATGTTTTCCCGACTTATTTTTGGAAATACTAATGTCAGAATTATCCCATAAAAAAAGACAAAAAACGGTTGCAAGCCATTTATTATCCAAATAAGTGTAATGGGGGCCAATAACGAAACAAAATTAAACGAAGCCTTGGCAATTATATTTATAACTTCGTTTATTCCGTTAATAGTTAAGACCGAAGCTCTATTTGTCTTCATTACCTTTAAAAACTCTTCACGATAAACCCTTACAAACACTATTAACAAAAATGCAAAAACAGCGAAACCAATATATTCCCAAAAACTCGTTACCCAAAAGTTTACCTGGATTGCGAAGTATTTGAAAAATAAAAAATTAACGGCGTAAAGAAGCGAAGATAAAGCCATAAAGAAAAAGACTTCTCTTTTAAGTTTAATTTTTTTATGAATAGTCAGGTCAAGAGATATTAGCACGGCCCCAAAGATTATTATTAATCCACCAATTATCTGAATAGTTTTTAATGTTTCACCCAGAACAAGGTAGGACAAGAAATAAGAAAATACTGGCGTCATCTGGAAAAGCGGCACAACAATTGAGGCTTCATCTTTTTGCAGAGCGTAAAAATAAGGCAGTACTGCGAGAATATAAAAAAAGCCGTTTAATGAAATTAGTAGATACTTCGGATCAAAAGAGGCAATAACTTCTGGGTGAAATAAAACTATAAACGGAAGTAAAAGGACACCGATAATTGAGGAAAAAACCATCAGGGTTCCAACGCCATCACCCTTGAAATATTTTGAAAGCAAATATTTATCAAAATGATTGCTAACACTCCATAGAGCAGGCGGCAATAGTGCAATTAAAAACCAATTCATATTTTTATTCTACCAAAAAACCGCCTCTACTACGAGGCGGCTGGCGGCTCCGCATCGTGAACAACGCTATCCTTCGACAGACTCAGGATGTTTTATTAAGATGGTGAGTTAAGTCGATGGAAAAATGGTGTCAACTCTGATTTTTCCTTTTTTTCTTTTCCTGAAAAATGAAAAATGGTGTCAACTCTGTGGAAAAATGGTGTCAACTCTGATTTTTCCTTTTTTTCTTTTCCTGTTTTTATTCTAGCACAAAGAACCGCCTTTTCGGCGGTTCTTTAATGTGGTTTAATTTTTAAATTGAGCTTTAAATTCTAATAGTGAGTCTATGCTCATCTCTGGTGTCTGGCAGGAATAGGAATTAGAAACTTCTTCATCCTCGTTTTGTGTTCAAAATCTGGACGGGGATGGGTCGGTTTCACCAAATTCGTCTGCTCCGCGGAGCAGACGACGTTCGAACCTACTGGATGAATGCAAGGGAGTGGTTTGAGGTGCCGGTTTTTACGAATCTTTACAAATAACCTCGTCTTAATTATTTTTATTGTCCCGTTAAACTAGGCGCAAGAACCGGAGTACGTGATGATTTTTCTCCTTCCTTTCCTCCATATGGCCAACAGACAACTACGCCATCGGTTTTTAAGGCACAGGTGTTAAGAAAATGGGCGGAAATTGCGGCAGTTGTGCCGGGCCCTAAACCAGAAACCTGGACAGGGATATATCTATTAGTAACCGTGCCGTCGCCTACTTGACCGTTTTCATTGCATCCCCAGCATACAACCGAACCGTCTCTTTTTAAGGCGCAACTATGAAACTCGCCATTGGAAACAGCGACTGCTGTACCAGGCCCTAAAGTGACAGCGTTTTTCCCCTGATTATTTCCTAATTGCCCGCAATAATTACTTCCTGAACAAACAACCGAACCATCGGTTTTTAAGACACAGCTGCGTTTAAAACTAAAATCAAGAGATTCAACTGTGCCAGCCGCAAACTGGGTAGCTTGAACGGGTGCAGTATGGTTGTCATATCCGATAAGAGAATTTTGCCCCCAACAAACAATTGAACCATTGGTTTTTTGGGCGCAGGTGCTACCGCCGTCAGAAGTGAAAAGAGTGGCGGTCGTACCGGGACCCAGGCCGACAACCTGAACCGGGGTGAACCTTCCCTCAAGCGTGCCGTCGCCTAACTGACTGGAATTATTATTTCCCCAACATACAACCGAACCGTCGGTTTTTAAGGCGCAGGTGTGGCTACTGCCAACAGTAATTGAGGCAGTTGTGCCGGGACCCAGACCGGAAACCGAAACAGGTATCTGAGTTGCCTTGTCGTCAAACGTGCCATTGCCCAGTTGCCCATAATAGTTATGCCCCCAACAAATGGCCGATCCGTCCTTTTTTACTGCGCAACTATGATCATCACCGGGAGCGATGCTTGCTACGCTTTTTAAGTTGCAGAGAAGTAAGACGCGGTAGCTGATGGTTCTTACTCCTAAACTATCCCAACATAAAACCGAACCGTCAGCTGTCACGGCATTTACAAATCCGCCAAAAGTTACGAATTGGGTTATCGAGCCAACAGAAACAGGGGCGGTTGAAGAAGATAATTGAGGTGCTTTTAGATCCTCGAGTCTTTGTAGAATATCCGCAATTTTTTGTTGAAGATCCACAAGGGGAGGCGAAGTCGGTGTCGGTGTCGGCGTTGCTGGTGACGGTGTCGTCGGTGCCGGCGTTGGTGGTGTTGGTGTTGACACGGTTGGCGCCGGTTCTTGCGGACAAGCGCCCAACGTGTCTCCGTGCGCCAAGTGCGCCCCTAATGCCGGTTCGCCTATTTCAAGCGTATGTTTATTGGCGGGATTATCCAACGGATAGTGGCAGATTACAACTTTCTCTTCTGCCGAAAGTTCCTTTATTTTTTCTCTGGTTAAGGGACCGACCAAGCCAGTTGCCGGAATATCGTACTGCTCTTGGAATTTTTTTACTGCCTTCTCGGTCAGTTGTCCAAAATAACCTGTCACTAATCCCTCAGGGTAAACTTCCGCGTATTGTTTGAGAAATTCCTGGAGTTTCTTAACTTCCTCATCCGATAAACCTTTGTAAAGATTTTTGGTAAGCTTCAATTCTTCTTTTACTTCTTCAACTTCTGTCGTCAATTTGGCAAACTGGTCCTGTAATTCTTTTATCTGATTCCGTAATCCTTCTATCGTCGCCTGCAACTCTTGAATAAGGAGCGCCGTGGAGGATTCTGTAGAAGTGGAATTTTTTGGTGAAACGGCGAAAACTGAATTTTGAGAAAAATAAAAGAAACCGAATAATAGGGTAATTACAAATATAATTGGTATTTTGTTCTTCATATGAATTTATTATACCAAATCTTATAACGCTTAGCGAGTATGCTTATAGACCGGTGGTAAAAGTATAATCATCAGAAACAACCGTGTTGCGTTGGGTATCCTTATCTCTGGCTTTAATCCTAAAATGATAAGTGGTGTTCGGTTGTAAATTAGATAACTGAACTCCGTGGTAAGCCGAAGAGAAGTAGTCGGGGCCAGCCGTAAAACCGTAAGAGATTGTCGGTCCATATTCTAGACGAGAGGTCGCTGGTTCGCTTGTATTCCAATAAATTCCTATTACTCCGCTCTGACCCTCGACCGGCTTGGCTTGGACGCTGGAGATAACCGGCGGACCCGGCTGAGAGCAAAGTCTGTATTCTACATCTTTGTAATCAAGGCCGCATTCCCACCCCATATTATCACATATACACCACCTAACTATTGTGCCTACGGCGCATTTATAGTTTATTGCTTCTCCTGGCGTACACGTACCGGGCAGTCGTTCGGATTCGACGGTAATCTCTTTTGACGCCGGACAGAGTCTTTCCGCATATTTATATGTAAAACCGCAATCCCACCCAAGATCGTCACATACACACCACTTAAATGATGTTCCGTCAGAGCATTTATAGTTTATCACTTCTCCCGGCGTGCAGCTGCCCGATGGATACTTTTTGGATCCGGTAACGATACAAGGATCCGGAGTACAAGACGACACGCCTATTCGTCGCTGTCCGCCCGCGGTAAAACATTCTTCATATGACACCAATTTGCACCTTTCCTGGATACAGCAGGCAAATTTTTCAGCCGGCGTCGGAGTCGACGCCGGTATTGGAATCGGCGAAGGGGTCGGAGACACTACTTGACATTTATCAACTATCTTCCAGTCTTCCGGCACGTCGCAGGGAGTTGGAAATTCCTTACAAACATCTTCAGGGCTAACAGCTGGAGTAATTACTTGAATACAAACCGTTTCCATTTTCTCCTCCAACCTGTTTCTCAATTCTTCGGCTTTCTTTTCTAGCTCTTCTTTCTTTTCTCCGGAAACCGCCTCAATCGCTTTTTCAAAACCCTTTTGCGAGGTCTCAATTGCTCTTTCAACTCCTGACTTAGCTTCTTCGGGAACTTTTTCCAGAACACCTTCTAATACCTCTTGATGCTTTAAGATTTTCTCACTAATCGTCTCTTTCAGTTTTTTTACATCCTTGCCTTTTTCCTGGGCTTGGTCAGCTTTTTCCAAAGCATGATTAAGTTGCTTTTCGTATTTTTCAAGGGTTCTTTGGGCTATCTCGGTTTTTCCTTTCTCAATCATTTTTTGGTATTCAGCTAATCTGATTTCCGAAAGATGCAAAAATTGTTTTGCCTTGCCTTCTTCACCGAAAGTAAAAAAGATTTGAATTGATTCTTTCCAGGATTTGAGGAAATAAAAATGACTGTCGGGAGTGACTCCGGGGTCTGGCAAATTATTATCTTGAGCTAACGCGCTCAACCCCCCAATTAGAGAAGAAAGTACGATTAAGGAAAAGATTATTTTTTTCATATTTTTGTTAATCAGTTGTCTTCTTTTATTCTACCAAAAAACCGCCCGACCTGAAAGATATAGGGGGCGACTTTTTGAATTTCATTTTGCTGCGGGGCCTGAACGCTATTAGAACCTATTTTAGGAACACAAACGAATGTTTGAAATAATTTCGTATGCTAGTCTTCTCCAATCTGGATAGGAATTATGTCCACAACCTTTTCGGTTTGAGTATTAATAACCGTAATGTCATCGCTACTCATATTACTTACGTAAAGCAGCCTACCATCTTCGGTGAGAGCTAAGTTGAACGGGTCGAGGCCACCCTCGATATAGCGCGTGGAACCATTCTCCACATCCATGACGACGACGATTTCGAAGTCAACGCCGCCGAAATAGGCGTGCTGGCCGTCTGGGGAGACTGCGACCTCGAGAGGGTGGCCGAAGGCGAGGGGCTCCGTCTGACCCAATCGTTGAATAACTCTGTGCGTGGCAACATCGATAGTCACGACGCCTCTTTGTCCTCCGACAGGTGACTGTATCTCGATGACATATGCTATTCTGCCATCAGGGCTGATA
>Ga0315274_10004356_pt1 | contig 20857 bp, 18 predicted proteins | sample YL17G02_20_MG_FD_203700 | JGI IMG/M metagenome (GOLD analysis project Ga0315274, IMG submission 203700) | Sediment microbial communities from Yellowstone Lake, YNP, Wyoming, USA - YL17G02_20 | ecosystem: Environmental > Aquatic > Freshwater > Lake > Sediment | place: USA: Wyoming | collected...
ACGTGCCTGATGCCTGATGCGGTCAAACCGCCCTCTGCCAGCCCTGGGATGCCCTGCCCGCAGTGCGCCTCGCTTCTGCCCCGCGACGCGCGGACGTGCCCCCATTGCGGTGTGGACCTGGTCCTGATCGCCCTGCTGGCGGAGCGGGCCTATCTGGAAGGGCTTCCCCAGGCCGCTCCATTCCCCACCACTCCGGAAGCGGTCGTTCCACGGATCGGCGAGTACCTGCTGGAGCAGGGCATCTTGACGGCCGAGCAACTGGAGAACGCCCTGGCTCGCCAGCGCGAGATGTCGGACCGCGGGCAGCGGCGTCTGCTCGGCCAGACGCTCGTCGAGATGAAGTTGGTCGACCGCGAGACGCTGGACCGGGCGGTCACGCGCCAGATCATCGAGCTGCACGCCGCCTTGCAGGAATCCAACCGCACGTTGGAACGCCGGGTGGCCGAGCGCACAACCGAGCTGCGCCGGGCGCTGGAGCGTTTGACCGAACTGAACCAGATCAAGGCCAACCTGATCTCGAACGTCAGCCACGAGCTCCGCACCCCGCTGGCGCACATCCTGGGATACGTCGAACTGTTAGAGGAAGGACAGCTCGGGCAGCTGAATGACGAGCAGAAAAAGGCGATGGGGGTGATCCATCGCGGCAGCGATCGCCTGGGGCGGCTGATCGAGGATCTGATCGAGTTCTCAACGGCCTCCCGTTCCGGGGTGGCGCTGAAGCTGCAGCCGGTGGATCTTCCAACCCTGCTGCAGGGGGTGATCGCACGCTCCGGCGCGAAAGCCGAAAAGGCGGGTGTGCGTCTCGCCCTGAACGTGCCGTCCGGGCTGCGATCTGCCCAGGCCGATACGGAGAAGCTGGGCTGGGTTCTGTTCCAGCTGGTCGACAACGGGATCAAGTTCACCCCTACCGGTGGTGAGGTTGCCCTGCGCGGGGCCAAGGAAGGCGCGTTGGTCCGGCTGTCGGTCGCCGATACCGGGATTGGGATTCCGAGCGAGCGGCTGGAGGAGATCTTCGAGCCCCTGCATCAGTTGGATGGTTCGCCGACACGGCGCTACGGCGGGACCGGGCTCGGGCTGGCCCTGGTCAAGCTAATCGTCGGTGCCCACGGTTCGCAGGTTCATGTGGAGAGTGAGCCCGGCAAGGGCACGACGCTGAGCTTCCTTCTCCCGGGTGCAGAACCTTCGGCATGACCGGCCCTCTGATCCCTCCCGGCCCACTCGCTCACGGCTCCGAACTCAATGCCGTCTATGCCATCGCTCGAATCGTAGCCGAGACTTTCGACACCGAAGCGGGGCTCGACGCCATCTTTAGGCTGGCGCGCACGATCTTCATCTTCGACACCGTCGCCCTGTACCTTCACAACGAGGAGACAGGAGAGGTTGAGCCGTCGTACGCGAGGGCGCTGGGCCGCGGACGGTCGCGCGAGGCGGATCTGACGTGGGGTGAGCCTGCGGCGCGCGAGGCCTTCCGCACCGGCCAGACGGTGCTCCGCCAGGAAGACGCCGGCCCGACGGTGGAGAGCCGCGACCGCCGGCGAGACTACCTTGGGCTGCCCCTCGTTGCCAGCGGGCGCGACGTCGGCGGCGTGGTGTTCGGCCGCTTCGGCGGGCCGGCCTATCCTTCCGAGCACATCCGCCTGGCGGAGTTCGTCGCCTGGCACGTGGGCCAGCTCCTGGAGAACCGGCGCATGGCGCGCCGCATTGCAACGCTGGAAGCGCAGCGCGAGCTTGCCCGCATGCAGGACGAGTTCGTCTCGACCGTTTCGCACGAGCTGCGAACGCCGCTCGGGTTCATCAAGGGCTACACCACGACTTTGCTGCGCAACGACGCCGAGTGGGACAGCGCCAATCGCACTGAATTCCTCAAGATCATCGACGAGGAGGCGGATCGGCTGCGGGAGCTGATCGACAATCTGCTCGACTCGTCGCGCCTGGAGAGCGGCACGCTGAGCATGACGCTTGAGCCTGTCCGGCTGGGCACGCTGGTGAAAGATACCGCCAGTCGGGCGCGGGCCCTGTACCCCGAGATGCCGCTCGAGATCGATATCCCGGACGATTTCCCGATACTGCAGGGCGATGCCACACGGCTGGCACAGGTATTCGACAACCTGCTGTCCAACGCCGACAAGTACGCCGGAGGTGCGGGGGTCTCCATCAGCGCCCGTGTCGAAGGAGCGGCGATCCTCGTCCGAGTATGCGATCATGGGCCGGGCATTCCACCCGAGCACCAATCGAGGCTGTTCGAGCGTTTCTACCGCGTGCCGGGGTCGAAGAGCATGATCCGGGGCACCGGCTTGGGCCTGTACATTTGCCGCAAGATTGTTGAAGCCCACGGCGGCGAGATCAAGGCGGACAGCCCTGCAGGGGGCGGGACCTGCTTCACGTTCACGCTCCCGCTTGAGCCGATTGGGACCCCGGTCTAGGGAGGATCAGCATGGAGACCAAGAAAACCATCCTGGTGGTTGACGACGAACCTCGGTACGTCCGTCTGATCGAAGTCAATCTGATGAGCGAGGGGTACACGATCGTGACCGCGGCCAACGGCCAGCTGGCGGTTGAAGCGGCGGCCGCCCATCAGCCGGACCTGGTCCTGCTCGACGTGATGATGCCGGTGATGGATGGCTTCACTGCCTGTGAGCGCATCCGCGAGTTCTCGAATGTTCCGATCATCATGGTCACGGCCAAGGGCGAGGAACGCGACCGGGTCCGCGGACTGGATGCCGGGGCCGACGACTACATCGTCAAACCCTTCTCAGCCCAGGAGCTGCTGGCCCGCGTGCGCGCCGTCCTGCGACGGGCAGAACGCCAGACCACCGAGGCCTTCCACGAGCCCATCTTCCGTCATCACGAGCTGGAAATCGACCTGGCGCGTGCCCAGGTAACGCTCGCTGGCAAGGAAGTCTCGCTGACGGCGACCGAGTACCGTGTGCTCCAGACGATGGCCGGTGCCGTGGGGCGGGTGCTGACGCCGGAGGAGCTTCTGACCGGCGTGTGGGGACCGGAGTACCGCGAGGACAAAGAGATCCTGTGGGTCTGCCTGAGCCGGCTGCGGCAGAAGATCGAGCCGGATCCGAAGAACCCCATCCATATTCTGACCCGCCAGGGTATCGGGTACCTCATGCCGCCGGTGGGCGGCAGCAGCTAGCGGACATCGGAGGCCGGCGTGTCATCCAGTCTAGTCCTGCTCATCGAACCGGATATCAAGACGGCGACCTTCCTCTCGCGCGCCATGGGGGAACGCGGATACGAGGTGACGGTGGCCGCCTCGGGCAAAGATGGGCTGATCGCGGCCTGGCGGGATCAGCCCGACATTATCGTCCTCGAGCTCGAGCTGCCGGACCTGGATGGGCTGGAGGTCGTCCGGCGCCTGCGCAAGGAGTCGCGCACCGAGCGCAAGACGATCATCGCCATGACGCAGCGCAGCAAGCCGGAAGAGACGCTGGCCGGGCTGGACGTCGGGCTGGACTACTACGTCGTCAAGCAGGCTGACGCCGTGGAGGTGCTTCTGCGCCTGATGGCGCGAGCGGCGCTGCCCGAGGTGGTACACCACGGCGAGCCGGAAAAGCCGCTCGGCACCCTGATTCCGTTCGTCAGCGCCAAGGGCGGCGTGGGAACGACGTCGGTGTGCTTGAACGTTGCCTGCCACATCGCGCGCGCCGATCCAGAGAAGTCGTGCGTGGTCGTCGATCTGGTCCTGCCCATCGGCAACGTGGCGCAGATCACCGGCGTCAAGACGCAGACCGATATCGTCTCCCTCACCGAGCTCGAGCCGATGGAGCTCTCGACACAGCTCCTGCAGCGCGAGCTGCCGATCGCTCACGCCTGGGGGTTCACCGTCGTCCCAGGCTGCAAGGACCCGGCGCAGGCGGCGCGCCTGCAGGCCCAGCGCCTCGGCCCGGCCATCCAGACGCTGCGGGCCGCATACGACACGGTGATCGTCGACGTCGGCCGCAACCTGTCGCGGCTGGCGATGCTGGTGCTCTCGCAGGCCAGCGCGGTGGCCGTGGTGATGAGCCCCGATCCGACCTCGGCCGCCAACACCCGCGCCATGCTGCAGTACATGCAGCACGAGGCCATCCTGGCCGAACGGATCTTCGTCATCAGCAACCGTGCTCTGGGGGTGGAGGACCTGACCGGTGTGCCGCTCGAGGCGGTGCTGGGACGGTCGGTGGACCGGGGCATTCCAAACCTCGGCAAGAACTTCAGCCTGGCCAACAACCTGCACGCCCCGCTGCACCTGCGCTTTCCGGAGGAGGCAGCGGTGGACGCGCTGAGGGACATCGCTGCGGGACTGGTCGAGAAGTCGAAACCGCGCTCCACCGGCGCGCCGCGCGGGTAGCCCGTCTGCTATAATCCGGCCGGCTGTTCGGCAACGGGAGGCAAGCATGAGCAACCCACAGGCTGAATCGCTGAGGGCAAAGATCCTCGGGGCGATGTTGCGCGAAGTCCGCATGACGGCAGGCCGCACACTGCGCGAGAGCGCCGACGCCATCGGCGTGACGCCCGGGGCACTGACCGCCTACGAGAGCGGCCGCAAGGCCATCTCCCTGCCTGAGCTTGAACTGCTGGCCTACTTCCTGAACGCTCCGCTGCGGCAGTTCTGGTCGGAGACACCCGGCCGCCGCAAGATGCGGCTGGACGCCAACCCTCCAGCATTGATCGCCCTGCGCCAGCGACTGATCGCCGCCCAGCTGCGCATGCACCGCGAGGCCTCCGGGCTAAATGTGCGTCAGGAGGCCGAGCAGGCTGGGATTACCGTGGCGCGGCTGCGAGCGTACGAGGAAGGCGACCGGCCAATTCCTCTGCCCGAGCTGGAAGCGCTGCTCGGGGTTCTCGGGCACACGGTCAACGAGTATCTGGACCGAGAAGGCCCGGTCGCCGATTGGGACACACTGCAGCAGGCGCTGGGAACTGTCCTCAGCCTGCCGTCCGAGATGCGAGAGTTCCTGGCCTCACCGGAAAGCGTCCCGTACCTGCGGATGGCGCATCGGCTCAGCACGATGCCGGTGGATCAGCTTCGCAACGTGGCCGAGCTTCTGCTCGACATCACTTTGTGAGCGTCCCCGCGACCACCCCCAAGTCGCTGGCTCAGCGCGCCCTGCAGGACTTCCGGCAGGGCCGCTTTGCGGATGCCGCCGAAGGCTTCCGCGCGTCGCGGGAGGGGTACGAGCAGGCCGGTGATCTTCCGGCGGCCGCCGAGGCTGCCAACAATCAGAGTGTTGCGCTGCTGCAGGCTGGACGTCCTCAGGAGGCCCGGCGTGCCGTCGAAGGCACGCTTGACGTGTTCGAACGCGTGGGCGATTCTGCGCGCGCCGCTCAGGCAGTCGGCAACCTCGCTTCGGCCGCCGAGGCGTGTGGCGATCTCGAAGCGGCTGAACAGTTCTATCAGGCCGCGGTAGAGCGGTTCGCCGTCCTGGGCGACAGCGCAGCCCAGGCGACGGTCCTGAACAGTCTGTCGCAACTGCAGCTCAAGCGCGGCCGGCCGCTGGAGGCCCTGACGACCATGCAAGCCGGTCTCGAGCACAAGCCCCGCCGCAGCCTGCGCGACCGTTGGCTCCAAGGCCTGCTTCGAATTCCATCGCGACTGCTGCGCGGCTGATTCTCCCCTGCGCTACATGCCCACCCCGCGAACCTGGACCACGCGCGATGCCGGCCCGGACGACCGGCCCCTGATCGACGGGTTGCTGGCCGCCGCTCGCTGGCGGCACGCTCACCTCGATTGGCTCGAAGCGAGTGACCTGCTGGCCCTGTCGCCGTTCCTTATGATCATGAGCCAGGCGGAGCCTGCCGCCTGCCTCGCCTGCCCGCCGGATCCCCCGGGCTTCGCGTGGATCCGCGTCTTTGCCTCTGCCTCAAGCTTGCCGCCGGCGGATGCCTGGGCGAGGCTGTGGCCCCTTGCCGCGGAGGCGGCCACCCGGTTGGGCGCCACGATCGCAGCTGCCCTCTCGGCGGAGGGATGGATGGCAACGTTGCTGCGCGGGTCGGGCTTTGCCGAGACGAACCGCGTCATCTTCCTCGAGCACCAGGGGCGGCCCGCCGCGCCTGCCCTTCCTGCGGCTGTCCGTCTCCGGCCGTATCGGTCCAGCGATCAGGCGGACCTGCTGGCGCTGGACCAACAGGCGTTCGCCGGGCTGTGGGCATACTCGCGCCCCGTGCTCGCCGCGGCGCTGGATCAGGCCGCGGTGGTAACGGTTCTGGAAGTCGACGGCATCCTGGCCGGCTATCAGCTCTCGACCGCCTCGGCATTGGGTGCACATCTGGCGAGACTGGCCGTCCATCCGCGACTGCAGGGCAGAGGCTTTGGCCGGCTGCTTGTCCAAGACCTGCTGCACAAGTTCGGTTTGCGCGGCTTCGACCGGGTGTCAGTGAACACCCAGCTTGACAATACCGCCAGTCTGCGCCTGTATCGCCGACTTGGTTTCCGTGACATCGGCCAGATCTATCCGGTGTTCAGCGTGCCTCTGCTTGAGACTGGTGGCGCGGTCTCCGTTTCGGGAACCACAGGATGAGCGCACGATTTCGGCTGGTGTCGGCCGTGCACCTGTTCCTGTTCAACGAAGGACGGCTCCTGCTCCTGCGCCGCTTCCAGACCGGGTACGAGGACGGCAAGTACAGCGTGGTCGCCGGGCACCTCGAGGGCAGCGAGACCGTGGTGGCAGCCGCCGTCCGGGAGGCGCGCGAAGAGGTCGGGGTAGCCCTCGCTCCGGAGGATGTGGCGGTCGTGGGCGTCATGCATCGCCGCTCGAACGACGAGCGCATCGACTGGTTCGTGACTTGCCCCCGGTGGACGGGCACGGCCCGCAACGCTGAGCCGGACAAGTGCGACGAGCTGCGCTGGGCCGACCCGAGGGCGCTGCCGGAGGACGTCATCCCGTATGTCCGCCGGGCGATCGAGAACTACCTTGCCGGGCGCTGGTTCGACAGCTTCGGGTTCTCGTGACCAGAACCTGCCCCAGACAACGCTCAGGGACCGCTCATTCGGCAAAGGTAGACAAACCAGCCTCGGTATGGCAGAATTGCGCGTGTTACCCTGACCTTCTGGAGGGGAAATGAGTCGTCGGACCGAGATTCGTGATCAGCGCCTGCGCCGCCGTCGGCGCACCACGACGATCCTGACGCTGGCCATCGTCGGCGTGGCGCTGATCATCACCGCTTTCATGATCGCCCAGAACAACCGGCCCATCGGCGCCATCCTTACGCCTGAGCCGCGTGCCTATTCCCGGACTAGCGGGCAGTCGATCGGCGATCCGAATGCACCGGTGAAGATCGATGAATTCTCGGATTTCCAGTGCCCTTACTGTCGCGTGTTCCACGAGGAGACCTTTCCGCAGATCCTGCGCGACTACGTCGAGACCGGCAAGGTGTACTTCACCTACCGCAACTTCCCGGTGGTCGGCGGGGGGAGCTCAGGCGGGGAATCGATGGACGCCGCGGTCGCCAGCGTGTGCGCCGGACAGCAGGGAAAGTTCTTCGAGTTCCACGATCTACTGTTCGCCAACCAGACCGGTGAGAATATTGGCGACTTCGCCGAGCGGCGCCTATACGCCATGGCGGAGATCGCCGGGCTGGAGGCGGATGCCTTCGATCAATGCTACAAGAGCGGCGCCAGCGCCGCAGTCGTCGACTCGGATAGGGCCACCGGCCTCCAGGCCGGGGTCAATTCGACCCCGAGCTTCTTGATCAATGGAACGCCCTTCCTCGGTGCACAGCCGTACGCCGAGTTCCAGAAGGTGATCGATGCCGCCCTGGCGGCGGCATCGTAAGCGCACGCCGGCTCTGTGTCCCTTGTCCCTGACGAGACCCACCACGCGGTGGGTCTCGCTCTTCTTGCCAGGCATGCCGGGGACGGCAGGCCTCCCGCACAATCGCAGTCGATGCGCCGCCTCCTGCCTGCCTCCCCGGCGAGCCTCCTCCGCTCGCCTGACCTGCCCTTCCTGCTCCTGTGGGCCGCCTCCATCCTGGCCGGGTGCCTTCTCTACAACGACTTCGGCCTGACCTGGGACGAACCGCTGTTCTACCAGTACAGCGATGCCGTAGGGTATGCCTACTCGATCCCGGAATGGCTCTCCGGGACCTTCAACCTGGAGAACGCCTATGGCCCCAGCGCTGAGGGCCACAAGATCTATGGCGCAGCGTACCTGCTCGCCGGCCGCAACGTCACGCGCGCACTGCAGGCCCTGACCGGCATCAACGACGCCGGCATGTGGCACCTGACCAACTTCCTGGCATTTGAGATCGGCGTGCTATACCTATGTCGGCTGTGCAGGCGCTGGATGAGCCCGCCAGCAGCGACCGCAGCGGCGCTGCTGTACCTCACCCAGCCGCTCCTTTGGGGGCACGCCTTCATCAACCCCAAGGACATGCCCTTCGCTACACTCTTCATCCTTACCGTCTATGCCGGGTTCCATATGGTTGATCAGTGCATCGAGCTCGGCGTTGAGGCGCCTGCCCCGCGACAGGTTGAGACCTTGCCTCAGAGGAACGAGCGGCTCTCCACATGGCTGGCCGGAGCGCTTGGGTTGGCGGCCGGCGGACTCTCGGTCCTGCTTGCCGCCTTTGGGGAAAGCTGGCGGACCGCGCTCGGTGACCTCGTGCGGGCGGGCTACTATGCGCCGCCGGGCAGCACGGCCGGGCGATGGTTCGCCTCCCTGGCCAGCAGCCGAGCGCTGTTCCCCGTTGACTACTACCCCGCCAAGGTCCTTTCCGCGTACCGGTGGGTGAACGCGGCAGTGGCGCTCGCGGCATTGGGCTTCATCGGTGTCGTACTAGCCCGGCGTTTCCCCGTCCAGGCGCAGGCACTGCGCCGCTTTCTACTGGAGGTCTTCTCGCCCCCCCCCGCGCTGGCCGGTACTCTCCCTTCCGCGCGGTGGACTCGGGGCCACTCTTCAGATCATCCTGTGGCCCTCCGTGCTCCTCGGCTTGCTGACGGCGATCCGCATTCTGGGTCCCCTTGCCGGGGCGATCGTTTTCCTTGCGTTCCTGCTCCAGCCACAACGGCGGAGCATGTTGCCCCTCCTGTTCTACGTGAGCCTGGCTGCTCTGGTGACGCTGGCCTGCTGGCCGTACCTGTGGCCTGAGCCCGCGGCCCGCTTCGAAGAGGTCGTCCGGCATATGGCCGACAACCCCAAGTTGATTCCGGTGCTCTACGCCGGTAAGGGCTTCTCGTCGAACGCCCTGCCCTCCGACTACCCGCCGCGCCTCTTGGGACTAACGCTGACCGAACCCGTGTGGCCTCTGGCACTTGCGGGCGTAGCCGTCGGCGTCGTGCGGTTCCTGCGTCGGCAGGTCGACGGGCGCACATGGATCCCCGTCGTCGCTTGGTTCGTTGTTCCGGCAATCTACGTCGTCACCCAGCGCCCGGCGATGTACGACGGCTATCGCCACTTCCTTTTCATCCTGCCGCCGGTCTTTATCACTTGCGGACTGGCGCTCGACGCGCTGATGGCCCGATTGCGCCTGCCAGCGGCGCAGGCTGTGGCGGGAACGCTGATCGTGCTCCCAGGGATTCTAGGCAGCGCCGGCTTGCACTTGTATCCCTACGCCTACTACAACGCGTTCGCCGGGGGTGTGCAGGGCGCTTTCCGCCGATACGAGACCGATTACTGGCTCACTTGCTACAAGGAAACGCTGGAGAGCCTGGAGGCCCAAGAAACTGAAGCGCCGGCGCTCTTCGTGCTCCGTCAGCCTGCCATCGCCCGCGCGTATGCGGGTGGGCGCTGGCCGGTCGAGCCTTTCGACCCCGAAGACGACCGACCCTTCCCCGGCAGCCTGCTCCTGCTCACCACGCGCACGAACAGCGACCTGGCGATCCATCCGGCTGACCCAATCATCCTTGCCGTTGGCCGGCAAGGCGCCACGTTCTGTGTCGTCAAGCAGGTTCCCTTCAACTGATCGTCCAGCCCGCAGCGTCGGTCTTCGGGGCGGTCTTCACTCGCTCCCTCGACGCGTGCGGCCCAGCAATCGGGGATCCTGCCCAGGAGCGTGCAGACCGTGTTGCCTATGAATCAATCCGACCGGGGATACCCGGTCGGCGATCGTCTCGGTCAAGCGAGCGCAATGCGCCCGTGACGCTGGCTCAGTCGGTCCTCATCGAGCTAGCGCTCCCAGCACCGTCGCAAGGAGCTGGCCCGCCGGTCCCTGCAACGCGACCAGCAAGGGCGCCAGCACCAGTCCCGGCAGCAGGTTGCCAACCCGGATGCGTTTGATCTCCAGAAGGCTGCTAATGGCCAGGCCGAGCAGCAGCAAGCCCCCGACGGCGGTCATCTCAGCGGTCATCGCCTCCGTCAGGATCGCTTGAGCCTGCGCCGCCAGCAGCGTCAGGCCCCCCTGGTAGACGAAGATGACGAGCGCGGAGAACAGCACACCGACGCCCAGCGTGGAGGCGAACGCCATGGCGGCGAAGCCGTCCAGGACCGACTTGATCGCCAGCAGGTTGTAGTCCCCGGTCAGACCATCCTGGATCGAGCCCAGGATGGTCATCGGCCCGACACAGAACAAGAGACTGGCGGTCAGGAATCCCCGGACGAAGCGGCTGCCTTCGGCCGGACCATCGCCTGGACGCGTGAACGGCTGTTCAAGCCAGGCGCCAAGCGACACCAAACCGTCCTCGATCCTCCACCACTCGCCCAGGACGGCGCCGAGCGCCAGGCCCCCGAGGGCCAGGATTGGATTCTGCGTCTGCAGGAACATGCGCAAGCCGAGCCCGGCGGTGAATAATCCCAATGCGGCGATCACGGTCTGGCGCAGCCGCTCCGGGAGGCGGCCGGCGAAGATCAGCCCGGCGGCGCCACCGGTGAGAACGGCGGCGATATTGATCCAGGTGCCAATCATGATGGCGAGGTGCGCGCCAGGCTCGGGGAGTTGACCCCAGCAGCCTGGTTCTCGAGCAGTTCAAGCACGAAGCACAGCGAAGAGAGGCGGTTGAGGTAGCGCAGGAGTTCCGGGTTCTCCAGATCGCCCGACAGCGTGAGGCCAGCCACACCTCGCTCGGCACGCCGCACGACGGTCCGCGCGAGCGCTGCCGCCGCGCCCCCAATGGAGTCGCCAGGCAGGATGAACCCCGCCGGCGTCGCTACCTGCGATTCCCAACGGCGAATCGTCTCCTCCAACCAGGTCACGCGGCCGGCGTCGATCGTCCGAAAGCGAGCGGCGTCCTCGGGGAGGGAGGCAACCTCGGCCATCAGGGCGTACAGGTCGCGCTGGATGCTCGACAGGCTCGAGCGGGCATCCTGCGACTGAGCGAGGGCGCGTGCCAGTCCCAGGGCGGCGGATGCCTCATCCAGATCGCCACAGGCTGCGATCCGGGGATGGTGCTTGGGGACACGGCCTTTGCCAAGCAGGCCCGTCGTGCCGTCATCGCCGGAACCGGTGAACGTGGGCGGCATGTTCGGCATTATAGCCGCTTTGGGCTGAGGGCAATCCGTTCTAGTCTGGCCCAAGGCAACTGGCCCCACCGGGGGGAGACCAGTGCATGCGTCACCTGCGGCCAGGCCGCAGGCAGGGGGATGCAGGCATGCGTGCGCGCGTCGTCCCATACCTCTTCGGGCTGCTCAGCGGGCTGCTGGCTGGCGGCGTCCTGTGGCTGCTCTTGAGCCCGCCGCGCGGCACACCCGTCACCCTGTTCCCTCCGCCTTCCCCAGTACCGCTGCCCATCCATGTGATCGGCGCTGTCCATCAGCCGGGCGTAGTCGAGCTGCCACCCGGCGCTCTCGTCGAGCAGGCGATCGAGGCGGCGGGAGGGCCGGCAGACGGGGCCAACCTGGACGCGGTGAACCTGGCCGCGCGGCTCGAGGATGGCGATCAGGTTCGCGTTCCCCTGGCTGCGCCGGTCGCACCCATCTCGGGCGCCTCAACCACTCCGGCTGCCGCGTCGACCCCTCTCCCGTCCGGCTCGCCAGTCAATCTCAACAGCGCCACGGCGTCTGAGCTGGACCGGCTTCCGGGAATCGGCCCAAGCCTGGCAAAGGAGATCACCGCCTACCGGGAGGCGCATGGTACCTTCGCGCGTGTGGATGACCTGCTGCTTGTGCCAGGCATCGGCCCGGCGAAGCTGGCCTCCCTGCGGGACTTGGTGTTCGTCGACTGAGTTCAGGCACGACTTCAGGTCGTTGCCCCCTGCGGCGCGGCGAGTATAATGCCGGCGATGCCGGAACTTCCCGAGGTCGAGACGATCGCGCGCCACCTGCGGGATGGGTGGGACGGCGCGCCGCCGCTGCCCGGAAGGCGGATCGCGTCGGTGACGATCCGCTGGCCGCGGCACATCGCCGCGCCGTCGGCATCCCGCTTTCGCCGTGACCTCCCCGGTCAACGCTTCCTCGACGTGCGGCGGCGGGGGAAGTACCTTGTCTTCCCGCTCGATCGCGGCACGCTGCTCATCCACCTGAAGATGAGCGGAGACCTGCAGATCGTCTCCAGGGACGTCCCCGCCGAGCCATTTGACCGCACCGTCTTCCACCTAGACGGCGGCTGGGAACTGCGTTTCAGCGACGCTCGCAAGTTCGGCAAGGCCTACCTACTGGACGACCCGGAGCGCCTGCTGGCGCCGCTGGGTCCCGAGCCCCTCGAGCGCGGGTTCACGTCGCGGCTGCTCGCTGAGCGCCTCCACCGGCGGCGCCGGGTGCTCAAGCCGCTCTTGCTCGACCAGACCTTCCTTGCCGGCCTTGGCAACATTTACGTCGACGAAGCGCTGCACCGCGCCCGGCTGCACCCACTCCGGCGCAGCGACACTCTGTCGCTGGACGAGGTGCACGCGCTGTGGCGCGGGATCCGACAGTCGCTGCAGCGCGGCCTCCGGCATCATGGCGCCAGCATCGACTGGGTGTACCGCGGCGGGGAATTCCAGAACCATTTCCGCGTCTACCAGCGCACAGGCGAGCCGTGCCCATCGTGTGGCACGCCCATTGCACGGCTGGTGATTGGGCAGAGGGGAACGCACATCTGCCCTGCCTGCCAGCGGGTCTAGAGGTCAAGCATGGACAACCAGTTGGTCCTCGGCGTCATCTTGATCGTGGTCGGCATCGCCTTGGCGCTCCTGGCGTATGCGTTCATCCTGAACCGGCGCGATCAGGAGAAGGGACCCGGGGCGGCCCCGCCGGAGCCGAGCGAGGCGCCGGCGACCGCTGAGCTGGCGAGCACCCCCGTGCCATGGTCGGCACATGCGCCGGGTGAGGGGCCACCCGACGCCCCCGCTCCCGTTTCGGTTCCGGCGGGCCCCTTGCCACAAGCCGCCGCCTCCCCCCCGCCCCCGGCGCCAAACCTCACAGCGGTCCCGCCATCACCGGCTCCCGCCCCCGTGCCCTCGCGCCGGACGCTGGCGGTGGCAACGCTCCTGCGCGACGAAGTGACCGGCAAGCTGTCCGTCCTGGTGGGCGGGCGCGAGTATGGCAGTGCGGATGACCTGCGCGCCTCGCGTGACTACGCGCGGGTCGAATACGCCGCTGCCGATCTGGTGCAGTGGCTGGGGGCAACCGCCGTGCGTGAGCGAACCGCCGACCGCGTCAAGGAAGAGCCGAAGAAGTCCCTCAGCATGATCGAGCAGATCGACGACATCCTGCAGCGCAAGATGACGGAGATGACGGGGGCGCCCCAGGGCGTCCGTCTGGTCGAGGGCGCCGGTGGTTCGCTGCGGGTGTTGATCGGCGTGCAGAGCTTTGCCTTCGAGGACGTGCCCGACGCAGACGTCAAACGCCTGATCCGAGAGGCCGTAGCCGAGTGGGAGTTGAAGAAGTAGTCCCCCCTTCAGGACAACTGAAGCCAGCCAGCACCGGCGGAGGATCCCTCCGCCGGCGTTCTTCAACCACCCGACACCGGCCAGCGGCCGTCCCGGGTCGGTCGCCAGGCTGGGCCGTCCACCGGTCCAGACTCATCGCTCACCTCACCAATCCGCGCGGCGGCTTGCACCGCACGGTCCTGGCCCATCGAGCGCGGCAGGACTTCGGGCTTTGTGGGAGCGAGTAGGCCGAGGAGAGGGTGCGGGGTCGGAGCGGACTGCGGTCAGTCGCTTCCGGATGGTCCGTCCGGCACAGCGAACAGATCCACCTGGAGCCGGGCCTCGAGTTGGCGCCGCTCCCGCTCGGGCAGAAACGCCGCCTGCGCTGCCGTAAGGATCATGCCGCGCAAGCTGTCTAGCGACAGCGCATAATGCTGGATCGCCGCCCGGTACTCATCGCTCAAGCGGATGCCGCAGATCGACGGGTCGTCGCTGTTCAACGTCACCGGGATCCCGGCCTGGATCAGGCGTGGAAGCGGGTGCTCGGCGTAGCTGCGGACCGCGCCCGAGGCGACGTTGCTCGTCAGGCAGACCTCGAAGGCGACGCGCCGCTCGCGAGCCAGATCGAGGGCGCGCGGGTCTTCGACCGCTCGCACGCCGTGCGCGATCCTCTGGGCGCCCATGGCCTCCATCGCGTGGAAGACGCTTCCGCCATCCGCCCATTCCCCGGCGTGAACCGTTATCCCCAACCCGGCCTCGGCGGCGGCCCGGAAGACCGACTCGAACGGCGCCGTGGAGAAGTCCACTTCGTTACCCGCCAGGTCGAGCCCAACCACGCCCCGCGCGACCCGATCGGCTGCTGCCTGTGCAACACGTTCGGCAACCGAGATCGGCTCATGGCGGTTGACGCTGGCGATCCATCCGACACGGACCCCTGTGGCCTGCGCCGCCTCCCGGCCGGCGTCGACGACCCAGTCGATGACTTCCTCGATACCAAACCCGCGTGACGCCGCCAGCGCAGCCGGGGTGAAGCGCATCTCGGCATACACGATATGGTCGGCGGCCAGATCCTCGACCGCTTCACGCACAAGGCGCTGGATCACCTTGGGGGAACTGAAGAACAGCCGCAGCGTGTCGAATTTCGAGAGGAAGTTCTCCCAGGTCAGAGGATCCTGCGGGAGGACCTGGACCTGCGCGCGCAGGGTCTCCTCGTCGCGCGGGACCGCCAGACCGTTCCCGCGCGCCAGCTCGAGCAGCGTCGGGAGACGGATGGCGCCCTCAAGGTGGCGGTGCAGCTCGACCTTGGGGAGCGACTCGATCATGTGAGGGCCGGAGGCCGTGGATAGGTTTGGCAGCATCTCGGGACCAACGGATCGCAGGCCGCCCAGGCCATTCTCCCCGCTTCCTGGCCGGCTGGCCGCCATGCCCAGCACTCGGGGCATGGCGGCGTCCATCCGGCCCTCGGCCGGGCGGCGACCCATTTGAGACTAGCACGCTTCGGGCCCTCTTGGCCTGGGAGGATGGTCCCTGCGCAGGGGGACCTCTGGGGGGGGGGAAGCCCCGCAGAAGAACCGCGTCAGGAGCAGCAGGACCGGGAGTGGTCCGGGGCCGCAAACGGGCCCTCGTAAAGCGGGACTCGTCTAGTGGCGCCGGCGTCGCTTGGGACGGGCACTCTGAGTGGGCTCCGTGTCCGGACCGGGCGCCGTCGCCGGGGCCGGCGCCGGCTCCAGCTCGACCTCGCGTAGGGCCACCTGGGCAGCGGCCGGTTGAGCCGGCAGCTGCGCACGGAACAGCCGGCTGGCGACCCCGGCGCGGATATCGGCCATCAACAGCTGGAACATGTCGAAGGCCCGGCTCTTGTACTGCACGAGCGGGTCTCGTTGGCCGTAGGCCTCGAGCCCGATCGAGGTCCGCAGCGCTTCCATCTGCGTTAGGTAGTCGACCCACAGGCGATCCCCGACAGCAAGGATCAGCCCGCGCAACCCTCTGCTCATCACCATGCGTCCCAGGGCGGCTGTGATGGATTCTCGCAGGTCGCCTTGGACGGCGTTGAGAGCTGGGGCGGCCTCCAGCGCGGAGACTGCCGGCTCGCCCAGCGTCTCTCGCAGGCCAGCCTGCAGGGAAGCGTCCAATTCCCGGAAGGCTCCGCCCTGGCGCGCCAGCTCGGATTGACCAAGCGAGCGCTGGATCTCGGCCAGGCCACTGGCCAGGTGATCGAGCACCTGCTCGGTCAGCTCGTCCACTTCCGCCCCCGCCAATTCTGCGGCAGCGGCGAAGGGGTAGGACAGCCGGGCGACGGCGAGCGAGCGCTTCTGATGTGTGCGCCGGTCAAAGAACGCGCGCTGGCCATAGCTCATCTGGACCAACAAGCGCGTTTTCACGACCTCGGCCACCGGGCCGGAGTCGGGAAGCGCCAGGGAGACTTCCTGTTCGATCTCCCCGAGGACCGTTTCGGTCCGCAGGTCCCACAGGCGCCGCACCGCTTCGTCCAACGCGGACGCCGCCGCGTCCCAATCGATAGGGGTCTTGAGCGATGGCTCAAGCCCGAGAGGCTCTCCCAGGCGCCGCTCCACCGACTGCAGAACGCCGGCCCAGATTTGCAGCCCGAGGCCGGCTTCCACGAGGTCGGGGACCATCTGCTCGAAACGTTGCGGATCCGATCGGATCTGCTGCAAGCCGGCCGAATCCACCTGGATCCGCATCCCGGCCGACTCCTCCGCCAGGCGCACGAGCTGAGCCGGATCAACCTCGCGGTCGGCCTCCTCGGCCTCCATCCGGGCGGCCTCCAGCGCCGTCTCGACTGTGTCCACGCGCTGCTTGACCTGCGATTCCAGTCGCTCTCTGGCGTGGTCCGTCTGCTCGGACACGACCCGCGCCAGGTGTTCGTACTGGGTCGTGCGAGCTTCACGCGCCCAGCGCAGCAGCCCCTGTCGCACGGCTTCTGGATCGGTGGCGTCTTCGAGATCGTCCAGGATCAGGCGCAGCATGAACGACGGGTAGGGCTGATCGCTGTTCAGCCCGAGCGTCGGCTGCGTTTCCTCCAGCCAGGCGAGAAGCTTCCACGGGCCCTCGCTGTCGGCGAGCGCGGCGGCCACATGCCGCGTCGCCTCGGCGCGCAGCATCTCGGCGGCGTCCGCGGTCAGGTCCGTCTTGGTGAACACCCGATTGCGCAGGCCGTAGTACACCTCGCGCTGCTGGTTGAGGACATCGTCGTACTCGAGCAGATGCTTGCGGGTATCGAAGTTGGCGCCTTCCACCCGGGTTTGCGCCTGCTCAATGGTCTTGTTGACGATGGTGTGGGCGATCGGAACGGCGTCGTCGATGTTCAGCCGCTCCATCAGGCCTGAGACCTGCGAGCCGCCGAACAGGCGCATCAGCTCATCACCGAGCGAAAGGAAGAACTGCGACGACCCGGCGTCGCCCTGGCGGGCGGAGCGGCCGCGCAGCTGGTTGTCGATGCGCCTCGATTCGTGCCGTTCGGACCCGATCACGTGCAGCCCGCCGACGACCTTGACGCGCTTCTCATCCTCCATGAACTGCCGGAAGAGGCCGATTTCGGCCTCGTAGAACCCGGCGCCGGTGCGATCAACCGCCTCCAGGCGCGCCAGACGTTCTTCCAGGCTCAGGTTCTCGGGATCGGGGATCCCGTTGCGGCGCAGGACCCGGTGTACGGCGCCCAGAACCTCCTCGGCCACTTCCCCGCCGAGCTTGATGTCGACGCCGCGGCCGGCCATGTTGGTGGCGATGGTGACGCTGCCCAGCGCCCCGGCGCCGGCGATGATGCGCGATTCCTCATCGTGTCTCTTGGCGTTCAGCACGGAGTGCCGGACGCCGGACTCGAGGACCTGCGCCAGGCGATCATGGTGGGACGGCTCGAGCTCCAGCAGGCGGATCAGGCGCTCCAGGTTCTCAGGCCGCGTCGGCGTCAAGACCACGTCGAGGTCACGCGCCAGAGGCCGGAGCTGGGCAGGCGTCAGCTCTTCAAGCGGGGCGTATAGCGGCACCAGCTCGGCCACGCGCATCCCGTCATCAGCCAGGCCTTTGGACTGCAGGTAGGCATCCCTCAGGATGAGCACGGACGCCAGCCGCTGCAACGGCTCGGCCCGCAGTCGGCCGGAGAGCCGCTCCGACATCTCGACCGAGGTCGTGCCGACCAGCAGGGGCTGACCCATGACGTTGCGCTTGAGGATCTCAACCGCCACGGCCCGCAGCTTGGCTTCCTCGGTCCGGTAGACGACATCCGGGTAGTCCTTCCGCCGCCAGAACACGGGCGCCCGCTCGGGGTCCGCCCGGCGCGCGAAGTAGGTGAAGCGGCTGCCTTCCTCGCGGTACTCGGCTTCCACCAGGTCGCTATCCGCCTTGCTGGCGATGAACTCCAGGTTGGTTGGGAGCGGGACCACATCAACCTTGTAGATCTTGTTGAACTCCTCCGCCTCGGTCAGCGCCGTGCCCGTCATCCCGGCCAGCTTGGCGTACATGCGGAAGTAGTTCTGCAGCGTGATCGTGGCGTAGGTGACGTTCTCCTCGCGGACCTTGGCGCCTTCCTTGGCCTCCACCGCCTGGTGCAGGCCGTCCGACCAGCGCCGGCCCGCCATAAGCCTGCCAGTGAACTCGTCGACGATGACGACCCGTCCGCCCTGGACCACATAGTGCTTGTTGCGTTTGAACAGGTGCTCCGCCCTCAGCGCCTGCTCCAGATGTCCGAGCAGGCGGGCCTGTTCCGGCGTGATGTCTTCCGGCCGGTCAGGATCACGCAGGGGAACGCCGAGCACCTGCTCGATGTGCTGCTCGCCGATCTCGGTCAGGGAGACCGTGCGGTCGCGCTCGCTGATCTCGAAGTCCTCGGGCTTGAGCTGGCGCACGGCGCGCGCCATCTGCTCGTAGGTCTGCGGATCCTCCTGCGACGGCCCGGAGATGATCAGCGGCGTGCGCGCCTCGTCGATCAGGATGTTGTCGACCTCGTCGACGATGGCATAGCGGTGGCCGCGCTGGACGCGGGCATCCAGGCTGCGGGCCATGTTGTCACGCAGGTAGTCGAAGCCGAACTCGTTGTTCGTCCCATAGGTCACGTCGGCGCCGTAGGCCACCTCGCGGTCGACCATCCGCAGCTGGTGGACATCCTCCTGAGCCGACCCGCGTTCGGGGTCGAAGACGAAGGCCTTGCGTCCATTCTCGGTGCGGGCGGCTTCCTGGAGCACGCCCACGCTCAGCCCCAGGAAGGTGAAGATCGGGCCCATCCAGCGGGCGTCGCGGCGCGCCAGGTAGTCATTGACCGTGACCAGGTGGACGCCCTTTCCCTCCAGCGCGTTCAGGTACAGGGGCAGCGTGGCGACCAGCGTCTTGCCTTCACCGGTGCGCATCTCGGCGATCTTGCCCTCGTGCAGCACCATGCCGCCGATGAGCTGAACATCGAAATGGCGCAACGCGATGGCCCGCACGGAAGCTTCGCGCACCACGGCGAACGCCTCGACCAGCAGATCATCTAGCGACTCGCCATTCTCCAATCGGGACTTGAACACGCGTGTCGTCGCCTGCAAGGCGGCGTCGTCCAGTTGGCGCAGGCCGGATTCCAGCGCGTTGATCGCGGCCACCCGGGTACCGAACAGCTCCAGCTGCCGGCGGATCGGATCGCCGCCGAGGAGGCGCGTCAGGTTCTTGAACATGCCAGGGATCCTTCCGGCCGGCATTATAGCACGCACGCTGCGCCCTTCGACGCCGAAGCATGAAGCAGGCTAGAATTCATCCATCGCAGGCAGCAGCACCGAGGAGGCTTGCCGGGATGATGATGGTCCCTCAAGACATTGTCCGATCCGTTGGCCCTCGGCTAGCCCTTGCCGTCGCGCTGTCGCTCGTCCTATCCAGCTGCGCGCCGGCGTCCACTCCGGAGATCGCACAGGCTGGACGCGCAGGGCTGATTGTCGTCGGCCAGGACGGATCGACGCGCCAGACCTGCATCACGCTGACCTCAACTGAGGCCAGCGGCCGCACGCTGCTCGAGCAGTCCTCCCGTCCGGTGACACTCGACGACCGCAACGCCATGGGCGCGCTGGTGTGCGCCATCGACGGACTCGGCTGCGACTACCCGGCCGAGCCATGCTTCTGCCAGTGTGAGCAACTTGGGACATGCACCTACTGGGCCTACTTCGTCCGCACCCCTCCGGGCGAGTGGACCTACTCCGTGCAGGGTGTCTCCGCTCAGCCTGTAGGCCCTGGTGAATTGCATGCCTGGCTCTGGCTGGATGCGTCGCGCACGGGCTCCGAGGCCCTCTCACTGTTGCCGGATATCAGCTTCGAGTCCGTTTGCCCTTAGAGACCGCCTTTCGATGGGCGCCTTGTCGGGATAGAATGTCCGGCGCGGGGCGGTGGCGGAACTGGCAGACGCCGGGGACTTAAAATCCCCTGAGGGCGACCTCGTGTGGGTTCGACTCCCACCCGCCCCATTTCGCCCGGGGGCCGCGCCGGGAACCGATCCCGGCCCGGCTTCGTCTAGCCTGTGGAGGTTCGAATGAGCCGACGCGTTCTGATCCTGACTACGGCCGTCCTGGCGGCGGCTGCTCTCGCCTGTGTCATTCCCGGTACGGCCTCGCCGACGCCCTTCGCCCTTCCCACACCGAACCTGACCCTGACCGCTATCTTCGCGCCCACGGCCACGGCGCCGGCGACCGAGACGCCCGTCGTGGCGCCGGCGACGCTCAGCATACCGACACTCACCCCTACAACCCTGGCAACGACCGCCCCAGGCGCGCCGACGGCGACCGTGAATCCAGCCGGCGGTCGACCCAACGGCACGCCGCTGAATGCCATCAGCCTTGCGGTCGCGCCGGCCATTGACGGCGATCTGAGCGACTGGAAGGGCGGCAGCTACCCTGTGGCAGCCTGCGTCTACGGATGCAACCTACGCAGCGGCGATGCGGATCTCTCCGCCCAGGCCTTCCTCGGATATGACAGCACCAATCTGTACGTGGCCATCCAGGTGCGCGACGATAAGTACGTGCAGATCACATCGGGCCGCAACCTGTACCTGGGGGATGACGTCGAAATCCAGCTCGACGCAAACCTGGCAGCCGACTTCGCCACGACGAGCCTGTCGTCCGATGACTACCAGATCGGGCTGTCCGCCGGCAACTTCGGGACCATTGCCCCGAACGC
>Ga0315274_10004357_pt1 | contig 20855 bp, 12 predicted proteins | sample YL17G02_20_MG_FD_203700 | JGI IMG/M metagenome (GOLD analysis project Ga0315274, IMG submission 203700) | Sediment microbial communities from Yellowstone Lake, YNP, Wyoming, USA - YL17G02_20 | ecosystem: Environmental > Aquatic > Freshwater > Lake > Sediment | place: USA: Wyoming | collected...
TACTCATTCCTGAGCGGCGGCGCGATCCGCTACCGGCTGTACTCGAACTGGGGTGTGGACACGATTGACATCGCGAAACTGATCGCATTCTGCACGCTCACGGGCTGGCTGGGTTTCGCGACGCTGGGCGGGGTGACCTGTCTCGCGGAACCGAAAGGGTTGATTGAATCTCTCCGCGTTCCGGAAGTGGTGCTGCTTCCACTGGGAATGGTCCTGTTAATGCTGGTGGGGGCATATGTCGCGGTCTCCTTGCTTCGGCGGAAGCCGGTTCGGATAGGGATGTGGGAGTTTGCGCCTGCGGGCATTCTGTCTGTTGCGCAGGTCGCGCTAAGCTTCGTGGACCTTACGGTCGCCAGCGGCGTGCTGTATGTGTTGATGCCGTTTGAGACGCCGTTTCCGTTCCCGGCGTTCGCGGGACTGTTCGTCCTGTCAATGCTGCTGGGGGTGGCTAGCCACTCCCCCGGGGGACTAGGGGTCTTCGAGACGATGATGATTTTTCTGTTATCGTCTCGATTGCCGACCGAGCGTGTTCTTACCGCGCTGCTGCTTTTCCGCATGATCTACTACCTTGTCCCGTTGTTTTTTGCGGCGTTGACCATGGCAGGATATGAGGCCCGGCGGCGCGGCGCCGAGTTGCCGCAACTGGCGGGCGCGCTCGGCGCCTTTCGCCCGATTATTCCGGATGTGTTCGCTTTTCTGACGTTGATCTGCGGCACGCTGCTGTTGTTCTCGGGCGCGACGCCGCCGGCCCACGGGCGGATGACGGTTCTTCGCGACCTCTTGCCGCTGCCGGTGATCGAGCTGTCGCACTTCTTGGGAAGCCTCGCGGGATGCGGAATGGTTCTGCTTGGCCGCGCATTGCAGCGGCGGATTGACGCGGCATACTGGCTGATGGTGGTGCTGCTGACGCTGGGCATCGCCTCTTCGCTGGCCAAAGGCTTCGATTACGAAGAGGCGATCGTGCTGGCGCTCATGCTGGCGGCGCTGGCGCCGTGTCACAGGGAGTTTCATCGCCGGGCCTCGGTGTTCGCGCCGCGGATGACGGCGGAATGGATTGCAGCCGTTCTGATGGTGGTGGCCGGCACGGTGTGGCTTGGCGTGTTCGCTCACAAGCATTTGGAGTATTCGTCTGACCTGTGGTGGCAGTTTGCGTTCAGCGGGAGCGCGCCGCGGTTCCTGAGGGCGTCAGTGGGGGTGGTGGCGCTGGCGTTGGTGTTTGCCGCAGTCAGCCTCCTGAAACCCGTGAAGCGCAGGGGACCTGTTCCCGGGGCTCAGGAAGCCGCCGTCGTGGAATCGATTGTGGCGGAATCGGAGCGTACCGGATCTCAGTTTGCGCTTCTCGGCGACAAGCACTTCCTGATCAGCGATTCGGGTTCCGCCTTTATCATGTACGGGGTTGCGGACCGGTTCTGGGTAACGATGGGCGATCCCGTGGGTCCCGACTCCGAGTGGGTGGATTTGATCTGGTCGTTTTGCGAGCAAGCACGGCGTCAAGGCGGTTGGCCGGTGTTCTACCAGGTCCGGCCCGAACGGCTGCACTTGTATTCAGACGTTGGACTGGCGCTGTTCAAGTTCGGCGAGGAGGCACACGTCGATTTGACAACCTTCAGCCTGGAAGGCCGCGCCCACAAGTCGGCGCGAAACCTCCTCAGCAAACTCGAGCGCGAAGGGTGCTCGTTCGAGGTTGTGCCGCGCGAGGCCGTGACGGCCCTCATACCCGAACTGAAAGTGATCTCGGACGATTGGCTTGCGCGGAAGAACACGCGCGAGAAAAGCTTCTCGCTGGGGTTCTTCGATGAGAGGTATCTCGCACGGTTCTCCCATGCCGTGATACGTAAAGAAGAACGCATTCTCGCGTTTGCGAATATCCTCGAGAGCGCCCGCAAACAGGAGTTGTCCGTGGACCTGATGCGCTATGCCGCCGACGCGCCCGATAGTTCGATGGACTTTCTATTCTTCAACCTGCTTCAGTGGGGCGCGTTGCAGGGGTTCAAAAGCTTCAATTTCGGGACGGCGCCGCTGGCGGGCATACAGGCGGGCGTGTCGGCGTCATTGTGGAACCGGATGGCGGCCCTCGTGTACCACCACAGCGAGCATTTCTACAATTTCCAAGGATTGCGGCGCTACAAAGACAAATTCCATCCCGTGTGGGAGCCGCGCTACATCGCCTCGCCGGGCGGACTCGTATTCCCGAGAGCGCTGGCCGCGATCGCCCGACTCGTCAACCGCGGAATCCTGGGCACCGTCGCCAAATGACGCCCGCGAACGTCACTCGACGCCCTCCATCCCTTCCGCATCCGCCGAGATGATTTGTTGCCGCGCAACGACCGCTGGGGTATAGTTACGGGCGGAGGTGAATGATGGAATTTACAGCCGTGTTCAAGAAGTTCCCAGAAGGATACGCGGCGTTTGTCGAGGAACTTCCTGGAGCCAATACGCAGGGAGAGACCCTTGAAGAGGCTCGGAGGAACCTAGCCGAGGCGGTTCAACTTGTCCTCGAGGCCAACCGTCAGCTTGCGGAGAAATGAGTGACCTGTTGGCATTGCTCTTGGTCGTGTTGGGATCGGCTGCGCGGGTGGACGTGTTCTCCTTTGATGACAGCGCGAACATCATGGAAGAAGAACACTTCGGCATCGTGAACGGCAAGGCGACCATCGGCATCAACTACAAGGACGTCGCTGCGATTCGGGGCATGTGGTCGCCTCCTTACGTAAGTTCGGATTTTGGGATCGAGGTTCGGGCGGTCGGCGAGCGAATAGCGACGGAGAATTACCGTTGGCGGCCGTTCGAAGTCGAACGTTCTGGGCGGGTCCAGGACCTTGGTATCATCCGCAGCACGACTGCGCTCGTGTACGGCCACCGGGGCGGGGTAATCCGCGTCTCGATCTGCGCCGACTGTAAAGAACGCAAGCTGGTCCCGTTTGAAATCCGCGTCGCGGGCACGCTGGACCGAACGGAGACTTGGGAGTTCGCAAGGCCCGAAAGCGCCACGCCCGCACCCATCGCCTGCAACGGCAATACGCTTACGATGGGCCGCGATGCATATGTCATCGTTTTGGCGTGCGATGTCCCTGAGATCACGTGGCATGAGGCCGACTCGTCCTGGAAGGTCACAGTACCCGCCGTTCCCCACAAGGCAACGTTCTTCAACGTCGCCTTCGCCGTTGGGGACAAACAGACGGCTCAGGAATCGTGCCGGATGATGATGGCCGATCCGGGCAAGGCGCTGGACGGTGCGCGCAAGGAGTATTCGGTCCGTGTGGACGATTTGTTCGCGAAATTGCCGCGATTCCGTTCGACGAATGAGTCCCTTGTGAGATTCTATGACCGATCTCTGGTGCATCTTCTGATGAACCGATGGGAAATTCCGGAATTCGTTCTGCACCCCTATTACGGCACCGGCAGCGTGAAGGGCGGGTGCGTCTGCAATTATCTGTGGAACTTCGGCGAGGTGTGGGAGATCCTGCCGCTGTATGATCCGCAGGCCGCGCGAGAGCACATCAAACAGTTTTTGAAGACGGATCTGACCGCTCATTTTGCGTTCAACCCCGTGACGGGCGCGGCATTCGGACCTTGGTATCCCGTGAACCAGGAGAAGATCATCGGCCTAATCTACTATTACGTTAAAAACACGGGGGATCTCGCGTTCCTCGATGAGCGGGTGAGCGACAAGTCCGTCCTCGATTGGGTCCTGCTCAACGCGCTGTACGGGGATGATCGTGCAAAGCCAGTCGACCTCATCGACTACGGGCCGTCGAACAGTCACCTCGAGCTTCGCCGCGGATTTCCATACAACCATGTCATGCCTGACCTGAACGGGCGCCGCTATGCGAATTATCTGTTGGCTGCGGAACTTGCACAGGCCGCAGGCACTCCCGCGCCCTATCTGAAAGAACGCGCCGAGGCCCTCAGGGTCGTGCTGAAGACGCGGTTGTGGGACCCGGAGCTCAGATGGTTCCGTTTCCTGAACGAAAAGGGCGAGAAGGACCTGCGCTACACGGTGCAGATGTTCAAGCTGTTCGGCAGCGGCGTGTTGGACGCGGAAGAAGAGACCGGACTGTTGTCGCATCTCAACGAAGCCGAGTTCCTCTCGACACAGGGCCTTCACAGCATGTCCAAGACGGACATCGCCTATGATCAGGCCGACATTGACAACGGCGGAGGTGGAAGCTGCACGTGTTTCCCGCCGCAGATCGCTGAGCGGCTGTACAAGTCGGGGTACGCGCGCGAGGCCGACGACATACTCCGCAGAATCCTTTGGTGGGGCGAGCGCATGCCGTACTGGGGCGATTCGCTCGTGGCGAACAGCGTGGACTATCGCAAAGACACCCCGCTTCAGTCCACGATTGACGGCGCTGCGGCAGCGCAGTGCATCATCTTCGGATTGTTCGGCGTCGAAGTCGCGTTCAACGGCGACGTGACATTCAATCCGCACGTGCCAGCCTTCGCGCCACAGGTCAGCTTGGAGGGCTTGCGGATTCGCGGGACTGCATTTGACATCAGCGCCGAAGGGGACACTTTCACTGTCAAGACAGACGGTCAGGTTATCCAGTCGAAGATGGGGGCGCCCGTTCGCTGGAACGCGAATGAACGGCGGCTCGATATCTCGGCCGGCATATCTTCGCTCGGTTAGCGCCCAGGAGACGGGACCAGCCGCACTGTGGTACGTTATTTGATATCATGTCATCGCTTGGAAGGTCCGAACAGGAGACTGCCATGACCAATCGCGAACGTGTTCTTGCATCGTTGAGCCATCGACAGCCGGATAAGACGCCTTATCACATCGACTTCACGCAGAAAGCCCACGCGAAGATGGTCCAGTTCTATGGGGATCCGAATTTCGCTTCCGATCTCGGGAACTGCTTTACGTTTTTGAGCACGGAGCCGCCGAACGCGTGGAAGGAGGTCGCCCCGGATATATGGCGGGACCAGTTCGGCGTGCATTGGGATCGGAGCGTTGACAAAGATATCGGTGTAGTGGTGAATTGCCTCGTGAACGCGGATAACGTCGACGACTTGGAGTTTCCGGACCCGAATGACCCGGCGCGCTATGCGAACTATCCGAAGCAGCCTTTGATCCAGGAAGATCGGTTCGTGATCAGCACGATCAGTTTCTCGCTTTTCGAACGCGCGTGGACGCTTGCCGGCATGGAGAACCTTCTCATAGCGATGTGCGCCGACAAGCCTTTCGCGCACAGGTTGCTCGAGCGCGTTCTCGAGTTCAACCTCGCCGTCATCAACCATGCCTGTTCCTACGGCGTTGACGCGATGCACTTCGGCGACGACTGGGGACAGCAGCGAGGCCTGCTCATGGGATACGACCTTTGGAAGGAGTTCATCGAGCCGTGCCTGCGAGCGCAGTACAAGGCGGTAAAGGACCGCGGCAAGGCCGTCGTTATTCATTCCTGCGGCAAGGTTGACGAGTTGTTCCCCGACCTGATTGAGGATGGTCTTGACGTCTTCAATCCCTTTCAGCCCGAGGTCATCGACGTCTTCGATGCAAAAAAGAGGTATGGCGACCAGCTCTGCTTCTATGGCGGCATCAGCACGCAGCGAACACTGCCCTATGCCGCCGTCAGCGAGGTGAAGGAAGAGATCAAGCGTCTGATTGACAAGGTCGGAAAGAACGGCGGCTATTTCGCTGCGCCGGCCCACTCCATTCCGGCGGATGCGAAGCCCGAAAACATCGCCGCGATGATCGAGGTGCTTCAGAACCAGTAGGCCCGGTTTCCCCGACCCTGTGAGAAAATGTGGCACAGCCGCCCTCGGCTGTGTCGTGCATCAGGCAGGATGGGATGTCTTCGCCGGTTACACAGCCGAGGGCGGCTGTGCCACATTACCATGAATGTTTTTCACAAGCTCTCCGGAGGCGGGTCAGGATTGAGACGCCATGACATCATGTGAACGCGTCAAGAAGGCAATACACTTTCAAGGGCCGGATCGGATTCCGCACCTGCTGCCTGACGGTCGCGAGAACGACATCCTCTGGCTGTGGCTGCGGCGTCCGCCGGAACGACAGCCATGGACGCAGTACGGTGACCGCGAACGGCGCATCGATGAATGGGGCGTGGTTTGGGAGAAGTCCGAGCGGAACAGCATGGGGGAGGCCGTCGTCTGGCCGATTCCCGATGTCGAGCGCCAAGCGGAATATGAGTTTCCCGACATGAACAACCCGGAGTACTACGAAGAGGCGCGCTTGAACATCGAATTCAGCAAGGGCAACGGGGAGGTCAAGTACTGTCTCGGCGTGATGCCGTTCAGTGCCCTCAACGAGGGAACGCACTGTATCATGGGCCTGCAAGCGATGTTCGCCGCTTACTATGAGCACGCCAATGATCTCAAGGCCCTCATTGCGCGCATGGCGGAGAAACAGCGCGAATCCATCCGAATGCTCGCCGACATCGGCTGTCACGGCGTGATGGGATACGACGATTGGGGCCTGCAAGATCGTCTCATGATCGGTCTCGACCTCTTCGAGGAGTTCTTCCTGCCCCTCTATCGCGAGAACTGGCGGTTCGCCCACGAACTCGGAACGGATGCGTGGCTCCATTCGTGCGGTCACATCATTGAGCTCCTGCCGTTATTCATCGATGCCGGACTGAACGTCATCCAGATGGATCAGCAGGAGAACATGGGTCTTGAAAACCTCGACCGTGCGGCGGGCGGGCGGCTTGCCTTCTGGTGTCCCATCGACATCCAGCAGACCATGGTGCGAGGCACTGTCGACGACATCCGGCGCTATGTAAGGCGCATGATGGCGACCATCGGGAACCACCGCGGCGGTCTCATCAGCATGGCGTACAGTACGCCGCAAGCTGTTGGACACACCCAGGAAAAGACCGACGCCATGTGTGCGGCATTTCGCGAATACGGCGTTTATGAAAAATAGGGACATACATCAATGGCACTAATACCAAGTTGCATTCAAAGACAAGCTGAAAAGAGTCGCTGGACAATCTGGAAATCAGGAACTCGGGAAGATGGTCAGGCGTTGCGGTTAAAGTCGTTTCCTGATTTCATGAGTTCCAGATTCGCTGATGTTGGACGGTAAGATTAGTATCTCTTTGACTGCGAATCGGTATAAGATAAGGCTTGAGGGCGCTGGGCTTTCATTAGCCTGGCTTCAGCAGGCTCCTCTTTGCACCCGGTTTCAACCGGGGTGGAACTGGAACTGCTCTCAGGTCTAAGCGCGCTTCAGCGTGGCTTCCCGATCTGCTTTAGCCTGAGGCATTTGCTGAAGCGTTTCGAGAAGCGGCGCTGAAGCGCCCTCGTACACTTGGATCATCGCTTTCACCCCTCCTGAAGGAGGGTGCAAAGAGGAGCCCGCTGAAGCGGGCTAATGTGCAACATGCTGATTGATCGCACCTTAACTTAGTGTCATTCCGGACAGGTGTTTGTCTTCGCGCAGAGATGGCCCTGAGACCATTGAGCATAGAGAAAAGCGCGAAATGTCCCTATTTTTACGCAATGGTCCTTTCCAACCCGTGTTGGACGAAGACGAGGTCCACGCCTGGCTCGCCCCTCTCGAGCAACCTCAAGTGCACATCGAATTGTTCCGCCGCACACTCTCCGAAGATGAGCGGGCGCGCGCGGAGCGCTTCGCCTTCGAGGATCTTCAAGAACGGTATATAGTCGGAAGGGGAATCCTTCGCGACATTCTTGCCCGATACTGTGGAACCGCCGCAGCCGCCCTGCGGTTCGCCTATGCGCCTCACGGCAAGCCTTTTCTCACGTGCACGCACGAAGCGGAAGGTCTTCAGTTCAACGTATCTCACTCAGGCGCTTTCTTCATGTGCGCGATAGCCCGCGGGATCCGCCTTGGAATCGATATCGAGAAGATCGAGTTTCGCGAGGATTATCTCAGGCTCGCGGAACGCTTCTTTGCGCCGAGCGAAGTGGCCGAACTCCGTGCCCTGCCGCTCGAACAGCAACTCGATGCCTTCCACGCGTGTTGGACGAGGAAAGAGGCGTATGTGAAGGCCAAGGGGAGCGGGCTTGCGACGCCTCTGGACAAATTTGAAGTGTCTTTGAAGCCGGGAATTCCTCCGGCGCTCCTTCGCTCGCAAGTCGAACCGGAGGACACGGCGCACTGGGCGCTTTGTGATGTGACGCCTTGCTCGGGATATGCGGCCGCGCTTGCTGTCGAGAACCCCGCTGCCAAGATCGCCTGTTGGCGGTGGTCGCCGAGCTGATAATGTGCACGAAAAGGCATCAAGTCGCGTGTCTCGTGGCGCAGACTTTTCGAACACCCTGTGAGCGTCAGGCGTCGTCCTTTTGCAGACCGAACTGAATTTCGTAGAGCCGTTTGTAAATGCCCCCGCGAGCCAGTAGCTCCTGATGCGTCCCTTGTTCGGCGATGCCCCCGTCGTCAAGCACGACGATTCGGTCCGCCCTCTGAACGGTGGAAAGTCTATGTGCGATGACGATGGCCGTCCGGCCCGCGACAAACCGGTCCAACGCGTCCTGAATAAGCCGCTCACTTTCCGAGTCCAAACTTGAAGTGGCCTCATCGAGGATTAAAATGGCCGGATCCTTGATGATGGCGCGCGCGATGGCAAGACGCTGCCGCTGTCCACCGGAAAGCGTGCAGCCCGCCTCGCCGATAACCGTATCGAAGCCGTGCTCAAGCTGTTCGATGAACTCGATCGCATGCGCCGCCTGTGCCGCCTGGCGAATCCGTTCCTCGCTATAGGCACGCTGACCATAGGCAATATTGTCACGAATGCTTTCGGCAAATAGGATCGTGTCCTGCGTAACGAAGCTGATCCTGTCGCGCAGGCTTTTGAAGGTCGCCTTGCGGATATCGGCGCCGTCGATCTTGATGGCGCCCGCCGTCACGTCATAGAAGCGCGGGATCAGCTTTACAAGCGTGCTCTTTCCAGCGCCGCTGAAGCCAACCAGGGCGACATTCTCCCCCTTGCGTATCACGAGATCGATGCCCTTCAGCACCTCGTTCTTGCCGCCGTATGAGAAGCGCACATTGTCGAACCGGATGCCCTCGCGGAACGGCGGCAGGTCCGCGGCATCGGGGGCTTCCACGATGGACGGCTTCAGGTTGACGAATTCGAGAACGCGTTCGGCGCTCGCGACGCTCTTTTGAAGCTTGTTGTTGACGTTCGAAAGCTTCCGCACGGGATCGACCATCAGCACAAGCGCCAGGTAGAGCTGCGTGAGCCCGCCCGCGTTCAACTCGCCGCGGGCCACGCGATACCCGCTGAGCAGCACGAAAACCACCACGCCCAAGGTCAACATGAAGCCCGTCACGGGACCCGCCGCAGCGTCCAACCGGATGAGACGGAACAGGTAACGCTTGAGTCTCGAGATCTCGCCGTTCACGCGGCCCATCTCATACTCTTCCATGTTATAGCCTTTGACGATGATGATCCCGCGCACAGTCTCGCTGATAAGCGCCACCATCGAGGCGATGCGTTCCAGCGAGCGGCGCATGCTGCGCCGCATCTTCCTGCCGATGAGAAGAAGCACGTAGAAAACGGGCGGCATGACGCATATCCCGATTATGGCAAGCAGGATGTCCTGGGTCAGCGCCACGATGAACAGAGCAAGGGCTATAAGAGGCTCGCGCATGAGCTTAATGACAACGTCCATCAGCTCTTGCGTGACGACAAATGCGTCGTTCGCGAATCGAGAGAGGATCTCGCCCGACGCCGTCGCCTCGAAGAAACCCATCGGCTGCCGGATGATGTTGCGGTACATCTCGCGTTCGAGGTCCGTTGTGACGGCGGCGCACACGGATCCCGCCAAGTACTCCTGAAGAAACCGCGCCACACTAACGAAAAGAGACACCCCAACCGCAAAGAAGCACAGAATCCATAACGCATATATGCGCTGGCTGCGCATCCGTTCCACCATTGACAGAAACCGCTGGTCGAGCGCCTGGGGCGCCCACCCGATGGTAGCCCTGAGAATGGACGTGGCGTTGCGGATGTGCACCGCGATAGCTTGCGCCGGATCCGGCTCGACGGGCGCGCCCGGGGCGATCGATGCCGCGCTCGGGGGGTTGTAAAACGTCAGGTTGATCATGGGGCCGACGACGGCCAGCGTCGAACCGTATGACGCGGCGATCGCCAGGGCGAAGAAGACTGCGATGATCGCGCGCCACTTGTACTTGCCCGCGTAACGGAATAGGTGCAGGAAAACGCCGGCGGCGGAACCCTTCGGGTTGTCGTCGGGAACCCGGATGAAAACTCCAGCGCCGGAATCCGTCATGTGGGAACCCCGTGACCTTGCAGGCGTTTCTCAATCGCTAGGCTAACATGGCCGTCCCAGCGTGTGCAAAGGGGCTTCATCGAGAATGCTGCTGCACAAGCGGTTGGCCGGCGTCTATCAAGCCGCCGCTATCGCCACTTTTCTTCCTTGGAGTCGTCCGGCTCGGGTGGCGGCGTGGTGAACGCATTAAGGACGACGTTCCGTATAGCGGCGGTCGTGCGCCAGGACGCAATGCCCAGCGGACACGAGGCCTCGACCTCCCAGCGGATGCCGATTTTTCTTCCCGTAGTCTTGACGTTCACCATGCGCTCATCATCGATCCATGCCTGGATTCGGTTTTCGGTGATGCGGACGCGGATCTTGTACCAACGCTTGTTCTCGAACTCCTTAGTGCGGCACGTCTCGTTGTTAGCAGCGTCCTCGTAATCAAGGCTCGATATGCCGACAACGCTTCCGCCCCAACCTCCAACGATGAACGAGCACGGGTCGTCCCGGTACGGGAACGTCAGTCCGCAGAAGAAATCGCTACCCTCAGCGCGCATCGCCTCGAGCGTGATCTCGTAGTTCATCTTTGCCAGCGGTCCCGTCCAACGGATCCCCGTCAGGTCATCTCCGTGCTCGAGGTAAGCCACGCCGTTCTCAATACGAACGTTCCCTTTGCCGATGAAATCCGAGACGACCCACCCGCTAGCGTCCGTTGTCTTTCCTTCTTGGGGTTTACCGTCCTTGTCGAGATTGTGTTTCAGGGTGAAACCATTCACCGCAGGCATGGCATCCGGCTTGGCCTTTTCGGAAGGCTTCGCATCCGAGCCTGCAAATGCCACCCAACAGAGCATTGCAGCCGCCAAGAAGACGAACGGATTCCTTCGCTTGGAGCAAAATATGGGTCTCATGAGCATTACACCTCCTCAAGATTAAACACCGGTATACTCCTATCCGTTCTCGAATACACCTAATTCTACACAACCGCTGCCGCTGGATGAACGTGATACTTCACAGCGGCATGAAACAAGATGCCCGTGGTTTGTGATATCCTGCGGGACGGTTCTCACAAGACAATCGAGGTGTGACGACTATGTGTCCAGACGTAACGCGACGAGGTTTCCTGGGCGGCACGGTTGGGATTGGATTGGGACTTGTTGTGACGGGGCAGGCACAAGAAGGTGCGGATTCGGAAACGGCGACAGGCTCGGCTTTGCTCCGCATCGACTGCACGCAGGAGTATCCGCCGGACCAGTATTTCGCCCACGGCAACGTCAGCGTCATCGAGTCCCCGGCAGGGCGCTATCGAGAAGCTCAGGCCAAGCCGCTGTCGCGTTTCGGATACCGGTTCCGGATCGAGCACGTCGGCCGTCCGCACCGGGTTGTAGTTCGCTATCCCGACGACAAGCGTCGCTATATGTGCGTCATGGATGGGACCAGCTATGACCTCACGACAGGCGTGTTCACGGGCTGGGAGCAGCCGCTAACGGGGCGAATGCTCGAACTCGAGCAGATCTTCTGGCCGCGCTGGGAAGATTGCAGCATCGTTTTCATGACGTGGAGCGAGGGAGAACCGGCGGCTGCTGCGTCGATCGAGATCTACGAATTGGATTCACTGGAGCTGCTGGCCGTTCCTGGCGATCCCGGCGATGGCTCGCGGCGCGAAGTCGGCGTCCAATACGAGGATCCATGCGGCTGTTGCGCTGCGGAAGGCGCGCGGACGCGGGAGGAATGGATCGATCACTTGGTTCAATACATGAGGCATACCGGGCAGAACCTCCTCGCATATCCGGTGGCGTGGTATCACGGGCCGCAGTTTCCATCCGAGTGCGAACCGTCGGACGGATTCGGCATGGTCGTGGCAGAGGATCGAAAACAGTACTCGCGTTGGACGACACACCCGGAGGATTGGTACGCGGGGCTACTTGAGCGGTTTGCGCGTGAGGGACTGGCGCTTCAAGGCGCGCTCACGCTCTTGCGGCTGGGCAGCCTACTGCAAAAGATGAATATCGATCTCGAGGCCATAAAGAACGGCGCGGATACGTTCAACAACATGCTTTGGAACGACCAAGTGCAATCGAGCACGAACGATTGGACGCCCATATACAACGCGCGGAACTTCAATAAGATTGCGGAGATGCTGAAGGGCAAAGCGCCGATGGAGCCGTGGAACGCGTTGCCGGAATGGGCGTACGGCGAGCGGCAGGCGCCCGACGCATACATGGGGCCGATGTTCAACCCGTTGCATCCGGTCGTACAAGAGGCTTTGCGGGGATTTGTGCGAGAGATCGGAACGCGCTACGCGAAGTTTCCGGCGTTCAGGGGCATATCATTCAACATGTTCGGGAGCAACATGACCTGGTTCGGCTCGATACACTCGGGCTACGACGACTACTCAATCGGCCTGTTCGAGAAAGAGACGGGCATCCACGTCCCCGTTGATACGAAAGCGCCAAACCGCTTCTCAAAGCGATACGAGTACTTGATTACGACGTGCAGGCCCGCTTGGGTCGACTGGCGCTGCCGCAAGATCAGAGACCTCTTCGGGAATCTGCACAAGGAGTTGACCGCTTCGCGCGCGGACCTGCGTCTCACTATAACTCTGTGGGATGAGACCACAGTGCCAAGTGTCTTGGGTCAACCTTCCGCGGCCCTCCAGTTGTATGCGCGACCGAGCATGCTCCAGTTCTACCGCGATGCCGGCATCGACATCGATATGTATCGCGACGATCCGGGTCTGGAGATCGACCGCGGGATGGGCAACCCGCGCGATCGCGGCGGGCATGGATCCGAGCCGTGCGGCGGCACAACTCTGCCCATTGAGGCGCAGACGATGTACCGCGATTTTGATTATCTTGACGCGGAGACGCTGGATGCGTTTCGTGCACATGAGAGGCCGGGCGCGTTTCTGTTCAACTGTTGGGTTGAGGCCTGGGGAAAACATGTGTGGTTCCATCCTGAGCCGGGCGATCCGAACATCGACAAGATCTCGAGCATGGACGGAAGACCCGCTGAAGGTATTCTGCGGATCAACTCCGAATATCCGAAAGACGGTTTCTGGTGGGACTCACAGTTGCGGATTACGCCCGCCTTCCCAACGGCGCTCCACTTTCTCGAACCCTACGCGCATGCCGTGGCGGAGTTCGATGCGTGCCGCATTACGCGGGGCGGCCTGTTCCTTGACAAGGCCCATACGGAAGAGTTGCGGAGCTTCACGCGGGCCTATCGAGCGCTCCCGAGACGGAAGTTCGAAACCATAGGCGAGACAACTGATCCCGTGGCCGTGCGGACGCTGTTGTGGGACAACAGACGCTTTTTCTACGCCGTCAATCGCGATTACTATCCCGTCAATGTTGAGCTTCGCTTCAGCGGCACGCCCGCTAACGTTCGCGACTTGGCAACGGGCGACAGCGGTCAGGCCACCGCCGCGAGCCGGTTCACGTTAGGCCCATATGAACTACGCTCGTTCTCGATGGATCCGGATACACAGATCCAAGGACTCCTTGCGTCACCTCCGCCCGAGATCCTGAAGGCCGTGACCGAAGGGGCTACAGCGGCCTTTGATTCCTTCGCGAGAATGCGCTCGTCCGGGAGGGACATCCCCGGCATGGACGAGATTGAGTCGCGCATGCGTTCCGCCCTGAAAAAAGGCAGACTGGCCTTCCTGCGCCGCGCGCTTACGAGCTATGTTGTCCGCAAAGCCATAGAGGAACACGGTCGCGGGTGAAATGAAGCCTTCTCCTGTGCAGGGCGACGCAGGAGGAGGTTGCTTGTCGGCGCGGCATGGGCCGAGGGGGCTCAGCGTATGAAATCTCTGCCTTCGCGGAGGGGTGATTCCCACTTTCGATCGGTTGAGTAGAGTTTCACTTCGAGCGGATCGAGATGCACGGCGAGATTCCCTTCTGAAACGGAGATTGTTTCGGAAGTGTAGAGGCAATGCAGGCTTTTGCCGTTGAGGCCGGACAGCCCCTCGATGGCAACGTCGAAGGGGGCCTTTCCATCCTCGTTCAGTAGGAGGACTATCCAATCTTCATCAGCCTTGCGCACTATCGTCTTCACGGCGTCGCTCGCGGGCCCTCCGGCTTTGAGCGACGTGCGGATGCCTTGAACGTCGGGCGCGATCAGGAAAGGCTGAAGCCGGTTCAGTTCGCTGACGAGCGCGTAGATCGACTGGCGGCACGCGTCCGACTTCATATGACTCGAGCCCCAGTAGAGAATCCCGGAGGCGCCGTTTGCTATGGCGTCATAGGCCATGAAACGAGACTCCGCGAACGTGGGATAAGCGGTACTCTTCGCGCCGAAGTAGTCCCCCAATTCATCCCATGAAAACGCCTGAAGAACCATCCAAACCGGCTTGCCGGCGCCGATCCCCTTCCATTGCCGAGTCGCGGCGCCTATATCGGCCACATCGCGCTTCGTTTCCTTAACGGGGTAAAGGTCGCAGCCCGTGATGTCGACGTAACCGAGGTACTGTCGGACATAATCCGCGTGACTTCCTCGCGCCTCGTTGATCCACACCGGCCTGCCTTGCTTGTCGATGCTTCGGATCATTTCCACCGCGGCGCGCATGTTGGGGATGATGCGGGCCGCCTGTTCCTTCGCGTAGTTGACGGCTTCGGGCGTCTGGGACTTCCACTCGCCCGGCTCCTTGTGAACCGTCAGCACACGAAACAGCCTGCTCGCGCCGGTGAAGTTCCACACCACCTCGTCGGGACCCTCCCACACTGCAAGCGCGCCGTGATCCGCCACCGATTCCACCTTGCTCCGCAGGTCGTCCGTGGCGCCTTTCTCGAGGTCCAACGGCAACCAGCCGTACATCCCGGCGGCTTGAACCCGATCCAGATCAGCGCGGCTTCCGCAGCGCAGCAAGTTGACGCCGGCCTCGGCCATGCGCTTCAGACCAGCTTCTTCCGTTGGCATTTCATAGAATCCGATTGGAAACAGGACCTTCCCCTGCACATGAAGCAATCCGTCGGTTTCACACGAGGCATTGCCTCCTCCAAGCAGCGTTGCGAGGAACGCCGTCCCGGCGATGAAGACCAAGTGCGATTTTGCGCCCCCGAGCGCGATCATTGTTGTTCCCCCTTCTTCACCCACTCTTCGCTCATTGAGCAATGGCGGATGGTTTTCTGCTCGTTGATATTCCAGGAGTAGGTGACGTGGATGTTGCCGTCACGGGACTGGATCGCGGACGGATAGGCGAACGAACCTTTGCCTCGTTCGGCGGATTCGATGGTGCGCTTCCATTTCCAGGTTGCGCCTTCGTCGTCGGAGAGTGACGCAGCAATGCGATGCCGGCCGTTTTCCGTGTCGTTGTGGATCATGAGCCACGCGCCGTCATTCAGGCGAATCACTTCGAGGCTCGAACCGGGATTCGGGATGTCCGTGTCAATGGCGGCTGACCAAGTCTGGCCGTCGTCGTGTGAGATGCTGAGCTGTACGCGACCTGGCTCACCGCCTTCGTCTCGAAGGTATGCCAAGATTGTCCCATCATGCTTCCTCACCAAGGTCGGCTGAGTCGGGCCGAGACCGACGATGGCGCCGCTCGCGCGCCAATTCTGTCCGTCGTCATCGGAAATGGCAACCAGGGATAGATTGAAACCGTCGGAATAAAGCGGCAGGAGTATACGCCCGCTCGGCAATACGAGCGGATGAATGCGTGTCATCCAACCTGTCTGCCGTTTGTAGGGATCGCGTGCGGCCTCGGCAACCATCCTGCGGTATGGGGGCGCGTACTCGCCCCACATGCCCTCTTCGACGTGGAGCGCATCGAAGCCGCGTTCGATAGCCTTCGGGAAATCCTCGCCAGGATCGAGGATGATCACGTCCTGCCACGACCATTTCGGGACGCCTTCTCCCGCGTAATCCTCCGAGCGCTTGTACTTCAACTGGCAGCATTCCCATCGATGCGCGAGGACGGGAACCCAGAATAGCCAGAGTCTCTCGCGGCGGTCGACGAACAGCACCGGATTGCAGTCGGGAAATCCGGGCGTGTCCGCCATGAGGAACACAGGCGTCCACGCCGTCGCGCCTTTCTTCAGGCGCGCACCGTTAATTACAACGTCATCGGCAGATCGCTCGCCGGAACCTTGAAACCAGCATGCAAGCAGGTCGCCGTTCGGACATTCGATGATGCTGCTTCCATGCACATGCTTTCCTTGCGGCGGGAAGATGTCCTCCCCCTTGAAGGCCTCCGCCGCACATACCGTTCCCGTTGCAACGATGATGATCGCTAAGAGGAGCCATGTCCGTGCCATGCCTTGTTTCTCCTTATGCGCCCGTTTGCCCATGCAATGCCAGCCTGCAGCCATAGCGTAACTGGCGGACCTCGCCCGGGGCAAGCAAGCCGGTCTGACTTGTCGGACGGGTCGGACAAAGTCATCAGTCCAATGGCGTTGCTTCTTGGGTCCAGACGGTGAGGTTGGTGAGGTCGCGGGGGCGCGGGGAAAGAAGCGCGCCGAGGATGTAGCCGGCAAGGAACGTGAGCACGTTGCCGACGATGCCCGTGTAATAAGTGTCGAAATGGCGCTCGAGCAACTGGGTTAGGTTCGCGGGCAGCCAGCCAAGCCCGGCGAGGGAGACGAACCCGGAGAAGGCCACGGCGAAGAGAATGCCCACGCCAACCGCGCGTCCGTCGCCGCGCGTGGTGAAAAAGCCGACCATGTACAGCCCGAGCAGGCCTCCGGCGATGATCGCTGCAAACTCGGTGGAAAGATGTTGAAGCGTTTTCGTTTCCGAACGAACCAGAAGCATAGCGCCGCCGATCATTATTAGAGAACTGGCAAGCGTGACCGTTTTCGCCGCGCGGACGTAATGGCGGTCGTCACGATCTTTTACGAGGTGGCGCCGATAGAGGTCCGTAATGCCGACGGCGCTGATGCTGTTCATCGCCGAAGACATCGAGGACATTGCCGCGGCCAGCACGGCGGCCACGACGATACCGGCGAATCCGGGCGGAAGCTGCGTTGTGACAAAATGCGGGAGGATTCCCTCGGCCTTTGTGGCGCCGGACAGCATCGAGGCGGCCTCGGAATCGGGGAACACTTTGTAGAACACGTACAGGCTCGTGCCGAGAAACATGAAGTAAGCCCAGGTCGGCACGCAGCACCAACAGCAGATCCACATGGCGCGCCGCGCATCCTTGGCCGTACGCGCGGCGCAGTACTTCTGGACAACCTCCTGATTGCTGCTGTACTCGGCGAGCCACTGGAACAGGCCGACGAGCAGGAGCATGAAGATCGTCTTTTCCGAGAACGAGGGATACCACGGCGCGGGATGCAGTTGTCCGTCGGCGACGTTGAGGTCGCCGAACATGAACTTGCCGTCAGCCGCGCCAACGGAAATCACCTGGCCGAGGCCGCCCGGGAGTTTCAACAGGATCACAACCAGAATGAGCAAGCCGCCGGCGGTAAGGATGACGGACTGCACGAAATCCGTCCATATCACCGCCTCGATGCCGCCCCGCACCGTGTAGAAGGCCGTGACGGCGCCACCCAGAACAATACAGAACGTTACGCCCCATCCCGTGATCTCGTGCATAAGCACGGCCACCAAGAACTGAATCATGCTTATACGAATGCACTGGGCAAGGATGAACACGGTGGCCGCATACACGCGGGTCTTCGGCCCGAACCGCCCCTCGAGATACTGAAACGCGGACGTTATCTTGCCGCGACGGAAAAAAGGCACAAAAAAGCGCGAGGCAATCCATACGCACGGCGGCAGCATGAAACAGATCAGTAGGCGCAAGTAGGCCGTCTTGTATGCATCCGCGGGATAGGCCACAAACGTGATCGAACTGATTGTCGCGCCGAACAGCGAGATGCCTATCAGCCAGCCGGGATACGACCGGTCCCCAACAAAGTATCCTTCCGTGCTGTGCGCGCGCCGCGCGAAGAAGATGCCCATGAGCGACATAGAGACGAAGTAGGCCACCAGCACGACGATATCGATCAACCTCATCTGCCCCATGGTGCACTCCCGAGTACTGGTTTGGGCGCGACGTTGCCGCCAGCGGCGGAGTCTCAGAAGAGATAGTACCGGGAACGCCCGGTGGTTTGCATGCAGATGGGTCAAATCACGGCTTCCACGCAATTTGCACGTGGGGGTGTTTCCGTCTATAAGAAAACGAGTTTCGATCAGGCACGATAGACGGGAGGGGTCTTTATCATGTGCGCTATCACGTGTGGAGTGTTTATCGGCGCGCTCGCCTTTGCAGGCGGGCCCGCGGTGGAAAAGGAGGTCGCACTCATCTCATTCGACCGACCCTCGGTGCCGGATAACATGAAACAGAACGAAGCCGACGCCGAAATCGTTCGCCACAGACGCGGCCGGGCCATGCGGGTCCGCTTCCACCAGGTGGATTGGCCCAACGTCTTCTTTGCCCCGGCGGACGGACCGTGGCAGTGGCGCGATTACGCGGGCATCGCCGTCGACATCTTCAATCCGGAAGATGAGCCGGTCGATGTGTGCATGCGCGTTGACGACGATCCGTCGGCGGACGGCGCAGCGCACTGCAACACGGGCAGCGCCGCGATTCCGGCCCGGCAACAAGGCACCCTACAGGTCCGGTTCAACACGGGCGCGGATAAACGCTTCTGGGGCATGCGCGGCATACCGAACCGCGGACCCGTGGGACAAGGCCCCGTGATCGATCCGTCGCACATCACCGCGTTCCAAGTGTTCCTCCCCCGGCCAATCAAACCCCACACACTACTCCTCCAAGAGATCCGACTGTTCGGCGAAGGAATGGCAGGCAAAGATTCGGTTTCGTTTCCGTTCGTGGATCGGTTCGGCCAGTACATTCGCGCGGACTGGTCGGGCAAACTGCACCACGAGGCAGACTTCAAAGAACGGCTCCAGAGGGAAAACCGTAAGCTGAAGGCCGAACCTGATCTGCCGGGCAGGGACAAGTTTGGCGGATGGGCGGATGGCCCGCAGCTTGAAGCAACGGGATGGTTCCGAACCGAAAAGCTGGACGGAAAATGGTGGTTGGTCACGCCGGAAGGGCATCTGTTCTTCTCCAACGGAATGGATTGCGTCGGCACTTGGGAACAGACGTTTGTCGAGGGACGCGACGGCTGGTTTGAATGGCTGCCGAGTCCGGCAGAGGACCTTTACAAGGGAATGTTTGCCGATGTCAGCGGTGCGCACAGCATGGCCGACGTCATCGGAGGAAAAGGGCGCGCGTTCAGCTTCTACAGTGCGAACCTCCTACGGAAGTTCGGGCAGGATTGGGCGGAGCCCTGGCGCGAGACGGCCTATCGCCGCTTGAAATCATGGGGCTTCAACACGATAGGCAACTGGTCTCAGGAGGATGTCCTCGAAAACAGCCCGATGCCGTTTGTGGCCTCGACCGGCGTTGTCGGCGGCGTCCGTGAGCTCGAGGGCGCACGCGGCTACTGGGGCCGCATGCCCGATGTCTTCGACGAGAGCTTTGCGAAGGCTGTGAATGCATCCGTAGCGCCGACCGCAGCCAAGTTCGCAAAAAACCCCCTCTGCATCGGCTATTTTGTCGATAACGAGATATCCTGGGAGACGATCCGCGAGGGAACGCTCGCAAGCCCGCCCGCTCAGCCATGCCGAAAGACGTTCGTCGAACAGCTTCGCGCGAAGTACGGTTCGCTCGACAAGCTGAACGAAGCGTGGGGAACCGCCGCCGCCGACTGGGACAGCCTTCGGGCGCCATCGACACCATCGCAGGCGTGCGCCGCCGACCTCGACGCGTTCGTTTACCAATTCGCGCGCAGGTACTTCGAGATCATCAATGCGGCGCTCAAGAAACATGCGCCGAACCAGCTCTATCTCGGATGCCGGTTCTCGACCGCTCCTTCACAGGCCGCACGGGCGTGCGCCGACGTAGTCGACGTAGTCAGTTACAATCTGTATTACCGCTCGATCCGGTGCGAGAAATGGAGCGGCGAGAACGACCTCGGCAAGCCTATCATCATCGGCGAGTTCCATTTCGGCGCACTCGACCGCGGCATGTTCCATACAGGCCTCGTGCCCACGCGCGATCAGAAAGACCGCGCCGCGCACTACATCAGGTACGTCCGGAGCGTCGCGGATTGTCCGGCCTTCGTCGGCTGCCACTGGTTCCAGTACATTGACGAGCCGATCACCGGCCGCTGGTTCGACGGCGAAAACTACAACATCGGCTTCCTCGACGTTACCGACACACCCTATCCCGAACTCGTCAAGGCCGCGCGCAAGGTCCACGCTGAGATCTACAGGCGGCGCTATGGGAAGATGCGATAAAGGCTGCCGGTTTGTGGACTCTTAAGTATTGTGTTGGATTGCCTCAGGAATGCTAAAGGTATCCCAGTGCTTTCATGCGCCAAGCGACCCCCAACCTTCATTAGTCGCGAGCTTCGTACCCGTCGTGGGTGGGTGAAACGAAGCCGAACCCCTCCGCCTTGAGTACCAAACGCCCCAGCGAATAACACCCTTGGATCTTGTGTGCGGCGTTGCGTATGATAGCAGGAGAACGATTCAGGCTCTGACATAAGGTGTGGTCGAGGGATACTTGCCCTTGACCCTCCCGACGAAGGAGGGAAATCATGGCTGCGACACCGTTATCACGACGAGGGTTTCTGGCGGCATCCGGACTGGCTGTGGGTGCGGGAATGGCAATGAGCCGGACGGCT
>Ga0315274_10004358_pt1 | contig 20854 bp, 18 predicted proteins | sample YL17G02_20_MG_FD_203700 | JGI IMG/M metagenome (GOLD analysis project Ga0315274, IMG submission 203700) | Sediment microbial communities from Yellowstone Lake, YNP, Wyoming, USA - YL17G02_20 | ecosystem: Environmental > Aquatic > Freshwater > Lake > Sediment | place: USA: Wyoming | collected...
CCGTTCTCCTGAGGCATGATGTAGGGCACGTACTGCTCATCGACTGAGCCACTATACAGGCCCACTGCTGCACCAGCGTTGCGGTCCACATAGTTCTCGTGTGGCCCCCGGCCATACCACATCATGCGTTCGAACCCCCCGGGCAAGGTCATCGTGAGCCCAACACGGGGCAAGGGAGGGAGGCCCTTGTCGGCGATGACTGTGTTGTCGATGACAACATCACCGCTACCATATACCGTATACTGATGCTGGTGGGTGAACCCTGGCGGACCGCCCTCGGCCTGAGCAAGGGTCTCGACCGATATACGCACCATCTGCGGCTTGAGCTGGCTCGCCTTGACAGACCTGGTACTCAGCCGCAGGCGGTCAAGCCCCGCCTCCTGCCACAGGCTCAAGAGCACGCGCCGGTCGGGCCGAAGCTTGATTCCGTCGTTGTCTGTCGGTGCCCTCCAGATACTCAGCACCGGGCCACTCTGTAGAAGCGGGGTCCCACGGAAGACAAAGGAGGAGACAAGCCCCAATGGCTTGCTGAATGTCAGGGAGAACTCGCGGCCCACGATCGCGATCTCTCCGTCATTCTCCCGCAGATCGAGCGCGTGCATCTCCGAAACTGAGATCCGAGCAGGCGCTGGAGCCTGGAACGGCATCTGGAACTGCTCCCAGGCGACCGTGTGCCCTTTGCCAGCCCAGGCACTGGCACGGGCAAGGGCGAAACGAACAGTGAGAAAACACTCCGCGCCTGGTGCCAGTTGTGGCCTTCGGATGGGCAGACAGACTACGTGGCTGCCCTGGGGAGCGATATGTAGCGCGGGGAGATCCCCGCTCTGGATCACCGTACCATCGGCAGCAACCTCCCATGTGCCGCGGAACGCACTCATGTCGGAAAAGTACTGCTTGTTGGTGACCTGCACCATGCCCTTGGTCAGGTCTATGGCTTCGATCCCCACGGGCTGAACGATCTTTTTGTACTCATAAAGAGCGGGATGAGGCGTGCGGTCGGGCCATATCAAACCATTGATGCAAAAGTTGACGTCGTTGATCTCGTCACCAAAGTCACCGCCGTAGGCCCAATACTCCTGGCCCTTGTCGTCCACCTTGAGGAGTCCCTGGTCGATCCAGTCCCAGATAAAGCCGCCCTGCAGCCCATGGTGTGACTCAATGGCGTCCCAGTACTCCTTGAGGTTCCCCGTACTGTTGCCCATGGAGTGAGCATACTCGCACATGATTAGCGGACGTGTGTTCGTGGGATCCTCGGCATACTCGACGATACGCTCGACCGTCGGGTACATGGGGCAGACGATGTCACTGGCCAGATGCCCACCCTTCCAGTCTCGTCTCATGGCGCCCTCATAGTGCAGGGGGCGGCTAGGGTCGTAGCCTCGTATCCAGCCTGCCAGGGCATCGTGGTTGGGGCCGTAACCGCTCTCGTTGCCGAGGGACCAGAGGATGATGCATGGGTGGTTCTTGTCGCGCTCGACCATGCGCTTGCCTCGTTCTACGAAGGCAGTTGTCCACTGGGGATCGTGGGCCAGCCGGTTGTACACCGCATGGCACTCGATGTTGGCTTCATCGATCACATAGATCCCGAACTGGTCGCAGAGATCGAGCCATCGGCTATCGTTGGGGTAGTGGCTCGTGCGGACGGCGTTGATGTTGAATTGCTTCATCAACCTGACCTCGGTCAGCATGTCCGCGGACGGAACTGTCTTGCCGAGTTGGTCGTGATGGTCATGCCGGTCGACGCCTCTCATGAGCACAGGCTGGCCGTTGATCAGCAACTGCCGGTCCTTGATCTCGACCCGCCGGAAGCCGATCTGGCAGCTCTCGGCCTCGATGATCCGCCCTTGGTCATCGCGAAGCGCCAGAACCACGGTATACAGGTCTGGCTTTTCAGCAGACCACTTTGATGGTGCGGATATGGCTTGCTCCAGATCCACCTTGAGGATCTCGGAATCAGAGACCCAGATCGGGGCGGAGACCGGTGCTGCAAAGACTGCTCCACCTTGGGCATCGTGCAACTGCATCTCCACAGTGTATCCCTCGGTAGAGGCATTGTCGTAGCCGCCGATCCTGGCCCGTAGGCGAAGGACAGCATCGACATAGTGCTCGTCCAATTCCGTCAGGCAAAAGATGTCAGAGATGTGAACTTGGGGGGTGGCGTACAGCCAGACGTCGCGGTAGATCCCAGCATGCCACCAGTGGTCCTGGTCTTCCAGGTAGCTGCCGTCCGACCACCGGATCACCATCGCGGCGATAGTGTTCTCGCCAGCGTGGACATAGGGCGTGATGTCGAATTCGGCAGGCAGACGCGAATCCTGGCTGTAGCCGACCTGGTGCCCGTTGATCCATACATAGAACGCCGACTCTACACCGTCAAAGCACACAAAGACTTCTCGTCCCTGCCACTGGTCAGGCAGGATGAACGTGCGCCGGTATACCCCAGTTGGGTTGTCTTCCTGTGGCACATATGGAGGGTCGGCGGGGAACGGCATCTGGACATTCGTGTAGATAGGCTTGTCATATCCCTGCATGGTCCAGTTCCCGGGCACTTGGATCGTGTCCCAGCCAGTCACATCCACATCCTGCCTGAACAGGCTGTCTGCCACCAAGGCTGGGTTCCTGGCATAGTGGAACTTCCACAGCCCATTTAGCACGCGCACGAACGGCGACGCATCTCGCCGACCGGCAAGCGCCATTTGCTCGTTCGGATAGGGAGCCAGCGTCGCATGGGCAGGTGATCGGTTGATCGCGACGATCTCGGGGCTCTCCCAGTCGTGTGCTTGGCCACTAGATGTATGCACCATTTGCCTTGTCCTTTCCAGGATCGTGAGATTGTGCAAGGCCACATGTGTGGCGGAAAAGAGGGATCTCCTGCTGGCAGCATCTATGTCAGCCCAGCGGATCGTGCTGCTCACCAGGCGGGCGGACAACAGTAGCTGCAAGTATAGCACTTTGCGCAGTTTCGGCAAAGCGCACTATACCCTGCGTGGGCGCGGGCCCTACGGTCGGGAGGCAGAGGACAGCGCCTTTGGCGAATGCACCCCACATTTCCCAAAATCCACATTTCATGGCATAATAGAGACTGAGTGACATGAACCTGACGGCGGACAAGTGAATAGGAGCTCCAACGTTCCGCAGTCTCGACGTCTCTGTACAAGGGGGGGAAATGAGAGCGGCGAGTCAGGTGTATGGAACGCTTAGCCCATGGGCCCAGGAAGGGCTACTTGACCTTCTCTGTTTTGCGGTGGATCGGTGCGACCAGATCAAGGAGGTCAAGTCAGCACAGGGCGAGTACCACTCTTTGAGCGAGGTAGTTGAAACTCTGCTCAAGCTGGGTGTCCCGCGCGTTCCCGGTTTGGGCCAGGACCGGTTTGACCGGGCGAGGGTCCATTGAGGGTGGGGTAGGTCAGGTCGAGTCCGAGGAGACCGTCGCCATGGGGCACTCGGCGGAAGTCGTCATCGCCGGCGTGCATCTGCGATGGCGCAAGAGATGGCATGACGCAGCGCTTTGAAGCCCCAGAACTGCTCCCTCGTTGGCGTCCTCGCATACCTACTCGGGCGCGCTGTGACCCTGACCATAAATGCGCGGTGACGCGGTCTGGCAGCGCTTCGACGACTGGGTTCCTGGGATCGGTTGTGGTGGCGACGCGCAGACGTCCGGTGAGAATGCTGGAGGGACTACGCAGAAGCCAGGCGTGATAGGGGGAGGACCCGATGCGCGTCCGCAAGCTGGATACCGCACGTTCCCGAGATATCCATACGTTCATCCGCTTCCCCTTCGAGCTGTACCGGGATTGCCCGCAGTGGGTTCCTCCGCTCATCCCCGATATGAGGCTGGCGCTAGACCGTGCTCGCTACCCTTTCTACCGCCATTCCGAAGCCGCCTTTTACGTTGTCGAGACGGAACGGCATACTCTGGGTCGAATCGCTGTGCTCGACAACGGCCCCTATAACGAGTTCCACCACAGCAAGGCTGCCTTTTTCTATTACCTGGACGTTGTGGAGGACGTGCAGGCCGCGCGATCTCTGTTCGGCGCAGCCTTTGACTGGGCGAAAAGCAGAGGTTTGGACACGGTGTATGGGCCCAAGGGACTGTTGAGGGCAGACGGGAACGGGCTGCTGGTGGAAGGCTTTGAGCACCGACCAGCCGTTGGGGTTCCGTACAACTATCCTTACTATGATGCCCTGGTGCGGGACTCGGGCTTTGAGAAGGAGTTGGACTATCTATCTGGTCATCTTACCGCCAGCTACCAGTTTCCGGAACACATCCACGAGATCGCTGACAGGGTGAAGGAGCGACGAGGCTTGCGGGTTCGCTCTTTTCGTAGCAAGAAAGAGTTGCGGACGATTGCACCCCTTGTGCACCGGGTGTACCAAGAGGCGTTCGTGCAAGTGTGGGGCTACTGTCCCGTCGCTGAGGATGAGATTAGGGCGCTGATCGAGCGCATCTTGACTATCGCCGATCCCAGGCTGATCAAGCTGGTGGTGAAGGGCGATGAGGCGATCGGGTTCATCATCGCCTTTCCCGATGTATCAGCAGCGATCCAAAGGATCAAGGGTCGTCTCTGGCCCTTTGGCTGGATCCAGCTTCTGGTGGAGGCCAGGCGTACAAAGTGGGTCGACTTTAGCGGAGTGGGTGTCATCCCACGCTACCAGGGGGCAGGGGCAAACGCAGTCCTGTACTCCGAGTTGGCCAAGACCTTTGCTCATGGGAAGTTCCGCTTTGAGCACGCTGACTTTGTTCAGGTCGCCGAGAACAACGTCGAAAGCCTGGGCGACGCAGCTTCTGTTCTGCGCCTTCCATGGTATAAGCGACATCGTATCTACCGAAAGGCCCTGTAGACAGGGCAATGCACTGGGCACGGCAGTGTTTCAGGGTGCCCGAGACCCACAGCCTGCGCCTTGGTCCTTTCTTTCCTGGCGCCAGATAGGGCGATATTCGTCTTCCGTAGGTGGAGGAACTGCCTATGCGCTTCTTCGACTGCAACGTATTCTGGGGCCTGCCGGTCAGGCGCCCGCTGTCTACAATCCCCACGGTCGATAAGCTCCTGGGTGAGATGGACCGCGCGGGCATACAGAAGGCATTGGTCTGGCACATCGTTCAGCACGATGCCTCGCCTCAGGTGGGCAATCGGCTACTGGCTCAAGGTATCCAGGATCATTCCCGTTTGGTGGGGTGTTGGACCCTTCTTCCGAATCAGGGCCACGAGTTTCCGCCGCTGCCGGTCTTCTTTGAGGAGATGCGGCAGGCGCGCGTGGCGGCGCTGCGCGTCTTTCCAAGCTCGCACCGCTTCCTGGCCAACGCGGTATCTATGGGCGACTGGTTCGGGCAGATGGTTGTGCGTCGGATCCCGCTCTTTGTCTCAGTGCGTCGTGGGATGGAGTGGCGCGATCTGTATGCGCTGCTGGCAGAGTTCCCCGACCTGGTCTGTGTGATCTGCGACCATGGCTGCTGGGGCATGGACCGGCTGTTCCGACCTCTGTTGGAGCGGTACGCGCATGTGTATGTGGACACAGCGCAGTACCTGCTTGATGGTGGGCTGGAGGCGCTGGTGGCTGATTATGGATCCAGGCGTCTGCTCTTCGGGAGTGGATTCCCCGAGTCGTACTTTGGTGGCATGATGCTGGCCTTGCGACATGCCCGGATCCCCGATGAGGCCAAGGCAGCCATAGCGGGCGACAACCTGGAGCGCATTCTTGAGGAGGAGAGCCTGTGATCGGGGACACAAAGCTTGCACACGACTTCTGGGAACTGGGGATGTCACCCGACTGCCCCATTATTGATATGCATGGCCACATGGGAGTGTGGCACTCGATCTACTTCCCGCGCGCGGACACGGCAGACATGATCCGAACGATGGACGAGTGCGGAGTACGGATGCTGCTGTTTTCCCATCACATGGCGCTGTTCGCTCCGGACTTGGGCAATGCTCTCAGCATCGAGGCCGTTCGACTTTATCCTGATCGTCTGCGCGCCTACTGTGCCGTCAACCCCAACTACCCTGAGCAACTCGAGGCAGATCTGGCTGCGCTTGAGGCTGATCCCGGCCATCCGCTGATCCCAGACGTTTATGTGGGGTTCAAGTTCCTTGCGGATTATCACGGCATAGCCCTGTCTGACGACCGCTACCGGCCGGCCTGGCAGTATGCTGATGATCATGAGTTGCTCGTTCTGGCGCATACCTGGGGTGGGAGCCCATTCGATGGCCCAGGAGTTGTGCGGGAGATGGCCCAGGCCTATCCGCGGGCAAAGCTGCTGTTGGGCCATTCCTGTCATGGTGAATGGGATGCGGCGGTGCAACTGGCTCAGGATTTCGCCAATATCTACCTGGAGCTTACCGCCGTCTTTGATGACCGGGGCGTGCTGGAGAAGCTCGTGTGTGAGGCAGGCTCTGATCGCCTGCTCTTCGGCACGGACCTGCCATGGTTTGACCCACACCACGCGATCGGGGTTCTGCTCTCGGCTGACATCAGCGATGACGACCGACACAGCATTTGCCACCGCAATGCGGAGAGGCTTCTGACGCCCTTCTTGGGCGTCTCGGGCGCTTGAGCCGAGCAATGGAGGGGGCAGTGGGTTCAGCTTTGGGCACATGCTGTGAGGAGGTCATCTGCCGCTGATGAACAAGGTTGAGCGTGTGCGAGCTGCTCTGGCTGGTGCGCCGGTGGATCGAGTGCCAGCCAGTTTCTGGTTCCATTTCGTGCCTGATAGGAGTCATGGCGAGGCGTCTGTCAGAGCCCACCTCGAGTACTACCGCGAGGCAGGGCTTGACTACCTGAAGGTGATGAACGAGCATCCCTACCAGGCAAACGTGACGATCCAGAGCCCAGGCGACTGGTGTAGAGTCCGTCCGGCGCCGATTGAGGCTCGGTTCTACCAAGAGCAGCTTGACGAACTGAAGAGAATCGTCGATACCGTGCAAGGCGAATGCCTGGTGATCACGACCCTGTTTGGGCCCTTTGCCTCCGGCAACCATGCCAGCAACCATCAGGTGACCGAGCACCTCAGACAGGATGCAGAGGCCGTGAAGGAAGGCCTGGCAGCCATCGCTGATAGCCTGGCGGGGTTTGCGGCTGCTTGTGTGGATGCGGGTGCGTCGGGCATCTACTACTCGGCGCAGGGTGGAGAGGCTGATCGGTTCACGCAGGAGCAGTTCGAGACCGCCATCAAGCCCAACGATCTGACCGTGCTTGGCGCCGTTGCGCGACGAGGCGAGTTCCACTTGCTGCATGTCTGCGGGGAACGGATACGCCTGCAACTCTACGCCGACTACCCAAGCCATGCGGCTAACTGGGCAGTGTCGAAACATGACCTGAGCCTCCAAGAAGGTCGGGCCTTGTTCCAGCGGACGGTGGTGGGCGGGATGGACAACAGGGGTGTGATTGTCGATGGCTCGCCAGATGCCATCCGCGGTGCCGTACGCCAGGTGATCGCCGATTCGGGCACGACAGGCATCATCTTGGGAGCAGACTGTACACTCCCGACCGGAATCCCGGTCCGCAACATCCGCATAGCTGTTGAAAGCACGCAGGCGGAGTGACCCAGTGACGGAGATGGTGCCTTTGGAGACTCAGGATGACGTCCGGCGCGGCCTTGGCCAGCGCAGGACGCGCAGGATAGCGGTCCTTGTTCTGGCGCTCGTCTTGTGCCTGGCACTCGACCAAGTGACCAAGGACGTGGCCAGGAGAACGTTGGCCCTTGGGCCACGTTCGGCGCTTGGCGGGCTGATCCGGCTCGAGTTCGCTGAGAACAGAGGGGCATTCATGAGCCTGGGTTCGACTTTGTCTGATGCGGCACGCGTGGTCCTGCTATTCCTGCTGGCAGCCATCGTGCTCGGCATCCTGGCAGTTCTGGCTTTCCGCGCCCGCAGCCTCGAGCTGCTGCAGTTCACAGCGCTGTCACTGATCGCTGCTGGCGGCTGCAGTAACCTCATTGACCGCATTCTGAACCACGGCTCGGTTGTGGATTGGGTCAGTGTGGGGATCGGATGGCTGCGGACCGGTGTATTCAATGTCGCTGATGTGGCGATTGTTGGCGGAGGGTTGGTGTTCCTGCTGTCAAGCTTCAGGGGCAGCAGGCAGGAACAGAATGGCAAGCCCTAGCAGGGTCGAGATCGTGGGCGCGCAGACACAGCAGCAGCTCGCGTCTGCCCGGTTGCTGTTCGCCGAGTATGCCCAATCCCTGGAGTTTGACCTGGGTTTCCAGGACTTTGAGCGGGAACTGGCGATGCTGCCCGGCGGATATGTAGCGCCGGACGGCTGCCTCCTTCTGGCCGTGTTCGGCGGCCGGGAGGTAGGCTGTGTCGCTTTGCGCCGACTGACAGATAGCGTATCCGAGATGAAACGACTGTACGTCAGGCCTGACTTCCGCGGGCTGGGGATCGGTCGTGCTCTGGTGGAGGCCGTGATCCACGCAGCGAGGCAGGCAGGTTATGCCCGGATGCGCCTGGATACAGTCCCCTCGATGGAGCGGGCCAGGAATCTGTACGGGTCGCTGGGTTTCGCTGGGATCGAGTCCTACTGCTATAACCCCATACCAGGGGCGACCTTTATGGAACTCATCCTATGAACGGAGAGCGGGTTCCGGTATCTTGGACCGATCGGCTAGGCGACAGATGATGGACGTACCTGGCATCTGGGTGCCGATGCCGCCAGACACGATGAGCGGAGGAGGTTCAGATGGTTGCTACGGTCAAGCTTGCTGTGGTGGGATGTGGCGGGATCTCGGGCGCTCATGTCAAGGGGTACCGTGACCTCTTTGAACGAGGGTGCCGGGAGTTCAAGGTCACGGCCTGCTGCGACGTGAACGTGGAGAGCGCCACGCTGCGAGCCCAGGAGATTGCGGCGTTCCAGGGTTCGGCGCCTCAGGTGTTCACTGATGTAGATGAGCTGGTGCAAGCAAAGGTGGCTCAGGCTGCTGACGTCTGCGTGCCACACTGCTTCCATCATACCATTGCCCTCACGCTTTTGGGTGGGGGCATGCATACGATGGTGGAAAAGCCGCTTGGGATTACGGTACAGGCGAGCAAGAAGATCATCGAGGCCGCACAACGTCAGGGACTCGTTTTGGCCACCGGGGAGAACATCCGCCGTTACCTGACCGCGCGCTCCTGCACCTGGGCGGTCAGGGACAAGCGGATAATCGGGAATGTGCTTCTGGCAACTGTGCAGAGCATCAACCGGCAGCCCTTTGACTATGGGCACCCAGCCCTCAAGTGGCGCGGGCTGAAGCTCCTGACCGGCGGGGGCATGATCATGGACAGCGGAGCGCACTTTGGGGACATGGTTCAGGTGCTGTTTGGTGAGCCCGATCAGGTGTACTGCGTGCTCCACGCATGCGACGATCGTCTGATCGAGGGTGCGCCAGTGGTTGGCTCGGCGCCAGCCGATGTTGAGGACACCTGGCACGCAGTTATACGGTTCAAGAGCGGCGTCACGATCAGTTGGACCTATTCGCGGTTCCTGTATGGCGATCCCCTGACCTTTGCCACTTACTATGGAAACCAGGGCACGATGAAAGACCTGGGTTTCGCGTTCCATCCATTCCAAGGAGGCGGTCAGGGCGTGCTGGCAGACGGCACCCAAGTATCGAGTGAGCAGATCCAGGCAGACTATATGGCTCACCTGACAGCAGATGAGAAGGAACGCCTCTTTCCATATGGGTCCACCGATGGGTTTGCCATCGAGGCATGGGACTTTGCCAATGCTATTGCTACCGGACGCAGGCCGGAGATGGACGGCGATGATGGCCTGCGTGCAAAAGCGCTATGCGAGTCCTGTTACGAGTCCGCTACAGCGGGCAAGCTGGTCCGGTTCGAGGACGTTCTGCAGGGTCGAGTGGACGCATATCAGAAGCCAATCAACGACTTCTGGCGAATCTAGCCGGCCAACCGACCGGAAGTGGAGCGACAGGCAGAGGAGAGTGAGGTGATGAGCGGGACGACGATCCGGGCATACCTGGTGCATCTCAGTTTCAACATGTGGGCCGACCGCGAGGCTGCGGAGTGGAACCTGGAGCATGTAGCTGCCAAGCCTTATCTCAGGTTCGACACAAGCCTGTGGGAAGACATCCTACAGACGATGGTTGCCCACGGGATGAATACACTGGTCATCGATCTGGGGGATGCAGTATGCTACAGGAGCCATCCCGAGATCGCAGTGCAAGGGGCATGGACGGTGAGCCGCCTTCGGGATGAGCTGGCCAAGGTGCGCGAGATGGGCTTGACGCCGATCCCAAAGCTCAACTTCTCGGCTTGCCACGATACGTGGCTAGGGCCCTATGCGCGCTGCTTATCCACCCCGACTTACTATGAAGTGTGTGGGGATCTGATCGATGAGGTGATCGACCTGTTCGACCAGCCACCGCTCTTTCACCTTGGGATGGATGAGGAAACCGCCGGGCACCAACGCTACTATGAGTATGTGGTCATCCGGCAGTACGACCTGTGGTGGCATGACCTGAGCTTTCTCCTGGAGAAGGTGGAGAAGGGCGGCGTGCGTCCCTGGATCTGGTCCGACTATGTGTGGGACCATCCCGACATGTTCTTCCAGCGCATGCCCAAGTCGGTGTTGCAGAGCAACTGGTACTATGCCGCCGAGTTCAGTGAGAAGGTCAACTATGTCAAGGCGTACCTTGACCTCGAGGAGCACGGCTATGACCAGGTGCCCACTGGCAGCAACTGGTCCTGTGCCGAGAACATGAAGGGCACAGTCGCCTACTGCCGCCATCGCATCGCGCCTGAGCGCCTGAAGGGCTTCCTGCAGACGGTATGGAAGCCGACACTTGAGGTCTGCCGTGAACGCCACATGCAGGCGCTGCGCCTTGCTGGCGAGGCTTTTGGCGGTGCAACCTAGCGACTGTGGCACTGTGAGGCCGGCTGGCCTGCCCTGGTCCGGCCCCTGAGACGCGCCAGATGCTGGCGAAGGAGCATTCCGTGACCCCCGAAGTCCGATACCATATGCTGCGCCCCGGGCAGATCGCCGTGCGGCGCAGGGAATGTCCTGTGGCCTATGTCCCGATCGGTACCATCGAATGGCATGGTGTGCACAATCCGACTGGGGCAGATACGTTGCAGGCCGAAGGCATAGCCATCATGTGTGCACACAAGGGCGGGGGGCTAGTGTTTCCCGCACTCTACTATGGCGAGAGCCGGCTGGAAGCGCTGATGGAGGCAAATGCCCAGGATAGGGACCTGATCGCCCAGGAGATGGGTCTGTCGCCGGACAACTTTGCCGCGGACCGACATCCGTTTTCAGCCACAGAGCAAGGCATGAACTACCACAAGCTCTTGATGCATGTACTGGCCGAAGTTGAGAGCCTGGGGTTTGAGGTAGGAGTCCTGGTGGCTGGACACTATCCTCTGATTGACCATGCTCGGGCTGCGGTGCTTCAGTTCAACCAGCGCGAGTACAGCAAGCGACAGGGAATGCTGGCCTGGGCATTCGTGGACTATCTGCTGGTGCGCGACCAGTATGACTGCGCAGGGGATCATGCGGCAGGGTGGGAGACCTCCCATGTGATGGCACTCCATCCGGACACCGTTGACCTCGGCCTGCTGCCGCCCAAGGGGGAAAAGCTGGTCGGCGTCGGCGGAAGAATGGCCCCGCAGGATGCCACGGCAGGCTTTGGACGCCAGACCATGGAGGCTGCCGTCGAGGTGGCGGTGAATGAGGTAAGGCATCGCCTGGAGAACAGGTGGATGTACCGGGGTCATGGAGCCTGCCTGCAAGAGGGCCTGTGGAGGAAGCAGGCATAGTTTCCGGCAAGAGCGCGCCCCACAAGGGGCACGCTTCTGCCGGAAACCGTTCTTGACAGTTCCCTAGTTTGCTGGTATAATCCAGGCTGCTTGTCTCTGCAATCCTGATACTTCTACGAGTGCTCGCGGCTCAAAGGCGCGCCCCGGTTCTAACACTCTAGGAGGGCCGCAACCGTCAATGCTCGGGCCCTCTTGCATCGTTTGCTCCTCTGCCCGTTTCGCCAGGAGCGTTTGCTCCGTTTCGCGTTTTCCGCCCAGTGCATAGAACGTCCGGGGAAGGACCCGTGAGCCAAGCGCAGTCTCGTGCCATCACACTTGTCGCGTTCGGCCAGTTCGTGCCTCTGGTGCTGTTTCCATGGCCCCTGACGCTGGCTAGCCTCATCTTTGTTGTCCTGCTCGTCCTGCTGTGCGTTTTCTTGGGATGGGCCCTGAGCCGGCGCAGGGCGTGGGCCAGAACTCTGACCATTTTCGTGCAGGGGTTCAACATCATCATACGCCTGCTTACGGTCTTTGCCAATGTGTACAGGCCCGATGTCGGGCTGAATGCTGCCTTGCTCATCACCTATGCGGCATCGATTGGCTTGTCTCTGGTGATCCTCAACTACATCGACAGGTCAGAAGTGCAGCTCATCTTTGGGTCCTGATGTCACGAGGGGAGGAACACGACCAGCATCTGTGCGTTTCTGTGTCTGCTGGGGTGGGTGCCCAGCGTCTCATGGGCTATCAAGCTCGGCAAGATTCGCGTTCACAAGGAGGAGTTATCCGATGAAAGGGCTCTGGAAGTATGTTGCGCTCGTGCTAGTGCTGCTCGTGGCGCTGGTCCCGGCAGGGTGCGCCAAGGCAAGTGACGCCGTCAAAGTGGGCCTGTTGTTCCCCATGACCGGACCGGTGCCCACGTACGGCCAGTCCAGCAAGGAAGGTGCTGAGCTCGCCCTCAATGAGTGGAACGCCAAGGGCGGCCTGCTCGGCAAGCAGATCACTTGGGTCCTGGCGGACGGCGGTTGCGATGGTGTGACAGCCACCGATGCGGCCAACAAGCTCATCGACCAGGACAAGGTCAAGTTCATTGTCGGCGAAGTGTGCTCCAGCGCGTCCATTCCCGTCTCTGAGATCGCTAACCCCAAAAAAGTGATCCAGATCAGCCCCACCTCGACCAACCCCAAGGTCACGATTGGCAAGCCCTACATCTTTCGCGCTTGCTTCCTCGATCCGTTCCAGGGCGACGTGATTGCGACCTTTGCCAAGAACGACCTCAAAGCCTTCACGGCAGCAGTGTTGTACGACAAAGGCAACGACTATGTGCTGGGCCTGGCGGGCTATTTCAAGGATGCCTTTGAGAAAAAGGGCGGCAAGGTGCTGGTCTATGAGGCCTATACGGCTGAGGACACCGACTTTTCCGCGATCCTCTCCAAGGTGGCAGATGCCAAGCCGGATGTCCTGGTCCTGCCCGACTATTACAACAAGGTCAACTTGATCGGCAAGCAGGCCAAGGAGAAGGGCATCACCGCCATCATGCTGGGCGGCGACGGCTGGGACTCGGCCGACCTGGACCTGACTGCGGTGGACGGTGGCTATCACTCGAACCACTACTCCCCTGCCGACACGCGTCCGATCGTGCAGGATTTCCTGAAAAAGTACAAGGACAAGTACGGCAAGGCCCCCGATGCGTTGGCGGTCCTGGCCTATGACGCGACCACCATCCTGCTGCAGTCTATCAAGGATGCAGGCACGACTGACACAACAAAGGTTCGGGACAAGATGGCCGCCATCAAGATCGAGACTGTCTCTGGCACGATCACCTTTGGCAAGGACATCGGTGACCCCATCAAGAGCCTTGCCATCAACCATGTGACCGGCGGCAAGATAGAGTTCGTCAAGTTCTTCGCTCCATAGGTGCCTGTGAGTGCATGACGGTTAGGAGAGGGCGGTTCCTTCTGCCCTCTCCTTCTTTTCTGCAACCGAGACCAGAAAGAGTGCGTCGATGAACGCGACTAGGACGAGCGGCGCGCGAACGATCTTGACCTGGGTCCTCATGTTGGCCGTAGGGGTACTGGGGATCTACCTCGGAGCGCTTGCCTACAACAGTTCGTTGGCCCGAACCCTGGTGCGCCTCCAGGAAGGTGAGATCAGGACTGCACTAGACGGCGTGGGCTTGGCCGTTGTCCAGAGCTTCCGCTCTGCCATCATGTACGCGGCAGTGGCGTGGCTGGTGGTCATGGCGGTCGCAGTCCTGCGTCACCGAACGCCCCGGCAGGCAGCCAGTCGTGGCTGGATCATCGTGCTGGCCGTCGGGGTGGTGGCCAAGCTGATCGGCGAGTTCGCCCTGAACCCAGGGTTGTCTGCCACGATTGTGGTGGGGGGACTCCAGAAAGGGTTCATATACGCCCTGATCGCCCTGGGATACACCATGGTCTACGGTGTTGTCAGGCTGATCAACTTTGCGCATGGCGATATCTTTATGGTGGGGGCCTTTATTAGCTTCTACACCATCAGCAGGATGAACCTGCACCACCTGCCCGGAATGCTGTACATGAACCTCACCGGATCATCAGCGGCGCCCGGATGGACCCTGGCTCTTGGTGTCTTTGTCATCATCCTGATTTCGATGGCATTCTGTTCGCTCCTGGCGGTCGTCGTGGAGCGAGTGGCCTACAAGCCGCTGCGGAATGCCCCGCGCATCGCGGCCCTGATCACCGCTATAGGCGTGTCTTTTTTCTTGGAGTACTTTTCCGCGCTGCAGTTTGCGTTTGGTCCCGACTATATTACCTACGAGCGGCCTTTCCCCCTGGTGCGGTGGGACAACAGCAACCCCAGTATTTCCCTGCTGGTGATCTGCCTGGTGTTGTTGCTTGTTTCGGCACTGACCCAATTGGTCTTCTGGGCGATCAAAAGAGCTGCCGGCGCTGGACGAGTGCCGATGCTGGTCAGCAGCCCTGTGCTCAACTTGGCCACGCGCTTTGGGCTCCTCGTGGGCGGGGTCGGTACTCTGTACATGGCGTTGAGCATGCTCGGTGTGGGCATCACCAACATTCAGATGATCGTGATGACCGCCTCCGTGTTCTTATTGGTGGGGCTCCAGTATGTGGTGAGCCAGACCAAGATCGGGAAGGCCATGCGCGCATCTGCCTGGAACAGGCCTGTTGCCCGCTTGATGGGCATCAATGTCGACCAGGTCATCTCGGTTACCTTCGCTTTGGGTGCGGCTTTGGCTGGAGCGGCAAGTGTGCTCTACGCCGTAGCCTATCCCCAACTCGTGTGGAACATGGGGATCATGCCAGGTCTCCGGGCGTTCGTATCAGCGGTCCTGGGAGGTATCGGCAGCATTCCTGGAGCGTTCGTAGGGGCGCTGATCATGGGTCAGGCAGAGGAGTTGAGCGCGGCATTCATCTCCACGCCCATGCGTGATGCGATTGCGTTCACTGTGCTGATCATCGTTCTTGTTGTCAGGCCGACCGGGATCTTTGGTGAAGCTGGGGGCGAAAAGGCCTAGGAGTCTGAAATGGCACAACGTCTCAAAGGGCTGGCCGCGCACTGGAAGTGGATCGTGGGTTGCGTCATAGTGTACGCCGTTGTCCAGGTCCTGATCAGCACCGGGATTCTGACCACATACTGGGCCACGATCCTGCAGAAGGCCTGCATCTATGCCATCGTGTCACTGGGTCTGAACCTGATCTATGGGTTCAACGGCCAATTCTCACTCGCGCAATGGGGATTTGTCGCCATTGGGGCGTACGCGGCGGCAGACATCACCTACCGGTGGAAGGCCGGCGACGTCTCTGGCTTGGCGGCCGTGCTGGTAACTGTGCTGGTGGGAATGGCTGCCCTGACGGCGTTGGGTAAAGGACTGATCCGGCGAGTTGGCCTGGTAGTCCTGGCTGCCGCAGTGGTGGGCTGGGCCGTCCACTGGGGCATAGCTGGGGGCGCGAATCCCTGGACATATCTGAAGGATGTGTGCGGTGCGATCAACCTGGTCCCCAAGGCAATTGCAGGACAGGTGACCCTGGTGCTGGCCCTGTTCTTCGGCGCGACGCTCGCTGCAGCGGCGAGTTACTTGCTGGGCCTGCCGGTGCTCCGAATGGGAGGCGACTATTTCGGCATCGCTACCCTGGGGTTTGCCATGGTGGTGAAGGTGTTGGCGGACAACGCGGATAGTGTCTTTCCCGAGATGAAGGGCGCACGGGGGATGGTGGGTACGCCGCAGTTGGCCTCGTGGTTCTGGAGCTATCTCTTCCTGATGGCAACTGTGGTGGTGATGCGTAATCTGCTCGAGTCGAGCACAGGGCGGGCCATCATCTCGGTTCGAGAGGATGAAACGGCAGCCAAGGCGATGGGCATCGACACAGTCAAGTACAAGACGCTGTCCTTTGTGATTGGGAGCTTTTTCGCCGGTCTTGCTGGCGCGCTGTATGCCCATCGTTACCCTACCCTGCACCCAACAGCCTTCCACTTTATCAAATCCTTTGATCCCTTGATCATCATCGTCTTCGGTGGGCTAGGCAGCGTCACTGGCACGGTGGTCGCTGCGTTTGCCTGGGCGATCAGCCTGGAGGGTCTGCGGCTCTTGCCCCAAGGGATGGAGCTGTGGCGGTATGTCTTCTATCCCCTGATCCTGCTGCTGGTCATGCTGCTGCGCCCTCGTGGGCTTTTCGGAGGCACAGAGCTGGGCTTTCTCAAGGCCCGGATATGGCCCAAGCGACGTGCGCCCACCGATGGGGGAGAGCAAGATGCCCGTGCTGAGCACTAAGGGCTTGACCAAGTTCTTCGGCGGGTTGTGCGCGGTGCACGACTTTGACATCGACGTCCCAGCGGGCGCCCTGTACGGTCTTATCGGGCCCAATGGGGCAGGTAAGACGACCGTGTTCAACATGGTCACGGGCCTGCTCGGGGTCACTGCTGGGGACGTACGGTTCATGGACCAGCCGCTGATCGGCGTGGAGCCGTACCGGATCACACAGATGGGGATCGCCCGCACGTTCCAAAACATCCGCATCTTTCCCAATCTCACGGTTCTCGACAATGTGCGTATTGCCTACCACCCACACGCTGGCTATGGTCTGTTTGACGCGATCCTGCGGACAGAGCACTATGAGCGACAGGAGCGAGCGTTGACCGAGGAAGCGCAGGACTTTCTGGCGGTGTTCAGCCTGGATGGTCTGCAAGATGAGGTTGCCTCTAGCCTACCATACGGTCAGCAGCGTCGCCTCGAGATCGCTCGCGCACTAGCGGCCGAGCCCAAGTTACTACTGTTGGACGAGCCAGCGGCAGGCATGAACCCCCAGGAAACGGTTGAGCTGATGGATCTCATCCATTTCATCCGCGACCGGTTCAAGCTGACCATCCTGCTGATCGAGCACCAGATGCGGGTGGTCATGGGTATCTGCGAATGGATCACGGTGATGGACTTTGGTGAGATCATCGCCCGGGGCACACCTCGTGAGATTCAGGCCAATCCTCAAGTGATCGAAGCTTACCTGGGCAGGACTGGGGTGGTCGGCGGCAGGATCGCGGATCCCGGGTTGGAGGAGTGAGATGGGGAACGTTCTCGAGGTGCAGGACCTTGCGGTCAACTATGGCGCGATCCGGGCCCTCCAAGGGATCTCGTTCCACGTTGAGGAGGGAGAGATCGTCACCCTGATCGGCGCGAACGGCGCCGGCAAGAGCACAACGCTCAAGACGATCTCCGGCCTGCTCCGACCTGCTGCCGGATCCCTCAAGTACAAAGGAGAGCCCATCGCCGGCATCCCTGCCGACAGGATCGTCAAGCTCGGGATCATTCAAGTCCCTGAGGGTCGGCAGATCTTTGCACCTCTGACAGTCCGGGAGAACCTGGAAATGGGGGCCTATACGCGCAAGGACAAGAGCGAGATCGAGCGCTCGATGAAGCGCGTGTTTGCCAGTTTCCCGCGTCTGGAGGAGAGGCTGACCCAGCGAGGCGGGACGCTGTCCGGCGGCGAGCAGCAGATGCTGGCGATGGGTAGGGCTTTGATGGCCGAGCCCAAACTCCTGCTGATGGACGAGCCATCGATGGGCCTGGCCCCAATCCTGGTCGAGGAGATCTTTAACATCATACAAGAAATCAACAAGCAGGGGGTGAGCATTCTCTTAGTCGAGCAGAATGCGGCAATGGCTCTCTCGGTGGCGAGCCGTGCCTATGTGCTCGAGACGGGGCGTATCGTCTTGGAGGGGCCGGCTCAGGCAGTGCGAGAGAACCCGGACGTAAAAAAGGCCTATCTGGGCGAGGCCTAGTAGCGGGTGAGCGCAATTGTGCCCCACGCTGTCGGATGGTATGCGCCCAGGGACGCGCAGGCGTGACAAAGGGTCTTCGATACCTCGAAGACCCTTTGTCATGGACGGGGAGCCGTCTGGCGGCCCCAGACTGGAGCACTGGCTGGCTGGCGTGGCGGTAGAGTCAGAGACAGGATAGCTTGTGGCAGGCGATAAGCGAATTGGCATTCTCTATGTAGCCATGGCGGTGACTATGTTCTCCACTACGCCAGTGTTCATCCGCTGGGCGAGTGAGCTTTCGCCTTTTGTGGTCACGTGCGTGCGGATGCTAGTTGGCTCCGTGACCGTGCTGGTGATCGCCGTCGTGCGAGGTGAGAGACCTCGCATCCCCTTGGCAGACTGGCCCCGGTTCGCGCTGTGGGGCCTTGTGGCTGCGCTCCACTTTGGGTTCTACATCGCCTCGCTCGGCTACACTACAGTTGCGCATTCCCTGTCTCTAGTCTATACTTCGCCCATCTGGGTCTCCCTCTTTAGTGCGCTGGTGGCAAAAGAGCCGCTGCCGCGTCGCAAGTGGGCTGGGTTGTTCGTGGTGCTTGCGGGCATGGGCGTGCTTTCCGGGTTCGAGCCCAAGTGGACATCGCGCATGCTCTTTGGCGATCTCATGGCGCTTGGATCAGCGGTCATGTTTGGCGTGTACTCTGCAACCGGGCGCCACCAGAGGTCAAGATACCCCCTGCTAGCATACGCTGCCGGCGTGTACGCAATGGGCGGTCTGTGGTTGCTGCCTCTGGCAGCCTGGACCTTTCGGGTGCCGCAGCGACTCGGGGCATCTCTTCTCTCTGTGCTTGTACTGGGCGTGTTTCCGCTCGGGATAGGGCATACGCTCTACAACGCCGCATTGCGGCGAATGCATCCCACACTGGTGAACATCATCGCGACTCAAGAGGTAACTGGAGGAATCTTGCTCAGTTGGTGGCTTTTGAAAGAGGTGCCGTCGCTAAACGTGCTGCTCGGTGCGGCAGCCATGCTGGTCGGCGTGGTGCAGGTGGTGACGTGAGCACGGGATACGACTGCGTGCTTGGCTGCTGTGGATATGCCTGCCCTTTGCTCTCGTCACCGAGGAGTGATGTGACGCCTCCACTTGTGCAGTACAGCGGCTGGAGGGGAGAATGACGAGGCCGATCCATCTGTTCGTGAGTAGCAGCCCAGATCTGGACGCTGAACGAGACGGGGTTGGGCAGGTGACTGCAGCACTGCCGCTGACCATTGGCTGGCGGATCAGCCATACGCCAACGCCGGCTGAGGGCGGGCAAGACGGCAGTGGCCGCGTGGAAGGGTGTGACTTGTACGTGCTGATCCTGGGCCACGACTTTGCTGCGCCGATGGGAGCCGAGATGCGTCGGGCTGCCAAGGTCGGCAGGAAGCCACTGGCGTACCGAGCCAGGGTCGCGTACAGCCCTGCCGCCCAGGAGGCCATACGGGCGTCTGATGTCGAGTGGAAGGCCTATTCAGGTGCACAGGAGTTTCTGCCACTGTTCAGGCGAGACCTGGTCCGTGCTCTGCTTCGGGCGGCCCCGACGTGGGGACTCGAGCTGCGCGAAGTGGAACGCCTGATGGAGCTGATGCGGGCTGCGGATGCTGCGGCTGCTGCAGGCCAGGCCGACCAGCCGCGTGGTGAGGCGGGGAGAAGCGCGGTGATCCTGGGCCGCGAGGTCTGGAAAGGCGGAAAGTAGGCCTGTCATGGGGCTGCCTGTGGTCTATGCACAACGCGAACTCGCCGGGTCGCTGCGGCAGGGACATCCATGGGTCTACCGGAATCGCCTGACCCAGGAGCCGCACCTGCCGTCTGGTACGTGGGTGCAGGTTCAGTGTGGGTCGTTTCAGGCATACGGGCTGTGGGATGCAGAGAGCCCGATTGCGGTGCGAGTCTTTTCCTGGCAGTGTGTTCCGGATGACGCGTGGTTCGTTGAGCGCATCCGGCTGGCTTGGGACCTCAGAGCACCTATACGTGATGGAAGGACGTCGGCGTATCGCTGGGTGTATGGGGAGGGAGACGGCATCCCCGGCGTTGTGGTGGACCTCTACAATGACTATGCAGTCATCGAGCTCTACGCAGAAAGCCTGCGCATGGTTCTGGACTGGGTGGTTGATGGCCTGAAAGTATGCTGTCGCCTCAAGGGTGTTCTGTTGCGCGGCGAACCGGTGCAGCGACTGTGGGGGCGAGGGACACCGCAGGATCTGGTCGTGGAAGAGAATGGCCTACGTCTCCGCGTTGACCTCCTTGCCGGGCAGAAAACAGGACTGTACCTGGACCACCGGGAGAACCGGCAGTACCTGGAGACATGGTGCGCCGGGAAGCGAGTGCTGAACTGCTTTGCCTACACGGGCGCTTTCGCGCTCTATGCGGTCCGCGGTGGGGCCACCGAGGTCATCAACGCCGATGTTGCGGCGCCGTGTGCGGGAGAGGCATACCGGAATCTGGCATTGAACGGCTTTGAGCCCGACGCCCACCTATTTGTGATTGCCGATTGTTTTGACTTGCTGGAGCAGTATGCCGCTGAGGGGCAGCGGTTTGACCTGGTCATCCTGGATCCGCCGTCGCTGGCCCGGTCCAAGAAGAACCTGCATGCTGCACTGCGCGCCTATGCGCGTCTGAACCAGGCAGCGTTGCGCTGCCTGCCCACGGGCGGGCTGCTGGCAACAGCAAGCTGCACCAGCCAGGTGTCGGCCGAGGCCTTTCGCGAGGTGTTGGCTGATGCAGCGCGCCAGGCTGGGCGGCGGCTGCTGGTCATTCACGAGGCCGGGCACGCTCTTGATCACCCGGTGCCCGCCCATTTCCCGGAAGGCCGCAATCTGAAGTTCGTGCTGGCAAG
>Ga0315274_10004362_pt1 | contig 20827 bp, 17 predicted proteins | sample YL17G02_20_MG_FD_203700 | JGI IMG/M metagenome (GOLD analysis project Ga0315274, IMG submission 203700) | Sediment microbial communities from Yellowstone Lake, YNP, Wyoming, USA - YL17G02_20 | ecosystem: Environmental > Aquatic > Freshwater > Lake > Sediment | place: USA: Wyoming | collected...
TCCTGCACTGCGTGGGCAGTCGCGATGAGCACCATCACCCGTACTGCTCGCGGATCTGCTGCATGTACTCCCTCAAGCTTGCACACCTGATCGAGGAAAAGACGCACGCCGAGGTGTACGAGTTCTACATGGACATGCGGTCCTTTGGCAAGGGCTATGAGGAGTTCTATGAGCGCGTGCAGCACGAAGGGGTGGTGTTCGTGCGCGGCCGTGGCGCCCAGATCCTTCCAGAGGGAGATCGTCTCCGGGTCCGCGCTGAAGATACCGATCTGGGCCGTCCGGTCAGCTTGCCGGTCGACATGGTGGTCCTGGCGACAGCGGTTGTGCCTTCCAGAGGTGCCGAGAAGCTGGCTCAGACCCTGCACGTGACGCGTGACAAGGACGGCTTTTTCCTGGAGGCGCATCCCAAGCTCCGGCCGGTGGACAGCAACACAGATGGTATCTTTTTGGCCGGTGCCTGCCAGGCACCCCGTGATATTCCAGACACTGTGGCACACGCCAGCGCTGCCGCATCGCAGGCCCTGGGGCTGTTGAGCCAGGAGTATGTAGAGGTGGTGCCCACGGTGGCTGAGGTGCGCACGCTGCACTGCGTAGGATGTGGTCTATGCGTGGCGGTATGTCCCTATAGCGCGCCAAGCCTGGTGGACATCAGAGGGCAGATGGTTGCCCAGATCAATGAGGCCCTGTGCAAAGGGTGTGGGCTGTGTGTGGCGGGATGCCGTGGCAAGGCCATTTCCCTGCGCGGCTTTACTGACACTCAGATCTTGACCCAGCTAGAGGCGTTGCTGCAACTGGAGTGGGCATAGAAGAGTTCCCATGGCTGAGGACACGTTCGAACCCAAGATCGTCGGCTTTCTGTGTAACTGGTGCAGCTATGCCGGAGCCGACTTGGCCGGGACCAGCCGCATGCGCTACCCGCAGAACCTGCGCATCATCCGCGTCCCCTGCTCTGGGCGGGTCGATCCCCTGTTTGTGCTCAAGGCATTTCAGGATGGCGCAGACGGGGTCATGGTGCTGGGCTGCCATCCCGGCGATTGCCACTATCAGCAGGGCAACTATTTCGCCCAACGTCGCTATGCACTGATGCACCGCCTGCTCGAGTTCACCGGCCTGGAACCAGACCGCTTGTTCGTTGAATGGGTTTCCGCATCGGAAGGCAAAAAGTTCGCCGACGTGACGACGGCATTCACGGACAGGATTCGCTCGATAGGGCCCTCGCCGTTGAAGCGTCAGCCAGCAGCCGCGCCGGTCCTGGCCGCTCAGGAGGTAACCCAATGACGACGATGGAACGGCAGATCCGCAGCGCGGCACAGCAACTCCTGGCGAATGGGCAGGTCTCTTGTGTGATCGGTTACGAGCGCAGCCCGCGGGGCAACGTCCGCCCGGCGTTTGTCTACCAGGCAGGGGACGTGGATCGTCTCGTATGGGACTGCGACTGCAACCTGGACCTGGTAACCTATGTGCACAATTTCAAGACCCCGCCGCGCCGTGGTGTGCCAGTGCCCAAGGTAGCGATCGTGGTGCGCCCATGTGATGCGCGGGCGATCAACCTTCTGATTTACGAACAACAGATCAAGCGCGAGAACGTCCAAGTGATTGGCGTAACCTGCACCGGTACTGAGGTGCGCGGCCAGCAGCGTCTGGCTTGCAGCCTCTGCCACGAGCGCGTGCCAGTGGTGTATGATGTGCTGATCGAGTCTGATGTGGAGCCGGACCTACCTGTGGCGCAAGAGGAGTACGCGGACATTGGGGAAATGGAGAACTGGACACCCGCGCAGCGCCTGGAGTACTGGACACACGAGTTCGACCGGTGTATCCGATGCTATGCGTGCCGGCAGGCGTGTCCGGGATGCTATTGCTTTGAGTGCGTGGCCGAGCAGGTTGACCCACACTGGACGAGCATTGCCCTGGAGCTTCCGGAGAAGCACTTTTTCCACGTGATGCGCGCCTTCCACCTGGCAGGGCGGTGCGTGGCTTGCGACGCCTGCGAAGCGGCCTGTCCGATGGACATTCCACTCAGCAAGCTGAACCGCAAGTTAGCCAAGGAGGTCGAGGCGTTGTTTGGCTACCGGACCGGCGACGATCCCCGAACTGCGCCACCCCTGGCCACCTTTAGCCCCGACGAGCGGCTGCGAATGTGAAGAGGGGTAGATGATGAAAGTGTTGACCCAGTCTCAACTTGGCGGGTGGCTGGATGGCCTGGCCAGGAATCTGTGCCTGGTCGCACCAACAAGCTCGGAGGGCAAGCTGGTCTACCAGAAGGTGGACAGCAGTGACGGGATTGCTTGGGGATTCCAGCGCACCGACATGTCGCCCAAGGCCTGGCTGTTCCCAGCTACCGAGCCGATCGCGATCATCGCACAGGGTGCCAACACAGGGATCGTGGATCCACCGCCGCCTGGCCGCACCGTGCTGTTTGGCGTGCGGCCATGTGACGCGCGCGGCGCTCTAGCCATCGATGCGCTGTTCCTGGGCCGCAACCCCACAGATGGTCAGTACGCTGCCCATCGCGAGGCGACAAACTTGGTGGGTCTCACCTGTCCCCAGATGTGGGATACCTGCTTTTGCACCGTGGTGGGAGGCGCTCCGAACGGCGCGGACGGGTTGGATATCCTGCTGACACAAGTAGATGACTTGTACGCAGTGCAGGTAGTCAGTGAGAAAGGCGCTGCGCTGGCCGCAGACATGCGCGGGGACGAGCAGCCTGTCGCCCTTCCTGAGCCTGCCTTGACCAGGGGCCTGCCCACTCTGCGTTCGAGTGAGGAGTGGAAAGGCCACTTTGAGGATGTGTTCTGGCAGAGCGTAGGGGACCGCTGCCTGGGGTGCCGCGTGTGCACGTTTGTCTGCCCTGCATGCCGCTGTTTCGATGTCCGGGATGAGGTCGTCTCGCGGCGGCCTGGCCTTCAGGCCATTGAGCGGCTGCGAGCCTGGGATGCATGCACGATATCGGCCTATCGGCGCATCGCGGGCGGGCACAATCCGCGCCCGACCCAGCTTGCTCGCCTGCGGAACCGCTTCTACTGCAAGTTCAGCTACTATCCAGATGATTTCGGCCCTCTGGGCTGCGTTGGGTGTGGCCGGTGCATCGACGCCTGTCCAGTCGGGATCGACATCCTGGAGGTGATTACTGCCGTCGAGCAGATGTCGTTACAGGCGTAGGGTTGTGGCGTCAGGAGCTTGAGGCCGGGCAACTGGCATTGAGGGGCTCTGGCCGCAGTCAGGACTGAGGGTCAGCATGCCGGTATTGCGTTTCGGTGAAGAGGATTGGCACCGCGTCGAGCAGGACACCATGGCCTGGTGGGAGGGTGATCTCCGCCGGCCGCTGGTTTGGCTGGCCGTGAGACATCCATCTGGTGTGGAGCCGCCCCATGCGTACCTGAGCAACTATCCCCTGGACATGCCGGCTGAGCGGGTCCTGGACCTTTTCGAGCCGGTGATAGCAGCGACCAGCTATCATGCCGATGCGTTTCCGACCCTCTGGGTGAACCTGGGACCGGGCATCATGTCAGGCTTTATGGGGGCCAGCGTTCACAGTGTCATAGAGCCCTCGGAAACGGTATGGTTCAGCGCTGTGCCTAGCGTGTCGGTCGGGGATCTCGACCTGACTTATGACCCGCAGAACTTCTGGTGGAAAAGGGCGCGAGAGTTCACCGCTGCCATGGTACAGCGCTGGGATGGGCAGTTGGCTGTGGGGCACACGGATCTGGGTGGCAACATGGATATTCTCGCCGCCTTTTGCTCGACCGAGGGACTGCTGCTGAGCCTGGTGGATGGCCCAGAGCAGGTGGAGAGAATGGTGCGTCGGGTCACGGAACTGTGGTTGCGTTACTATGACGAGCTGCACGCGCTCATCCATCCGACTTGCCGGGGCACGACCTGCTGGACACCTATCTGGTCTACCGGCAGGATGTACATGCTGCAGTGTGATTTCTCATACATGATCTCGCCAGCCATGTTTGAGCGGTTTGTGTTGCCCGACCTGACAGCCTGCTGCGATCACCTGGACCACGGTTTCTACCACCTGGACGGAAAGGGAGAGATCCCGCATCTGGATGCTCTGCTATCCATACAGAGGCTGCGGGGTATCCAGTGGGTTCCAGGTGAGGGTCAGTTGCCACCGGAGCAGTGGTTGCCGTTGCTGAAGCGTACTCGCGACGGGGGCAAACTGTGCCAGGTCTTTGTCAGCCCGGAAGGGGCACGAACGATCGTCAGGAACCTGGGTGGGCGCGGCTTTCTGCTGGTGATCTCGCACGATGAGTGGGAATTCGCCGATCCGGAGCGGGTCGAGGCATTCCTCAAGACTCTGGCCCGGGAAGATATCTCACTGAGCCGATAGGCATGGTTGCACGGTGATGATAGAGGCCCATGATTGATACTGCTACAAGGCGAGCCGCCCTGCTGGTCGCTACACTCAGTTCCTTCTTGACGCCGTACATGGTGTCAGCAGTGACCATTGCCTTACCCGCGATCGGCAGCTCGTTCGCTGTGGATGCGGTGTTTCTGAGCTGGGTGGCAATGTCCTACTCGCTGACCGCGGCCATCTTTCTCCTGCCCTGTGGCCGATGGGCCGATATATACGGGCGGAAACGGGTCTTTGTCGCCGGTACCGCCCTGTACACACTGGCGTCCCTCTTCTGCGGCCTGGCTACTGGGGTGGGGGCCCTGATTGCTTTTCGTGTGCTTCAAGGGCTTGGTGCAGCCATGATCTTTGGCACCGGGACGGCCATTCTGACCTCGGCCTATCCTGCAGGGGAGAGAGGCAGGGTGCTGGGGCTGAACACGGCGACCACGTACGTAGGTCTGTCGGTTGGCCCTTTCCTGGGTGGCCTTTTGACGGAGCACTTGGGCTGGAGGAGCGTTTTTCTGGTCACTGTCCCGTTGGGCCTGGCGGTCGTTGTCCTGGCTCTGTGGCAGTTGAGGGCGGAGTGGACAGGGGCCAGGGGGGAGAGGTTTGACCTGGTTGGAGCGCTGGTGTTTGGCCTGGCTCTGGCAGCCCTGATCTTTGGGTTCTCCCACCTGCCGGCGATGCTGGGGGTGTGGCTGGTCCTGGCTAGCCTGGCAGGAGGTGTGGCGTTTGTGGCCTGGGAGGTTCGGGTGGCTCACCCGCTGTTGAACATACGCCTGTTCTTGGACAGCCGGGTCTTTGCCTTCTCTAACCTGGCAGCTTTGATCAGCTACAGCGCGACCTCTGCGACTGGCTTTCTGTTGAGCCTGTACCTGCAGTATGTTAGGGGCCTCGGCCCACAGGCAGCCGGCATCATCCTGCTGGCCCAACCGGTTGTTCAGGCGCTGTTCTCGCCTTCTTCAGGCCGGCTCTCTGACCGAGTCGAGCCACGGGTCATTGCCACGGCGGGGATGGGCGTGACAGTGTTGGGGCTTGTTCTGCTGGTGCCTATTGCGCAAGCGACTGCGCTGTGGTTTGTGGTCGGATGCCTGCTGGTCTTGGGATTCGGTTTTGCCCTCTTTTCGTCGCCGAACACCAATGCAGTCATGGGAGCTGTTGAGCCGCGGTTCTACGGAGTGGCATCGGCCACGCTGGGGACGATGCGCCTGACCGGGCAGACCTTGAGCATGGGGATCGCCACACTGATCCTGGCGCTTCTTGTGGGTCAGTCTCGGATTGCTCCCGAGAACCATGTCGCTTTTATATCGAGCGTCAGAGTGACTTTCGCCGTCTTTGCTGTTCTGTGTTTCGGCGGCATGTTTGCATCGCTGGCAAGGGGCGATGCGCACAGCCAGACAGAGTTGTAGCTTTGGTGGGGGGCTCTTGTGGCATTCGGTTTGCCTATCACAGCTTGAGGTGTCTGCATGACTCTAACACAAACCAACCCAATGAGACCTTACCTGGCGACGATTTCGGGCATCAGAGACCTGGCAACTGGCATCAAGCTGTTCCAGGTAGAGCTCGACGATCCGCAGGTCAGGGCGAGCTTTGACTATGAGCCGGGGCAGTTCGCAGAGGTCTCGGCATTCGGGGTGGGCGAGTCGCCGTTTGGCATCACCTCGACGCGGCAGCGGGGTGAGACGATCGACTTTGCCGTCAACCGCATCGGTACGGTGACGGACGCGCTGCACCGGATGGATGTTGGGGACAAGATCGGCGTGCGCGGACCGCTGGGGCACGGTTTCCCTATGGAGCAATTCAGAGGGAAGGACATCATCATCCTGGGTGGTGGCATTGGCGGTGCGCCACTGCGGCCGGTGATCCAGACGGTCCTTGACAACCGAGGTGAATATGGCAAGCTGGTCATCTTCTGGGCTGCCCGAACTCCCGATCTGTTAGTGTTCACCGACGAATACGACGAGTGGCGAGCTCAGCTCGACACCGAGTTGCACTTGACCGTGGACAAGGCCACACCGGACTGGCCTCATAAAGAAGGCCTGATCACGACTCTGGTCGAGGCGGTGGCTCCGTCTCCTCAGAACGCGATCAGCATCACGTGTGGCCCGCCGATCATGATCAAGTTTGCCATGCTGACACTGAACAAGCTGGGTTTCAGATCGGAGCAGAACTGGGTCACACTTGAGGCCAAGATGAAGTGTGGGATTGGCAAATGTGGCCGCTGCAACCTGGGCGGGGTGTTTATCTGCACAGACGGCCCGGTTTTCTGCTTTGCGCAGGTAGAGCAGTTCATGGAGAGCTTTGTGTAGCGATGGTTCCGTTCTTCGAGTCGAGCCAGGAGGTGGAAAATGGCCACAATTGATCGGTTCGAGTTCCCTGATGAGCTGTACTATGACCGGGAACACATCTGGGCCAGGGTCGAGGGGGATGTTGTCACCATAGGCATGTCACAGTTTGGGCAGGATCTGGCCGGGGAGATTGTCTATGTGGAGGTGCCTCGCGTCGGACGGACGGTGAGTAAGGGTGAGGCATTCATGTCCATGGAGTCCGGCAAGTGGGTCGGCCGTGTCAAGTCCCCGATCTCCGGAGAACTCGTCGAGGCCAATGGGGAGATCGAGTGGGAGAGCACTCTGGTGAACCAGGATTGCTATGGGGCCGGCTGGTTAGCCAAGATCAGAGCCTCGGACCTCGGCGAGCTGGGCGGACTGCTGAGGGCGGATTCGCCCGAGTTTGCGGCCTTTATCGCTGCAGAACGAGCCAAGTACGGCAAGTAGCAGTTCCGCCGCTCCAGGCACCCCTGTGGTGCAGACGCGGCGCGGGGCAGCGCAGGGCTGCTCCGCGCCGCGCGTGTTTTCCGCTGGTTGCGGTGGTGGACTGCTGTATTGACAACAGTGGCGAATCGGGGTAGTATGGCTGTGGGGCCATGCGGGTAGCTTGGCCCAGACTGGTGGGGGACTGCGGTCATCGTGTGGCCGGGTAGCACGGACAGGCAGCACTCATCGGCAGTCTGACCAAAGCGCTACCCAGGTTCTGCGCTCCGTGAGGCTTGGAGAGGAGTCTGAGGATGACTGTAACCGCTGTGGTCGGCGCCCAATGGGGCGATGAAGGAAAAGGGCGGATCGTCGACTATATCGCACAGCGTGCTGACCTGGTGATCCGTTTCCAGGGCGGCGACAACGCCGGGCACACTGTGGTCAATGAGCATGGCGAGTTTGCCCTGCACATCGTTCCCTCGGGCATCTTTAACCCTAACACGATCTGCCTGGTCGGAGCAGGGACGGTTGTCAACCTGGATACACTGCTTCAGGAAGCGGCCAGTCTGGAAAGCGCCGGTATAGATACCAGCCAACTGCTGGTGGACACGCGGGCGCACGTGATTCTGCCGTTTCATTGCCAGTTGGATGGGGCTGAGGAGGCGGCGCGCAAGGCAGGGTGGGCTGTGGGAACGACGCGCCGCGGGATCGGCCCTGCATATGCGGACAAGGCTATCCGCCAAGGGATCCGCGCCGGGGACATCCTGCGGCCCGAGCTGTTGCGAGAGAGGCTCGAGATGCTCGTGCCCCGCAAAAACCGCGAGCTGGCCTTCTTTGGCCTACCCGAGGTAAGCGTCGACGAACTGGTACTGCTCTGCGACAGGTGGCGGGAGAAAGCTGGCCATCGCATCGTCGATGCCATGCCCCTGGTGCGTGATGCGGTGCGCCAGGGCAAAGCTGTGGTACTGGAGGGGCAATTGGGCGTCATGCGTGACCTGGACTGGGGGATCTATCCGTTCAGCACGTCTTCTTCGCCCACGGCTGGTGGCGCGTGCGTCGGGTCCGGCGTTCCACCCCGAGCTATCGACCACGTGCTGGGCATCGTCAAGGCCTACTCGACCTCGGTCGGTGGGGGGCCATTTCCGACCGAGCTGGAGGATGAGACAGGAGCCCGGCTGCGGAAGATCGGCCGGGAATATGGAGCCACGACGGGACGCCCACGGCGATGCGGGTGGTTCGATGGAGTGGCGATTGGCTATGCGAGCTGGCTGAATGGGTTCACGCGAATTGCGGTCACTAAGGTGGATGTGCTGGACACGTTTGAGGCGATCCAGCTCTGCGTTGGCTATAGGGTTGGGGATCAGGTGATCGACTATGTGCCAGATACGCCGACGCAGCAAGAGGTCACGCCGGTGTATGAGACGTGGCCCGGGTGGCTGGAGGATACCTCAGCGGCTCGTAGCTGGGAGGATCTGCCGGCTAACGCGCGAAAGTACTTGGGCCGCATCGAGGAACTGGCCGATGCGCCGATCCAGTACGTGTCTGTGGGGCCCAGGCGCGAACAGATCATCGCTTTGTCCACACAGTAGAGATGTGTGCTTGTGCGACGGCTGAGGTCGAACGGGTAGCGGCAGAGATCAAGGCCCAGTTGGGCCATGACCCCATGTACCTGACCCTGCTCGCGGATCTCACCACGCTCAAGCACCGGTGCCGCTTTGCCCTGAGCGTGGACGGCGTGTTGGCTGCCCGTTACCTTGATCTGCCATTCGCTGCCATCTCCTTTCACGGGCAGGGGGAAGGCCTGCGCGCTGTGCTCTGCACTCTGCTTGCGCCGGGCGAGTCGTGCTGGGCCTTGGTGGGCGATGCGCAGTTGGACCAACTGCAGGCTGTCGCCGCCCTGCGGCACGTCGACCTCGAATGGCAGATGGTCTACCGTGGTGACGCGAGGGCGTTGGTCAGTGGAGATGCGCTTCCTCTTGGCGATGCTGACTGGCCTGACATGGCTGCTCTGGCTGAACGTGGCGGCATGTTCGCCTTTGAGCGCAACGCTCTGGAGAAGGGGTCGTACTTTGGTGTGCGGCGCGATCAGCGACTGGTGGCCATGGCTGGGACGCATCTGAAGCTAGACTGGATGGCGGAGATCGGCAATGTGGTCACCGATCCAGCCTATCGCCGGCGAGGCCTCGGCTCGATGGCCGTGGCAGCCACGGTCAAGGCACTGGTGGCCGATGGCCTGCTCGTGGTGCTCCAGGTGTTCAAATCCAATGCTGGCGCAAGCGGGTTCTACCAGGAGCTTGGCTTTGAGTGCCTGAATACCATGTATCTGGTCCAGTTTGTGGTAAGCTGCTGAACCGTGTCACGGTCGGCCTGCGGGTACGTGTCGGTGCTGGATGGCAACGTGAGGGAAAGGAGCTGGCATGCCAGACCCTGTGTTCTCGCATGACACCTATCTCTCTCCCTTTACCTGGCGATACGGGAGCAGTGCCATGCGCCAGGCATGGTCCGAGAGACACAAGCGCGTGCTGCAGCGTCGGGTGTGGGTGGCCCTGGCGACGGCCCAGTATGAGGCTGGGCTGGTGACCGCCGAGCAGTTGGCTGATCTGCGCGCGCACCAGGGTCAGGTCGACATCGCCCGCGCACAAGAGATCGAGGCAGAGATCAGGCACGATCTCATGGCCGAAGTGAAGGCCTATGCCGAGCAGTGTCCGGTGGGCGGTGGGATCATCCACCTCGGGGCAACCAGCATGGACGTGTCGGACAACGTGGACGCACTGCGCATCCGCGAGAGCCTGGATCTGCTGATCGAGACCATGCGGGCGTTGCTGCTGGACCTGGTTGACCTGATCGAGGCCCGTGCGGATCAGCCCTGCATGGCCTTTACGCACATCCAGCCCGCTGAGCCGACCACGGTAGGCTACCGGCTGGCTCAATATGGGCAGGACCTCGAGATCGACTACCAGCAATTGCTGGAGGTCCGCAAAGGCATCCGGGGCAAGGGGATCAAAGGCGCAGTGGGAACATCGGCGTCGTATGCCGAGCTCTGCGCGGGGACCGGGATGTCAGCAGCGACCCTGGAGGCTCGGGTCATGGAGTTGCTGGATCTCGAGCCCTTCCTGGTGGCAACTCAGACATACCCGCGCAAGCAGGACTGGTTGGTGCTGAACGCGCTGTCAGGCCTGGCAGGCTCGTTGCACAAGCTGGCCTTTGACTTGCGCTTGTTGCAGTCTCCACCGTTTGGCGAATGGAGCGAGCCCTTTGGGGCCAGGCAGGTTGGTTCATCGGCCATGCCTTTCAAGCGAAACCCGATCGCCGCCGAGAACATCAATTCACTGGCCCGCTATGTGGCTTCCCTTCCGCATGTGGCCTGGGAGAATGCGGCCCAGTCTCTGTTGGAGCGCACGCTCGACGACTCTGCCAATCGCCGGGAGATTCTGCCATCGGCTTTCCTCGCCTCGGACGAGATCCTGGCCTCAACGCGACGCATTCTGCGCGGCTTGCGGATCAACGATCGGGCCGTCGCTCGCAACTTGATGCTGTACGGGGCCTTTGCGGCCACGGAACGGGTACTGATGGCGTTGGTGCGACAGGGCGCTGACCGGCAAGAGATGCACGAGGTGATCCGCGAGCACGCGCTAGCGTCGTGGGCCAGCGTGCAGGCCGGCGACGGTTCTATCGGGGCTGGCCTGTCGGCGAACCCGTTGCCTCAGCTATTGGCCGAGGACAGGCGGATTCAGCGGCACCTGGCACCGGAGCGCGTGCTAGAACTGATGGACGCCAGCGCTTATGTCGGTGACGCGCCGTGGCGCGCGCGTGAGATGGCTGCCAGAATTCGCGAGGCCGCCACTCAGGACTTGCCAGGCCCGCTCGGATCGCTCCAGCGAGAGTGACGTGTGGGCCCAAACCACGAGCCTGTGGGGCCTGGCCGCCTTCTGCCGTCGCATCCTTGCGCCATGCCGGGCCTATCCACCCATCTCATGGGTGTTCTTGTGCCCATGCGTCCATCACGGGATCGCTCGCGACTGCGCTCGTCAGCGCAATGGTTTCCCATTGCTGCGTGACCGGCTTTGCCTGTGGGCTCAAAGCCCATACACCGACACCCACACGCCGCCCAGCATGAGCCGGGCTTGATGCGTCAGCCTGGACGATGATCGGGCCGGCCGCGGTAGACTCGGGTGTGGATGTGAACCCGTCGCCGCCGCTGATGATGAGGTCAAGCTCGGGCACGAGACCCGCGACCTGCCGGTTCAAGTCCAGGCCTGCGTGGGACAACAGGATCAGGATGTCCGCGCGGTCCCGGACCTCCTGGGTCACCCGACGCGCAGACTCGACCGGGTCGCGGATGTCCACGTCGGGCAGAGCCGCTTGACCGGTCAGGCCGATGATGGCCACCTGGTGGCCGCCTAGCTCGCGGATAACATAGGGCTGGGTCACGAGCTGGTCCGTGCCGGTCAGGAACGCATTCGCAGACAGAATAGGGAACTTGGCTTCCTGGATACGCTGCAGGACTGTGCTCACTCCCAGGCGCTCCAGGTCTCCCTCACCGAGGGCCGCGGCATCGTATCCAAGACGGTTCATCAACTCGATGCTGGTCTGGCCCTGACTGCTCGTGGCCGGTGTGCGATCGCGGACCAGCGCGTCCCCCGCGTCCAGCACCAGCAGGTACGTGGATGCCTTGCGCTGTTGCTTGATTACGGTTGCCCGCCGGGCAACGCCTCCCGTTGGCTCTGCTCAGCCACAGGGCAGCGTGTAACCCCACGTATCGTTGGTGTGGACAATGGTCAGAGAGAGCGGCTGATCGGGCACGGTGCCGGGGACGCTGCGGCTCATCGTAGGACTGGGGGATGGCGCCGTGGTCGGCGTGGCCGGCGCTGGCTGTGTTGCCGTCGGCGACGGAGTAAGCGTCGGGAGAGGCGATGACGTTGCAGAAGCGGCCGTTGTCGCCGTCGCCGGCGAGTTGGGCGTCACTCCCGAGCACGAGCTCAGAGCCCACGCGCCGAGTGCGATGCATACCAGCCCAGCTACAATCGTCACTGCCGGCAGCCGGTGGTTTCGGTTTGGGTTTGTGGCCATATCTACCTTCTGGTCTCCTTGCGTGTGCATAGTGTAGAGCGCGGGCCATTATACTACCCTCGGGGTGGGCAGGCAAAAGGCCATCCAGCGTTGTTTGACAGGTGTATGGATGTGTGCTACAGTCCGGAGCCGGTACCGGGCTGAGCGCCTTGGTCGGGGGAGTGGTGTGGCCGGGCTGGGGATGCCAGCCCAGGCGGGCGTCGGACGGTCTGGGGTCCGATGCAGAGGAGAAGCACCTATGTTCAGATTGAGCGACAATGTGCGGCGCATCGAGGAATCGGCAACGATGGTGATCAGCGCACGCGCCGCAGCCATGAAGCGAGCGGGCGCGGACGTGATCGCCCTGGCGGCCGGCGAGCCCGACTTTGACACACCGGCCCACATCGTGGCTGCGGCCAAGGAAGCGCTCGACGCGGGGTTCACGCGGTATACGCCGGCCTCGGGCATACCCGAGCTCCGCGCAGCATGGGCCAGGGTAGTAAGCGAGAAGCGGGGCGTTTCCTATGAGCCGAACCAGTTGATCGTCACCTCGGGCGGCAAGCAGGCGGTGTTCAACATCATCTATGCCCTGGCGGGCCAGGGTGACGAGGTGATCATCCCAGCTCCCTACTGGGTTAGCTACCCGGAGCAGGTCCGGGCGGTGGGGGCGACTCCAGTGGTGGTACAGACCCGCCCGGAAGACGGGTTCAAGCTGCGCCCCGAGGCCTTGCTGCGGGCCATAACGGATCGCACTCGCCTGCTGATTCTGAACTCGCCCTCGAACCCGACCGGCTCGGTCTACAGCCGCGACGAACTGGCGGCTCTGGCGAAGGTGCTGGTTGATTGCCTGGTGCCGGTCCTGTCCGACGAGGTATACGACGCGCTGGTGTACGGCGTCCCGTTCACCAGCATCGCTTCACTGGGGCCCGACGTATATGAGCTGGCCGTAGTCGTCACGGCGGTGTCCAAAACGTATGCGATGACCGGCTGGCGCATCGGTTGCGCTGCTGGCAACGCGCAGGTGATCGCTGCAGCCGGACGCATACAGAGCCAGTCCACGAGCGGGACCAATTCCATTGCCCAAAAGGCTGCGCTGGCTGCGCTGACTGGCGACCAAGGCACGGTGGAGACCATGCGTCAGGAGTTTGACCGACGAAGGCAGTACATGGTCGGCCGCCTGAGCACTCTGCCGAATGTGACCTGTTCAGAGCCCCAAGGCGCGTTCTACACCTTTCCTCGCGTCTCGGCGTACTACCACATGCGGTACAGAGGCCAGGCGATCGAGGGGTCGATGGACCTATGCCGTCTGCTCCTGGAACACGAGAAACTAGCCCTTGTGCCGGGCGCTGCTTTTGGTGACGACAACTGCGTGCGGTTCTCGTATGCGGCCAGCATGCAACAGATCGCAGAAGCGATGAACCGGTTCGAGCGGTTCCTGGACCAGATCGACTGATCTTGTCTGTGGGTGGCACGCACTGCGTACGAAAGGATGAAGATGGGCAGGAACGGGTACCAGCACATGGTGTTGGACGAGTACGTGGATCGGGTGCGTGAGATCCATCGCCAGCGCAAGAAAAAGCTCAATCAGATCACCACCCGGAGCCAGGCAGAGGCTTACCAGCGAGATGTCCGTGAGGCGATCGAGCGCGCCTTTGGGCCACACCCTGGCAAGACCCCGTTGAATGCTCAGGTGACCGGTCTGGTGGAACGTCCGGCCTACCGCGTCGAGAAAGTGACCTTTGAGAGTCGCCCGGGCTGTCTGGTGACCGCGAATCTGTATGTGCCGTACCACCTCACAGGCCCCGCTCCGTGCGTGCTGGGAAGTTGCGGACACGCCGAGGCGGGCAAGGCAGAGGGTCTGTACCAGGCCTTCTGTCAGCGGCTGGTGCACTCGGGTTTTGTGGTGTTGATCTATGATCCCTACAGCCAGGGAGAGCGGGATCAGTACTACAGTCTGGCCGAGCGTGAAGCGCTGGGCTGGGGCACGCGGGCCCACAACATGATGGGCAAGCAACTCGAGTTGCTGGGTGAGTTCTTTGGCATGTGGCGTGCCTGGGATGGCATCCGCGCGCTGGACTATCTGCTTAGCCGGCCGGAAGCCGATCCCTCGCGCGTGGGCCTGACCGGCAATTCGGGTGGGGGCACGATGACCACCTGGCTCTGGGCCATCGAGGAGCGGTTCACGATGGCGGCTCCCGGGTGCTTTGTGACCACGTTCCTGCACAACCTGGAGAACGAACTGCCGGCCGATTGCGAGCAGTGTCCTCCTGGCGTGCTGGGGGCGGGGTTGGACATGGCGGACTTTTTCATCGCTGCGGCACCCAAGCCGGTGGTCTTGTTGGGGCAGCGCTACGACTTTTTCGACCGGCGCGGTCTCCAGGATGCATACGAGGACTTGCGGCGGTTCTACCGGATCTGGGGAGCGCCGGAGGAGAACGTCCAGCTCAGTATTGGGCCGCAGGGGCATGGGTACTCGGTGCACAACCAAGAGGCAATGGTGGCGTTCTTCGCGCGGCATGCCGGCGTACCAGTAGTCCAGTCAGAGGCCACCGATGCATTGGCCCCGGAGGCTCTGTTTGCCACCACACAGGGACAGGTCGTTGCGGCCGGCGCAACCCCAATCTACAAGCTGATTGCGGAGCGAGCTCAGGAGTACGAGGTGCAGCGCCGGCCACTTGATGCTGCCGCGCTCAAAGCGCAGTTGGGGCAGTTGCTGGCCCTGCCCTCCCGGCGGAGGCTGCCACATTACCGCAACCTGCGCCCGGTACACAGGGATGATGAGGTGCTGGCGCGCACGGCGGTGGAGACCGGGGGCCACAGCCGTGCCATCCTGTGGAAGCGGCTGACCCTACCCGAGCAGGCCTACTCGCTCGATGTGGAGCCCGAGGTGAGGCTGTACTTGCCTCATCTGTCTTCCGAGAGTGACCTGGCGCAAGATCCTCTTGCTGTATCGCTCAAGGCTACGCCACCGCTGTATGCGCTGGACGTGCGGGGATTGGGTGAGTCGATGCCGGAGGAAGAGCATCCCGACTTTTTCCAGCCCTACGGGACGGACTATATGCTCCACGCCTACGGCGTCATGTTGGGCCAGAGCTACCTGGGCCAACGCGTATGCGATGTGCTGTCCACCATAGACCTTCTGGTACACGAAGGTGCCCGAAGCGTTCACCTGTACGGGCGGGGTCAGGGTGCGATCCTGGCGTTGTTCGCGGCGCTGTTGCATCGCCGCGTGGAGTCAGTTACGCTCAAGAATGGCCCGACCTCGTTCGCCGCATGGGCGCAGGCCCCTCTGGTGGCCTGGCCCGCGGCTAACTTTGTTTGGGGGGTGCTCAAGGTATGTGACGTGCCCGACTGTGCGCGCTTGCTGGGCTCTCGTCTACAGATCATTGAGCCGTGGGGACCTGCCATGTTGCCGGAGTAGTTTAGAGGTCTGGCAGGCGGCCAAGGGGGAACCGACGCTGTTCCAGGTAACGAATGCATCTGGTAAGCTGCTCCAACTTGCGAGTATCCGGCCCATCGGCTATAATGGAGGACAGAGGTTACTGAGCATCCTGAGTGAGCGAAGGAGGTCGCGTCGTGCCCAGAAAAGTCAAGGTTGGTGTCATCGGCTGTGGGAACATCAGTCCCATCTATTTCAAGGCAGGCAAGAGGTTCGAGATCCTCGACATCGTTGCCTGCGCGGATCTGATCATGGACAGGGCAAAGTCTCGGGCGGCGGAATTTGGCGTGTCCAAGGCTTGCACGGTCAAGGAGTTGCTGGCGGACCCTGAGATCGAGATCGTGCTGAACCTGACCATCCCCAACGCACACGCCGAGGTCGGGCTGGCCGCACTCAACGCTGGCAAGAGCGTGTACAACGAAAAGCCTCTAGCGGTGCTGCGTGAGGACGGCCAGCGAATGCTCGAGATGGCCAAGGCGAAAGGGCTGCTGATCGGAGGCGCGCCTGACACCTTTCTGGGAGCTGGCATCCAAACATGCCGCAAGCTGATCGATGATGGATGGATCGGCGAACCGGTGGCGGCGACGGCCTTTATGGTGTGCCATGGCCACGAAAACTGGCATCCCGATCCCGAGTTCTACTACAAGGTAGGCGGTGGGCCGATGTTTGACATGGGCCCATACTATCTCACGGCGTTGGTGAACCTGATCGGCGCAGTCCGGCGCATCAGTGGATCGACACGGATCACGTTCCTGGAGCGTACCATCACCAGCCAGCCCAAGTATGGCACCAAGATCGAGGTAGAGGTCCCGACCCACGTGGCGGGCTTGCTGGACTTTGCCAACGGTGCCATTGGGACGATCATCACCAGCTTCGACGTCTGGGCAGGTGAGCTTCCGCGGATCGAGATCTATGGCTCGGAAGGGTCGCTCAGCGTGCCCGATCCGAATACCTTCGGTGGCCCGGTTCGCATTCACCGCGCAGGCTCGAAAGAGTGGAATGAGGTGCCCCTGGCTTTTGGGTATGCGGATAACAGCCGAGGGCTGGGTGTTGCGGACATGGCATCTGCGCTGCGGTCAGGTCGGGCGCATCGAGCCAGCGGCGCGCTGACCTACCATGTGCTGGACATTATGCACGCCGTCCACGATTCCTCCAGAGACGGCCGCCGTGTGGAACTGACCACTGCTTGCGAGCGTCCGGCTCCGCTGCCTCTCGGGCTGCTTGAAGGGCAGGTTGACTAGGAGGCAAGGGATTCTCAGAGAAGGGTGAAGGCCAAGAGCGGGGCCCTGGTTGTCGGGAATGCTCATCCAGCAGTGTGGATGAGCATTTTCATGAAAGGATGGTTGGATGAAGTCCCTTTCGTTTGTGTTCCGGTATGCGAGAAGGTACACCTGGCCGCTGGTTCTGACCGTGTTGAGCATGATCGTGTTGGTTGGCGTGCAGTTACTGGAGCCATGGATCATCAAGACAATGATCGGGACGGTCACCAAGCCCGATGTAGGATCTGCTTCCATGAGGGTCATCAGCTGGTTGGCCTTGCTGGCTCTGGGCCTCTATGTCGCGCGTTCCGGCCTGCAATTCCTGCGCAACTATGCCGGACATGTCGCCGGTTGGGGGGTAGTGGCCGATGCCCGAAGGGACATCTACCAGCACCTGCAGAGGCTTTCTCTTCGCTTCTACGAGGATAGACAGACCGGCCAGTTGATGTCACGCATGGTGAATGACTCGGACATGTTTGAGCGGCTGATCGCCCACGCGATTCCTGATGTGGCGGTAAACGTGCTGACTTTTGTCGGTGTCAGCGCGGTACTGGTCGGCCTGAATTGGAAGTTGATGTTGCTGGCCCTCATCCCAATCCCGTTCATCGTCCTGGCCATGCAGGGCTTTGCCAGGTATGTCCGTCCGGCGTTCCGAGACCGCCAGAAAGAACTGGGTGAGCTCAACGCGACACTCAACGACAACCTCTCGGGCATTCGCGAGATCAAGGCCTTCACACGAGAGGATGTGGAGGCAATCCGCGTTGGTAAGCACATCGACCGCTACCGAGACTCGATGCTGCGGGCCCTGCGGCTCATGGCCACGTTCCATCCGTTTGTCGAGTTCGCGTCGTCCCTGGGCACCATCGTTCTGATCTACTTTGGGGGAAGGCTGGCCCTGAGACAGGTGCTGCCCCTCGAGGACCTGGTGGCGTTTTACTTGTACCTGAACATGTTCTACCAGCCGGTCCGCGCCTTTAGTGGGGCCTGGGAGAGCGTCCAAGAAGCCCTGGCAGGCGCAGAACGCGTGTCTGAGCTGCTGAACGAAGAGCCGACGGTCACAGAGCGCCGGGACGCGGTCGAGCTGAAGGACAGAGCCAGGGGCGCCCTCTCTTTCCACGATGTGAGCTTTTACTATGTCGATGGGGAGATGGTGCTCAGGCACGTTGATCTCGATATCGCACCGGGTACGGTAGTTGCCCTGGTCGGCCCAACCGGGGTGGGCAAGACCACGTTGGCGAGCCTGATCCCGCGCTTCTATGACGTCTGTGAGGGTTCGATCACCCTGGATGGGCAAGACCTGCGCGGTCTGAGGCTCAGGAGCCTGCGCCAGCAGATCAGCATTGTGCTGCAGGACGTGTTCCTGTTTCATGGGACGGCGCGCGACAATATTCTCTTTGGGCGGCCCGAGGCCACCGAGGAGCAAGTCGTGCAGGCGGCCCAGATTGCCAACGCGCACGAGTTCATCAGCCGGCTGCCGAACGGATACGACACCCTGATCGGGGAGAGGGGAGCCAAGCTCTCGGGTGGGCAGAAGCAGCGCCTGGCCATTGCCCGTGCGGTGCTGAAGGATGCCCCGATTCTCATCCTGGACGAGGCTACATCGTCGGTGGACACGGAGACCGAGCTCTTGATCCAGCAGGCGCTTGAGCGTCTAGTGGTGGGGCGGACCACGATCATCATCGCACACCGGCTGTCGACGATCCGCAGCGCTGATGTGATCGTCGTACTGGAGGGGGCCCGGATCGCCGAGATGGGGACACATGAGGAGCTGATGGCGCGCGATGGGCTGTACCGGCATTTGAACCGGGTACAGATCGACGCTGAGCCGAGATGGGAGTCGGTGCGGTCCCAGCGGCAGGCTGTGGTTGCCTCTGAGCGCAACTAGATCGTGGGTGTCACCGCGCCAGCCAAGCACCGTCCACTGCCAGGATGGCGCCATGGACATAGTCCGAGGCCGCGGAGGCCAGGAAAACCACTGCGCCCTGCAGGTCACCTGGCCTTCCCCATCGCCCGGCCGGGATGCGGGCCAGGATGGCCGCGTTTCTCTGTGGATCAGCCTGCAAGGCAGCCGTGTTGTCGGTGGCCATGTAGCCTGGGGCAATGGCGTTCACGTTGATCCCCTTGGACGCCCATTCGTTGGCCATGGCGCGCGTGAGCCCCGCTACGCCGCTCTTGGCTGCGGTATACGGCGGCACCAGGATCCCACCTTGGAACGACAAAGCCGAAGCGATGTGGATGATCTTGCCCTTTCCCTGTTGGACCATGGTCGTTGCCGCGGCCTGGGAGAGAAAGAACACCGCCTTCAGGTTTACCTGGATCACATCATCCCAGTCCTCCTCGCTGTACTCAAGGGCTGGGGCGCGGCGAATGATGCCCGCGTTGTTCACCAGGATGTCCAGCCGCTTCCACTCCAGAACCGCCTGTCCCACAGCGGCGTATAGCTGACCGACGGTCGCCGTTTGCAGGTCGCACTGGATCGGCAAGAAGCGCCGGCGTCTTGCCTCTACCAGTGCCTGTGTGTCCTTGTAGTTGGCCTGGTACAGTCCTGCGATGTCCGCCCCCGCCTCTGCCAGGCCAACCGCCATGGCCTGGCCCAACCCTCGCCCGACGCCGGTCACCAGGGCTACCTGGCCATCGAGCCGAAATGCATCGATCACACTCATCTCAGTATCCTATCTCCTCGATCTGCAATGCCATATTTGGCTTGTCTAGCAGTTACCTGGAGCTGGTTCATCTGCTGCTGGCGTGCCATAGACGCGGTTCACCTCCTGGCGTGCGATCTGGGTCCAGCGGTCAAACCGCTCCGGGTGATTCTCGCAAGTGTGGGTGTCTTTCAGGATCATCTCCAGCACACAGCCATGCGCCGCTGCCACCTCAATAGTGTGGCGGATATAGCTGCGGATCCGCTGCTCGTCCAGGTCACCGACCAGGTCGGAAGGGCGTGGCTTCCACGAAAAGATGTAGCTACCCTTGAGCCGGGAGGCACACAGATCCACGTTGGCAAACGGCGAGATCGAGATGCGCCGCAGGTGAGGGATGCTGAGGACATCGTCCAGCTTGCGCGTGAGGTCTTCGCAGCAGCCATAGCCAGTGAGCCCAAAGGCCTCGAGCAGCCGCCTCTCGTACCGCAGAGCGAATTCGGCATGCTGTTTGGGGCCAACCTGGGCCATCTCCTGTGACTCGGCACTGGCCCACATGTCACATGGGCGCACCCGGCGAGCGCAAAAGCCAGGGGCAGGGAGCTCATCGGTGTAACCGTTGCCGCCGGAGCTCTGATAAGTGCTGTCGTTGTTCAGCGAGAGCAAGTTCTGACTCACATACTGCTCCAAGACGCGGCGGTGACCTTGCTCGAAGAAGGCCATGGCATCGTGCAGCATCTGTGGCGCCGTGTACATGTCAACCATGACCTCTTCGAGTCCGCGCAGGCCGGTGTACTGGTTCATCAAGTGGTAAGAGAGGTGCGCCACGCCCTTGAGCCTGACCGTGAGGACATCCCCGAACAGGCCCTGTGCCTCCGCCAGCGCCTGTTCGGTGGTCTGGTCATCGCACGCGATCACAGGCCAGCGCAGCTTCTGCAGGTCGGCAGGCTCGCGGATCACCGGGTCAAACCTCCAAGCCCCTCGCGCGTCGGGGCTGGCGATGTGCCTGGGCTCGAGTCCCCAGCCAGAGTCGTGGATCACCTTGTGGACGACCCACTCTTTTTCGATCACTGTGTCATCTCTCAAGTGCTCGTGGTAGTACACACGGCAGCGCAACGCCCACTCGATCTCGCGTGCTCGGTCGCTGGTGCACTGTAACGTGCTCGGTAGCAGAAGTTCCTGCCATGATCCCTCGGGAAAAACGAGGATCAGCGGGCGCCCGGGCTTCAGGCTGTTGTGCCGTGTCCAGAGCTCGCGCCGCTGCTGCTGGATGGGCAGCTCGGCAATGTCACGCACCTTGTGAGCCAGAGTGCGCAGGATCTCGCGATCGGGGGCAGTAATCACGG
>Ga0315274_10004363_pt1 | contig 20816 bp, 18 predicted proteins | sample YL17G02_20_MG_FD_203700 | JGI IMG/M metagenome (GOLD analysis project Ga0315274, IMG submission 203700) | Sediment microbial communities from Yellowstone Lake, YNP, Wyoming, USA - YL17G02_20 | ecosystem: Environmental > Aquatic > Freshwater > Lake > Sediment | place: USA: Wyoming | collected...
CCGAGTATTACCACCAACTACATATTCCTCGACGAACCGCCGGATGCGGACCCGCATGTCCGGTGGTGTGAGAGGGAGGATGGGCGACCCATCCTCCCTACTCGATTGAGATGGATTCGCGTCTACGATTCATGGGGCTGCAGACACCTCGGGCCGGGGTTGCGCCGGACGCTCGCGGATGAATAGGACCAGCACCAGCAGCGCCACACCATCGGCCACAGCTGTGGCCAACCCGTTGGCGGCGATGCCCCAGGTGAAGAGCACCGGCCCGATGAGCGCGCCGATGGCGCGGCCGGCCGCGGCCGAGGCGGCATAGCCAGCCATGGTGGTAGCGCGGGCTTCGGGCACCAACTCGGTCATCAGCGAAATGGCGCTGACCACCGTGAACTCGAATGTGAGGTATAGGAGGAACAGGCCAGCCAGCGCACCCGGCAGGCTGCGGCTGAACGTGCTCAGCCCAAGGCAGACCAGCGCGTTGACCGTGAGCCCCAGTGCTGCGGAGCGGCGCTTGCCCAGCCGGTCGGTGATCGTTGCCACCAACACCTCACCGCCCAATTCCGCGACGCCGATTATCGCTGTGGCCAACCCGAGCGCGGCCACCTGCAGGCCGAAGGCGCTTTCCATCCACGCGCCATAGACGATGTTGACCAGTTCGTTGGCGCCCGCCCCGACGAAGGCAAAACCCATCACCGCCACCGCCGAACGGCTGGCGAAGAGCGCGCGCAGGCTCTTCCCGGCCGAGGGGCGCGCTGGGGCCGAGGCCGGCGAAGCGGGGAGAATGACCCACACGGTGATGAACGCGGCTGCGGCCAACACCGCCAGTAAGCGGAATGGTGACACCCACCCGCCGCGCGCGATCAGCCAGCCGACCAGCGGCATCCCGAACAAGAAGGCCCCGGACCAGCCAAACTCGGTGATCGCCACGACGGCGCCGCGCCGGGTGTAGTGGATCGTGTCGCCGAGATACGCTTTGAGCCCCGCCTGCAAGAAGATCCAGGCCGCGGCCGAGAGGAGCATCGAGATCACGAGCGCCGGGAAGACCGGCCACACGACGACCAGCGTGAGCCCCAGGCTGAGCAGCCCAAAGCTCACGAGCATGGCTTTCTTGCGGCTCCAAGTGTCGGCCAGCGACCCGAGCAGTGGCCCGAAGAGGCCCAGGCTCGATCGCGCCGAAACCGCGAGCGACATCGTGCGCAGGTCCACCCCGACCCCGCGGGCGATCGCGGGCAGGAAGGGATAGATCATGCGATAGCCGGTACACATGACCGTCTGGCTGAGCGTCAGCGCGATGACCTGGAAGCGGATGGAGGCGGGGCGGCGAGGCTTCATGCGGCGGGGTGCTCACGCGGGCGCACGAGCCGGGCCACTTGCCCCATCGCCACGGCGGCCAGGAGGATCATCGTGATGAGCAATGGGAGGAGAATGAAGGCCGGATGACTAGGTCGGGGCATGGGCCGGATTGTAATCGGTTTGTCTTCGCTCAATGACGCACAAGGCGGGGAGCACGCGCTCCCCGCCTTGTGGTTCTGGGCGCATCTGCGACGAACTACATCATCGGTATCTTGATCCCGTTGCGGCGTGCCGCCTCGATCGCTTCCGGATAGCCTGCATCCGCGTGGCGCACAATGCCCATGCCCGGGTCGGTGGTGAGCACGCGTTCCAGCCGGCGCGCCGCCTCGGGCGTGCCGTCGGCCACGATCACCTGCCCGGCGTGCTGCGAGTAACCAATGCCCACGCCGCCCCCGTGATGGAACGACACCCAGGTGGCACCACCCACGGCGTTGATCAGTGCATTGAGGATCGGCCAGTCGGAGACCGCGTCGCTGCCGTCGCGCATGGCTTCGGTCTCGCGGTTGGGCGAAGCCACCGAGCCGGAGTCCAGGTGGTCGCGGCCGATAACAATCGGCGCACCCACCTCGCCGCGTGCAACCATCTCATTGAAGCGCAAGCCGGCTCGGGCGCGCTCGCCGTAGCCCAACCAGCAGATGCGCGCCGGCAGCCCTTGAAAGGTGACCCGCTCGCGTGCCATGTGCAGCCAGCGGTGCAGGTGATCGTCGTGCGGGAAGAGCTGCAGCACCGCCTCATCCGTGCGGTAGATATCCTCCGGATCGCCCGAGAGTGCTACCCAGCGAAACGGCCCCTTGCCCTCGCAGAAGAGCGGGCGAATGTAAGCCGGGACAAAGCCCGGGAATTCGAACGCGTCGCTCACGCCGGCGTCGAAGGCGCGCTGGCGCAGGTTGTTGCCGTAGTCGAAAACCTCCGCCCCGCGCCGGCGGAATTCGAGCATGGCCTGCACGTGACGGGCCATGGAGGCCATGGACTGCGCTTCGTACTCCTTGGGCGCACGAGTGCGCAGAGCGGCAGCTTGCGCGAGGTCCAGCCCCTCGGGAACATACATCAGCACGTCGTGCGCCGGTGTCTGATCGGTGACGATATCCGGGATGGTGCCGCGAGCGGCGAGCTCGGCGTAGACCTGGGCTGCGTTGCCAATCAGCCCGATCGAGCGCGGCTCTTGTCGAGAGCGGAATTCCTCGACCAGGGTCATCGCCTCTTCGAGGGTATCGACCACCGTGTCGACATAGCCCGTCTCCAGGCGGCGCCGGGCGCGCGCCGGGTCCACCTCGACGATGAGCCCGACGCCGTCGTTCATGGTGATGGCCAGCGGCTGCGCGCCGCCCATGCCGCCCAGCCCGGCGCTGAGCACGAACTTGCCGCGCAGGGAGGTGGCGCCGATGGCCCGGGCCGCGGCGGCGAACGTTTCGAAGGTGCCCTGCAGGATGCCCTGCGTCCCGATGTAGATCCACGAGCCGGCGGTCATCTGGCCGAACATCATCAGCCCCTTGGCGGCCAGTTCATCGAAGTGGTCCTGCGTCGCCCAGTGAGGCACCAGGTTCGAATTGGCGATGAGCACACGCGGCGCATCGCGGTGCGTGCGGAAGATTGCTACGGGCTTGCCCGATTGCACGAGCAGCGTCTCGTCATCCTCCAATTCGCGCAGTGCGCGCACGATGGCTTCGTAGCATTCCCAGTTGCGCGCGGCCTGCCCGCGGCCGCCGTACACCACTAGGTCCGCCGGGCGTTCGGCCACCTCCGGGTCGAGATTGTTCATCAGCATGCGCAGCGCGGCCTCTTGCAGCCAGCCCTTGCAGGAGAGCGTGGTACCGCGAGGTGCGCGAACGGTGGGGGGCATACCTTCCTCCTGGAGTCGATGGGGGAATGGAAAGCTTACCAGTGTTCCCAATGTATGATTTCTGCGGAGCGGCGCCGTCCAGATGCGCTCGGCGGTCGCGTCAGGTCGGCCGGGTCATCCGGATAGCCGAACGACAGCGCCGAGTAGGGATGCAGCTCCGCCGGTATCCCGAGCAGCGCTCGCACGGCCTGCGGCTCATAAACGGCGACCAGGCACGAGCCGATGCCCAGCTCCCATGCCGCGAGTTGCATGTAGGCCGCGGCCTGCCCGGCATCGAAGGGGATCGTCCAGCGCTGGGCCGGGTCGGGCGTGGCGATCACGACGGCCATCGCCGCGCCGGCCACATGCCCGGCGAAGGGGCCGGCCACGGTCAGCGCCTGCAGCGTCGCCCGTTCGCGCACCGCGACGAAATGCCAGGGCTGAGTGTTCTTCGAGGACTGCGCCCGGCGGCCGGCATCCAAGATCCTGCGTGCAGCATCATCGCGGATGGGCGTGGCTGCGAATGTGCGGATGGCACGCTTCTGGCGGATGGCGAGAGCTACGTCCATGGTCCACCTCGCTGAGGTCGGCTCGCGGCGCGAGGCCCACGGGGCCGTGAGCGACCGCGGAAGTTGGTTTCCGAATGAGGGTCAAGTGCCAGCGGGCGTGACGTGCGATGGGATTGCGGGGCGAAGAACGACAAAGGGCGTGGGCAAACGCGATCTGGCTCAATCCAGCATTGTGCGCTTGCGCTCCGGCAGGGTGCGCAAATACACCTTACGCGAGTCGAAATCCTCGATGTAGCCGGCCACGCGCAATATGTCCAACTCGTGGTTGAGTAACTCGTGGCCGAATTCACCCTGCGGCAGAAAGTCCCCGGTCATGATGTCCTGCAGGGTTCCTTCGCCCCATTCGACCACGATCCTGCCGTCGTCGAGCGCGTACACCCACTCCCGATCTACAGGTGTTCCAGTCATGGTGGGTCCTCCCCGTGGCCCGCGGCTCGCCTGCCAGGCCGAGCAAACGTCCAATGAAGCCCGATAAACCCTGTGGATATATCGCCTCGGGCGGGAAGTCGCAATGAGTCTACCACAAGTCCCCCGGGGGCGAATCAGGCGCTGAGCTTGCGGCTGGATAACAACGGGCCGCGGTCATATTTGGCCGCGGCGCGGGAATCCCCACATATTCTAGGGGGAGGTACTGGCGGTGCCGAACCCAGCCTAATTGCTGGAGGCCGGTTTGCCGTTGCTGCGGACGAGCGAGGCGAAGGTCGCGGTGCGCAGGCGCGTCACCATCTCAGCCTGCAAATCGCTCCACAGAGGGGCGACGGCGCAATCCTTCCCAAACGGACAGGACTCGTGGTCGAGGGCACATTCGTTGATCTGGATCGGTCCGTCAATAGCCTCAATCACCTCCAGCAGGTTGATCTGATTGGAGGGACGCGCCAGGGTCACGCCGCCGCGCGCGCCGCGCGAGGTTAGCACCAGCCCGGCCACCGAGAGCTGCGAAATGATCTTCGCCAGAAACGAGGGCGGGATGTGCTTCTCGCGGGCAATGAGATTAGTGGGTGAGCGGCCGTTGCCTTCCTTCTCCGACAGGAAAAGGATGGCCCGAATTGCGTAGTCTGCTTGCCGAGTAATTTCCATTTGGGGGCCCCGGGAGGGTTTGCGGATAATTATTGTCTGGATGAAGTGTATTCCTGGGGGTTCGCCCTTCTCAAGTGACGGAGGTCACAGACGGGGAGTGACCTTTGGCTACCCGATAAGTAGACATACTCGCGCCGCAGCCGGACGGGCCTTATGCAAGGACTGTGCGATCGACGGCAGCGATTGCGCGCGCACATGCGCGAATCACTTGTGGTATCATCGCTCCACTTCCCCGCCTGTGAGCCTTTGTAAGCTGCTTCCCCTGGAGGCGTGCGCGTGAAGAACATCTGCGTCATCGGCGTGGGCTACGTTGGGCTGGTCACCGCCGCCGGCTTCGCCGATCTGGGCAACCGCGTCAGCGCGTTAGATATCAACCAGGAACGCATCGACCACCTGCGCCAGGGCATCCTGCCGATCTTCGAGCCCGGGCTGGAGGAAGTGGTGCGGCGCAACGTGGGCGCCGGCCGATTGACCTTCACTACCTCCTATGAGGAGGCGCTGCAGGCAGCCGAGTTCGCGTTCATCGCGGTGGGCACGCCGGAGGGCGTAGACGGCGAAGCGGACCTGCAGTACGTGCGGGCCGCGGCCGAGGCGATCGCCCGGGCGATGAAGCATCCGCTCGTCGTCATCAACAAATCGACCGTGCCGGTCGGCACGGGCGATTGGGTCGCGGATATCATCCGCGCCCACCAGCCGGAACCGATCGCCTTCGCAGTGGTATCCTGCCCCGAATTCCTGCGCGAAGGCTCGGCCATTTTCGATTTTCAGAATCCCGCGCGCACCGTGCTCGGCTCGCTCGATCGTGAGGCCGCAAGCAAGGTGGCGCAGTTGCACCTGCCGCTGCGTGCGCCCATCGTGCTTACCGACCTGCGCACCGCCGAAATGATCAAATACGCCTCGAATGCTTTCCTGGCCACCAAGATCTCCTTCATCAACGAGATTGCGAACATCTGCGAGGCGCTCGGGGCCGATGTCAAGGAGGTAGCCGCCGGCATGGGCTACGATCCGCGCATCGGACGCTACTTCCTGGACGCCGGCCTGGGCTACGGCGGATCGTGCTTCCCCAAAGACGTGAAGGCGCTCACCTATATGGCCCAAGTGCAGGGGCGCAACCCGCACCTGCTGGCGGCGGTGATGGAGATCAATGACGATCGCCGCCGGCTGATCGTCGACCGGGTGGCTGAGCTGGTGGGCGAACTGCACGGGGCGACGATTGGCCTGCTGGGGCTGGCCTTCAAGCCCAACACTGATGACATTCGTGATGCGCCGGCGCTCTCGATCGCGCGCCTGCTGCAGGAGCGCGGGGCCAGGGTGCGCGCCTACGACCCGGTGGCCATGGAAGGCACGGCGCGTGTGGCCCCAAGCATCGAGATGAAACCCGACCCCTATGCGCTGGCCGAAGGCTGCCAGGCGCTGGTCGTATGCACCGAATGGAATGAATTCCGCAACCTGGACCTGCCCCGGCTGCGCCAGGCCATGCGCGCGCCGAACCTAGTGGACGGCCGCAATATCTACGATGCCGGGGAGATGCGCCAGGCCGGTTTCCACTACCGGGGCATTGGCCGCGGCTACAACGGTGCACTCGAGGCCCAACCTGCGGCGGCCGCAGCGGCTCCCAGGGAAAAACGCCGATGAGCAGCGGGCGGGTGCACCGCGCGCGCCTGCGCAACGGGCTGCAGGTGTTGCTGAAAGAAATTCACACTGCCCCCATCACCAGTGTGTGGATCTGGTACCGCGTCGGCTCGCGCAATGAACGTGCCGGTCAGACGGGGGTTTCGCATTGGGTCGAGCACATGCAATTCAAAGGCACCCCCGGCTTTCCGTCGGGGCGTCTCGACCGCTCCATCTCGCGCGAAGGCGGCATGTGGAACGCCATGACCTGGCTCGATTGGACGGCCTACTTCGAGACGCTGCCCTCCGACCGGGTGGACCTGGCGTTGCGCCTGGAAGCCGACCGCATGACCCAGAGCCTGTTCGCCAACAAGGACGTGACCTCCGAACGCACGGTGATCATCTCCGAGCGGCAGGGCAACGAGAACGAGCCCACCTTCCGCCTCTCCGAAGAGGTGCAGGCCGCCGCGTTTCGTGTGCACTCCTATCACCACGAGGTCATCGGCGATGTGGCCGATCTGGCCTCGATGACGCGCGAGGACCTGTTCTCCCACTATCGCCGCTACTACAACCCCAACAACGCCATCCTGGCTGTGGCCGGCGATTTCCAGTGGCGGCCGATGCTGGCGCGCATCCGCGAATTGTACGGGAACCTGCCGCCGGCGGCCGCGCCGCCGCAGGTTACCCGCCCCGAACCTGCCCAGCGCGGCGAGCGGCGCGTGTCGGTCGAGGGCCCCGGTGAGACGGCCTACGTCGAGCTGGCTTATCACGTTCCGCCGGCCTCCGACCCGGAGTTCTTCCCGCTGATCGTGCTCGACAGTGTGCTCTCCGGCCCGAGCAACTTCAACCTTTTCGGCGCCGGCATCTCCAACAAGACCTCGCGCCTGTATCGGGCGTTGGTCGAAACCGAGCTCGCGGCCTCCGTCAGCGGCGGCATGGCCGCCACCATCGACCCATACCTGTATTCGATCGCAGCCACAGTGCGCCAAGGTAAGACGCCCGAGCTGGTATTGGCCGCCCTGGACGGCGAAGTGCGCCGGGTGGTGGATGATCCTGTGTCGGAGGCCGAGCTCAAGCGTGCCGTCAAGCAGGCGCGCGCCATTTTCGCCTATGGCAGCGAGACCGTGACCAACCAGGCCTTCTGGATGGGCTACGCCGAAATCTTCGCCTCCTACGATTGGTTCGAAAACTACATCGAGAAGCTCGACGCGGTCACGGCCGACGACGTGCAGCACGCAGCGCGCAAGTACCTGGCGCGGCGCAATCGCACGGTGGGCTTCTATCTGCCGACTCAGGAGAGCCCTGGCGGCTGATCGCCCGGCCGCTTCCGGAGAACCGCCATGCCCAAATCCCGTTCCCGAGTGCGCCCTCGCAAGACCGCCCGCCGGGCATCGCGCCCCAAGCCGCGCGCCCGCGCACGTCGCGTGGACCTGCCTCGTCTCGACCCGCACACCCTGCCCGGGGCGGCGACCGTCGACCGCCACGAACTCGAGAACGGCATCACGGTCCTTATCCGTGAGAACTTCCTCAGCCCGTCGGTGGTGATCCAGGGCTCTCTGGAAGTGGGGGGCCTCGATGAAACCTCGGCCAAAGCCGGTTTGGCCGGCATGACCTCGTCGTGCCTGATGCGCGGCACCCAACAGCATAGCTTCCACGAGATCTATGATGCACTCGAGTCGGTGGGCGCCTCGCTGGCCTTCGGCTCGGGCATGCACACCACCACGTTCTACGCCCACGGCCTGGCGGAAGACTTCGGCAGCCTGACCAGCCTGGCGGCGGAGGCGCTGCGTCGGCCGAGCTTTCCCGCCGAGCAGGTCGAAAAACTGCGCGGCGAATACCTGACGCATTTGGCCATAAGCCAGGAAGACACAGGCGATCGCGCGCAGCTGGCCTTCGCGGAGCTGGCCTACGACGGCCACCCGTACGCGCACGATGAAGACGGCACGCCGGAGACCATCCAATCCATCACCCGCGAGGAGATCGTTCAATTCCACAGCGGGGCATACGGGCAACGCGGCATGATCATCACCGTTGCCGGCGCAGTGCACAGCGGGCGCGCGCTGGCGATGATCGAGAAATACTTTGCCGATTGGCACAACCCGAACCAGCCGGTGCGCGCGGCGCTGCCCGCGGCGCCGCGCCTGCAACAGCTCGTGGAACGGCGTGTGTCGCTGTCTGGGAAGACGCAGGCCGACCTGGTGCTGGGCGTGCCCGGCCCGGCGCGCGCCTCGGCCGACTTCTTCCCGGCGCTCATCGGCAACAATATCCTCGGACGCTTCGGGCTGTTCGGGCGAATTGGCGAGGCGGTTCGCGAAGACGAAGGCCTGGCCTACTATGCCTTCAGCAGCCTGGCCGGCGGTATGGGCCCCGGCCCGTGGATGGTCATTGCCGGGGTCAACCCGCGCAATATCGAGCGCGCGCTGGAACTCATCCGACGCGAGATCGGCCGTTTTGTGCAGACCAAAGTGACAGCGGTCGAATTGACGGATAACCAGGCCAGCCTGATCGGGCGGCTGCCGCTGCAGCTCGAATCGAACGAAGGCCTGGCGGCAGCCTTGATGAACATCGAGCTCTACAACTTGGGCCTGGAGTATTACCAGCGCTTCCCCGGGCTGGTGGCGGCGGTCACCCGCGAAGATATCCTCGAGACGGCGCGCCGCTACCTGCACCCCGATCGTTTGGCGATCGGCATTGCCGGCCCGCTCACCGAGCCTCAACCCTGAGCTGTGCCAAGGAGCCGTGCGCGGTGCTGAGAGTGGGCGCAGACCTTCTGCCGTGCGATCGGGTGGCTCGCGCCCGCGAGCGCTGGGGCGAGCGCTTCCTCGCGCGCGTTTTGACCCCGCGTGAGATCGAAGACTGCCGCGGTCGCACGGAGTCCTTGGCGGTGCGCATCGCCGCCAAAGAGGCGGCCTCCAAAGCGTTGGGCGTGGGCCTGATGACGCGCGTCGGCTGGCGCGATATCGAGGTGCAGCGCGGGCCGCAAGGCGAGCCGAGCCTTCTTCTATATGGCGAAGCCGCGCGGCTGGCGGAGACCTTGGGGCTCAACGAGTGGGCTCTCAGCCTTTCCCACGCGGGCGGTCAGGCACTGGCCGTGGTCGTCGCCCACCGGGCCGGCGGATGAGGTGCCCACCCTCGAACAGGCCCGGGAGTGGTACCACGGCGCGGATGCCGTGCACGATTTCGATCATGTCATCCGCGTACTCGCGCTGGCCGAACGAATCGCACAGGCGGAGGGGGCCGACCTGGACATCGTGCGAGCCGCCGTGTTGCTCCACGATGCAGCCTTGGGGGAGAACGACGCCACGCACGCCCGCTCCGGCCACCACGAACGATCGGCGGATTTCGCGCGCCAGGTGCTGACGGCCGAGGGTTGGCAGGCGGCGCGAGTCGAGCGAGTAGTGGATTGCATCCTGGCTCACCGCTTCCGCGAAACCACTCACGCCGAAAAGTCTCTCGAGGCCAAAGTTGTCTACGACGCCGACAAACTGGATGCGATCGGTGCCGTGGGTGCGGCGCGGGCCATTGCCTTCGCGGCGCTGCACGGGAATCCGTTCCACCGCGAGCCCTCGGCGCGCTTCCGCCGGGGCGATGGGCTGGAGCCAGGCGAAGCGCACAGTGCCCAGCACGAGTTTGAATTCAAACTCGCGCACATTCCGGAACGACTGAATACTGAGTCTGCCATGACCCTGGCCCGCGAGCGACTGCAGGTCCTCCGTGATTTCTTCACCCGCCTGGGCGAGGAGAGCCAGGGCAGAGCGTAGTGCGCTGCGGGCCGAGGCTCCGGAGGCCCGCTGGGTTGTACGCCCCATACTCCGCGCCTCTGGCATTTAACCTGCGGCCAAGCCAGCCGGCTGCGGGTAAGGTGCGCCCGCGAGATCCGCGGGAGTGGATGACCGGCGAGGCGCGCATCTCCCCAGCCGCGCGGCGGCTGACAGGCACGCCCTGGCAGTGCGTGTTTCTTGCGCGCCGTTCGGGCTATTGCAGCGGGCGAACGCCGGTGATATCGTGGTAGCCACAAAGATGCGCAGGCTCGCACCGTTCCTTCTTCTCTGCATTGCATTCTTCCTCCTCGCGGCCGGCCCTGCGACGATCGGCCCGCAGGCCTCGCAGCCGGCCGTGGCCACGCCCACCCCCGGCCCGCGCCGCCAGACCTCAATCCTCGTATCGTATGTTCGCAACGACTGGTGGCTCAGCCGCTGGCTGAACAACGAAGTGGTCTGCCGACTTTCGGTGGACCACGAGGGCCTGCCGACGGGTGCCGAAATCTACACGACCTGTGGCGAGGAGACCTTCACCACTTGGAAAGCCAGCCAGGCCTGCCCGGCCGCCGCGGAGGGGGAAGACCCGGCCCTGTGCCCCGGGTTGTATCTTCAATGGCAAGCCGCCACCCCCGACGAGCGCGAAGTCACCGTGGACCTGCCTGAACCCACGGTGTGGGTCAGCCTGGAAGGTTGCCCCTCCGGTCCGCCGGGTCTGGCGTGCGAGCAGGTGCCCAGCCTGCGCCTGACGGCGCAGGAGCCTCTGCCCAATGAATCCATCCTGAGCATACAAGGCAAGTACAACAACGTGCCCTTCAGCTGCCAGGGCGATATGTGTGACTTACCGATAACGTCAACCACCGAGCGTGGGGTGGCCGTCGAGTTCTGGGCCAACTCCACCTACGGCGACAGCAGCGACAAATACAAAGCCCAGGTGCGCCTGATCTATTCGCCCGGGCACATCCCCGAAGCCGATACCTGGTTTGTGGATGTGCTCAGCACCCAGTGGAAGGGGGCGCCGCTGGCCAGCTGTTCGCAAGTCTGGGAGACCTTCCCGCCGGTCGGCGGGCCGGCAGAGTGGCTCACCTCTCCGCGGGATGCGGCCGCGCTGGCCTCCCGCGAACCCTACGCCTTCCTCGCGGGAGTGCTTATTCACCAGGGACTCGTGGATGTGAGCGAGTGCCCTTCCGGCGGGTTGCAGCCTGGAGGCGTTGCGGACACCTGCGGCCTGGAGAAGGCCGGGCCGTTGGTGGACGACTGGCAGAACCGGTTCGACGAGGTCATTCTTCAAGCCGCCGAAACCTCCGGCGTGCCGGCGACGCTGATGAAAAACCTGTTTGCCCGCGAGAGTCAGTTCTGGCCGGGAATCTACCGCACGGCGGAAGAAGTGGGGCTCGGGCAGCTCACCGAGAACGGGGCCGACATCACCCTCTTGTGGAACGACTCGTTCTATGGCCAGTTTTGCCCGCTGGTGCTGCAATCCAAGGTCTGCGATCGTGGCTACGCCAACCTGGAAGCGGCCGAGCGCGCCACGCTGCGCGGGGCGCTGGTGAGCCAGGCCAATGCGGAGTGTGATACGTGCGCCATGGGGATTGATCTTTCGCAGGTGAACTTCAGCGTGGGGGTTTTCGCGGAAACGCTGATGGCAAGTTGCCAGCAAACGGACCGCATCGTGCGCAATACAACGCACAGCTTGCCCTCGATCGTTTCGAGTTATGAAGACCTGTGGCGCTTCACGCTGGTCAACTACAACGCCGGGCCGGGGTGCCTCTCCGAAGCCCTGCAAGAGGCCTGGCGGCACCGCAAACCCCTGGTGTGGCCCTCGGTCATTCCCTATCTCGACCCGGCCTGCCGGGGCGCAGTGGATTACGTCGAAGATATCGCCCGCTGATCATGCACCCGCCGGGCGCTCGGCCAGCACCAGCATGCGCGGCGCTCCCTCCTCGAACGGCTCACGCTGATAACCCCCGAACAGCCCCACCAAGCGCATGCCGGCCCGCTCGAGCAGGGCACGCATTTCGCCCGGGAAGGTGTAGCGCAGAGTCATCGGGATGCGCGTCCGGCGCACTCGGCCCTCGCGGTCGATCTCATCGTAGATCCAGGTGTAGTGGCCGAGTTGAGCCGTGCGGTCGAGGCTGAGCATCGAGAACTCCATCACCTCTCGGCCGGACGATTCATCGCGCACAGTTCGTTCGAGCACCAGGCCGCCCGGCGGATCGGCGAACACCTCCGCGGCATTGGGCACGTCGAGCGCAAACCAGCCCCCCGGGGCCAGGTGCTCCGACACTCGGGCCAGAGCCAGGTGCTGGTCGTCGAAGGTAAGCAAGTGAGCAAAGGTATTGAGCGGCATGATCGCCAGCGGAAACTGCTCGTGGAGCGCAAGCGCACGCACATCCTGCTCGATAAGCGTCACGCGCTGGCCCAGGTCCGCACGCTGGGCCAGACACGCGCGGGCTCGGGCGAGCATGGCCGGTGAACAATCCACGCCCACGGCGCGCTGCCCTTCACGTGCCAGCTGCAACAGCACACGCCCGCTGCCACAACCGAGCTCGAGCACCGGGCCGCCGCGCTCGGCCGCCAGCCCAAGCCAGAAGGGCAGGTCCTCGGTCAGTTCCGCATTGACCAGGTCGTAGAAGGGCGCCATCAATTCGTAGTCGTCCATGGCGGGGTGCTCCGTCGTGGGTTGGGCTGTGTCAAGGATTCGGATGACGGCCGGCGGCAACGCCCTCAACGGGGCGGGTTGGCGCACCGCGAGGAGGCCGCCTCGCCCCGATACACTGTCGCATCCCGAATCGTTCCGCCGGCTGCCCGCCCACTCGCTTTGGCGAGCACGGCCAGGCGCACACAGGCGTCACTGTTACGGCAAGGCCTCGCACGATTGCGCCGCGAGTCCGTGCGCGCAGGGTGGTGTGATGCCAAGACGACAGCCAGGGCTCATTTTGCTTGACGCCGGGGCGATGCGGGCATTATACTCGCTGCACTTCGGGGTGTAGCGCAGTTGGTAGCGCACCGCGTTTGGGACGCGGGGGTCGGCGGTTCAAGTCCGCCCACCCCGACAGTCGGTCGGCACGCACGATCGGGGCGAAACGAAGCGCATGCGGGCGTCGCCAAGTGGCAAGGCATCAGCCTTCCAAGCTGACACCGCGGGTTCGAATCCCGTCGCCCGCTCCTCCAGGCGCCGCTGGTGGCGCAGCCTCTTGAGAAGTACCTGCGCTTGCATCCAGCTGTGCCTCTCCTTCCGCACCGGGCCCGTAGCTCAACGGCAGAGCAGCTCCCTCATAAGGAGTGGGTTGATGGTTCGATCCCATCCGGGCCCACTCTGCCAACGTACGCCATTTCTCTCTGCACGCGCCCAGCCTTATCGGTGCGCGGATCTTCTTTCCACGAGGAGCTAATCCTCCGGGCGTCGTCGCTCGAAGGCGCGCAGCCATTCCTCGATATCGTCGGCCTCGCTCGTCCGAGCACTGCCTTGGCCATCCTGGCTCGCCCAGGCAGGCGGCGGACTCACTGCGCGCATGGATCGCAGGAACTCATCGGCCGAGATAATCACCGCGCCGTGGTGCCTGGCCTGCGCTGCAACGCGGCGGTCGGAAGTCACCACCCGCCAGTTGCGAGGGTCCGGGAGTTCGCGCAGATAGTCGAGCAGAGCATCGTCGGCAGTGCGCGGGGATGGCACGAAGTGCACCTCGAGCGAGCCGTGCCGCTGCGGGCGCGAACCGGCCTGGCCGCGGTCGAAGAAAACGACCAGCGTGCGTCGCGAGCGGCGAGCGTAGTCGGCCAGCAGCTTCAGCAGTTCGCGCTCGTCGTCGGGGTCGGCCAGCGAAAGCTCGGGGTGCCGACCGATGAGGTTGTGACCGTCGATTAGGTAAGGCATGTTCGTGCCGGTGAGCGGCGCTCCCGGCGGAGGGCTGTATTGCGAGCCGCCCGCCTGCATGCTAGACTACGTGCGGTGATCGCGGATGGAGGAGGGAGGGGCCAATGTCTCGCCGCTGGCTATTCTACCTCGCGCTGAATGTCGTGGTCTCTGCCGCCACGGTTTTGCTGGTCCTCTACGTTGTCGGGCGCGGCCAGCCGCCGGCTTTCGTGCGTCCAACCCTTACCCCGCTGCCGGCCACTCCCACGCCCACGCTATTCATGGCTCCCACACCGACGCTGCAGAGTTATCAGATTCGCCAGGGGGACACACTGGGCGAGGTGGCCGCCATGTTCGGCTTGAGCGCCGAGGCGCTGGCGCAGTTCAACCGCTTGGCCGACCCGAATTCGCTGGATGTGGGCCAGGTGCTGCTCATCCCCGCCCTGCCTCCGGGCAGTGTGCCGACCCCGCACACACCCACGGTCACGCCCGCGCCCGGCGAGGCCTACCCCTGGCCGCGCATTGAAATGATCTATAACCTGGGCGATGCCGGGAAGGAAACGCTCAAGGTGGTCAACCCCGGCCCGACGGTGCAACTCGAAGGATGGCGCCTGCGGGGCGCCTCCGGGCGAGAGTACGCATTTCCGGCGGTGGAGTTGATCGCTGGCGGCGCGATCCTGGTACACAGCGCGCCGGGGGTCAACACGCCGGTGGATCTGTACTGGGGTCTGAGCGCAGCAGCCTGGCAGCACGGAGAAGAGGTGTTGCTGCTCGACGCCCAGGGGCAGGTACGATCGGCGGCCGTCCTCCCCTAGGCTCGGCGGGCTCTCATCAGGCCCGGCCCTGACCTGTGGATCGATTGACTCATTCGCCGTGCGCGCGAAGAGGGCCGTCGAGCACCCTGACGGGCAAGGGCGCTCGCTCGCGTGAGAGGACGGAACATCGTCCGAAGACCCAGCCTGGCACATGGCGCATCATCTCCGGCAGCATGCAAGATTTGCTCCGATGTGGATCGAGCGGGGAAAGGAAATCCGCGCGCGGACAGCCGCCCGGCGCGACGTTCTGAGCCTCGCCTAGGCGGGGACTGTGGCTGGCACCGACCGGGACCGCGTTCGCCGTCACGTGCCTAAAGAGACATAGGCCACCCATGCGCTGATTGGCACATACAACCTGTGTGTGCCCGTGATCCCCGTGCGGCTTTCGCTGCTCGAGGTGAGAGAAGAGCTACGGCGTGCCCAAGCGGGCACGCCGTAGCGTCTGAAACAACCGATGGCACCTGCTTTAGGACGAAGAAGAGTCCCGGCCGCTCGGTGGGGAGGGTGGAGCGGTATCGTCAGGTTCATCCTTGAGCCCCTTGCGGAACTCGCGGATGCCTTTCCCCAGGTCGCCCGCCGAACGGGCAATGCGTCCGGGGCCCAAGAGCAGTACGACGATCAGCAGGATGATGACGAGTTCGACCGGTCCGAGATTAGTAGGGTCACCTCACCGCGCAGCACTATGCTCCTCGCACTCAGTGCAACCGAACGGATTGTGCGGCGTGTGTCTCTCGCCGCAGCGGCGCATCTTGCCGAATTGTGATGGCTCTGCTACACTTCTGCCCCGGAGCCTTGTAATGAGCCAAGCCTTGTATCGCAAGTGGCGCCCGCAGACCTGGGGGGATGTCGTCGGTCAGGCCCACGTTGTGCAGACGCTGCGCAACGCATTGCGCAGCGGCCGCATCGCGCACGCCTACCTCTTCTCCGGCCCGCGCGGCACGGGCAAGACCACGACCGCACGGTTGCTGGCCAAGGCAGTCAACTGCACAGCTCCCGAAGGCGAACGCCCCTGCAATCAATGCGCCGTGTGCCTGGCCATCAACGAAGGGCGCTTCCTCGACTTGATTGAAGTCGACGCCGCCTCCAACACCAGTGTGGAGGATGTGCGCGACCTGCGCGAGCGGGTCCCCTTCTCGCCCAACGAAGGACGATTCAAGGTCTACATCATCGACGAAGTGCATATGCTCTCGACGGCGGCCTTCAATGCGCTGCTCAAGACCTTGGAGGAGCCGCCGGCGCATGCCCTGTTCGTCCTGGCGACGACCGAAGTGCACAAGGTGCCCGCGACTGTCGTCTCGCGCTGCCAGCGTCACGAGTTCCGCCGCCTGGGAGTGGATGAGATGGCGTCGTACCTGGCCCATCTGGCACGCGACGAGAAGCTGCAGGCCGAACCCGAAGCCTTGGCAATGATCGCGCGCCAGGCGACGGGCAGCCTGCGCGACGCGGTCTCGCTGCTCGACCAGATGGCGTCGCTGGGTGAGACGATCACCCTGGCCGGCGTGTTGGAGGTGCTGGGCGCCGCCGGCTCGGTGCAGACGCAGGAATTCGTCGAGAGCCTGGCGGCGCGCGACGTCTCTCGCGGTCTGGGGCTCATCCAGCGCACCGTGGATGGCGGCGTGGAGCCGCGCCAGTTCGCGCGCCAAGTGACCGAGTATTTGCGCGGCGTGTTGCTGGCCAAGATGAACAACCGCGCGCTGATCGAGGCCACCGACGACGTGCGCGCCGCGATGGAACGGACGGCTGGATCGCTCGAGCTTGGGCGGCTGGTGCGGGCCTTGCGCGCATTTGGGCTGGCAGCCGAGGCGCGCAGCGGCTGGCGCCCGCAGCTGGCGCTCGAACTTGCATTGGTAGAGGTGGTCGAGGAGGCGCCGGCTGATCCGCCGGCGGGGGCGCTGCCTTCGTTGCGCGAATCACCGAGCGCCTACGGCGCGCCGCCGGCCGCGCACAGCTTGCCCGTGCCGACGGCCGAGGCTCCGGCCGAGAACGTGGCCCCGGCTGCGCCCGCCGCGGAGGCGCCCGCCGCGCCGGTTGCGGCGCGCGAGGCGGCTGGCGGCTTGACCCTGCGCCGGATCGCCGAGGTGTGGGATCAAGTCTTGGCCACACTCCGCCAGCGCGATACGCGCGCCCATACTCTATTCGCCCAGGCCCAGCCCTACTCGCTCGAAGGTGAGTTGCTGCATTTGGCCTTCTCGGCCGACCTGCCGCGCGAAAAGGCCGCCCGCCCCGAAACCGTGGCACGCCTGCAGGGGGTGCTGGCGGAGGTGCTCGGACAGACGGTCGGCATTCGCTGCGTGTTAGCCCATGCGGACCCGGGGCGCACCGGTCTGCGTGTGGTTGATGGCGGCATGGTGGATATCGCCACGCGCGAAATGGGCGCCCAGGCAATCGATCTCCCCTAGTCCCGCGCGCGATGGGCGAATGAGCAAAGGCCGGAAGTTCTCGATGCCCGCTTCGGCGGGCGGGATGATGCGTGAGTTCCAGCGACTCCAGGAGCAGCTCGACCGTGCGCGCGAGACTTTGGCCGAGGAAACGGTCACCATTTCAGTCGGCGGCGGCGCGGTGACGATCGAGATGACCGGGACCCAGGTGTGCCGCGCGGTGAAGCTGGCGCCGGAGGTGCTGGCCACCGCCGACGCGGACCTCCTGGCGGACATGCTCCGCGCGGCGTTCAACCAGGCGGTGGAGGCCTCCCAAGCCTTGGCCGCCAAACGCCTGGGCCCTCTAACCGACGGCCTGTCGCATGCGGCAGGCTGAACCCGCGCTAAGCTCCAAGGACCTAGTTGCATGACCCTTCCCCGCTCGGTTGCGCGGCTGAATGAAGAACTGATGCGCCTGCCGGGCATCGGCCCTAAGACGGCCTCCCGCCTGGCCTACTATCTGCTGCGCGCACCGGAGAACGAGGTACGCGCCTTGGGCGAGGCCCTGCTCGAATTGCGCCGCCAGACCCGCTTCTGCTCCGAGTGCTTCACCATGACCGATGCCGAGGTCGATCCGTGCGCCATCTGTCGGGATGAGGCGCGCGACAGCGGTGTGTTGTGCGTGGTCGAAGCACCGCTCGACGTGGAGGCCATCGAGCGCACGCATGAGTACCGCGGGCGCTATCACGTGCTGCACGGCGCCATCTCGCCGGTGGAGGGTGTCGGGCCCGAGCAATTGCGCATCCGGGAGCTCCTTGAGCGCATCGATCGCGGCGGTGTGCACGAGGTCATCTTCGCCACCAATGCCTCGCTCGAGGGCGAGGCCACCGCGATGTATTTGCGCCGCCAGTTGGAGGGCAAAGGCCTGCACCTCACTCGCCTGGCGCGCGGCTTGCCGGTCGGCGGCGATCTCGAATACGCCGACGAAACCACGCTGGCGCGCGCCATCACCGGCCGTTCCGATATGTAGCAGGCTCCGCGAACGAGGGAGGGACTGCATGCGCACTCGATCTCTGCAAACCGTCATAGCCGTGTTGGTCATTCTGGGGATGGCCTGCAATGCGTCGTTCATCAGCGGGCCGGCCGCACCCTCCGGTCCGGCCGAGCTCCCCACGCAGGCGGCAACCGCCACCCCGGCCATTCCGCCCACCGACACGCCCATCCCGCTGCCCAGCCAAACACCGCTGCCGACTGAGACGCCGACCATCACCCCGACCCCCACGCCATCGATCGTCACAGTCACGCCGATTGATAAGGACGTCATCTGCCGCTTTGGCAACTCCGATCTTTTTTCCACCGAAGGCGCACTCAAGGCGGGCGCCGTGGCGCTGGTGCTCGGCACCGACGCCGGGGGCGGCTGGTGGTATATCGAAAACCCCTCGCGGGCCGAGCGCTACTGTTGGGTCTCGTCGGCGCTCACGCATATGGAAGGGAACCCGCTCAGCGTACCGATCCAGGATCCGCCCGTCCCGTTCGTCGAGGGGGTGAGCGTAGGCATGGATCCGAAGAATGCCAGCATCACCTGCGGCACGTTCCCCTACACCTTCGGGGTGACCTTCAAAATCACGGCCAATGGTCCGACGACCGTGACCTTCGTGCGCAGCAAGAGCAACGGCTCGTCGGGGGGGGCCGAGTCAGCGACCTTCACCAAGTCCGGCACCAAGATCTTCGAGGATTCGTATGCGGTCGGCGGGCCGGGCGACTACTGGTTCAAGGTGGCCGTATCCTCGCCCAACAAGATCTCAGGGCAGGGGTCGGCGACGATGAGTTGCACGCCGTAGCAATGCGACGGTGGTTGTCGGAATTTGCGCAGCCTGGAGGATCCAGGCGTTTCGGGAGTCCTTCGGGCTGCACAGCGCATTCAGGGGGAATCCCGTTGCCCCTTGACAAGGGGCTGGCGGAATGGCATAATCTACCCGTTCGCAAGGCCGTCCGCCTCCGCTTCGGCGGAGAGACGTGAAAAATCAAGCCGAGAAGGTGAACAGAGACCGGAGCGAAAGTGCTCGCCGGTCTGTAAACCTGCCGATGTGCACCATGGACATCGGCTCGCGTTGTCTCTACGGCTTGACGGTCCGGGTGGAAGCAAGAACGAGGCCCGGCCGCGCGCGGTGAACCTTAACAACTGAAGAGTGATAGGAAGTAAGCCTGGGTCTCAGTCAGTTCGAAACGAACGCACATCTTCCGATGTGTAAAAGTTTCCTACGGAGAGTTCGATCCTGGCTCAGGATGAACGCTGGCGGCGTGCATAATACATGCAAGTCGAACGAGGGACCTTTTGTAGCAATACGAGGGGTTTCCTAGTGGCGAATGGGTGAGTAACACGTGGGCGACCTGCCCCGAAGTGGGGGATAACAGCTCGAAAGGGCTGCTAATACCGCGTATGGTTGTCGGGGTTAGAGGCCTGGCAACTAAAGCAGCAATGCGCTTCGGGAGGGGCCTGCGGCCCATCAGGTAGTTGGTAGGGTAACGGCCTACCAAGCCTATGACGGGTAGGGGACCTGAGAGGGTGATCCCCCACACTGGCACTGAAACACGGGCCAGACACCTACGGGTGGCAGCAGTAGGGAATATTGCACAATGGGCGAAAGCCTGATGCAGCAACGCCGCGTGCGCGATGAAGGCCTTCGGGTCGTAAAGCGCTTTTCGGGGGGATGAGGAAGGACAGTACCCCCGGAATAAGTGACGGCTAACTACGTGCCAGCAGCCGCGGTAAAACGTAGGTCACGAGCGTTATCCGGATTTACTGGGCGTAAAGCGCGTGCAGGCGGTCAGGCAAGTCGGGCGTGAAATCTCTCGGCTCAACCGGGAGGGGCCGTCCGAAACTACCAGACTAGAGGGCAGTAGAGGGAGGTGGAATTCCCGGTGTAGTGGTGAAATGCGTAGAGATCGGGAGGAACACCTGTGGCGAAGGCGGCCTCCTGGGCTGCCCCTGACGCTCAGACGCGAAAGCTAGGGGAGCGAACGGGATTAGAAACCCCGGTAGTCCTAGCCGTAAACGATGCAGACTAGGTGTTGGCGGCGTTAAACCTGCCAGTGCCGTAGCTAACGCGTGAAGTCTGCCGCCTGGGGACTACGGCCGCAAGGTTAAAACTCAAAGGAATTGACGGGGACCCGCACAAGCAGCGGAGCGTGTGGTTTAATTCGATGCCACGCGAAGAACCTTACCCAGGTTTGACATGCAGGTGGTAGGGAAGCGAAAGCAGACCGACCCTTCGGGGAGCCTGCACAGGTGATGCATGGCTGTCGTCAGCTCGTGCCGTGAGGTGTTAGGTTAAGTCCTCTAACGAGCGCAACCCTTACCGCATGTTACAAGTGTCATGCGGAACTGCCGGTCTCAAGCCGGAGGAAGGCGAGGATGACGTCAAGTCAGCATGTCCTTTATGCCTGGGGCTACACACACGCTACAATGGCCGGTACAATGGGATGCTAAGCCGCGAGGCGGAGCCAATCCACCAAAGCCGGTCTCAGTTCGGATCGCAGGCTGCAACTCGCCTACGTGAAGTCGGAGTTGCTAGTAACTGCAGGACAGCTATACTGCAGTGAATAC